>Ga0066903_100002121_pt1 | contig 15224 bp, 22 predicted proteins | sample PanSoiMetaGPlot1_FD_67491 | JGI IMG/M metagenome (GOLD analysis project Ga0066903, IMG submission 67491) | Tropical forest soil microbial communities from Panama analyzed to predict greenhouse gas emissions - Panama Soil - Plot 1 (version 2) | ecosystem: Environmental > Terrestrial > Soil >...
CGTGAAGTCAGAGGAAAGCCGCGCCATTCTGAAGGCCCTCGATTCTCTGGCGAAGGTGACCCCTGACGTTGACGAGGCGGTCGGGCAGTCGGAGATCAAAAGTTTGCTCGCCGGCGCCGAGACGGCGGTGCCGGGCCGCGGTGCCGGGGTGCCCGCGCCCGCGGGGATGGGCATTGGCGGCGGGCCACCGCGACCGATGGCCGCGGCCGGAATGCCGTTCGGTGGAATGCCGACGCCGCCGATGGGTGGAGCTTAACTCGGAGTTAAGGAGCGATCATCATGGCGACCGCAAAAAACGTCAACGCGTTTGCCCCGCGACCGACGGGTGTGCGCGACCCGCGCGATGCCGACAAACGCAACGGAATGTTCATGAATTGGCCTCGTTACCAGTACCTCGGAGGCAGCGGCGGCGCGTTCACACAGGCCGGCACGAAGCGCCCGCGGCGCATGGGCGTGCCCGGTGATGCACAGAACGCCACGGCCCCGATCTCGGATCGCGGACGCGGACGCTAGATGACCGCGGTCCCGCAGCGCAACTTCGCGATCCCGCCCGCGCCGCAACCGCCGCCGTCACCGGAAGTGATGGCGCTCGGTGAGTTGATGTCGGTGCTCGGGCAAGATCCGAAGTATCGCGATCGCATTCTCGAACTCATCCGCGACGCGAATCCGAATCTGCCGATTCCCGAACTCGACGTGAAGCGCGCGATCGGCGAGCGCGTCGATGCTGCGACGAAGTCCTCGGAGGAGCGCGCGGCGAAATCCGAGGAGCGGCTCGCGGCGCTGGAGCGCAGCATCACGCGCGATCGCTGGGCAGCCGATCAGGGACTCTCCGAGGAGGAGATGACGGAGTTGGAAGCGTTCGCGAAAGAGAAGAAGATCGGCGATCCCGAAGCGGCGCTTGATTACTACCGACTCGGGCGACCGCGCAGCACCGGCAGTAGCCGCGTCGAGATCACCGCGGACTCCCGGAAGGAACTTCAGAAGAATCCGAAGGCGTGGGCGCTGCGCGAAGGTGAGCGCGTGCTCGCCGAACTCCGCAAGCGACGAGGAGCGTAAGATCATGGGCGAGCGTATTGCCGTTTCGGGCGCAGCGGCGGGCACAGCGGGCTCGTCCTACCGGAAAATTCTGACCTTCACGTCGGTCGCGGCGGGAAACTACCCGATCAACGATACAAATTTCTCGGGAATCGGCGCTTATCTCCCCTGTCGTGCGACCATCCAAGTGACGCCCGGCGCGGCCGGCGCGAACCTGCAAATCTCCAATGACAACGGGACGACGTGGTTCACGCTGGCGGGCGGCACCTCGCAGTTCGGGGAAGCCGGCGTGCTGCTCGATTCCGCGGTGACGTATCGCATCGCCATAACCACGAACCCGTCCGACATCCGCTTCTTCATCGAGTAGAGGAGACTAACCCGTGGCGCTTACCGGCGTTGGCGTAATCCCCAGCGGATCAGTCGGCACCGAACTCGCGGCCGTCACGCGGCGCGCGGTGATGCCGGGCGTGGTGGTGCAGATCGGCAAGAGCACGCCCACCGAGTCGGCGATGCTCGCCTACGCGGAGCCGGTCGAGGGCGGCGTGTCGCCCATGACGATTCCCGTGCAGGGGACGCGCATGGTCACGTCGTCGTGGACGGACTACTCGGGGGCGGGCTCAGCGCCGATGGTGACGCCGGGCCTCCTCAACGCCGAGTACAACCTGAAGGCGATCACGACGTGGGTGCCCTTCTTCTTGATGGAGGGGCTGATCCAGCAGGCCGCGGAACTCGTGCCGCTCGCGTGGGCGCGCATGAACGACGCGGGCAACGTGGTGTCGGATGACATCGCGACGCGCTTGTTCGCGGCGCTGTCGGCGAACACCGCGCTGCAACCGTTCTCGCTGTTCGACATCATGGACACCGCGAACCCCACGCAGGGCAATCTCGGCAACATCGACCAGTCGACAAACACGTGGTGGCGGGCCAACAAAGTCGCGATGAGCTCGATTGATGCCGGATCGCAGGCAATCACACGGGCGCATATGATGGCTATCGTACAGTACGCTCAGAAGAACTCCGGCGGTGAACCACCGAGTTGTGTGCTGCTGTCGCCGGGTGCGTGGGCCGCGCTCGCGGCGGACGTCATCACGGGTGAGCAGTACAACATCATGCCGCAGGGCGCGTATGGTGAAGTGAACGAAGGGCCGAACATCGCGTTCCCCGCGCTGCGCATCGCCGACATTCCGGTGTACAGCGATCCGTACCTCACGTCGGGCACTGTCGCCCTGATGCCGAACTTCAACTACCTGTCCTTCAAGATTCACAAGGAAGCGGCGTTCGTGGTGCTCGGGCCCGAGTCGTTGCTGCCGCAGTACACGCTGGGATACGTGATGGTGATGCTTGCCCTGTTAGAGACTGTGTGCAGCAAACGTAGCGCCCAGTCCCAGATCACTGGACTTACGGGGGCCCTGTCGATATAGCGCGCTGCGTCACAAATGTGCTCACCTCACGCGATCTGGCTTGGGCCGCGGGGTTTCTAGACGGCGAGGGCTGTTTTCTCTTTCAGAAAGCGCCGCGCGGATTTCACACGCGCGCCCAAGCGAATCAAGTAGACCGAGAACTGCTCGACAGACTCCGCTTGATGTTCGGGGGAGCGATTTATTTTTCGCCTCCAACATCCTCGCGTCGCCGCGGCATTCACGTGTGGCAGTTAAATGGTGCACCCGCCGTGGCTGTCATGATGACGCTCTATCCGATGATGTCGGTCAAGAGAAAGGCCGAAATTCAGCGCGTGATCCAGCAGTGGCGCTATCGGCCGATCCGTAACCGAGACAAGAAAACCTGCCCCCAGGGACATCCCTATACGCCTGAAAATGTCTATATCCACCGTATCGGAGGCAAGCGGCGAGGCCGCGTGTGCCGCATCTGTGCGATTGCTCGCATGTCGGTCGCTCACCGACGCCGCAAGGCCGCACGCGCGCACGCCCAACTGCGCCTCGTCCCATGATCCTGCAAGACTATCTCGACGCGACACGTCGGCTGCTCCGTGATGCGACGGCGACGCTGTATCCGCAGGCGGATCTCATCGCGTACATTCGCGAGGCCCGCCACGTGCGGGATCTCGACACGCGGATGGTGCGGAAGTTCGTCGGCTTCACGCTGACGGCGAACCAACCGACCTACTCGCTCGCCGACATCTCGAACAACGTCATCCCGACGACGTTCATCTTCGGCGAGCAAGCGTGCATCGCGAAGGATGTCGTCGGCGGGAATCTCCTGCCGAACGGCGGGTCGGCCGGCGGGATCGGGTATCGCTACCCGATTGCGCGGCGGGCGTTCTCGTGGATGTCGCCCTACATCTCGCAGTCGTGGCCCTCGTGGCCGACTATGCTGACGATGTACGGGGTGGACACGTTGACGTTCGCCCCGGTGCCCGCGTTCGGGTACGTGGTGGAGTTGGATCTCGTCGGCGTGTACCCGGATCTCACCAACGTCAACGACCCCGAGGTGATGGCCGATCCGTACAACGACCCGGTGCCGTATCTCGCGGCGGCGATCGCGAAGGACAACGTGCAGCGGTTCGATGAGGCGGTGCCGTTCCGCGAGCAGTACACGACGCGGATGCGGACGATCCGCGAGGGGATTCGCCAGATCGCGATTGCGGACCCGTATTTCGGGCGGCGCTAGGCGATGCCGCCCCGGCAAGGCGCGCTGCCGAAGCCCGACGAGGGGCAGCAGGTTGGCCCCTCCAAGACGCTCCAGTATCGAGACTTCTCGACGGGTCTGGTGCGGACGGGCTCGCGGCCCGGCATTCCCGAGACGGCGCTCTGGGATTCCACCAACGCCCAGGTGATTGGCCCCGGCGAACTGCACACGCTGCCCGATCCGGGGGCCTCGATCGTCACGCTCTCGCCCGCCGCGGCGTCGCTCTGGGGCGTGGTGTTGAATATCAGCGGCACGGAGGCCGCGCGGCTCATCGCGATCCAGACCGATGGCTCGGCCAACGCGATCAACCCCGTCAACGGGGCGCTCACGAGCATCTGTGCGGCGGGCGTCCTGTCCAGTGCGACGCGGCTCACGATGTGGCGCGATACCCATGTCCTGTTCATCGACCCCACGAAGGGGTACGCCTCGTGGGACGGGACGAACTTCGTGCAGTACCCCGGCACCATCACCGTCACGCTGACGACGGGCGTGACCACGGGGACGTGGACGGCGGGCATTCCGGCGGCGGCCCTCGTCCCCGGCATGGGCGTCGATTCGGCGGGCAACCTGACGGCGGGTACCACCATCCTCAGCGTGGTGGGCACGACGATCACGTTCTCGGCGAATGCGCTGGCGACGGGCTCCAAGGTGCTCAATATCGGGACCGGTGCCCCGACCAGCGGGCGGGACATCGCCGTCTTTGAGGCGCGGGCCTGGATCGTCACCGGCACGCGGGGGATCGCCTTCACGGGGCCGGGGTCGTTCACGAACTTTGCCACCGTCTACTCGGGCGGCGCGACGGTCATCACCGACCCGGTGTTCCAGGGCCAGATCACGCATCTCCTGGCGTCGATCGGACTCCTCTGGGTCGTCGGGGCGGATGCGTTCAACACGATTTCCAACGTCCAGGTCGACGCGACGAGCGGGCAGACGACATTTCAGAACGACAACCTCGTGGCCGGCGCGGGCAGCCCCTATGCGGATTCGGTGCAGCCGTTGTTCCGCACGATCATCTTCCTGACGACCGCGGGAGTGTACGCGATCCTCGGGGCGACCCCGCAGAAGTTGTCGGATGCCCTCGACGGCCTGTTCCCAGACGTGGCGGGGCTCGGCACCGCGCCCGGCGGGGTGTTCGACCTCAACAACATCCGGGTGTACGCCGTCCTGGTCACCATCGACGGCGCGACGCGCCTCCTCGTCTATTCGCGCCCGACGTGGTGCGTGTCCGATCAGGGGGCACTCACCTGGGTGACCACGCTCGTCCGCACGAATGGGGCCCTTGAGTTGTGGGGCACCGATGCGGCCGGCCATGTCGTGCAGTGCTTTGCCGGGACCACGGGGAGCTACGACGTCGCGTTCAAGTTATTCGACTACGACGCCCTCACGCGGAACAAGACCGTCAAGCGGTACCTCGTGGAAATGGAGGTGCTCGGCTCGGGCATGGTCGACATGGACGTCTATCTAGAGAGCGAGCACGGCAGCGTCCTCCAACCGAACGTGAATCAGGCGGGCGTGGTCACCTGGATCAACCAATCCGGGCAGCCGGTGACGTGGGTGAACAACACGGCGGGCGTGGTCACGTGGGCGGCGCTGGGGCGGGTCATCATTTTTGGCGAAGCGGAGTTTAGCGGTAATCTCGTGTCGATGCGATTGAAGGGGTCGGGCTCGGTGCCGTTGATTATCGGCGCGTTCGCGTGGGAAATCGGCGCGACGGGGGAGTGGGTGTTCTAAATGGCCGACTTCTCGCTGGGCGGCGCGCCGGGGACGGACAGCCCCGAGGACAGCATCTTCTATCGCGGGAAGTCGCCGGTCCTGGGGCGTCAGGTCACCCTCAAGACCACCGGCGAACTGCCGGGCACGTTCCCGGCCACCGGCCCCGCGCCCAGCACGGGCCGCACGACGCCGACCCAGCCGACGCCCCCCGCGTCCCCGCAGTTCCCCGAGTTTTCGTTCGACTTCGGGGGCGACGTCCCCGGGCCGCCGACGCCGCCCGCGCAAGCTGCGGAAACCTTCGGACCGGGCGCGCAGACGGCCCCCTGGTGGCAGGGCATCCTCGGGGTCGCGGGCAAGGTGCAGGACGCGATCAACAAGTTCCGCGGTCCCGGGGCGCAACCCGCCGAAGATCCCCTCGCGTGGATGTCGCATCCCGCGGACTTCTCCCTGTTCGGCGATGCGAATGCGCCGTGGTTCCAGAACGCCCAGGGCCCGACTGGCGGCTTCTCGCTCATGGGCGAACCCGGCCCCACGCTCAACGCCGCGAACTTTACCCTCGGTGGACCCGGCGCGAGCTTCGCGGGCGCGGAGGCCGGACTCTCGCCGCTCGGCTTCACGGGAGCCTTTGCGCCGGGCGCGACCGGAGACCCCCTCGCCTCGGGGGCGTTCTCGCTTACCGGCGGCGAGGCCGGGCCGACCCTCGACGCCGCGAACTATTCGCTTGGCGGGGCGGGCAGTGGAGCCGGCGGGGCACTCGGCGTGGGCTCGGGCGCATTGGGCCTCGGCAGCGGCATCTACTCGGCGGTGACCTCGCCCACCGCGGGCGGCAAGGCGCTGGGGGCCGCCGGGGCGGCGGGCGGGGCTGCGACCCTCGCCGGCTCGCTCGGGGAGATGCTCGGGTCGACGGCCTTGTCGTCGCTGGCCGGCGCGTGGCCCATCGGCTTGACGACGCTGCCCGCGGTCCTCACCTCGATCTTGCAGCCGATGGTCGACCCCAATCGAGCGCACTTCCCGTCCGGGTATCAGATGTTGCCGGGGTTTGGCGGGCCGCACGGCACCACGGGGTCGCGCGCCGTCGATCCCAGCACGGGCGCGGTACTCATCTACGAAGGGAACGGGCGCTATGCGTGGAGCCCCGAGACGTTGGCGGGGCAGCGCTTCACGCCGGAGCAGTTCCAGCAATACAACATCGACCCCACGGGGGCGTTGCTCCAGAATCCGGCCTATGCGACGGCGCAGCAGAACATCAGTACCCGCGACGTGATGGCCGCCCTCGGCACGCCGCTGTCCACCGATCCGAAGGTGCTGGCGAGCGGACAGGTGGGCCCGGCCCCGCCGCCGGCCCCGGCCCCGGCCCCCGAGACCCGCGGCGGCGATTACACGCCGCCGTCGACGCAACCGACGCCGCCGCGGTATGTCCCCTCGCCCCAGCACGTGCAGGAGTACCTCCAGCGGTACCGCCAGCCGTTCCTGGACCGGATCAAGGCGGCGCATCCCGACTGGAACGAGGGGCAAATCTGGGCGGCCTACCAGCAGACCCCCGAGTATCTCCAGGAGTCGTCGTTCTCGGATCTCACGGCCCCGCAGGAGCACGGCTAAGATGGCGCTCATCTCGCCCTTGCTCTGGCAGGCGATCCCCTTCGGGTTGCCGGAAGGGATGCTCGATTTTCTCGGGCAGCATGATCTCTGGCACCGCACGCTGGCGGCCAAGGCCCCGGCGGTGCAGATCGTGAACCTCGATCAGTTGCCCGAGATCATGGACGTCCACGACGACATCCACACGGCGCTGGCGCGCGCGCTCCACCTCTCGCCGCCCCCGGACTTCTCGCTCTACGATATTCGGCAGAGGTCGGGCTGGGTTTTATTCAGCCAGTCTCATGCCTTAGAGCACGAACGCCTCCGAGCGGCCACTGGCATATGATCTCCACCCGCTTCCTCGAATGGGCAGCCGGCTTCCTCGAAGGCGAAGGCCATTTCGGCTACTACGGCAAGGGGGCCCTCGTCACGGCGTCGCAGGTTCAACGCGAACCGCTGGAACGCTTGCAGCGTATCCTCGGCGGCGTCATCCGCCTCGACACCCGACGATATGACCGGAACCCGAAGCACAACCCGGTCTATCGCTGGGATCTGAAGCGCGGTGCGGTGAGCTTGATGATGACGCTGTACCCATTGATGTCTACGAAGCGGCGTGGGCAGATTCGAGAAGCGCTGGATCGGTGGCGCACGCTGCCCCGTCCTGGTGAGAACATGCGCCGTAAAACTCACTGCCCGCAGGGACATACGTTAAGTGGTGAGTACTATAAAAACTGCAAACGGGTCCAGCGCTTCTGCCTCACGTGCAGAAGCGTTCGTCACGCCGCAGATGAGCGTCGACGCCGGGTTCGACTGCGGTTGGTGGTGAATGATGCGACCGGCCGTCTATTCTGAGCGGCTTCGCGCCGCGACGGGGATCTGAGGATGATCGGCGACTTGTCCTTCGACTTCGGTAGTGCCCTGCCGGGTCTCGGCGGCGGCGATCTCAGCGGACTCTCCGACCCGTTCGCGGTGGCCGGGAACACGCCCCTCATCGGGCTCGGCGGCGGTGGATGGCCGGGGATGGTCACGCGGGACACCGGCTCCGGCAGCGGCTTCAACTGGAGCAACATCGGGAACGCGATCTCGGCGGGGAAGGATCTACTCGGCGCGGGCCTCAACATCAAATCTCAGTTCGACAACGCCGCCTATCAGCGCGCGCAGCAGGACTACTACAAGAATCAGCAGGCGCGGCAGGCCGCCTACGATCAAGCCTGGATGAACTACCTTCAGCAGCGACAGGCGTGGGAGTCGAACCTCCAGGGGATGTTCGGCGACGTCATGGGCCAGTTCCAGGGGCAACTCGGGGATTTCCAGAGCCAGATGGGCAACATCGTGAATCAGGAGTTGGGGGCGGCCCAACCGCTGCTCCAGCAGAGCCAGCAGATGTTGGAGCCGGCGGTGCAAGCGTTGGCAAAGGGCGAGGTGCCGCCGATCCTCCAGCCGGTGCTCGATCAGGTGAAGCAGCGGGCCCGCGCGGCGCTCATGCAGCAGTACGCGAACGCCGGCATCGACGTCAGTAGCGCGAGCGCCGATGTCACCGCCCAGGTCGACCAGCAGGCGCAGGCGATGTTGCTCGCGCAAGCGCAGGCGATGTTGACGGGAGGGTTGCAGACGGGCCAGCAGGGCATCGGGGCCCTCGGCGCGGCGGGGCAGGCCGTGAGCGCCTCGATGGCCCCGTTCCTTTCCGAACTGCAACTGATGATGTCAGCCCTCGGGAACCTGACGGGCGGGATGCCGCCGTCGCCCACCGCCCCCGCGCCCGCAGCCCCCACGGCGTAACATGGCGGGCCTCGTCTACACCACGGACCCGGCGAGCAAACTCCCGGTGCCCGTCTATCCGCCGGGGTTCGCGGACGATCCGGCTCCCGCGCCGACCCCGGTCAAAGAGGCCGCCGCCGCGCCTGACGAGCGCGCCACCGGCCAGCCGGGGGGGCCGACGTCTGAGGTGTCGATGGGCGTCAGCGCCTCGGGGTCTGCGCCAACCCCGAACGTGCACGCGCTGACGCGGAATGCCCTCGGGGCGCTCCTCCAACCCTACATCTCCTGGGCCCAGGCGGCGCAGACCGAGTTCCATCAACAGCAGATGGGCGTGCTCTCGGACGCCATGCTGGCCCGACAAGAGAAGGACCTCGCCGAGCGGCAGCCGTTGTACGACGCGGCGCTCCAGGCGATGCGCGACTTCCGTGAAGGGTTGCAGCAGCCGCCGCCCCACATGGAGACGCTTCGCCGAACCCCGCCGGTGCCCGACATGAAGGTGCGTCCGTGGCTCGATCCCGAGGGCAAAAGTGCCATCCAGATGATCGGTCAAACCCTGTCGATGCTCGCGACCGGCATCGGGGGCCTCGTGATCGGCGCGCCCAAAACGGCGCTCAAGCAATTCCGCGAGGCGGCCGAATTGTGGCGTCAGGATGAAGTGGACGCCGCCACGTCCAAATTCAAGGAATTTCAGTCGACGCTCGAAAGTGTGCGCGAAGATAATGTCGCGGCATTGGCCGAATACGATCGGAACATGAAGGAGTACGGGGCCAATCAGACCGCGAAACAAGCGGCGATTGTCGTCGGGCTCCAGGCGATCGGACTATCGGACGCGGCCACCGAAGCGGCCACCAAACCCCTCGAGATGGCGTACAACTTCCATAAGACGGCGATCCAACTCTCCGACCAGGGCCTGACCGCCGCGTCGAAGCTCCTCGACGTCATGGCGAAGCTGGAAAAGAGCAAAGCGGACGCCTCTCTGTACGGCAGCGCCGCGAAGGCCCTCGGGGGGGCCATGCAGTTGGAGTATCGGGCGTCCCAGGAGAAAAACCCCGAGGTGAAAGCCGATCTGATGCGCCGCGCGAGTTCCTTGCGCCAGTACGCGACCGCCGAACGGGCGGCCGAAGCGGGCGTGTTTCAGTCACGGGTGGGACTCACGGAAACGGCGAAACTCCTGCCGACGTGGCTCCAGCAGTCGCAGAACGTCCAGCGTTTTCAGGCTCGGCTGGGGTCGCTGTACGCTGCCTATCAAACGCTCGATCAGGCCGGCCTTCTGCCGCCCAACCCGACGACCCTCGCCGCGTGGAGCACATGGGCGGCGCAGCAGAATCCCGAGGCGTGGCAGCGCAAGGGCGTACAGGAGGCCATCGGCGCGATCAATACCTTCTTTGGCCCCCAGACGGTCGGCTTCGACCGCACCATGCTGGACGATAAGGGGGCGCGATTCCAGCAAGCGTATGGGACCGCGCTCAAGACGCCCCTCATGCCGCTCCGGGAGTTCCGCGGCATCGCCCGCGTCTGGACGGAGGAAACCGATCACGTGAAGTCGTATCTCACGATGCAGGGCGATTGGCTCAAGAAGATGGCCGCGGGGTCCGGGTTGAGCGTGCCCGATCTCACACCCCCGGAGGAGGAGTAGCGGGATGGCGCAAGATCCGCTCGCCGATCTCCGGCGTGATCTCGCGCAGGATCAGGCCGCGCCGCCCACGCCCGAGAAACCAGAGCCCGGTGCGTCCTGGCTGCCCGATCCCTACGCGCATGTCGTGCGGAACGTGACCCCGGTCCTGGATCGTGCCGGCGTGCTGGGGTCGCCGCAGGGGTATCTTCGACGGGCGGGCGCGCAACTCATCCCCCAGACAAGCCCCGAGTTGGCGATTGCGGCAGCGACAGCGGCGATCCCCGGCGGCATCGAGGCACGCACCGGCCTGAAAGCCGCCGATTGGCTGGTGGGCAAAGGGGTCATGCCCTTCCTGAGCCGGGCTGCGGCCACCGGCGGGGCCGGCGCGCTCGCGGCTGCCGCGACGGGCCAGTCGCCGACTGATGCCTTCACGACGGGGGCGTCGGGGCGCGTCGTCGGGGAGCCTCTGGGCCGCCTCGCGCAGTCGGCCATGCAGGGATCCGTGTCCAAACTGATGATGGGCCGCTGGACGAGCGGACTCGCCGACTCCTTCCGCGAGACCATCGGCCCGTGGCTGTCGAAGGGCGCGAGCGATCAGCGCATCCTCGCGGAAGTGATGCGCGGCGACCCGTCGCGGCTCATCGGGGCCGAGATGAACACGATCAAGGCGAAGATCGCCGCGAAACCCATCTCGGTGATCGACCTCCAGCCGGTGTTCAACGAGACGGGCGTCACGTGGACGGTGCCGAAGGCCGAGGTGACCGGCCAGGGCATCCCCGCCCCGAGCAAGCTCACGCCGGGTCGCGAGATGGTCCCGTTCGGCACGGTCTATGACGCCATCGACGCCAAAGAGAAGGCGCTCACGAAGCTCGTCTCGGATCAGGCGTCGGCGAATGCCCCCGTGGATGCCACCACGCTGCGCCACCTTCTGCTCCTGCGGAACGCGCAAGAGACGGTCGCCGCGCGCTCGCAAGATCCCCAGATGATTCGGCTCTCTGGGGAGTATGGGCGCGTGCAGAACCTCCGGGATTGGTTCTGGGGCGCGCGGAACATGGCGGCCACGCGCGGGAACAACCCGACCGCCGATCTATTCGACAAGCAGGGCAATCTCACGCCCGAGGGTGGCGTGCTGCTGATTCAGGGGCTCGTGGCGAACGCCCCGAAGTGGGCCGAACGCACCGCTGACCGACCCTTCTCCGGGTTCCGCACGGACGAGATCGGGGCCTTCGCCAACGCCCTGAATTGGGATCTCGCGCACGGGGCGGCACGGGCTGAGGTGGGCAGTGGCCTCTCGGGGCTTCTCCCGCGGTTTAGCGTCGGGCCCACGGGCGTCCCACACGCCTACTGGAAGGGCTTGCCGACCGCTTCCTTTGTCCCGGGGTGGGAGGGGCAGCAGAACCTCGTGCAGCGGTTGTCGCCGGCCGCGATCCGCGCGATCCTCGCCCAGCAGCCGACCAAATTCCTACCGCCGAGGAGGGACGAATAGATGGCCGTGACCCCGCTCCGTGAGGAACGCACCCGCGAGGACTCGTGGGCCCCGTCGATTCTGGCCTGGGGGATTCAGGCGCTCAACGCTCGGGTGCTCCTCTGGGTCGTGACGCTGGGCGCGGTGGGCGTCTGGATTGCCGGCGTCCTCCACCCCGACCCCTGGCGGCTCGTGGCCGCGACGGGGTACTGTCTCACCGTGCTGGTGCCGTTTGTCTGGAAAGGAGTCGAGTGATGGCGAAGAAGAATACCGGAACGACTCGCGTGAACAAGGCCGTGGAGCCGATCGCCGAGATCGACCGCGCGCCCGTGCGGCAGCGCGGGACGTACACGCTCTCGCGCTCGGGCGTCGTCTATTACAACGACGGGACGCCGCAGTGGCACGGGTTGACGCCCTACCGCGTCATCACCAAGTGCCCCTATACGACGGGGCCGCGGCTTGAGGGCACGCGCGCCGAAGGCAATCCCTAACCGATGGGCTGGGAGGCGTTCTGGAAGCTCGCCGTGCAGATCGCGGCCGGGATCGCGCTGGCGGGCGTCATTAGTCGGATGCTCTCGGTGATCGGACTCCACTGACATGCTCGTCATCCCGTTCACGTTCGCCACCGCGGGCCTCAACACGCCCACCCCGAACCTCGACTCGGACTTTTCGGCCATTGCCGCCTACATCAATGCCCGGAATCCCACCGTGGGCGCGATCGGGTCGCGCCCCGCCGCCGGCAATGCGGGCGCCATCTATGTCGCCTCCGATCAAAACTATTTGGCCTACGTGGACGACGGGTCGGCATGGCAACCCTTCGGCATCGTCGCCGCGAGTTACCCCGGGGCGAGCTTCTGGGATTTCGCGCAGATCAGCACGCCCGCGACGCCCGCCTCGACCCATGAGCGGCTCTATGCCGCCGTGTCGGGCGGCATCACGGCGCTCAATCAACTCCTGTCGACAGGTCAAGCCTCGGCCATCCCGGGGGTGCTGTTCCGCCTCGCCACCACGCAAACCGTCATCAACACCACGACCGAGACCACCCTGTTCTCGCTCACCATCAAGGCCAATACGCTCGGCACCGGCCGGCTCTTGCGGGTGACGGTGCTCGGGGATTACACCAACAACACGGCGGGGACGCGCACGATGACGGTGCGCTCCAAGCTCGGGGCAAGCGCGAACCTGCCGTCCTTCGTCACGAGCGCGCTCGCGCAAAGCTCCTCCGTGCGGCTCTGGATGCTCCAGGTGTGGCTCAACTCGAATGCGGGCGGGAATCAACGCGCGCAGTGTCGCTGGACGATGAGCGTGCCCGGGGGCGGCGCGCCGACCGATGATCTCCAGTTCGCGAACACCGGCTCGGAGAATCTCGCGACCGATTTGACCTATGCCGTCTCGCTCCAACACAGTAACAACGACTGCACCGCCAACATGTACTACGGCCAGGTGGAGTACCTGTAGCCGAATAGCAAGAGCTTGCCGAGTTTCCGAACCTCCTCGTCCACGAGCGCGCGGACCTTGGCGCTGACTTCGTCCACGAACTCCTCGGGTGTGAGCACGCGGATCTCGGGCTTCACGTAGGGCGGCATCGCTAGCCTCCTTTGCTGCGCGTTTTCCCGCAGTCGCAGGTGGTGTGAAATACGTGCGTATCTCCCTGGCAGGTCTCGGGGAGTTGGGACACGCGGGTGGGCTCTCTCTTATCCGCCCAGACCGCGACCACGCAGATCGCCAGCAGCACCGCGAACACCACGCCGGAATAGACTAGAACGGCCATGACAGGAGATAGACGTGTTTGAACTGCTCCTGGGCCACCTGACACTCCTGCCGGGTCGGAAAGTGCCCCAGGACGAGCGGTTGCGGGCCCAGCGTCATCAGAAACCACCAGAATCCGAGCGAAACGCAGGTCATCGCCTCTGTTCCTCCGAAAAGCCCGCCAATCGGCGTTTTCTTGGTTTTGGGCCTTCTGGCTATGTCCGATAACGCGCAATTTTGTCTCTCACGCGGCGCGTCATTATCATCCCCACCCCCAGCGCGAGCAGCACCCACGTCGCCGGCTCGGGCACTGCGAAATCGTAGACCGCCACCGGGTCGATGCCATCGCTATCCATGAACGCATGGAGCGTCCCGTAGCCCTCGACGGCCACGTCATTCACGACCCCGGTCAGCTCGAACGGCACGTCGAGCGTGAACTGCGGATCACTCCACCACGCGGCGGGGAACCGCGCGGGATCGTTGCGGAGGAACAGGATGCCACAGCAGAAGTCGAACCCGTTGGTCAGCGGGACATCCACGACCCCGGTCGTGCCGAGGTTATAGACCTCGCCCCCGATGTGAGTCGTGCAGCCGGACGGTAACGGATCAGGCGCGCCGGAGAACTCCCAGCACGCATCCCCTGACCCGCTCCCGTTGAATCCGATCTCGCCCGTCGTCAGGACGAGTGGACTCGCGAGCCTCGGCGCGCCCACGAGCAGCGCCGCGACGAGCCACCACGCACGTGTGGTCATTTATCCCCCCGCAGCGCCGCCAGCACGGCGCGGGCCTCATGGTCAGTCAATTCCGGACAATCACACTGAGTGATGCGCTTGACCCGCGCCACGTTCTCCGGCGTATCGGCCAGCCTTGCCTCGGCGGCGTCGGCGCGGGCACGCTGCTCGCCTTCGCTGGCCTGCGTGTCCTGTAACTGAACGTCTAGCGCCTCCCGCTCCTGCTGCCGCGCCGCCTGGAGCGCGGCGGCGATGGTTGGCAGGAGCGGAAACGTGAACGGTAGTAGGTCATGCTGAGTCAAAATCTCCCGCGCCACCGCCGCGTCGTCCCGCGTGTCAGCCATCACGCCTCCCCGCGCACGGTATGATCCGCGTCAGGACAATAACAAGGACATCGCTCCCGCTCCTGCTGGCGGGCCGCCTGGAGCGCGGCGGCGATGGCGGTCACCGTCGAGTGGTGGTCAAAGTCTCCGTATTCCATGACATGCGCATGGTCTAGGCGCTCACGAGACTTGCGATACATGATGCAGGCTTCCGCCACCGCCGCATCGTCCCGCGTGGGCGGATAGGCCGGCACTTCGCCCCGACCCGCGCCGGAATTGGCTCCCGCCACCATCGTGGGCGGAGTGTGACACGCGCACGCACAGCCACGTCCGCAATCGCACCAACAGCGGTCGCTCATCGCGCCTCCGGGGTTTGTCGCTGCCAGCCGTGCGGAATCGAACCGCCCCCCGATGCCACTCGGGATGCAACCCATGTCCGGCTCATCGTGCGACTCATCGTTGGCCTCCGAGCCTCACTCTGGCGAGCTTTCGCTCGCGGCAGCGGCACCCATGCTCTTGAACGCGGCCTCGGTCATCACGATCAGGGGCGTCGTCGCCGCCCCCTGCCCGCCACGCCGTTTCACCCACACCATGCCGAGCTTCCCCTTCTGCGC
>Ga0066903_100002122_pt1 | contig 15223 bp, 14 predicted proteins | sample PanSoiMetaGPlot1_FD_67491 | JGI IMG/M metagenome (GOLD analysis project Ga0066903, IMG submission 67491) | Tropical forest soil microbial communities from Panama analyzed to predict greenhouse gas emissions - Panama Soil - Plot 1 (version 2) | ecosystem: Environmental > Terrestrial > Soil >...
CACGGCATCGCGAGGATCATCCGGCAGCAGCTCGGGATCGAACGGCTCCGGTGCGGTCACGCCCCGCGGCGGCTTTGCCCGCAGCCAGCGGCGCAGCCCCTTCTCACGCCGCTCGCCCAGCTGCACGGGCAGCGCGGGCGCGCCCTCGCGCACCCAGCCGCGGGCGTCGGCGCTGTCCAGGCACAACTCGCAAACGAGGGCATCCTCCTCGCCGAAGCGGTGATAGCGGACCAGCCGCTCGCCCATCAGCAGCGTGCGGTTGCAGACGGCGCACTGCGTCTCTGTTGACGTCCTACGGATCTCGTTCATTGCGCTCATGAGGAGAGACCGCCAGAAGTCTACTCCGTCACTCGCCACCTGGCCGCCACGTGCAGGCATTTTTGGTCCACATGTCACGTACCTGGTTGCGGCCCGTTGATGGGGGCGGTAGGGTGAACGGCCGTCAAGGGTGGATGGGACGCGTGGGCACCGCGACCACTCCGGGGGGTGTCGATGCCGAGAAGCGCCGCCGTGCACAAGCCATATCGCCTCGCCACGATCGCTGCTCTCAGCGCGGTGCTGATCGTGGCGCTGCCGGGAAGGCCCGCGAGCGCGGCGCCCGCGAAGCAACCCGTGGCTCTGGCACTTGTGATGGCGCAGATCGACCGGCTCGACGCCCAGCACGCGCAGGCGGTCCAGCGCGAGCAAAACGCCCGCGACCAGCTGACGGCGATGCGGGCCGCGATCGCGGGCGACAAGGTGCAGCTGGCAGCCGACCGCGCGACGCTGGTGACCGCCCGCGACCGCCTCGCCGCCGCGCTGATCGCCTCCTACAAGCGCGGCCACATGAGCGCCGCGGCCTACCTGCTGGACGCAAACTCCTTCAGCGACCTGATCACGCGGGTCGAGGTGGTACGCCGTGTCGCCTCGGGCACGGGTGACCTGTTCACCCAGGTGCGCTCCGCGGCCCAGCGCCTGGTCGACACGCAGGGGGCCCGCCGCGCGGCCGAGATCCGGGCCGCCGCCCAGCTGAAGCGGGCCACTGCCGCCCGCCGCCAGATCGACGCGGCGCTGGCATCGAAGCGCGCCGTGATGGCCGGCCTGACATCGGCCATGCGGGCATCGGTCGGCGCCGAGCAGTCACGGCGCCGTCACCTGGCCGAATCGACCGGTTCGGTCACCGGCGGCGGTGCCAACATCGGCGCCACGTTCTACGGCGACGCCACCTGGTACGGCGCGGCGGTGGCCGGCAACCACACCGCCGACGGCGAGATCTTCGACCCCAACGCGCTGACATGCGCGAGCCCGTGGCTGCCCTTCAACACCCTGCTGAAGGTGACGCTGCTCTCGAACGGCCGCTCGGTGGTCGTGCGGGTCAACGACCGCGGCCCGCTGGGCGGGGGCGTGCTCGACATCACCTCGCGCGCCGCCCGCATCATCGGGCTCTACACGATCGGGCGGGGGCGCGTGCGCGTGCAGGTGCTGACCGGGAACAGCAGCAACACCGCCCACGTCGCCAAGTAGAGGCGCCCGCTACGCCTTGACGAGCTCGCGCTCCTTCTGCGCCTTCTCGATCACCTGCTGCGAGACGTGCGGCGGCACCTCCTCGTAGCGCAGGAACGACATCGAGTAGTCGCCGCGGCCACCGGTCATCGAGGTCAGGTCGGGTGCGTAGGCCAGCACCTCGGCCATCGGCACCTCGACGTGCACCACGGTCCCACCCACGCCGGGATCCATTCCCAGCACGCGGCCGCGGCGCCCTGACATGTCGCCGATGACGTCGCCCACGTTCTCCTCGGGCACCGTCACCTCGAGCCGCATGATCGGCTCGAGCAGCACCGCGTCGGCGTTGCCGTACGCGCTCTTGAAGGCCATCGAGCCCGCGATCTTGAACGCCATCTCGGAGGAGTCGACGTTGTGGTAGCTGCCATCGACGAGCGTCACCCGGATCCCGCTGACGGGCGCGCCGATCAGCTCGCCGTGCTGCATCGACTCCTGGATGCCCTTGTCCACAGCAGGCCGGAACCCCTGCGGGATCACGCCGCCGACGATCTTGTCGACGAACTCGTAGCCCTCGCGGTCCTCGGACGGCTCAATCTCGATCGTGCAATCGCCGTACTGGCCGCGCCCGCCGGTCTGCTTCTTGTACTTGCCCTGGGCGCGGGCCTTGCGCCGGATCGCCTCGCGGTAGGGAACGCGCGGCGGCTTCAGCACCACGTCCACGCCGAAGCGGCGGGACAGCCGCTCGAGCACGATCTCGACGTGCATCTGGGAGAGCCCGCCCACGATCATCTCGCCGGTGGCGGCGTCACGGTGCACGTCGAGCGAGGGATCCTCCTCGACCAGGCGCCGCAGCGACGAGAAGACCTTGTCCTCCTCACCCTTGTGGGCGGCCTCGATCGAGAACGAGATCACGGCGGCGGGCACGGGCAGAGGCTCGACCGGCGCCGGCTTGTCGACGTCGGCCAGCACGTCGCCGGTCGAGGTCTCCTTCAGCTTCGGAACGGCGCCGATCATGCCCTCGCCCAGCTCATCTGCCGGTTCGTGATCCTTGGCCTGCAGCACCATCAGCCCGCTGAGGCGCTCCTTGCCGTGCGTGCGGCTGTTGACGAGGTTGGTATCGCCGGTGATCGTGCCGGCAAAGACGCGAATCAGGCTGATCTTGCCGCTGTAGGGATCGGCCACGGTCTTGAAGACGTAGGCGAGGGTTTTTGCCCCGCCCAGGTCGGGCACGTTGGTCGCCCGCTGCGGTGAGGGCAGGCCCTCCACGATCAGGTCGAGCAGGCCGTGGCTGCCGATGTTGCGGGTGGCCGCGCCGCAGCCGACCGGGAACAGCTGTCCCTCGGTGACCAGCTTCTTCAACGCCACCGCCATCTCCTCGCGGCTGATCTCGCCACCCTCGAGGTAGCGCTCCATCAGCTCGTCGGACGTCTCGCAGACGAGGTCCATGAGATGGTCGTGGTATTCGTCGGCCAGCTCTTTCATGTCGTCGGGGATCGGCACCGACTCGTCGTGGCCGGAGGCGTCGTCCCCGTGCAGGTAGGCGACCATGTGCACCAGGTCGACGACGCCGCGAAACTCGTGTTCGCTGCCGATCGGCAGCTCGACCGCCACACAGCGGTCGGACAGCTGCTCGCGCAGCGCCGCCAGCGAGGTCGAGAAGTCGGCGCGCTCGCGGTCGAGAAGGTTGACCAGCACCAGCCGCGCGAGCCCCAGCTCCTCGCAGCGCCGCCACAGGCGCTCGGTGCCCACCTCGACGCCCATCACGCCGGAGACGACCATGACCGCGCCCTCGACGACCCGCAGGGCGGAGAGCACGTCGGCCTGGAAGCTGGGCTCGCCGGGCGTGTCGATCAGGTTGATCCAGCGCCCCTCCCACTCGACGTGGGTGACGGTCGCCTGGGTGGAGAGGCCGCGCTTGCGCTCCTCCTCCTCGTAGTCCGAGACGCTCGTCTTCTCGCTGGTGCTCCCCAGCCGGTTGACCGCCCCGCCCTCGTAGAGCAGGGCCTCGACCAGCGAGGTCTTACCGGTACCGCGGTGGCCGATCACCGCAACATTCCGGATCTTGCCGGGCTCCTTCTGGGGCATGCTGCCTCCGGGGTTCGAGTCGATTGTCGGGCACTCACCTTACCCGCGCGGGCGACCCGGCCACAAGGTCGGCGCCAGTGAAACAACGGTGCCTGGCACCGTTGTTTCAGGTCAGTGCACGTCGAACACGATGCCCTGGGCCAGCGGCAGGTCACGCGAGTAGTTGATGGTGGCCGTCTGGCGGCGCATGTACGCCTTCCAGGCGTCCGAGCCCGACTCGCGACCGCCGCCCGTCTCCTTCTCACCGCCGAAGGCACCGCCGATCTCGGCGCCGCTGGGGCCGATGTTGACGTTGGCGATGCCGCAGTCCGACCCGCCCGCGGCCAGGAACGACTCGCCCTCGCGCAGGTCGCCGGTGAAGATGCACGACGAGAGGCCCTGGGGCACGTCGTTGTGGAGCTTGATCGCCTCGTCCAGCTCGCGGTAGGTGATCGCGTAGAGGATGGGCGCGAACGTCTCCTCGCGCACGACGTCGGTCTGGCCGGGCATGCGCACGATCGCCGGCCGCACGTAGTGCGCGTCGGGCCAGCGATCGGCCAGCACGCGCTCGCCGCCGGCCACCGAGCCACCGTCCTCGCGGGCACGGTCGAGCGCTGACTGCATGTCGCCGAACGAGCCGCCGTTGATCAGCGGGCCGCAGAGCGTGCCGTCCTCGCGCGGGTCGCCGACCTGCACGCTGGCGTAGGCCCGCTCGAGCCGGCGGATGAGCTCGTCGGCGACCGACTCGTGCACGATCAGCCGGCGCAGCGAGGTGCAGCGCTGGCCGCAGGTACCGACCGCCGCGAACACGATGGCCCGCACCGCCAGGTCGAGGTCGGCGCTGGGCGTCACGATCATCGCGTTGTTGCCACCCAGCTCGAGCAGCGAGCGGCCCAGCCGGGCAGCCACGCGTGGCGCCAGGTTGACGCCCATCGCGGTCGAGCCGGTGGCCGAGATCAACGGCACCCGGTGGTCGTCCACGAGGCGGCGGCCGGCGCTGCCGATGATCACCTCGCACAGCCCGTCGGGCGCATCGCCGAAGCGCTCGGCCGCACGCTTGAACAGCGACTGGCAGGCCAGCGCGGTCAGCGGCGTGCTCGAGGACGGCTTCCAGATCACCGGGTTGCCGCAGACGAAGGCCAGCGCGGCATTCCACGACCAGACCGCGACCGGGAAGTTGAAGGCGGTGATCACGCCGATCGGGCCGAGCGGGTGCCAGGTCTCCATCATGCGATGGCCGGGGCGCTCTGATGCGATGGTGAGCCCGTACAGCTGGCGCGACAACCCCACCGCGAAGTCGCAGATGTCGATCATCTCCTGCACCTCGCCCAGACCCTCCTGCACGATCTTGCCTGCCTCGAGGGTGACCAGCGCGCCCAGCGACTCCTTCTCGCGGCGCAGCTCCTCGCCCAGCAGCCGCACCAGCTCGCCGCGGCGCGGTCCGGGCACGTCGCGCCAGGCCTCGAATGCGGCCACCGAGCGCTGGATCGCGGCCTCGGCCGCCTCCGGTGTGGTCGAGTGGATCGCGGCGATCGGCTCGCCCGTGATCGGTGAGACCACCTCGAGGTCGCCGCCCTGCAGCGCGTCGGGGTCGAGCCCGAGTCGGTCGAAGATGGTGGTGGCGTCGAGGGCGTCGGTGGCGTCGAGCATTGCGGGCTCCTGGAAGCGTCGGTCGGGGATGCCCCGAAGCCTACCGCGCGCTACCTGTCCCGCTCACCAGCCCGGGTCAGCACGCCGGCCATCTTGGCCTTCAGGCGCAGCACCGCCTTGGTGTGCAGCTGCGAGACCCGCGACTCGGTCACGCCCAGCACCTCGCCGATCTCGCGCAGGGTCAGCTCCTCGTAGTAGTAGAGGGTGATCACCGTGCGCTCGCGCTCCGGCAGCTTCGAGATCGCCGCCGCCAGCGCCTCGCGCAGCTCCGTGCGCGTCATCTCCAGCGAGGGGTCGTCGGCGTTGGGGTCCTGCAGCGTGTCGATCAGCGAAACGGTGTCGCCGCCCGAGGAGCTGATCGTCCACAGCTCGTCAAGGGCCGCCACCGACGAGCGCGAGATCTGGGTCAGGTTGTCCTGGAACTCCTCCTCGCTGATCCCCAGCGAGGCGGCGATCTCCTCGTCGGTGGGCGGGCGGTGGTGCTTGTTCTCGAGCTCGTTGATGGCCCGCTCGATCTCACGGGCACGGCTGCGCACCGAGCGCGGCACCCAGTCCATCGAGCGCAGCTCGTCGATGATCGCGCCCTTGATGCGGCTGATCGCGTACGTCTCGAACTTGATGTCGCGGCCGGGGTCGTAGCGCTCGATCGCGTTCATCAGCCCGAGCAGGCCGTACGAGACCAGGTCGCCCTCCTCCACGTGCGCGGGCAGTCCGGTGCCGAGGCGGCCGGCCACGTACTTGACCAGCGGCGCGTAGGTCAGGATCAGGCGCTCGCGCAGCTGCTTGTCGCCGCTCTGCTTGTACTGGAGCCAGATCTGTACGGAATCGTCGGTCATGCCCTCGGGTGTGCCTTCGCGTGAGCCGCGCGCAGGTGCTTGACGCTCACATGGGTGTATACCTGGGTGGTGGCCACCGATGCGTGGCCGAGTAGCTCCTGGATGCTCCGAAGATCGGCACCGCCCTCGAGGAGATGAGTGGCGAAGGTGTGGCGCAGGGCATGCGGCGAGCGGGCCGGCAGCGAGCCGTTGCGCAGCCCCCGGGCCAGGATGCGGCGCACGTCGGAGGTGTGCAGCGGTCTGCCGCGCACGCTCAGGAAGAGCTGGGGGGCATCGCCCTTCGCCAGCTGCGGGCGGCCCCGCTCAAGGTACTCGTCCAGCGCCGCGGCGGCGGTCCTGCCCACGGGCACGAGCCGCTGCTTGCCGCCCTTGCCCAGCACGCGCAGCGTCCGCTCGCGGCGGTCGAGGTCGGTCACGCGGACTGTGCAGGCCTCGTTGGCGCGCAGGCCGCAGGCGTAGAGCAGTTCGAGCAGGGCGGCGTCGCGCAGCCCGGCCGGCCCCGCCCCCGCCGGGCGGTCGAGCAGCTCGCCCATCTCACGCTCGCTGAGCGTGGCCGGCAGGGTGCGCGGCCGCTTCGGCCCGGGGATCACGGCGGCCGGGTCGCGCGCGGACATCCCCCGCGAGAACATCCAGGCGTACGCCGAGCGCATGGCGGAGAGCTTGCGCGAGGCCGTTGCCGGCGCGTAGCGCATGGTGCCCAGATACGCCGCGTAGCGGCGCAGCGTGGCCGTCTCGGCCCGCTCCACTGCGACGCCCTGCCCCGAGAGCCAGCGCTCGAGCTGGGTGAGGTCGGTGCGGTAGGCGCGGAGCGTCGACGCGGACGCCCCGGCACCACGCAGATGCTCGAGGTAGGCCCGCAGCCGAGCGCTCTGCGGCAGGGTTTCAGCGTCGTTCTCGCGCACCAGGCTACTTGCCATGTTCGCCCCGTTCTGCGCGAGTCCTGCGGCCGCTCACCGCCAGAGATCGCGGCGGGCCAGGTCGCCCATCCAGATGCCAAGTGCCGCACCGGCGAGCGCGATCGGCCACACTTCGGCACGGGCCGCCGCAAGGCCGATGCCCAGCAACCCCACCGCCAGCACCACGAAGAGCGCGCCGCGTGCCTTCATCGCGGCCACGGTACAGCAGCGGTGGGCCTGCAGTCCACGTGACAGGTTCTCCTTGTAATGTGCTGCATTTTGCGCAAATGTAAGCGTGGAACCCACCACTCTTTGCACATTGTTTTCATTTCGACCATTCAGAGTTTCGATTCATTGCCGAACCTGAAGTACATGAAGTTGATCGCCACGTTCGCCGGCGTGCTCGCACTCTCCGCCGGCGTCCTCTGGGGACCGGTTGCAGCCCACACCGCAACGCCCTACGAGCCCTTCGAGACGAGCAGCTACTGGAAGAAGGCGTCGACCAACACGGCCGACCCCAGGTCGTCCGCGATGATCAGCTGGCTCGCGTCGATGCTGCACAGCGACCGCCGCTTCGTCACCGTGCGCGCATCCAAGCTGAACGGCTCGACCGCCCAGGGCACGACGGTCTACTGGGCGTCGTCCAGCGCGCACGCCTACTCGATCTGCCACAACCCGAACTACACCCGGTACACGTTCCCGGCCGAGGCGACGTCGGTGCGGATCCCGACCGGCGCGCATGCCCCGAGCGACAACGACGGCGACATGATCGTCTACAACACGTTCGCGAACAAGGTCTTCTGGTTCACGAACATGCGGATGATCAGCGGCCGCTGGTGCGCCAGCCAGATGTCGGTCTACTACACGGGGTCGAACGGCCTTCATGGCGCCCTCCCCCAGTCCGACCAGAGCAAGAACTGGGGCAAGCACGGGCTGGCACCGATCACCCAGGCTGTGCGCTGGAACGAGGTCGCAGCAGGCAACGTGCCACATGTGATGGACATCTACATCCCGGCCATCTCGTGCAACTACGACGACTTCTTCCCGCTCTACACGGGCACGATGTGCACGACTCACGCGACGTCCTCGATCCCGGCCGGCGCGATCCTTCGGATCAAGCCGGGGGTCAACCTCTCCAACTACCACCTCAACCCGGCCGCGCTGGTCATCGCCCGCGCGCTGCAGCGCTACGGGGCCATCGTGGGTGACCGCTCGGGCGTCGGCAACAACGCCACGATCAAGCTCGAGGACACGGTCGACGAGGGCAAGGGCAACCTGTGGTGGAACGCGGGCCTGCGCTACGACTCGCTCAAGGCGATCCCGATCTCGGCCTACCAGATCGACAAGCTGGGAGCGGGCCGCTAGCCGGCCCGCCGCGCGCGGCGCTCCCACTCGTCGAGCCGGCGCCGCCGCCGTTGCCAGTCGTAGTCACTGAGCCTGGCCTGCGCGAGGTCTGCCAGGAACAGCTTGGCCTGGAAGGCGCGCCGGGCCATGCTGCGGCCGTCGCGCTGAGAGATGATCGGATGGATCCCCATTGTCGTGCCCGCTCCACCATGCGGGCGCTTCGCTCATCGGTCAAGAGGTGGTATGGGATACCCCAGTGAGGCGGCGATCACGGCGGCCGTTTGGCGTTCAGGCCGCGGTCGGGCCGTTGCGGTCGACCCGGCATGCGAAGCAGCCGGGCCGGGCATAGTGCAGGTGTGCGTACTCGGTGCCCTGCTCCGCCAGGATCCGGTCGAGCACCGGCTCCAGCTCCGCCCCCTCCACCACTTCGGCTGCCGTCAGCATGGCCGCCGCGTCGTAGCCGCGCACCGACACCAGCCGCCGGCGCACCTGGTCGGGCACCTCGCCCCCCGGGACGTGAGGCGTGCAGGCGTGGACGTGCACGAAGATCGGGCCCTCGCCCGTGTACGGGCTGGCATGGGCGAACGGGTCATACGGCAGAAGCAGCAGCCGTTCGGCCGCCTCGGCGTCGCGCAGGCAGCGCCGGCACGGGTAGGAGTTGGGATCGTCGGCGACGACCACACGGGCGCGTGTGGTGGTCTGGTCGGGCTCCCCCATCGGCAGTGCGCTGAACACGAACGACATCGTTCCTCCTCGATTACCTACACCGTGGAGAACGGCATAGGTCGCGGCCGCGTGAGATCGGCTCGTCAGCAGATGATCGTGTCGATGTCGCGGAGGTCGTCGAGCAGGCAGTCGACCGTGGCGGTGTCGTCGCCCTTGCTGCCGTATACCTGGTCGGCAGCGCCGTCCTGAGCGAAGAAGGTGTCGTTCCCGGCGGCGCCGCTCAGCCGGTCCCGGCCGGGGCCGCCGGTGATGGTGTCGTCGCCCTGGGCGCCGTACAGGACGTTGCGGGCACTGGAGCCGACGATCGTGTCAGGGTCAGGGCTGCCGAGCACGTTCTCGACGTCGGGCATGTAGTTGTTGGTGCGGTTCCCGGCCGGCCCGTCGTCGGCGACGCCGTCGAGCGACGAGTACACCATCGAGCCGAACACGTTGCCCAGGTCGACGGTGTCGGAGCCGTCGCCGCCGTTGAACACGACGTCGTTCGACGGCGTGTCGAGAGCCATCGTGTCGTTCCCGCCGCCTCCGTTGACGATGCCGGAGCCGATCGCGAACTGGTCGTCCCCGTTGCCGCCGGTGAGCACCGCACCCGCCGCGCCGCTGTAGAAGTCGACGGCGTTCGGGTCGACGCCGCCGGTGCCGTGGCCTCCGTCCCCGCTGAGCCTGCAGCGCCCCTTCTGACAGCTGGCATTGACCTCGGGTGTGGCGGCGGTGAAGGTGAGATCGAGATCCGTGTCCGCGTCGAAGGCCAGGCCGCGTGGCCCGGCGGTGTACGTGTGCCGCCCGCCGCCCTGGTTCTCGACGAGGAAGTACGCGGTGGCCTGCATGTCGACCTCGAACTTGATGGTGGGCGTACCCGTCGTGTCAAGACCCGCGCCGGGCGTGAAGCGCTCAGGCCCGTCGATGATCACCCCGTCGTCGGCGGCCCCGGTCAGGATCCGCACGACGTTCGTGTTCGTGACGGTGGCCGCGCCGCAGGGGAACGCGTGATAGGGGCCCTGGTAGTAGATCGCGCCGTTCTTGACCTGGACGCCGGTGTAGCCGCCGCTGATCGACAGCGTCACGGTCGCCGTCTGCGGGTCGAAGGTGCACGTCGGCTGGGCGACGGCCGCGGCAGTGTCAGCGGGCGCCGTGATGCCGATCACGGCGACCACGACCAGGCCCGCCAGCGTGCGGCCCGTCCCCCACATGTGCTTAATCATACAACCGCCGCGCCGTGCTGCTCGGCTGCGCTCGCTAGCACGCGTTTGACCGGCTCGCCCGGCGGTGAGATGCTTTCGGCGGGATGCGGGGGATGATCGCCATAGGGGCGGCAGTGGCCGCTCTGTCTTTCGGTACCGCGACAGCGGGCTCGGTCACGCTGGCCGACTGGCCGGCGTACCTGAACGGGCCGTTACACACGTCGGTGACGACGGCCGATACCGTCACGCCGGCCAACGTCGGAAGCCTCCATCTGGCGTGGCACTTCAAGCCGCCGGTTTCGACGATGCCGGGGCAGCCCCCTCCGCAGGTGTTCGCGAGCCCCACGGTCGTCGGCAACCGCGTCTACGTGGGCTTCAACAACGGCGTCTTCTACGCGCTGGACGCCGACACCGGCCACGTCGTCTGGCAACGGTTCCTCGGGTTCGTGCCGAACCTGACCTGTACCGCCCGCGGGTTCACGTCCACCGCCGCCGTGCAACCGGATCCGGTCAGCGGCACCCTCACGGTGTACGTCAACGCCGCGGACGGAAATCTCTACGCGCTCAACGCCGCGGACGGGACCACGATCTGGAAGGCGCTGGTCGAGAGCAACTCGACCGACGTCAACGGCTTCTACAACTGGACGTCGCCGACCATTGCCAACGGCACGGTCTACGTCGGGGTCTCCTCGGAGTGCGACCTCCCGTTCGTGCGCGGCGGCGTGAAGGCATTCGATCAGCACACAGGGGCGAAGGTCGCGGTGCACTGGACCGCCCCGAACGGCCTGGTCGGCGCCGGCGTGTGGTCGTCACTGGGGGCGACAAGCGACGGCCACGTGTACGCCAGCACCGGATCGACCACGCCGCCGCCCTACCCGCAGAGCGAGTCCTACTCGATCCTCAGCCTGAACGGCACGACCCTTCACGAGGACGGCATCTGGACGGTCCCCCAGGAAGAACTCGGATCGGACAGCGATTTCGGTGCCTCACCCACGATCTTCACCGCCGACCTGGGCACCGGCCCGACGCGCCTGGTTTCGGCCTGCAACAAGAACGGACTGCTGTACGCATTCCGGGCGGACGACGTCTCGGCCGGGCCGGTGTGGTCGGCGAAGATCAACACGTCCAAGGTCGGCCCGTGCTTCGCATCAACCGTGTCCGACGGTACGTGGCTGTACCAGGCGGGGGACAAGACGAGGATCAAGCACACGGTCTATGCCGGCTCGATCAGCAGGCTCGATCCCGCCACCGGAGCGTTCGCCTGGCGTACCGGCCTGCCGGGCGCCGTGTTCGGCACCCCGTCACTGAATGGGGCGGGTGTGCTGGCCGTATCGACGTTCGACGACGCCTCCGCGGCCAACGGCACCTACTTCGTGGACGCCTCCACCGGGGCGATCCTCGGCTCAATCTCGATCGCCAACGCGAAGCAGTTCGCGCAACCGATCTTCGCAGGCAAGTACCTCTTGCTGGCCCAGATCAACCAGGGCGTGAACGCCTACACGCCGTAGCCGAACCGCCGCGGCGTCGGCGGGTGACCGCCCGCCCGCGGGCTAGGTGGCCTGTGGCCCGGCGGGCGGGGGCGGCCGGTCGGACTCGACCGTGGCAGTAAACCCCAGCGGGCGCTCGGCCGGCCAGATCGTGACCCGCACGACGAACTCGAGCGGCACGTACTCGGCGGCCTCGTCCTCGGTGGTGAAGCGGGCGTAGCTCGACGCCTTGCCGTCGTGCACCCAGGTCGTCATGTCGGTCGCCTCGAAGCTCTCACCATTGCCGAGCTGCACCCGCACCCGTGGGTGCTGGCCCGCGGCGACGCGCTCCTCCCACTCCTTGGTGACCCGCTGGAAGACCTCGCGCTCCATGCGCGGAGTCTAGGCGCAGCTACCGCGCCCTCGACCAGGCGAAGCTCCGGGTCACCACCGGCATGGAGGAACGGTTGCCGGTGCACGTGTATGAACATCTGACCTATCCGCTGTGGTCGCGGATCCAGTTGGCCAGGTTGTGGGCGGTCTCGGCGGGGGTCGCACCCCGGGCCGGGCCTCGAACCGTCGCCGCCGTCGTTGGCGCTGTGGGTGGTGTCTGCGGCGGCGAGCCTCCGCCGTTGCCGGTGGTCCCCCGCGTCGCCAGGCTGATCACGATCAGCGCGAGCACGAGCGCCGCGATCGCAGCCGGCAGGATCCGCTGATTCAACGACCAGCTCCGCCGGCCCTCGTGGCCAGGGCGCCCGCCTGGTCGCGGCGGAGGCCCGGGCAGCACCTTCGTCGGCTGGTTCTGCGGGCGGTCGTCCATCACCCGGGTGGCGGCACTGGTCGGCTCGGCCACCAGCGCAGCCGCCAGCGTCTCGGCGCTCGGGCGCAGGGCCGGATCGGGATCGAGGCAGCGGGTGATCGCCGAGCCGAGCGGCTGCGGCAGCTCACGCGTTTCCGGGCCGGTCGCGGCCGGCGTGCTTCCTGTCAGCAGCTGGTAGAGCGTGACGCCGAGCGCATACATGTCGGCGGCAGTCGTGACCTGCTCTCCGCGGGCCTGCTCGGGCGCCAGGTAGTTGGCCGTGCCCACCACGCCGCCCGTCATGGTCAGCGCTGCGCCGCCCAACGATCGGGCGATGCCGAAGTCGGCGATCTTGATGCGCCCGCGGAGATCCGCGAGCAGGTTGTGGGGCTTGATGTCGCGGTGCACGAGTCCGGCGCCATGCGCATAGCCGAGGCCGGCGCAGCAGTCGAGCCCGATCTCGACGACGCGCACCGCGGCCACCCGCGTCTCACGCCGCAGGGTCTCGACCAGCGACTCGCCGTCGACGAATTCCATCACGATGAACGGTCGGCCGTCGTCGTCCTCCCCGGTGTCGTAAACCTGCACGATGTTGGGGTGGCTGAGTCCGGCCGCGAGGCGCGCCTCCCGTACGAACCGCTCGCGGAAGTCGGCGTTGGAGGCGAGGTTGTCCGCGAGACGCTTGATCGCGACGGGCCGGTCGAGCCGGTCGTCACGGCCGAGGAAGACCACGGCCATGCCGCCGCTGCCGAGCAGCGAGTCGATCCGGTACCTGCCGATCTGCGACTCGGCCACGCTCAATCCCCACCGTCTCCCTGGCCGTTGCTGCCCGCCTGGTCGTGGTGGCCGTGAGGCTTCTTCTTGAGCGGGCCGGGCGGCTTGGGCGGGCACTTGACCGAGGTCGTGAGGGACGCGGTCGCATTGAGCAGCGGCGTCTGCAACTGGGTGGGCACCTGCCCTGCCTCGATCGCAGCGCCGAGCGCCTGCTGGAACTGCTGGATCTGGGGCACCGCCGTGCACGGATCGGGGCCGGCGAGGGTCGTTGCCAGGGCATCGGCGCGCCCAGCCAGCAATGTGCCGACCCCTGAAGAGATCAGCTGCCGGCTGGCCTGCGATGTCGGCTGGGACCCTCCGTCACCGCATCCGGCCAGCAGGCAGCAGCAGAGGAGCAGCCCAATCGGTGCGTGGGGGCGCATGCCATCTCAGTACCCAAGTCCCGGCAAACCCGACCCTCGATGCGACCGCACCGAGGGTCGGTTACCTGGGATCTATTGCGAAACGATGCCGCTGTAGGTCAGCTGGCAGCTCGCCGTGGGACTGTCGAAGCTGCTCGTGCAGGTGCCCGAGATCGTGCCCGAGCCGGTCGCGAACTGGTACGAGCCCAATCCGCCCTGGACGACGAACGTCCCGGTCACTGCGTAGCGGTTCCCCGCGGGCGGGTCGTCCTGGTCGGTCAGGGTCATGACCGAGTCGAAGACCAGCTGGTCACGGGTGTTCTTGTCGTCGGACGTGCCCTTGATGCTCACGAACGAGCCACCGGACGTGTACACGTCGATGGAGGTCGGGAAGTTCGACCCGTCGATGAAGGTGCCCGCGCCGATCTCCTGCACACCGCCCATGGTGTTGGCGTTCCCGACGCCGGCAAGGTAGTCGGAGTAGAGCGTGGCGCCGACCTTCGCGGTGAAGAGCCGCGGATGCTTGGCGGCATTCACCTTCACGTTCGCGGAATGCGACACGGTGCGCTCGGCGCCGCGCGTGTCGAACGCCGAGAGCGTGACCGTGAAAGTGCCGGATGTGGCGTACTGGTGGTGGGCGGTGGGGCCGCTGGTCTGCTCGATGGTGGCGTCCCCGAAGTCCCACAGATAGGAGACGATCGGGTCGCCGTCAGGGTCGGACGAGCCGTGAGCATCGAAGCTGATCGCCGAGCCAGTGCCGGATGTCGTGAACGCCGCGACCGGAGCGTGATCCGATCCGTCCTGAACGCAGCCGTACCCCTGGTCGGCCCCGAGCGCGTTGCTCCACTCCGTCTGCAGCAGGTACTGGTGCCCGTTGATCACCTGGTTGTAGTAGCCGGTGCCGTTGTCCCTGACCGGGCCGAAGTAGTACTGGCACTTATCCGAGCTCTCGCCGTAGAGCAGGTCGATCCAGGCGAAATTCGCACTGAAGAGCGGGTCGCTGATCATCTCGCGATGCTCGTGACTGATCACATCGACGGCGGTGTCGGCAACGGTGCCATTCGGGTGTTGACGGAGATCGCAGGTGGGCACGCCCGCATACGGGATCACGGCGAAGTACGCGCTTCCGTGCCCACCCGAGAAGTCCGAGTGGTAACCGCAGAATGACGTGCCGGCGCAGGAACCGGGCGCATAGCAGACGTCGGCGCCCGGCGGGAACACGACGAAGAACGCGCGGTTGGGCGGCCGTGCGATCCCGTGGTCGAAGAGATACGAGTCGAGCTCAGCCGCAACCTGATCGTTCGTGACGCACGACGTGTACCCAGTGCCGGGGGTGCAGCCGTCCGGGACGACCGACGTATCGATCGAGGAGCCGGCATAGGTCGACTGATACGTGATCGAGCCGGTCGTGTCGTAATACTGGTTCGCCACGGAGTAGACGTTCCTCGTCGTCCCGCTGTCAGCCGCCGTGTCCTGGAGGTAGCGCACCACCAGGTCCTTGTAGTCCTGCGGCAGGCTGCCGTTGGGGTCCCAGAAGACGACATACGTCTCGTTCGTGCGCAGCACAGGGCCGCCCAGATAGTCGAGCTGTGGCTCGGAAAACTGAA
>Ga0066903_100002123_pt1 | contig 15220 bp, 14 predicted proteins | sample PanSoiMetaGPlot1_FD_67491 | JGI IMG/M metagenome (GOLD analysis project Ga0066903, IMG submission 67491) | Tropical forest soil microbial communities from Panama analyzed to predict greenhouse gas emissions - Panama Soil - Plot 1 (version 2) | ecosystem: Environmental > Terrestrial > Soil >...
CGCGATGAATCGTGCAATGCTCGCGAATTACATTCTCATTGCCGATTTCCACGCGCGTCTTCCGCTCAGCCGAATAGGAAATGTCCTGGGGTGCGGTTCCGATAATCGCGGCATGGTCGATCACGTTACTCGTGCCGACGATGACATTGGATTCAATCACAACGTGCGAGGCGATGGCGGTTCGGGCTCCAATCACTGTGCCTGCCCCGATGACCGCGTAGGATCCAATCGTCACGTCGGCCGCAATTTTGGCAGTTGGATCGACAATCGCCGTTGGATGAATCTTGGCGCCGCTCATCTTTGCTTCGGACTCAATATCCGAATTTCGCGGCGTTGGCTAGAGCACGCCTGCTTCCTTAAAACTGAAATAGCCAGGACTTTTTTCGGATTGCGCGCCGATAATGATGTGATCGAGCAATTTGATTTGCATCAGATCGGCGGCTTCGGCGAGGCGGCGCGTGAGACTGTGATCAGCCTGACTCGGCGAAGGGTCACCCGAAGGATGGTTGTGGACGACGATAACGGCATATGCCGATGCAATTACCGCGGGTCGAAAAATCTCCCGCGGGTGCGCGATGCTTTCGTTCACGGTACCGCTCGAGACGTCCTCCACGCGGATCAAGTGGTAGCGCGTGTCGAGAAGGATGGCGCGCATGGCTTCTTTGCGCAGCATGCGCATTTCGCCTCCGACGAGATCGTTGACGAGCTCGGGCGAGTCGATTTTCTGATGGGCCAGTGCCTCGCGCGCAAGACGGTTTCCCAGATCGAATGCGGCTGCGAGTTGCGCCGCTTTTGCAAAACCGACACCGGGAATCCTGGCAAATTCATCGAGGCTGCACCGGCTCAGGCCTCGCAACGATCCATGACGTCGCAAAAGATCTCGTGCGACTTCAATCGCATTTGCGCCCGCCATTCCGGTGCGCAGCAAAATCGCGATGAGCTCGGAGTCCGCTAGCGCGCCGGCTCCGCGCGCCGCGAGTTTTTCCCGCGGGCGTTCGTCCTCCGCCATTTCCCGGATGCGGGCAAGTTGTCTGGGGGTAGTGATGAGGGTTCGGTGATTAGATTAAGTGCGAAACTGTTCGAGCATGTCCCGGAAAGCGTCCGCGAGACCAACGAGGGCATCGCAATATTTATTTGAAGGCAGCGTTTCGATCTGTGCTTGGGCTTCGCCGATCAGCGTATGCCCGGCATCAATCGACGCCCTGAGCGCGCCATTTGCCTGTGTCGAATTCAAGATCGCGCCAATCTCTTCGAAGCGCGCGTCGAGAATTAACTGTGAAAGGTGTTCTTTGTCCGAACCATTTCGTCCGCCCAGCAACATGAGCACCGGCAGGGTTAGTTTCCCTTTTCGCAAATCGCTCCCAAGCGTTTTGCCGGTTAGGCGCTCGGTCCCGGCAATGTCGATGCAGTCGTCGTAAATCTGATACGCGGTGCCGATTTTCTGGCCAAAGATCCTTAACGCGTCCTGCGTCGGCTGATCCGCTTTACCGAGCATTGCACCAAGACCGGCCGCCGCGGCGAAGAGCGAACCGGTTTTCAGTTCGATGATGCGGAGATAATCTTCGATGCCGAGGTGAAGATCGAAGCGTCGTTGGGTTTGAATGATTTCGCCAGTGCAGACTTCGCGCGCGGCGCGCGCAATCGCGCGGCTAACCTCCACGTCTTCGAAGCTGGCGGAAAGATTCAGCGCGTGAGCGAAAAGCCAGTCGCCCAGCAACACGCTTAGGGAATTCCCCCACCGCGCGTTCAGCGTCGGTTGGGAACGGCGCCATTCCGCTTCATCGACAATATCGTCGTGCACGAGCGTGGCGACATGGATCAATTCCACGATTACAGCCAGATCGACGTGTTCCGACTTAATTGAACCCACTGCGCCGCCTGCGAGCAAGGCCATGAGCGGACGCAACCGCTTGCCGCGTCCGCCGATTGCATAGCTGACATAGCCCTCGACTGCCGGATCAAAGCTGGCTGCCTGGTTAATAATTCGCGATTCGACGTCGTCCAATTCGCGCCGCACGATCTCCGTCACTCGGGTCAGCGGTCCGTTCGGAACTGTGGGCGCGAACGCCGAGGGTGCTGTTGCTTCCACGCAGCCAGAATAGAAGGGCGCGATAGCGCTTGTCAAAACAACACATGCCTAAACGCGCGATTTATCGGCGCCGCAACCAGGCGGCGGTTGCATATTTCTCTTGGGCAATTTGTTGGCCGCGCTGAAGCAGTTGCCCATCGATCTTCTGGTCGCGACAATTCGCCGATAGATGCGCGGTAAACTCGTCCTCAAATTCCGGTGCGAGCTCAACATTTTGAATGCTGCCCTGTTGCAAGAGCATTCGCCGCGTTCGGCGCTGCGCCGCGCCCGCGATCTTCTTTCCGCTCCACAAAACGTCTGCCCGCACGGCATTGGCAAAACACGAGTCTGAGATTTTCGGCGCCGCACTCTTTGCAAGTTCCACATTCTTTCCGCTTGCCGCCAAAGCCCTGCGAATCGCGGCATGTGTCGCCTCGTAAATCGCCATGGCTGATTCAGAAAACGAAGGATCGCCCGACGGAATGAGGATCGAATACGTGAGGTCTGCGCCATGGAATACGATTCCGCCGCCTGTCCATCGACGGGCGATATCGCGTTCGATCTCATACTTCGCGACGTCGGCAAATTTACCGAAATAGCCAAACGAAAGCGTCGGATGATCCCAGCGATAAAAGCGAATGGACGGTCGAGTCACCGTTTCAAGCAGCGCTTCGTCGATCGCCATGTTGAGCGCGGCTGAACGGGAATCGATGTCGCGATAGACATCGAGCGTGCCAAAGAGTTGTTCTGCGTCCAGTGGAAGGTCCGGCATCCAGCGTTAGTCTTCGATTTCAGCAAAAATTTTGGCGACGGCCTCGCGAGGGTCCGAATGGGCGATGATTGGTCGCCCAATCACCAGATAATCCGCACCAGCATCAAGCGCTTCGCGCGGCGTCATTCTTCGTTTCTGATCTCCGGCGGCTGCCCAGCCTGGTCGAATTCCTGGAACAACAAGCCTGGTATTATTTCCAAACTGCGGTCGGAGCACTTCGATTTCGAGCGGGCTTACGACGAGTCCATCCACTCTCGCGGCCACGCCCATCTTCGCCAGACGCGAAACTTGTTCCTCGATTGTTGACGCGACTCCCAGAGCGCGAATCGCAGATTCATCGAAACTCGTCAGCACAGTCACGCCCAGGATCCACAATTCCGTTGAACGAGCTGCCATTGCCGCCTTTACCATTGCTTCGCCGCCGCTCAAATGGATCGTGAGCATGTGCACGCCGAGTGCGCCCGCCGATTCGACCGCGTGCGCCACCGTGTTCGGAATGTCGTATAGCTTCAGATCGAGAAAGACTTTTGCGCCCGTCGCGAGAACTTTGCGCACAATGTCGGGGCCGGCCGCGGTGAAGAGCTGCAGACCAATCTTGAAAAAGGAAATCTGCTGGCCCAGTTCGGTGACCAGATCGAGCGCCGCTTTTTTTGTCGGAACATCCAGCGCAACAATGATTTTGTCAGCCGCGTTCGTCATTTACAGTCTCTTTGTCATTCCGACCGGAGTACAGGAATCTCTAACTATTTCTATTTTCCTCAAACGGCGACAACGGAAATAGTAAGAGATGTCTCGACTTCGCCCGACATGACAAAAATGCAAATCCTCGCTCCGGCCAAGATCAATCTGTCCTTGCGCGTTCTGGGCCGCCGCCCTGACGGATTTCACGAAATCGAGAGCGTCATTGCGCCGGTTTCCCTTTATGACAAAATCGAGATCGAACAGCAAAGCCGTTGGATCGATTTCAGCTGCGACGACCCAACGCTTTCAACCGGCGATGACAATCTCGTCGTGCGGGCCGCGAAATTGTTTTTGGAGCAGGCAGGAATTACGAGTGGCCTTTCCATCAAGCTGGAAAAGAAGATTCCGCACGGTGCCGGTCTCGGCGGCGGGAGTAGCGATGCGGCGGCGACTCTGCGCGCGCTGAACGAATTATTTAAAACGAAATTGTCGCGTGAAGACTTGGTGGATTTAGCAACGAAGATCGGATCGGACGTTCCATTTTTCTTGTATGAATCAGCCGCCCTTTGCAAAGGCCGTGGTGAAATCGTCAAGCCAATCAGGCTAAAGGAAAAGTTGGCGATTTTGCTTTTCAAGCCGGCGTTCGGTGTTCCCACCGCCTGGGCTTATTCGCGTTGGAAAACGTCCAAAGAAGTTCTGGGTGCTTCTTATGGACCGCAGAATCTCGACGGACAAACGTTCGTGAACGATCTCGAGCGGCCTGTATTCGAAAAGTTTGTCTTTCTCGCGCAGTTGAAAAGCTGGCTCTTGAAACAAAAGGAGGTAGCAGCAGCGCTAATGTCAGGATCCGGCTCAACGCTTTTCGCGGTCTTGCGGCCAAACATTCATGTCGAGACTTTGATCAAGCGCGCTCGCGAGGAGACGGATCGGAGGATTTGGACGTGTGCGTGCGAAACCGTCTGATTTCGGGAAGCGCAGGCGGCTCGCCTGCTGGCGACCGCGGCTCGCGGTCGCGAACTTTGAAGATTGTTTTGGCGAGCCGCCAAAACCAACAGGCCAGCGACCTGTTCTCCTCGGAAAGAAAGATTTATTCGCCGGCGCTCCGTTTCACGTTCGCCCGTGAAAATTCTCGGTTGAGTTTTGCGATGAAGCTCGCGCTGATCTCGGCCGGACAAACTGCTTCGCACTCGTAAGTATTCGTGCAGTTACCGAATCCTTCGGCATCCATTGCGTGCACCATCCCGACGACCCGTTTTGCGCGCTCAGGCGCGCCCTGCGGCAAAAGCGCGAGATGCGACACTTTCGCCGCGGTGAACAGCATCGCCGACGCGTTCGGACAGGCGGCGGCACACGCGCCGCAACCGATGCACGCCGCTGCTTCCATCGAAAGGTCGGCCTCGGTCTTCGCAATCGGGATCGAATTCGCTTCCGGCGCGGAGCCGGCGCGGGCGGAAATGAATCCGCCGGCCTGCACGATTCGATCGAGCGCGCTTCGATCGACAACGAGATCTTTCACGATCGGGAAACTTTTGACGCGGAATGGCTCGATCACGATCGTCTGACCATCTTTGAATTTGCGCATGTAAAGTTCGCAGGCTGCGCCCGGATGATCGGGCCCATGCGCTTCACCGTTCACGCTCAGCGAACAGGTCCCGCAAATGCCCTCGCGACAATCCGAATCGAACGCGATTGGATCTTTGCCCGCGAGAACCAGGCGCTCGTTCACGATGTCGAGCATTTCGAGTAAAGACGCTTGGGGCGGAATCTCCGGCGCTTCGTAATCGACAAGTGAGCCCGTCGATTGCCCATCCTTCTGACGCCAGACTTTCAGTTTGAAATTCATTTGTAGCTTCGCTGGGTCAAATGCACGGTGTCGAAATGGAGCGCTTCACGATGAAGTTTCGGCGGCGTGATCGTTCCGTTGCAGCCTTGAAATTCCCAGGCGAAGACCGAGGCGTAGTTGTCGTCGTCCCGTAACGCTTCGCCTTCCGATGTTTGATGCTCTTCGCGAAAATGCGCGCCGCACGATTCGTCACGGGTGAGGGCGTCGATACACAGCAATTCGGCGAATTCGAGAAAGTCCGCGACCCGTCCGGCACGTTCCAGCGATTGATTGAAATCTTCGCCATCGCCCGGGACGCGCACCTCGCGCCAGAAGCGTTCCCGCAACTCGGGAATTTTTCCGAGTGTTTCCTCGAGTCCGGCCTTGTTTCGAGCCATGCCGCACTTGTCCCAAAGCAGCATTCCGAGCTCGCGATGAATTGAATCGAGCGAACAATGACCGTTGATGTTCAAGAGTTTTTGGATCTTCCCGCGCACATTGTTCTCCGCGTCTTTGAATTCGGCGGCGTCGGCGGAGGGCCGTCTGCCCACTTGTCCGGCGAGATAATTTGGCAGCGTGTAGGGCAAGACAAAATAGCCGTCGGCCAGGCCTTGCATAAGCGCGCTTGCCCCGAGACGATTTGCGCCGTGATCTGAAAAGTTTGCTTCGCCGATTACAAACAGGCCCGGAATGTTGCTCATCAGATTGTAATCCACCCAAAGTCCGCCCATCGTGTAGTGAACGGCCGGGTAAATCCGCATCGGAACTTCATAACCGTTCTCGCCCGTAATCTTTTCGTAAACTTCGAATAGGTTGCCGTAGCGTTCGGCGATTGTTTGCTGGCTGAGTCGCTTGATCGCATCGGCGAAATCGAGATAAACTCCGCGCCCGCCAGGCCCGACCCCTCGACCTTCGTCGCAAACTTCCTTCGCCGCGCGCGATGAAATATCGCGTGGCGCGAGATTTCCGTAGCTTGGGTATTTTCGCTCTAAATAGTAATCGCGGTCCTTTTCCGGAATTTCGCCAGGTGATTTCGCGCAATCGTCTTTCCGTTTCGGCACCCAAACACGTCCGTCATTGCGTAACGATTCCGACATTAAGGTCAGTTTCGATTGGTAGTCGCCCGAGTGCGGAATGCAGGTGGGGTGGATTTGGGTGAAACAGGGATTGGCAAAGAGCGCGCCCTTTTTGTAAGCGCGATAGGTCGCAGTCACGTTGCAGCCGCGCGCATTCGTCGAGAGATAAAAAACATTCCCATAACCACCGGTGGCGAGGACCACGGCATCGCCGGCAAACTTCTCGATCTTTCCCGTGCGTAAACTGCGCGTGACGATCCCTTTGGCGTGACCATCCACGATCACGAGATCCAACATTTCGGTTTGGGGAAACATTTGCACCGTGCCGGCGGCAATCTGGCGACAAAGCGCGGAATAACATCCGAGCAGGAGCTGTTGACCGGTTTGTCCGCGTGCGTAAAACGTTCGCGAAACCTGCGCGCCGCCAAATGATCGATTGGCGAGCAAACCACCGTACTCGCGCGCAAAGGGAACGCCTTGCGCAACGCATTGGTCGATGATGTGGCCACTGACTTCGGCGAGCCGGTAGACGTTCGCTTCTCGCGAACGGAAGTCGCCACCCTTGATCGTGTCGTAAAACAAACGGTAAATGCTGTCGCCGTCGTTCTGATAATTTTTGGCGGCATTGATTCCCCCCTGGGCGGCAATCGAATGCGCGCGGCGCGGCGAATCCTGGTAACAAAAACACTTCACGCGATAGCCGAGCTCGCCCAGACTCGCCGCAGCCGAACCGCCGGCAAGGCCCGATCCGACCACAATGATTTCGAATTTGCGCCGATTGTTTGGATTAACCAGACGCGCGTGGTCCTTGTGGTTTGTCCATTTCCGATCGAGAGCCCCGTGCGGAATGTTCGCATTGAAACTCCCGGTCATAGTTGTTGCGCGGGTTTAATGAAGCCGAGCAGGACCGCAATCGGGATCGAGACGTAGCCGATAAAGAGAAGCCAGGCGAAAATGCGGCCGCCAAGTGCGAGCTTCGGAGTGAGCCGCTGATTATTCAGGCCAAGTGATTGAAAGAAGCTGGATGAGCCATGCGTGAGGTGGAGGGTCAGCAAAAATAATCCAATGATGTAGAACGCGGACGCATAAACGTTTTGAAACCCGTAAACCATCATCGAGTAAACGTCGTAGCGATTGAGCGGGTCGAGTTTCAGCAGCGGAAATTGGGGATTGAACTTGCGCGCGGTAAAATGCAGCAGATGAAAGATGATGAATGCGAGCACGACAACGCCGCTCACAACCATGTGGCGCGAAGCCCAGCTCGCTTTCACATAATTTCGGTCACGATATTCCTCCGATCGAGCGCGACGATTTTCGATCGCCAGCTGAATCGTGAAATAGATGTGCAACACCACTGCGATTAGAAGAAAAAGACGAATCAGCCAGAGCAATGGACCGAGATCGCGCAGATGCTGCGAATAGGCATTAATCCAGTCCGGCCCGAGATAAATCTGCAAATTGCCGAGCAAATGGCCGATCACGAACAAAATCAGAATTACGCCCGTAACGGCGACAATCATTTTTCGGCCGACGGAGGAATGGCAAAACTGAGAAAAAAAGCTGCGCGGCCCGATACGCACGGTCGCGGCGGCGGCTGATTTCGGTTCGGTCGTCATTTGCTTCCGGGCTTCATGGCGGGAATTTTCGCCAGATCGGGCGGCAATTTGTCCGCCTCGAAATTCTCTACATTCATTTCGGTCAAACTGACAAACGGGCAACCGAAATTCGGTTTCTTCTGGCCGCTTCGATCGACGATAACTCCGACGGCGCTGACAATGCCGCCATGCCTACGGACGATATCGATCGTCTCCTGCACTCGTCCGCCGCGAGTGACGACGTCCTCGACGACAATAAATTCTTCGCCGTTGTCGATCTTGAATCCGCGGCGCAGGACGAGTTTGCCTTCGTCCTTTTCGACAAAAATATGTCGTTTGCCCAATGATCGGCCCACTTCCTGGCCAACAAGGACTCCGCCGAGAGCGGGGGAGATCACCGAATCGCATTCGAATCCGCTCAATTTGTCAGCGAGCATTTTGCAAATGCGCGCGGCAATCTCGGTGTGCGAGAGAAGGATCGCGCACTGAAAGTACTGGCGACTGTGCAGCCCGGAACGCAAAACGAAATGACCGTCCAGCAACGCGCCGGTTTTTCGAAACAGAGTGAGCAAATCTTCGCTCATCCCGAAGTATCTGCGACCGTTTGGTCTCCCTGACCGACAACGGCAACCACTTCGATTTCGATGCTCACATTCTTGGGCAGTGCTCCGGCCTGCACGGTCGAGCGCGCCGGTGGTGCCTGTTTGAAATAGCTGCCATAAATTTCGTTTACCGTCTGGAAGTCGCTCATGCTCGCGAGAAAGATCGTCGTCTTAACAACATTTTCGTAGCCGATGCCCGCGGCTTTCAGCAATCCGCCAATATTGTCCATCACTCGGCGGGTTTGGACATCGATGCCGCCCGAAACGACTTGACCGGTCTTCGGATCAAGCGGGATTTGTCCGGAAAAATAAATGATCGATCCGACGCGCACGCCTTGTGAGTACGGCCCGATGGCTGCTGGCGCATCAGAAGTGGAGATGATTTTCTTCATGATTTGAGCTTAACGAGGTCGCCATAGAATGACAAATGACGGAACCTCGTCGATATTAGAAACTCCATGGTCAATTGGATTTTAAGGAAGCTTTTTGGCTCGAAAAACGCCCGTGAGCTGCGGCGGCTGGCCCCCATCGTGCGCCGAATCAACGAATTCGATGACCAGTTTAAGAGTCTTTCGGACGACGCTTTGCGCGCTAAGACTGTGGCGTGGAAAGACGAGCTTTCGAGAATTTTCGATCCTGAAGAGCAATGGCAGCAGCTCGATCGGATTTTGCCCGAAGCGTTTGCGGTCGTTAAGAACGCCGCGCGTCGCCTGAAAGAGCGGCGTCATTCGTTCACGGTATGCGATCAGCCGATGACATGGGACATGGTGCATTTCGATGTGCAGTTGCTCGGCGGAATGGTTTTGCACCGCGGACGAATCGCCGAAATGGCCACCGGCGAAGGCAAAACGCTCGTTGCGACCCTGCCCCTGTATCTAAACGCCCTAACCGGCCGCGGCTCGCATCTTGTGACGGTAAACGATTACCTCGCTCGGCGCGACGCGGAGTGGATGGGGCAGCTCTACAGTTTTCTCGGTCTGACCGTCGGTTGCATTCAGCACGATCAGGATCCGGACGTCCGCCGCCAACAGTACGCCTGCGATATCTGCTACGGAACGAACAGCGAATTCGGTTTCGATTATCTGCGCGACAACGGCATGGCCACAACGCGAGAGCAACAGGTCCAGCGCGGTTATCACTTCGCGATCGTCGACGAAGTAGATTCCATCCTGATCGACGAGGCGCGCACGCCGCTAATCATCAGCGGTCCGGCAACCATTTCTACGCATCAGTACGACAAATGGAAACCGCTCATCGAGCAGCTCGTTCGAAAGCAAACGATGCTTTGTAATCGCATTGCGAGCGAAGCGGGAGAAGCGTTCGAGAAAGAGGATGTCGAGCTGGGCGGGCGATTAATGTTTAAAGTGAAGCTCGGTCAGCCGCGGAACAAACAATTGCTGCGCATGATGGAAGACCCCGACAAGCGGCGCGCGATCGACAAAGCGGAGCTCTCGTTTTACCAGGACACGCGCAAGGAAGAACTCTTTCTGCTCAAGGAAGAATTGTTTTTCACAATCGATGAGAAATCGAACGAAGCCGATCTGTCCGAGCAGGGGCGCAGCTTTTTGAACCCGGACGATCCGAACGCGTTCGTCTTGCCGGACTTGATCAGCGAATTCACCGAGATCGATCTCGACACGGCCCTGTCGGACGAAGCAAAGGACAAAAAGAAATCGGAACGACAGGAACATTGCGATACGCAAGCGGAGCGGATCCACAACATCTCGAACCTGCTTCGCGCTTACTGCGTGTTCGACAAAGACGTCCAGTACGTGGTCGAGGACAACAAAGTGGTTATTGTCGACGAATTTACCGGCCGCAAAATGCCGGGCCGCCGCTGGAGTGATGGTTTGCATCAGGCGGTCGAAGCCAAAGAAGGCGTGCAGATCGATCGTGAAACCCAAACCCTGGCGACAATCACGATCCAAAATTATTTCAGACTCTATCAAAAACTCGCCGGCATGACCGGAACCGCGGAGACGGAGGCGGCCGAGTTCAGCGACATTTACAAACTGGACGTGAACGTGATTCCAACGAACCGGCCGGTCGCGCGCCAGGATTTCAACGATCGGATCTACAAGACGCGCCGCGAAAAATACAACGCGGTCATTGCCGAGATTAAAGAGCACCACGTCAAGCAACAGCCAGTGTTGGTTGGAACTGTGAGCGTGGAAGCGTCGGAACTACTGAGCCGAATGCTCAAGCGAGAAAAGATCCCGCATAACGTCTTGAATGCGAAATTCCATATGCAGGAAGCCGAGATTGTCGCGCGCGCCGGCCAGCCCGGAACGGTGACAATTTCTACGAACATGGCCGGCCGCGGAACCGACATTAAACTTGGTCAGGGTGTGCCGGATCTTGGCGGTCTGTTCGTTCTTGGAACAGAGCGTCACGAAGCGCGTCGCATCGATCGGCAGTTGCGTGGACGTTGCGCGCGTCAGGGCGATCCGGGCGCTTCGCGGTTTTATGTCAGCTTTGAAGACGACCTGATGCGCAACTTCGGCGCAGCCGATCGTATGACGAAAATCATGGAGCGGTTTGGACTCGAAGAAGGGCAGGAGCTTGAGCATCGCTGGTTGAACAAGTCGGTCGAGACGGCGCAAAAGCGCGTCGAGCAGCGTAATTATATGATCCGGAAGCGAACTCTCGATTTCGACGACGTGATGAACATGCAACGTGAGGTCGTTTACACTTGGCGCAACGAAGTCATCGACACGGAAGATCCGCGTTCCGAGATTTTTGAAGTGATCGATGAAGCCGTGCCGGCGAAAGTGAAAGAATATCTCGACGTCGACGAGCCGAACTACAGCGGACTCATCCATTGGATCAATACGACTTTTCCGCTTGGATTAACGAAGGAAAAGGCCCAGTTAGAAACCCGCAGTGTGGAGGAGAATGCGCAATTCCTGATCGGGAAGGTGAAGGAGGCGTACGAACGAAAATCGAGTCACGAAGAGCCGACCGCGGTCAAGAGTCTCGAGCGCTATATCATTTTGAACGCGATCGACCGGCTTTGGCAGGAACACCTGTACGCCATGGACGCGTTGCGCGAAGGCGTTTATCTCCGCGGTTATGCGCAAAAAGATCCGTTGATCGAATACAAAACCGAAGCCTACGACATGTTCGTCGAGCTGATGGCGAACATTAAGAACGAGGTTCTGCATAACCTTTTCCGCAGCACGTCGAATCTGCAGGCGTTCGAGAATTTTCTGGCGACTCTTCCGCAATTTCTGCTCAAGGAAGATGCGCCGAGTTCGCCGACCGCCGGCTCAGCCATTCCGACAAAGCGGGCGCGACAACCCAGCGCCCTCGGCGATAATGGCGACGGCGAGGTTCCGGTCGATCTTCCGGTCCGCCGAAATATTCCGAAAGTTGGGCGAAACGAGCCGTGTCCGTGCGGCAGCGGCAAGAAATTCAAGAATTGCTGCGGCAGGACGGCGTAGGCTTTGGATTGACGAGGCCTTAGAGTTCGGAAATCCTTTTCAGGTCATCATGGTAAGAATTCATTCACGTCGTATCATCGCCGGCTTGCTGCTGGCGGCGTTTTCACTTTTCGGTTGCAGCAGTCACCGTACGATTCGCGAATACAGCACCGACCAGTCAGGGCGTACCAGCCTCAAGAATGTTAGTGAAGAGGAATATTGGAAGGAACGCGTGGACGAGCGGATCGCGGCCGAAATCAAGAAAGAAAAACCGGAAGCCGGTTACGACACGTGGCAAAATTATTGGCGTTGGTGGTACAGCGTTTTGCGTCGCAAAAAGAAACCGCCTTTCAAATCCCCCAGTTTCAAGACGTCGGAAGACATGGTGACTTACATCAAGGAAAAACGCCAGGCCAAGGGTTTGCCGACGTACGACTAGACAGACGTCCGACACCAGTGGGCGAGACAATTCAGTCTTATGTGCCCGCGCGGCTCGATCGGTTGCCATGGAGCCGATGGCATTGGCTGATCGTCGTTTCATTGGGCGCGACCTGGATCCTCGACGGTCTGGAAGTCACGCTTGCCGGTTCTTTGGCCGGAATTCTCACGCGACGCGAGACGCTCGCTCTCAGTGAAAGCGAGGTTGGGGCGAGCGCGACCTGCTATCTTGCCGGCGCTGTTATCGGTGCGCTGCTTTTTGGCTACGGAACCGATCGTTTCGGGCGCAAGAAATTATTTTTTGTTACGGTTGCCGTTTACCTCGCGGGAACAGCGCTCTCCGCCCTTTCGTGGAATTTTGCGAGCTACGCGATTTTCCGCGCCATTACGGGTGCTGGCATCGGTGGCGAATACGCCGCGATCAATTCGGCGATTGATGAGCTGATTCCGGCGCGGGTGCGCGGGCGAGTCGACTTGATGATCAACGGCTCGTACTGGATCGGCGCGGCCCTCGGTTCGGGAGCGACCGTATTGCTTCTCGACCCGCGGTGGTTTCCGATCTCCGTCGGCTGGCGGCTGGCATTTGTGATTGGCGCGGCGCTCGGGCTGACCGTGATTTTCTTTCGCCGGTGGATTCCGGAGAGTCCGCGCTGGCTCATGATTCATGGCCGTAATGCAGAAGCGGAAAGGATTGTCGACCAAGTCGAGCGGCAGATCGGAGTTTCCGCGCTGAATAATTTGTCGCCGACGCGCGTTCATACCCGTAGCCACACGCCATGGCGGGAGATCTGGAACGCCGTGGCCCACCAACATCGACGTCGGTCTGTGCTCGGTTTCGTTCTCATGACGACGCAGGCGTTCTTCTACAACGCGATTTTTTTTACCTACGGCCTCGTCTTGATGCGCTTCTATCACGTGCCGGAACAGAACATTGGCGGATATCTCTTGCCCTTTGCGGCCGGAAACTTCTTCGGGCCGCTCATTCTCGGACATTTCTTCGATACGATCGGCCGCAAGAAAATGATTACGGCAACATATGGAATCTCCGGAATCCTGCTCGCAATAACAGGCTGGTTGTTCCATGCCGGCTTACTCAACGCGCAGACACAAACGGTCGCCTGGACGATTATTTTTTTCGTGGCCTCGGCCGCCGCGAGCTCCGCTTATCTTACCGTTAGCGAGATTTTCCCGCTGGAAATTCGCGCGTTTGCGATCGCCATCTTCTACGCGATGGGAACATTGACGGGTGGGGTTTTCGCGCCCTGGCTGTTCGGATCGATCATTGGCACAGGATCGAACGATGCGTTGGTTTGCGGCTATCTCGCGGCGGCGGCACTCATGATTGCCGGCGCAATTGTCGAGTCCTGGATTGGCGTTCCGGCCGAGCGTCGGCCGCTCGAGCACGTAGCGGCGCCCCTATCGAGCCGGGACTGATAATTGGCAGCTGTGAATCGGTCCTGCAGGCGTCAATTCGCTGCAATAAAGATGAAACGCGGCTACGCGGAACATTCCGGCGTTAATATTTGCGTTTGATTTCAAAAATTTTACCAACACGCCGCGCGACACATCGCGACTGCGTGCGAGCGTAAAATGCGGATGCCATGGGCGCAGCTCCGGTTCAAGCCCCACCTGCAGCGCGGCTTCCTGAACACGTTTGTGCAGCTGAAATAAATGCGGATGACCGGCGCCGATGCCGACCCAGATTATCTTCACGATCCCTTTTGGCGGAAAAGTTCCAATTCCTTCAACCGGTAAGAAAAACGCGCCGAATTCAATCGACTCGAGTTTTTCGCGCAGGTTAAGTTCGGCATGCTCGGAGACACCGGGAAAAAAGCCGAGGGTGAGATGAATTTGGTCGACTGGCGTCCAGCGAACACCGTGAATATGCGGATCAAGATCGAACAATAATCTACGAATGGATGGCGGCGGGTCGATCGAAACGAAAAGCCGCCTCTCGCTCACTTGCCGCGGCTGATTTCCGCGCCTGCTCGCGCCTCGTTGCCGCTTTGACTGACTTGTGGCGGCAACGATCGACTAAAGGTTTTCATAGCCGCAGCCATCAAATTTGGGAAAGCAGCGTTTGCGGCGATGATAAGATAGGTCGAAAACGGCATGACCAGCACAGCTTTGCCGCGGGCGCACGCACTCAGAACTTTTTGCGCGGCGCGTTCCATCGAGATGGATGCGAGCGGAATTCGCCGTGACGCATTGAACCAGCGGTACTCCGCGGCGTGGTCGCCTTTAAACGTCGCGTGCACGTGCGAGCCGGTCCGCATCAAGCCTGGTGTGACCGTGGTCACGTAAATCTTGTCGTGCGCGAGCTCGGCGCGAATTGAATCCGAAAATCCGGCGAGAGCGAATTTGCTGGCGGAGTAGGGGACCATGTGCGGAACGGCGATGCGGCCCCCGATTGAGGAAATATTGACGATTCGTCCGCCGCCCTTCGCGCGCATGTGCTGGACGACGAGGAAATAAAGAATGTAGGGCGCCCAGAAATGCAGTCGCAGCGCGCGATCAAAATCTTTCAATTGCATGTGGGCGAGCGGACCGACCTCGATGGTGCCGGCGTTATTGATGAGGATGTCGATCCTGCGAAAGTGTTGCAGCGTTTGTTGAACGGCGGATTGGATCTGGGCGGAGTCGAGTAAGTCGCACGGAACGGTAAGCACATCGGTTTCGAGTCGATCGAGGTCGTTTTTTGCTCTGGAGAGCTCTTTATTGTCGCGGGCAAGAAGCGCGACTTT
>Ga0066903_100002124_pt1 | contig 15219 bp, 14 predicted proteins | sample PanSoiMetaGPlot1_FD_67491 | JGI IMG/M metagenome (GOLD analysis project Ga0066903, IMG submission 67491) | Tropical forest soil microbial communities from Panama analyzed to predict greenhouse gas emissions - Panama Soil - Plot 1 (version 2) | ecosystem: Environmental > Terrestrial > Soil >...
CTAGCCTACTCGTCGAGGACGACGCCGCGCTGCAGGCACCCCGGCTCGGCACCATCTTGGAGGGAAACACTACAGCCAGCGCCGCACACGTGCGCGGTAGCGGCGATAGACGTCGCCGAACTTGCGCTCGAGATAAGCTTCCTCGCGGGCCACCACACTATAGCGGATGACGAGGGCGAAGGGCGCCAGTGTCAGCAACAGCCAGAGGCTGTTGAAGGCGATGGCCAAGCCGATGAGCCCCAGCACCATGCCGAGGTAGATGGGATTGCGCGTGAAGCGGTAGGGGCCGGTGTCGACGATGGTGGTGGTCGGCAGGCTGGTGCGCACATTCGAGCCGGCCCGGGTGATGGTCGCGATCGCCCAGGCGAACAGCGCCAGCGCAAGGGCAAACACCATTGCTCCCAGCCAGCCTGCAGGTATCGCAGCCGGAATGAACGGCAAGGGCATGAGCCAGTTGAGCGCGAGCCCGGCAAGCACCGCGACCGCCCACGCGATCGGCGGCCGGATAATGACATTCGCGGTATCTGTGGTATCAGCCATGGCGGGACTTTGAATCTTGCGCCTCCGCAACTGCTACAGCTTTCGCGCCTCGCGCGCCTCCTCCCGTACTCCGCAGCCAGATTTCAAACCAAAACGCGCGCAGGGACCGGGGACGCTGTCGCGCTCCATAACGAGCTCATATTTGCGCAGAAGCGCCGCCGACTTGCTTCTATCAGGCCAAATTGCGCGCAATTCGCCGAAGAAATCCTCAGAACCGGCGGGCGAAATAACTTCGATGATTTCCTCCGGCAACCAATTTCTGGGGCGACGCGGTCCCGACTGCCCGGCTTCTCGCGGCACGTTCAACGTGCATCAACGCCGCCAACTGGCCAGGAGTTCGAGGCGTCGGGCGGCCCCGGGCGAGCCAAATTCCAGTGCCGTGCGGTACCACGCCCGCGCCTTTCCGAGGTCCGCAGCGGGAACCTGTACTCCAAGTTCCTGCAGTACGATCGGATCATAAGTTCCAGCAAGGGCGAATGCAGCTTTTGAGTCACGAGCTTCGGCCGCACGCTCAAAGAGCAACCGAGCCGAGTTCATATCGCCGAGGGCCACAAATTCCGAGCCACGCTCGATTAAATCCTCGATTTGCTCCGGCTTAAGCTGTGCGACATGTCCGGTTATTTCCTGCGTTTGAGGGTGCATGCGATCTTTTACCGAATCGGCCGCCTTGGCATCCTGCGTGCGCGTATGCTGGGTCAAATTATCGACCTCGGCCGCTTCGACATTCTTATTTTCGTCAGCGCGCACAATTGGAGGCATAGTATTCGGCGGGGATGACGCCTCGGCCACGCTCGTTATCGCCACTCCTCGGCCGTGATCATCAGTTTCTGCTAAGGAAAATCCTGGGAAGGAACGTTTTCCAATGACGAATGCGACCATGACGCTGATAACCAGGATCCCGCTCGCCGTAAATAGCAGACGAAGACCATGGCGCGCTCCGGGTTGCGCGGTCCGGTTGTCCTCCGCGTCGTCGTAAACCGGACGCAATTCTCCACCACCGTTATTGGGCCCACGCTCCTTTGGATCAAGCCCCTCTGGTTCCCGCAGCGCTCCTTTCACGAACTCGCTCGCGCGAATGACATTATCCACGGCTTCGATCGTATCGTCGACAACGCGTATGGTATCCTTGCTCATTGAGCCGATTGTATGTGCTGAGAGGTTATTCTCTCCAACTCGACACTCCCTCAATCGAGAAACTGAGACGCCGGGTAGTGTCGCCCTAAGCTGCACCTCATCGACGACGGCGCCGGAGGGGGCCGAGCTGCCACTCATGAGTTCCTCCTCACCTGGAATGCCGGCCGTTGGAGCATCGGTCCGGGGATTTCCATCTCAACCGAATTTGGCTGATCGCAGCTGCAAGTGCAGCATCGTCAAAGACTAGAACCGACCAAAAGCGTTAGAACGAGCTCCAGTCGGTTGTCCTGCGCAACCTGATCTTTATCGCGGAATGTGTCGTCTTTTGGGAGCTCCCGGCAACGTGACTGAAAGTCGTGCTCCCCGGCCAGGGAAACGGTAAAATCCTGCGTCCTCGATCTTCTGGCGCGCAATGACAGGTCGGGGTCACCTGAATGTCCGTAGAGGGTCATCAGCGGCGGTAGGCAGGTCTCTGCGACAAGTCAGGTTTGCCCTTAAAAGCGGAAGTGCTGCCCAGATGATCACTCGAAGCTTGGCCGGTGGCCAGGGCCCTCGACCCTCCCCCTCCAGGGGAGGGTAAGAATGCGAGTCACCGAGGTCACACACGCGCGCGCTCGCGGGTCGGAGCCGCACCCTCGCGCTCATCCTCCGCTGCGATCGGCAGCCGCACCGGCCGCTTGAGCCGTGCCGAGAGATCGAGCGCCTTCGTCAGCATGAGCCGGTTGTGCGCCTCGGCCGCGGTCGCGGCGTGAGTCGGCAGGCCGAGCGAGACGTGATTGAGCCAGCTCTCGGTCTCCTCGCGCATCGGCCCGCGCAATTCGCCGAGCGCGATGTCGCCGGGCGGATAGCTGCCCATGAAGTCGACGAGTCGCGACGGGTCCGGCCGATAGCCTTCCTGCTGCGGCTTGCTGACCGCGAGCACGATGTCGCGGTGCGTGTCGTCGATCGTGAGCACGCCTTCGGTGCCGGCGATCCCCACCTCGAGGCTGTACCCGGCGGCCGGCCAGCTCACCGGCATCGCCCAGGAAAAGCTGAGATGATAGAGGCTGCCGTCGCTGAACGTGATCAGCCCGGCGGTCGCGTCGATGCCGCGATAGTGCGGACCGAGCACCTTGTCGATCGATCGCGCATAAGCCTCGACCGGGATTTTCCCCTCCATCATCCACATGACGATGTCGAGCGCATGGGTGCCGGAGATCACCATCGGCGAGATCTGTTCGGGGTCGTCGGTGCGCTGGTAGTTGTCGATGGCCACCAGGCGGTTCATGAACGCGCGCGAGGTCACGAGCGTCACCTCGCCGAGCGCCCCGCTGCGGATTTTCTCCTTGGCGGCGAGCCAGCGCTGCCGGAAGCGCTGGGTATAGCCGACCACGGCATCGACGCCGGCCGCCTCGATCGTCCGCAGCACGCGCTCGGAGGCGGCAAGCTCGGTCGTGAGCGGTTTCTCGATCAGCATCGGCAGGCGGCGCTCCGCCGCGGCCAGGATCGGCTCGACGTGCAGATGCTCGTCGGTCGCGACGATCACGGCGCTAACTTCCGGCTGCGCAAGCAACGCGCGGAAATCGCCGGTCACGAAATCGGCCCCGATCTTCTGCGCGACCTCCTTGGCCCGCGCTGGCCGCGTCTCCGCAAGCCCGATCCAATCGACCTGCGGATGTCGCGCGGCGACCTCACCGCGGAAGAGGCCGACCCGACCCCCGCCGATGATGGCAAGCCCGATGCGTTTCGCGGTCTTTCGGATGGCCGCCTCCCTTGGCCGCTCGCAGCTACTCTAAGTCCGCAACACGCGCGGCTCAAACGGCGCGGAATTTCGCGATCGCGCGCTCGTCGATCTCGACGCCGAGCCCCGGTCCTTGCGGCAGCGCGACTACGCCGGCGCCGAGCGAGAGCGGCTCCTTGACGATGTCTTCCGCCAGATAGAAATGCGTAAGGCTCACGCCCCAGTCGACGGACGGCACCGCACAGGCAAGATGCACGGCCGCCGCGCTGGCGATGCTGGTTTCCGCGATCTTGGCCGCGACATTGACACAGAGCCCGAGGCGCTCGCACACCGCCGAAGCCTCGAGCGCCGCACTGATGCCGCCGAGCTTGATCAGCTTGAGCGAGACGCCGGCAAGCCCGCGCCGCGCCTGCCGCTCGATGTCCGCGGGCGAATGGATGGCTTCGTCGGCGCCGATCGGCACCGCGCAAGATCGTGTCAATGCTGCGAGCCCCCGCAAATCGGCCGGATCGAGCGGCTGTTCCAGAAACTGCAGCTCCGCCTCGCGGGTGCGATCGAGATAGGTTCGCGCGGCCGCGGGCGCAAAACCGGCATTGGCGTCTGCCGAAATCGGCACCGCGGGCCCGAGCGCCTCGCGGAGTGCAAGTGTCGCGCCGACCTCCGTGTCCAACGGCTTGGTCGCAACCTTGAGCTTGAAGCCGCCAAATCCCTCGCGGAGTTTCGCCAGCGCCTCCGCGATGTCGTCCTCAGGCGTCGCATTGCCCAAGAGCCACATCGGCGCGACCGACTCGCGCATCGCGCCCCCGATGAGATCGACCAATCGTACGCCCGCCGCGCGTCCGCAAAGATCGAACAGCGCAATCTCGATCGCCGAATGCGCACCAGGGTTGCCAACGAGTCGCTTCCTGAGCGCGCGGCAGAGTGCCGGCCGCATCCAGATGTTCTGGCCGATCAGCGCCGGCGCGAGATGCTCGCGCACCGCGGCCAGAAGGCCGCCCAGTGTGTCGCCGGTCATGGTCGGCGCGGAAGCCGCCTCGCCCCATCCGACGGTTCCGTCGGACGCCTCGATCCGGACCAGGAGATTTTCCGCGTTTTTGACGGTGACGCCGGACATCACCAAGGGCTTTGCAAGCGGCACCGCGATGCCGATCGCGTCGACCCGCCGAATCCGGAGCGCCGGGCGCTCCTCCTCCTGCACCACCGCGCGAACCTGCGCTCGTCCGGCCATGCCGTCCGGTCCTCACAAAGGCAAATGATTGCAATTCTTAGCCGGCCCGAGTGCGCATTGCCAGCAAGGCCACGCGTTTGGCATTGCTGGTCTGCTGCGGCGTATTGCGCCGAGGCCGCGCGCGACGTGACGTTACGCATGCGGTATGCTTTATGCCGAGCCCCGCGGCCCTGCGGCCGCGGCAAGATCGAAGCATCCCGGAGGAAAGCCTATGGCTGCGCAAGTTTTGTCGGCGGCGGCGCGATTGCGCAAACTGCTGGCGCAGGACGGCCTGCTGGTTGCGCCGGGCGCCTATGACTGCATCAGCGCCCGCACGATCGAACAGGCGGGCTTTTCCGCGGTCTATATGACCGGCGCCGGCACCGCCGCGACGCTCGGCTATCCCGATTACGGCCTGCTCACCATGAGCGAAATGGCGGACAACGCCGGGCGGCTTGCGGCCGCGGTCAAAGTACCGGTCATCGCCGACGCCGATACCGGCTACGGCAACGAGCTCAACGTCACGCGCACGGTGCGCGAGTACGAGAGACGCGGAGTCGCCGGCCTTCACATCGAGGATCAGGGATTCCCGAAGAAGTGCGGTCATCTCGACGACAAGACCGTGATCCCGCTCGATGAATATCTGGCGAAAGTCCGCGCCGCCGTGGCGGCTAAAAGCAATCCGGATTTTCTTTTGATCGCGCGCACGGATTCCCGCGCGGTGATCGGCTTCGAAGAGGCGGTCACGCGCGTCAATGCCGCGCTCGCGGCCGGCGCCGACATGGCATTTCTGGAAGCGCCGCAGAGTGTCGCCGAGATCGAGGCGGTGCCCAAACTCGTCAAGGGGCCCTGCCTGCTCAACGTGGTCTCCGGCGGGAAGACGCCGATCATCGACCTCGATCACGCGCAGCGGCTCGGGTTCAAGCTCGCGATCCTGCCGGGGATACTGTTCCAGAGCGCAGTCACCGCCTTCGATGCCGTGCTAGCGCAAGTCAAAAACGAGCGGCGCCACCCCGACCTCAAGGTCAGCATCCGGGAGAAATTCCGCCGCATGGGATCGGACGAATGGGACGCGCTGCGCGAGCGCTTCAAGTCGCCGGCCGAGAAACCGGAGCGTGGCAAGAGCGCCGCCGAGTAAATCGCCCATGCAGCCCGCGCCGCGCACGCTCTTCGACAAGATCTGGGACCGCCACAAGGTCGTCGAGCGTCACGGGCAGACGCTCCTCTACATCGACCGGCATTTCATCCACGACGGCTCGCGCCGCGCGTTCGAGATGCTGGCCGAGAAGGGGCTCAAACTGCGTCGGCCGGATCGCACCTTCGGGACGCCCGACCATTATGTGCCGACCTCGACGCGCGACGTCGCAGCCATCACCGATCCCGAGGCGCGCGCCATGGTCGATTCGATCGAGCGCAACGCGGTCGAGCACGGCGTCAAAGTCTTCGGCATTCGCGATCCGCGCCAGGGCATCGTCCACGTCGTCGGCCCCGAGCAAGGCCTGACCCAGCCCGGCCTCACCATCGTGTGCGGCGACAGCCACACCTCGACCCATGGGGCGCTCGGCGCGCTCGCGTTCGGCATCGGCGCCTCGGAGGTCGGCCACGTGATGGCGACGCAGACGCTGTGGCAGCGGCGGCCCCGCACCATGCGCATCACGGTGAACGGCACGCTCGTGCCGGGCGTGTTCGCCAAGGACATCATCCTGGCGATCATCGCCAAAATCGGCGCGGCGGGCGCGACCGGCCACGTCATCGAATACGCGGGCTCCGCGATCCGCGCGCTCTCGATCGAGGGTCGCCTCACCGTGTGCAACATGTCGATCGAGGCCGGCGGCCGCGCCGGCATGATCGCGCCCGATGACACGACCTTCGCCTATCTCGAAGGGCGGCCGTTCGCCCCCAAGGGTGCCGCATGGGACGAGGCGCTGGCGTTCTGGCGCGCGCTGCCGTCCCATCCCAGCGCGAAATTCGATCGCGAAGTCGAAATTGCCGCCGCCGACATCGTGCCGATGGCAACCTGGGGAACCTCGCCCGAGCACGCGGCGCCGATCACCGGAAAAATTCCCGATCCGGATCGCGCACCCGATGCGGAGCGCCGCGCCGGCTGGCAATCGGCACTTGCCTACATGGATCTCAAACCCGGCACGCCGATCGATCGGATCGCGATCGACCGCGTGTTCATCGGGTCCTGCACCAACAGCCGCATCGAGGATCTGCGCACCGCCGCCAAGGTGGTGAGAGGCCGCAAGGCGGCAATTCCGTCCTGGGTCGTACCGGGATCGGGTCTCGTCAAGGCGCAGGCCGAAGCCGAGGGCCTCGACAAAATCTTCAAGGCGGCAGGGTTCGAGTGGCGCGAGGCCGGCTGCTCCATGTGCGTCGGGATGAATGGCGATCTCGTGGCGCCGGGTCAGCGCTGCGCCTCGAGCTCGAATCGCAATTTCGCCGGACGGCAGGGGAGAGGCGCGCGCACCCACCTCGTGAGCCCGGCGATGGCGGCCGCTGCGGCTATCACCGGGCGGCTCACCGACGTGCGGCCGCTGCTCGCGGGAGCCTGAGAGAATGGAAAAATTCCAAAGGCTCGATGCGGTGGCGGTACCGATCGCGACGCCCAACGTCGACACCGACCAGATCGTCCCCGCCCGTTTTCTGCGCAAGCCGCGCAGCGGCGGCTACGGCGGATTCCTGTTTCACGATCTGCGGTTCGACGAGAGCGGCGCGGAGAAGCCCAGCTTCGTCCTGAACGCGCCGGCCTATCGCGGCGCGCGCATCCTCGTCGGCGAGAAGAATTTCGGCTGCGGCTCCTCGCGCGAGCACGCCGTCTATGCGCTGTGGGACTACGGCTTCCGCGCGGTGATCGCGCCGAGCTTCGGCGATATTTTCTTCAGCAATTGCTTCAAGAACGGGCTGTTGCCGATCGTGCTTCCGGCCGAGCAGGTGAAGGCGCTGCAGGCGGAGCTGACGCAGCGCCCCGGCGCGGGCGTCGTCGTCGATCTCGAGCGTCAGGAGGTGGTTGCGCCGTCCGGCAACGTGCATCGCTTCGAGGTCGACAGCTTCCGCAAGCAGTGCCTGCTCCAGGGCCTCGATGAGATCGCGTTGACGCTCAGCCACGATGCCGACATCGCCGCCTTCGAGCGCAAGCAGGCCGAGGAAGTCCGCTGGTTGTAGCGGCGTCGTTCCGGGGCGCGCTGTCGCGCGTGCTCCGGAATGACAGCGAACGTCGTTTGCGCTCGCTATTGCTGTTTGGGCTGTTCTGCGGGGGGCGATGCGCCCGGCGCAGGCGCGGGCTGCTGAGGAGCCTGCGTCATCCGATCGTATTCCTCGGGCTTCATCTTCGGCAGCTTCTGCACGAACGCGACGAGCTTCCAGATCTCGTCATCCTTGTGGCTCGCGCCGAACGACGGCATTCCGGTCATCTTGACGCCGTTCTTGATGATCCAGAACACTTCAGCGGTGCTCCAGAACTCGATCGTGTCGGGCAGGAACGGCGGCTCTGGGTTGAGGCCCTTGCCGATGTCGACCGGGTCCTTTCCGGGCGCGCCATGGCAATAAATGCAGGTTTCATTGTAGGCCCGCGCGCCTTCGCGGACCTGCGCGTCCGAAAATTGCGCCGGCGCATTGGTGCCCTGCGCGTGCTTTTTGACCGACTGCACCATCGTGGTGGACAGAATCCAGTCCATGAACTTGGGATCGGGCACCGAGGCGGCGACGTTGTAGCCACCGCTGTACATCAAGACGAATCCGGCCACTGCAAGAACGATCAGAGCCGCAATGAATCCCCAGATGAATCGCATCTCTTCCTCCCGGCATGCAAATGAGATCGCCTTGCGATGGCGAGCCTAAGCATAGGAATTCGCGCCCGCAGCCTTCGTTCCCGCGGTTGGCGCGGCAGTCTCATGCCTCCCGCGCAGGGTGCAATACGCTAGTGTCCCGATTCCGAAGTTCGCAATACCTTGCAGCACGCTCTCATGCGAACTTCGGAATCAAAGGGACACTAGTAAGGTAATGATTCTAGTGCCCCTTTTTGAACCCGAAGTTCGCAATCGGATTCGCGGCAAGTATGTGCGAACTTCGGGTTCGGGGCACTAGCGGTAGACGCACGCGCCTTTGCGGCAAGAACGCTGATGCGGGTAGAGCCAGGTCGGACCGACGCAGGAGCGGTACCAGTGATAGCCGGTCTCTCCCCAGCGGTAGCAGCCCGCGCTTTGCAGCGGATTGACGGCCTCGGCGGCTCGGCTCACGCCCTGGCCGAACGTCCCGGCGCTGGCGGGCGTCAGCGGTGCCGCCGATGAAATTGCGAGCATCGCCGCAGCGATGATGATGGGCTTGCGCATGGATCATGCTCCCCAGCCTGAGTGAGCCGCAACCATATACCTGATCGGCGGCAAGGAAAATGCCGGTTGAGCTCATGCATGTCGCGCTGCCTGGAATCCTCCATAGGTCAAATAGAGTCCGAACAGGAGCGTGATTCCGGCATAGAGATAGAACAGCTGCTCGAACTTGAAGAAATCGATCATGCCGGCGACCGCCTCGGGCGACAGGAAGAGCAGCAGCGCGCCGCGGACCAGCAGAATCCATCCGAACACCGTGACGACGACGGGCAACGCGCCGCCCGACCAGATGTTGTGCGCAAGCACCATCGCCAAGCCGGCCAGCAAGCCGAGGATGCTGAGCAAGTACAGCACCGGCCGGTCCCGGACGAGCGCGTTCGCGGTCTCGACCATCGCCTGCTTGTGCACGAATTCCGACAGCGAAATTACGAGCGCGAAGAGCCCGATCAGGCGGGCGAGAAAAACGGTCCGCGAGGGCATGGCAGCCTCCTGTTGATTGGCGATTCGCGGGATTCTACACCTCGGCTGTAGGGCAGGTCGTGGTCGATCGAACGCCGCGAACGGCTCGAGCCGACAGGAGGAGAGGGGATGGCTGGTGTGCTCGAAGGCATCCGGGTGCTCGATTTCGGCCGCTATATCGCGGGACCCTATTGCGCGGCGCTCATGGCCGAGCACGGCGCCGAGGTGATTCGCATCGAGAAGCGCGAGGGCAGCGAGGATCGCTTCCAGGCGCCCGTTGCGGCGACCGGCGAGGGCGCTTTGTTCCTGCAGATGAATCGCAACAAGCGCGGCATGACGCTCGACCCGATGCGGCCCGAGGGGCAGGAGATAGTGCGCAAGCTGGTTGCGACCGCCGACGTCGTGGTGGCGAATCTGCCGCCGCAGACGCTTTCCGCGATGCGGCTCGACTACGACAGCCTCAGAGCTGAAAAGCCCGACATCATCCTGACCACCGTGACCGCCTACGGTCGCGGCGGACCTTACAGCGACCGCGTCGGTTTCGACGGCGTCGGCCAGGTCATGTCCGGTGCGGTCTACATGACCGGCGAGGAGCACCAGCCCTACCGTGCGCAGGTGCCGTGGGTCGATTTCTCGACTGCCCTGCATTGCGCCTTCGGCACGATGGTGGCGCTGATGGCGCGCAAGGAGAGCGGCCAGGGCCAAGTGGTCGAGGGCGCTCTGCTCGCGACCGCCGTGACATTGAGCAATGCGCTCCTGATCGAGCAGGCGGTGATCAAGCCCGACCGGGTCCCGACCGGCAACCGCGGCCAGACCGCGGCGCCCGTCGATCTCTTCCGCACGCGCGACGGCTGGGTGCTGTGCCAGGTGATCGGCAAGCCGCTCTACAAGCGCTGGGCGGAGCTGATGGGCGAGCCCGAATGGCTGACCGACCTGCGGTTCAAGGACGACATCTCGCGCGGCAACAACGGCGCGATCATCAGCGAACGCATGGGCCGCTGGTGCGCCGCGCGCACCACCGCTGAGGTGCTGGAGATTCTCGGCAAGGCGAAAATTCCAGCAGGCCCGGTGCTCAAGCCGCAACAGACGCTCGAGGACCCGCAGGTCAACGCCATGGGTTTCTTCCAGCCGACGGAATTCCCCGGGGCGCCGAAGCCCGCGCCGATCGCAAAAGCGCCGGTGTTCCTCTCGCAGACGCCGGGCTCGATCCGCCGCCGCCCGCCCATGCTGGGCGAGCACACCGACGAGATCCTCGCGGAGCTCGGCTACCAGAAACGCGAGATTGCGGCGCTGCGCGAGAAGCGCGTGATCTAACCGCCCCGACGCTTGAAGAATTGCACCGCGCGCTCATGCTTCTCGGCCGCCTGCCGGCTCGGGAACGTGCCGAGATTGCGGCGCTTGCCGGTGCGGGGGTCCTTCTTGCGCGAATAGAGCCGGTACTCACCCGACTTCAGCTTGCGGATCATGACATTGATCAACGGTCCAGCGTTTGAGTCGGTTCCTCACCCCTCCGCGAGCGAGCGCTGGATCGCCAGGAAATCCCGCCACGCGAGCCGCTTCTGGAGCGGCTGGCGCAAGAGATAGGCGGGATGCAGCGTCGCGATGGCGCGGATCTCGCGCGTACCGGTGTGATAGGAGAGGAAGCGACCGCGCGTTCGCAAGATGCCTTCCTTGACGCCGAGCAATGCCTGCGCGGCGGGCCCGCCGAGGCACACCAGGATGTCGGGATCGGCGAGCTCGATCTGGCGCAGAATGAAGGGCAGGCAGATCGCGGACTCCTGGGGAGTCGGCGTGCGGTTGCCCGGCGGCCGCCACGGAATGATGTTGGCGATATAGGCGGAGCTGCGGTCGAGCCCGATCGCCGCCATCATCAGATCGAGCAGCTTGCCGGAGCGTCCCACGAACGGCAGGCCCTCGAGGTCCTCTTCGCGGCCCGGCGCCTCGCCCACGAACATGATGCGGCCCTGCGGATTGCCGTCGGCGAACACGAGCTGCTTGGCGGTCGCGCGCAGCGCGCAGCCCTCGAACGCCTGCAGGATCGCGCGCAGTTCCGTGAGGGTCGCGGCGCGCTTGGCCGCATCGCGCGCGGCCATCAACGCGACTTCCGGCGCCGCCGGCGGGCGGACGGTACGCTCGGATGCGACCGGCATTGCCTTCGGCGGCAGGCGCGGGGTCGGGCGTGGCGCCTCGGTCCTGGGGACGGACGCGTCGTCGGACGCCGGCGCGTTCCGTCCATGATCGGCGAACCGATCGACCGGTGCCTCGCCGAGCGCCGCGTCTACCCCTGAATCGACATAGAAGGCGAGCAGCTCGTCGGCCGCCCGCGCGGTCCGCGGATTCATGCGACAGGCTTAGCATCCATCGGCACACGCCGCGAACAGCCGCCATTGCCGCCTGTGCGCAAACGTGGAAAAACCGCGTCACGGGCGCAGGAGGGCGTCATGGCGAACGATTTGCCCGCCCGCGAGGCGATGGAATTCGACGTGGTGATCGTCGGCGCGGGCCCGGCGGGCCTGGCGGCCGCCATTCGCCTCAAGCAGCTCAAGTCGGATCTCGGCGTCGTCGTGGTGGAGAAAGGTTCCGAGGTCGGCGCCCACATTCTCTCCGGCGCCGTGATCGATCCCATCGGCCTCGACCGCCTGCTGCCCGGCTGGCGTGACGAGGAGAGTCCGATCAAGCAGCAGGTCACCGCCGACCGGTTCTACTGGCTCGGTCCCACCGGCGCGTTGCGGCTGCCGGCATTTCCGATGCCGCCGCTGATGTCGAATCACGGCAACTACGTCGTCTCGCTCGGCAACGTGTGCCGTTGGCTCGCAGCCAAGGCCGAGGCGGCCGGGGTCGAGATCTATCCGGGATTCGCGGCCGCCGAGGTGCTGTTCGGCGCGAACGGCGAGGTCGTGGGCGTCGCAACCGGCGACATGGGAATCGGTAAGGACGGCAAGCCCAGGGAGGGCTTCACCCGTGGCATGGAGCTGCGCGGCAAGTACACGCTGTTCGCCGAGGGCGCGCGCGGCAATCTCTCGAAGCTTCTGATCGCCCGCTTCGGCCTCGACCGCGACCGCGATCCGCCGAAATTCGGACTGGGGCTCAAGGAGCTGTGGGAAGTTGCGCCGGACAAGCACCAGCCCGGTCTTGTGCAGCACACTTTCGGCTGGCCGCTCGACAACCGGACCGGCGGCGGCTCGTTTCTCTATCATTTCGACCAGAATCTCGTCTCGGTCGGCTTCGTCGTGCACCTGAACTATTCGAACCCCTGGATCGCTCCGTTCGAGGAGTTCCAGCGGTTCAAGACCCACCCGCTGGTGCGCGGCACCTTCGAGGGCGGCAAGCGCCTCGCCTATGGGGCGCGCGCACTGACCGAGGGCGGCTGGCAATCGGTTCCCAATCTCGCCTTCCCGGGCGGTGCGCTCATCGGGTGCGCGGCCGGATTCATGAACGTGCCGCGCATCAAGGGCAGCCACAACGCGATGCTTTCCGGCATGCTCGCGGCCGAGCATGTCGCGCAGGCGATCGCCGCCGGTCGTTCCCACGACGAACTCTCCGGCTACGAGTCCGGCTGGCGCTCCTCGGACATCGGGCGGGATTTGTGGCCGGTGCGCAACGTCAAGCCGCTGTGGTCGAAGCTCGGGACGGCATTCGGCGTCGCGCTCGGCGGCCTCGATATGTGGACCAACACCTTGGGGTTTTCGCTGTTCGGGACGCTCTCACACGGCAAGCGGGATGCCGAGACCCTCAAGCCTGCCGCACAATGCAAGCAGATCGCCTATCCCAAACCGGACGGAAAGATCACCTTCGACCGTCTCTCCTCGGTGTTCCTGTCGAACACCAACCACGAGGAGGATCAGCCGGTGCATCTTCTCGTCCGCGACATGGGCCTGCAGAAAGCCTCCGAGCACGACGTCTACGGCGGTCCGTCCGCACGCTATTGCCCGGCCGGCGTCTATGAGTGGGTCGGCGAGGGAAGCGACATGCGCTTTGTGATCAACGCTCAGAACTGCGTCCATTGCAAAACCTGCGACATCAAGGATCCGAACCGGAACATCACCTGGGTGCCGCCGGAGGGCGGCGGAGGCCCGAATTATCCGAATATGTGACGGAGCGCCGCAGTTTTGCCGCGCTCGAATTCTAGGGGTTGGTCCGCCTGCCGCACCGGGCCGATCCTTGCGGGCGGCATGCAAAGCGTTCATTGTGCGGCCGGACAGAGGGCGGTGCTCGCGAATCGCCCGTCCCATGGAGAGCCCCAACCCGTGACTCTTTCGAAGCTGATTCGACGCGCGGCTGGCGTGGTGCTTGCCGCCGCAGCAACCGCGTTGCCGATCTCGATCAGCGCCCAGGTGCCGACGCCCTCGGAGCTGTCGCGCATCTCGCCGGCAGGCAATTATCTCGCCGCGCGTGAAGCCGGCGCACAGCGGGATTCCGCGGCCGCCGCGGCCTATTACCGTGCCGCTTTGAAATTCGACCCGAAGAATCCGGAGTTGCTCGAGCGCGCCTTCCTGTCTCTCCTGTCCGACGGCGAGGTCGAGGAAGCGGTGAAGCTCGCCGACCGCATCGTGCAAGTCGACCATGGTCATCGCATCGCGCGCCTCGTGCTCGGCGTGCGGGCCATCAAGCAAAAACAATATCCGGTCGCGCGCCAGCATCTCGCACAGTCGGTGCGCGGGCCGATCGCGGATTTGACCGCGACCTTGCTTTCGGCATGGACCTTCTATGGTTCGAACGACGTCAAGCCCGCGATCGAGACGATCGACCGGCTCGCCGGACCGGACTGGTACGCCATCTTCAAGGACCTGCACGCCGGATTGATTCTCGACCTCGCCAACAACAAGAAAGATGCGGGCAAGCGCCTCGAGCGCGCCTACAAACTGGACAGCAATGCGCTGCGCGCGGTGCAGGCCTACGGCAATTGGGCATCGCGTAATGCCTCGCGCGACGACGCGCTCAAGGTGTTCCAGGATTTCGACAAGGTTCTGCCGCGCCACCCCTTGGTGGTCGAGGCCATGCGTGAGATCGGCAAGGGGGCCAAACTGCCACCGCTGGTGCAGAATGCGTCGGCCGGCGCCGCCGAGGTGCTCTACGGACTCGGCGCTTCGCTCGGCCGCCAGGGCGGCGAGGATCTGGCGCTGGTCTACCTGCAGCTTGCGATCTACCTCGCGCCCGAGCAGCCGCTGGCATTGCTCTCGCTCGCCGATCTCTACGAGAACCTCAAGAAGCCGCAGCTCGCCATCAAGGCCTATCAGCGGATCCCAGAGGAATCTCCCCTGCGGCGCAACGCTGAGATTCAACTCGCGGTCGACCTCGACGCGCTCGACCGCACCGACGAGGCCAAGAGCCATCTCGAAAAACTGGTCACGGCGCGGCCAAACGACGTCGAAGCGGTGATGGCGCTCGGCAACCTGTTGCGCGGGCGTAAGCAGTTCAAGCCTTGCGCCGAAGTCTACGGCAAGGGGATCGACATGATCTCCAAGCCGGACAAGCAGAACTGGCTGATCTTCTATTTCCGCGGCATCTGCTACGAGCGTTCCAAGCAATGGGACCGCGCCGAGGCCGACCTGAAGAAAGCGCTCGAGCTCTATCCGGATCAGCCGCACGTACTCAACTATCTCGGCTATTCCTGGGTCGATCAGGGCGTCAATCTCGACGACGGCATGCGCATGATCAAGCGCGCGGTCGAACAGCGCCCGGATGACGGCTACATCGTCGATTCGCTCGGTTGGGCGTTCTACCGGATCTCGAAATACGACGAGGCGGTGAAGAATCTCGAGCGCGCGGTCGAGCTCAAGCCGGAAGATCCCACGATCAACGATCATCTCGGCGACGCCTATTGGAAGGTC
>Ga0066903_100002125_pt1 | contig 15213 bp, 15 predicted proteins | sample PanSoiMetaGPlot1_FD_67491 | JGI IMG/M metagenome (GOLD analysis project Ga0066903, IMG submission 67491) | Tropical forest soil microbial communities from Panama analyzed to predict greenhouse gas emissions - Panama Soil - Plot 1 (version 2) | ecosystem: Environmental > Terrestrial > Soil >...
GCGAGACATTTTATCTCCCATGAGGCGAAAGTCAATTAATTGCGTAAATAAGCTTGGCTGATCGCTTGGCAAGTGCGACTGCAAATTTGCCCCGAAACAGAATCGAGAAAGTGTTCGGAAGCTGCGGTTCAGGCGAAAACAAGGAAATAGTCCTTGCGAAAGTATTCCGTGTCCGATACATGGGTTTCACGCTCGTCATTCGATATGTGGGTATCGGGATCGCTTTAACCACGGTATGAGAACCATTCGCAGAGTCTTTGCTTTCCTCTGCCTTGCTTTGACGGCGACGGCGCTCGCGGGGTCCGCGACTTTCGAACCCCAGGCTTCACCCAGTCCATCGGATGAAAATTCGCGGGATCTTTTTTCTTACGAAACGACATACACCTTCAATAGCGATTTCAAAGAATCCAAACTCGGCGACGGTGATTCGCTCTATAACGACTTTAGCTATGACCATCGCTTTCTGATCACCGGCAAATGGTATCTCCGCCTCGGCGTCGAATATGAACGCTACGATTTCGGCGGCTCCGATAACGGCCTGCCAGATCATATCCAGGGCGTCTACGGCCACATTGCGATCGAATACGTTGTGAAAGATTTTCCCGGGATCTCACTTGAGCTAAATCCGGGCGTTTATTTTCAAGACCACATTAGCGGCGACGCGTTCGACATGCCCACCAAAGCATTTGTTACCTTTCCGCTGAAGAAAAATAAGATTTTTGCCGTGATCGGTTTGGGGTGGGCGCTTTACCAGGATCCCCCTGTCGCGCCAGGTGGCGGCATTATCTGGGTGTTCGGCGACAAGCTTCGGCTTCAGGCAGTGTTCCCCAAGCCGGCGCTGATCTGGCAGCCGAATGATGACTGGGACTTGCGGATTATCGGTGAACTTAACTACCTCAGTGTGCGCACCGACGACGTCCTGACAACCGAACAGAAATTGCAACTCCACAACGCTGTCCTGCAGTACAGCGAATATCGCGCCGGCGTCCAAGTAGCCTACACAGGGATTAAACTCTTTAAGATAAGTGCGGGCGCAGGCGCCACAGTTGAACGGGATTTCGATTTCTTCCGAGCTAATCAATCGAAGCGAACTGATCCGGCGCCTTACGTCAAGGTTGCGGCTGAACTCAAATTCTAAGGAAAGATTTCTCCGAGCTTTCTGGCCAGTCCCTGGTCGCCACGAATCCTTAGTCGCCCAGTAAGGTAGGCCCACGTACCGCCCATCTGATGATTGGAAACAGCCACCCAATCCTTGTCCTTTGCTACGAAGGTCACACTTGGATTCTCGATCTTTCCTTTTCCCATCTTGTACTTCCCGTCATCTACGTCGATCCACCATTGTCCTCCTTGTGGCCCGCTCAAATCCCATTGATAACGAGCGTGAACTCCTTTTGCTTTGGCAGGTTGAAAACTGCCGCGCATCGAGTCAAACACTTGTTGCGGTGTCGAGTCCACGTGTTCGCTGGCGGCTGAGTTCGCCACCTGCATACAAAGCAACGAGACAAGCGCACTGATTGTCATGAATAAACAGCGCCTGCTCCGTGGATGATAAAGTATTTGGGGCTTGATCATCCTTCCCTATTTGTCATTCGCACTCCGCGATCATGATGGCCCTACTGTTCAATGCGTTTCAGAAGGAATGCTGCGCCGAGAAATGTGATCAAGGCTCCCGCCAACAAGACTACGAGATCGCCAACATAGAATTGTGGGCCGGCGTGATACATGTTCACCAGCCGAAAGGCGCGGCAAAAGTGAGTAAGTGGAAAAAGTTCGGAAACATACTGGATCGCCTTGGGCAATTGTCCCAACGGAGCGAACGCGCCTGAGAGCACGAACACCGGCAACAGAAAGAAAACGGAAAACTGTATGGCCTGGGTTTGTGTACGGGAAAAGGCCGATATCAAGAGGCCGAGTCCCAGCGAGCAGAGTAGGAAAAGTATGCAGACCATTACAAGAGCGGGCAGTTGATAGAAGGTCACACCAAAATGCCAGCTGCTCACCAGCATGATCACGGCTACCAGGAAGATGGACACCACAAGATAAGGCAACATCTTGCCGATCACGATTTCGCGACGCCGCAGCGACGTCACCATCAGCTGGTAAAGTGTGCCTGACTCTCGTTCCCGAGCGATTGTGCAAGCCATCAGAGTGACCGTCAGCAGCTGTAGAATTAGACCAATGATGCCGGGCACAACGTAATCGATAACGCGCGATTTTGGGTTGTATAATCGTTTGGAATTCACCGACCACATCTCCATCATGGAGACGAAGCGCTTGCGGATTTGGACTGGAAGCTGCTTCCCCAGGTCAAAGACCTCTTCCGGCAAATTCTCAATCACCTGATCCCGTTGTTTCAGCTGAAAATCGCCTAAGCTCTGTCGAACGCTGCCTTCAACCGCATCGGACGTGTTGATGTCGCTGCCGTCGAGATACAGCACCAGCGGCTTCGGATCGCCGTTTTCCAAGCTCTCATTCCAGCCTTCAGGAATGATCAGAGCAGCCTGCACTCTTTCGCCGAGCAAGTCCGGTTCACTTTTCGTATCCGGCGATCCATACCGCCATTGAAACGTTTTGTTTTTCGAAATGATATCGACAAATTCCTGCGCGCGTGGGGTGTTGTCGCGGTCAATGAGCAAACTTCTTACCCCGGTTACTTCGCTGGTTTCAAAGGCATGGCCAAAAAGAACGGTGAACAGCGGCGGGAGAGTCAATACCAACAGCAGCACACGCCGGTCGCGCAAAATGTGCAGGAATTCCTTATAAGCGACACTGGCAGTCGCTTCGAACGATAACCACTTCATGGAGTCGATCTTTTCAAAATGCCGTCGTAGCCCTGTGAGTAAGCGGTGAAGACGTCCTCCATATCGGGTTCTACCCAGCGTTCGCCTAACAAGTGAAGATCCTGGAATGGCCAGCGTTCGCGCCATTGAGCCATCAACCGCTCGGGTTCAGCCGTGTAAAGGCGCAGGCTGCCGCTGCGCAGTGAAACTCCGAGGAGTTCGGGAACACCCCGTAGTCGAACCAGGGCTGGCATTAGTGGATCGACGTCGATCTCGAGTAATTGGGTACGAAAGCTCGATTTCAGAGCGCGCGGTGGAGCTTTCGCCAGCAGCCGTCCATTCTCGATAAAACCGACTTCAGTGCAGCGTTCGGCCTCATCCATGTAGTGCGTGGTAACAAAGATCGTTTTGCCTTCGTTACTAAGATCGTAAAGCAAGTTCCAGATTTGCTGCCGGTGCACCGGGTCGAGACCCGCTGTCGGCTCGTCGAAAAAAAGCAGTGACGGTTCGTGGACAAGCGCGCAGCCTATCGCCAGCAATTGGCGCATTCCTCCAGACAGGCTTTGTGCCATGGTCCCTGTCTTTTCCTGTAAATCAATTACGCGGAGTAGCCTCGCGATCCGCCCGTCTAATTCGGAGCTCGGGACGCCATACGCACCGCCGAAAAAGCGGAAATTTTCCAGAACCGTCAAATCACCGTACAGACTGAAGCGCTGCGGAACGTACCCGAATTTCGTGCGTACATGTTCTCGGTCTCTCCAGACGTCTGCGCCTTCAATTGTCGCATGACCGGCTGTCGGATGGGTCAGGCCGCATAACATCCGCATGGTCGTTGTTTTGCCAGCGCCATTAGGGCCGAGAAAACCAAAGATCGTTCCCGCCTCGATTTGAAGAGAAAGATCCTGTACTGCACGGACGGTGCCGAAACTCTTGCTCAGATGGTCCAGTACAATCACCGGTTCGCTCATGTGGAAACCCTATTGCGATGATCCAAAAAATTTGCAACCATGTGGCATTGGCCCTCCCTTGTTTTGCTCATGAAAGCTAAGATGCTGAATTTGCCGCGTCATTTCTCTCTGAAAGTATGCGGCCTCTCACTCTTGCCGCTGTTGTGGCTGTTGGGGTTAGGACCGGCAACCGCACACGCTGATGCCGTTTCCGATCTCGCCTCGTTTTCCATTTTCAGCAAGGTCGATCTGGCGCAACTCGCGAAAGGCGACGTGAAAACATCGCACGGACCGCCCATGAGCAATCCGCGATTTCTCGCAGTGCAAAGCTGCTACGTCGCGCTGGGCTCATCGCCTGTTCAGCAGATAGAGGCGTTGCGCAGATGGGACGCGACAAGGCATCGTGAACTAAAGGTGTTCCTCCATTCTGATCTTCCGTCGAACCCAACCGCTGCCAACTTCGAAAAGTTAAAAAGCGCGCCTGACAACGCGTCCGTGCGCTCGTTAGTGGCGGCGACTCAAAAGCTTGGCCCGGATCTCCAAATCAGCCGGGAAGAGGCAAAGAAATTTTCTGCAGGAGCCGGCGGCGGCGGGCCAATGCCTGCATCGGTCGTGGCATTTTGGGCAGATGTGTTGAGCGCCCGGACGAAAAGCTTCGTGTCCGGTGGGATGTCTGCGCAGCCGCCGTACGATCACAGCGGCGCATCTATTCGGGCGACCGACGAAGTGAATGGATTACTGCGCGAGCAGGGCAAAATCCGAAATCAGTTTTCAGGTTTCCTTGGAGCGACTGGCATCGGGCGCGGCGCGGGATCGCTCAAGCCGGAATTGTATTGGGAGCTTTTGGAGGTGGATGATCAAGGCGTCTTAACGCTCGGCGCATCTTACAACCGAGGCGGCGCGGGCAGCACTTATCAATCCGCGGATGTTTCATATTATGCAAGCGGTGGCTATTATGTTGCCCTCACATTGTACCAGATGTGGCCGGTTACCGTGGAAGGCAAACCTTCGACTCTCGTTTGGCGAGGCGACATGATCTCCGCTGCGTCGCTTGGCTCTCTGCATGGCGTGGAGCGGCTCGGATCGGAGTCCGTAATGATGAAAAACATCTCCAAAGCCGTCACCCTCTTTCGTCGCGATACCAGTGGAGGCCGTTGAGCATTGAAACGCTTTGGATATAGAATTTTCATTGCTGTTTGCGCTGCGGCGTCGTTGTTATTTGCAACGCGAGGTTTCGCCGAGGAAAACACCAGCAACTGGTTCGGATCGCTAACTCACGTCCCCCTTGAATATACGGCGGAAGACACCTATGTCGGCGACGGTGACGTCCGACGCGGGCCTAACAAGCGCGTAAACGATTTTGACGAAAACGATTCAATCGTGCATTTGATTTTTACTCCGCGAACCAGCCTCGGCGTCCTGCGGTTTGGCGCAGAATGGGAACGATTCTCATTTGGCCTTCCCGATCACGCGGCTCTTCCTGACACTTTGCAATCGGTCAGTCTGGTCACTGGATTGGACATGCAGTTTTCCGATTCAATTATCGTGAGGGTCGAAGGTCAGCCCGGTGTGTATGACACGGAGTTCGATAATTTAGGCTGGGACAATTTCAATTTTCCGTTCATGGTAGGAGGCACTTACATCTACAGTCCTACTCTGCAGCTCATTCTCGGCGTGAGCGTCGATGTGGAGCGGAAATACCCGGTTATCCCTGCCGCCGGAGTTCGCTGGAAAATGGCATCGCAATGGCTACTGGATGCCGTGCTGCCAACTCCGCGTCTAGAGTATGAGATGAACAAGGACGTGTCCCTGTACGTAGGAGCAAATGTAAAGCAAACCAGTTACCGCGTAGATGACGATTTCGGAACCACGAATGGGATACCGAGGCTCAACCATGCGATCCTCACGTATAGCGAAGTTAGGACCGGCGGAGGCTTTGACTGGAAAATTTCGCCAGTTGTGACGTTCACCGGCGAGGTTGGCTATCAGCCGTATAGAAATTTTGATTTTTATCGCGCGGAGGTGCGCTATCACCAGGAGGGCGGCGCCCCTTACGGGATGATTTCATTGCACGGCGCGTTCTAGCTGGTAGCCGACATCGTTGATGGCGGCCGGGGTTACCGCCTCCGGCTACAACAAGACAGATCACCGCAGTGTCTTGTCCAAGGCACCAATCTTCCGAGTTTCCGGCCACCGCAACGCAACGCCCAACACGACCAGGAGTGTCCCAATGCCTCCTGCGACGACGGAAATCACCGGACCAAACAACGCAGCCGTCAATCCTGATTCGAGCGCCCCGAATTCGTTTGATGTGCCAATGAAAATATTGTTTACGGACGAAACGCGTCCGCGCATTTCGTCCGGCGTCACCAGTTGCACGATCGAGCCACGAATGATCACACTTACACTGTCGAACCCTCCAATGAGAAACAATAAGCCGAGCGATACCCAGAAGACCCTTGATAAACCAAACAGGATAGTCGCAATTCCAAACCCGGAGACACACCAGAGCAAGGTCCGGCCAGTCTGCTTCATTGGCGGCGAATGCGCCACCGCCAGAGCCATGGCGAAGGCGCCAATCGCGGGGGCCGCGCGCAGCCAACCCAGGCCAACCGGCCCACAATGCAAAATCTGATCGGCGAAAATCGGCATTAGCGCGGTCGCACCTCCGAGCAGGACTGCGAAGAGATCCAACGTGATCGTCGCTAGGATTACTTTCTTGCGAAACACGAATCGGAGTCCAGCCACGAGACTTTTCCATGTGCCGGCCTCACTACGGTCTCGCTTTTGTGTGCTCCGGCGTATCGGGATGACGAGAAGAAAAAATATAAACGAGCAGAACGCATCCAGCAGATACACGAACGGAAATCCAACGTACGCGACAAGCAATCCGCTCAGTGCAGGCCCGACAACAGATCCAATCTGAAAAAAGGTGCTGTTCCAAGTAACTGCGTTGGCAAACGCATCACGAGGAATCAGTGTGGGAAAAAATGAACTACGCGCCGCCCAACTGAATGTGCGCGCCAGCGCTCCAACGAAAAGAAGCAGATAAATCAGCGGAATCGATGCGTCGTCGAAACGGAAAATCGGATTATGCCGTTCAAATATGCCGGCGATCTCCGTCAGGACACCATTCCCTGCACGCAACGGCGCGCTCGCCGGAATGGCCAGATGTTTCCAAGAAACCATGGCTAGGGCCAGCGAGGTGATGGCGCTAAAAATCTGCGAAACCAGAATGATGCGTTTGCGGCTAAACCGGTCCGCCAAATGGCCCGCAGGCAAAGACAAAGTCACAACCGGAACGGCAATGACCAAGCCGACCAATCCAAGTGCGGTGGCTGAATGCGTGCGCGCGTAAACTTCCCATTCCACCGCCACGGCCAGCATGAGGCGACCGGTGATCGAAAGTAGATTGCCGGCCGTAAACAAGCTAAAATCTTTGAAGCGGAACGCGGCGTAAGGATCATGCGCTCGAGGCTCCAACTCGATTGGCGCGGGAACCACCGGGCGTTCCCCCTTAGGTGATTGATAGGAACTGGAATCGACTCCTTGCGACATGGTCGAGCGCGCTCAGTCGAACACGCGCATTAGATTGTAGATTGAGCGGCCCGCACCGCAACCTTTGGGCAGTGGTGTCAGGCGAGACGCTACATGAACCTTAGGCGATATCTCACTGGACAGAATCTCAGGGTCTTTGTAAGATGTTTTCGATCAGACGGATCTGAATCGGACGGAGGTTCTTGCCCCCGCTAGGTCCTTCGCTTTCCTCCGGACCCGCAACTATCAAGATCAACCTGTGATCAGCGTAGCCAGAGTTTGCGAGAGGTGCGGAGCAAAAATCTCCGGCGACACAACACAAGAGGTTTGCCCGGCTTGTCTCTTAGAGACCGGTCTTAATTTCTTCGATGACCAATTTGCAGCCGGCATCGTTGACCCCGGCCGCGACGATCACTTGCCAAAATCGGACGCAAAGAAGGCTGCGGAGCCAGCAAGAATACTGAGTGAGTTTGGCGATTATCAATTACTGGAGGAAATTGGCCGCGGTGGCCAAGGAGTAGTTTATCGTGCGCATCAGAAAAGTCTGAAGCGCACAGTGGCGCTTAAAGTGATCGGCCTCGGGCCTTGGACTACCGAAGGGCACTTAAAGCGCTTTCGTCGCGAAGCGGAAGCTGCCGCCAGCATCGAACATCCATGCATCGTTCCCATCTATGAAGTGGGCGAGCGCGATGGCCAGTGTTACTTCAGCATGAAGTTCATCAAAGGCGGCCAGCTGGATGAACTCGTCGGGCGTGTGCCGATGTCGATCCGCCAGGCGGCGGAGTTAATAGCGAAAGTAGCGCGCACAGTGCACTACGCGCACGAGCACGGCATTCTGCACCGAGACATCAAACCCGGGAACATTTTGCTGGATGAATACGGTGAACCGCGCCTGACAGACTTTGGGCTTGCCCGCCTACAGGAAGCTGAAAGCACCGTAACACACACGCTGGATGTTCTAGGCACACCCAGCTACATGGCGCCGGAACAAGCTGCTGGTGAAACCGCAAAGATTAATAGAACTACTGACGTTTATGGACTTGGCGCGGTCCTCTACCAACTGCTTACTAATCATCCACCTTTCGCTGGCGGCACAAGTTTCCAGACTATCAGACTACTTCTGGATACCGAACCGCGACAGCCGCGCTTGTGGAATCGGAAAATAGACCGTGAGCTTTCCACGATTTGTCTGAAGTGCCTCGAAAAAGATCCAAAGCGCCGTTACTTTTCTGCGGTCGCGCTGGCGGAAGATCTCGAGCACTGGCTCAAGCACGAGCCGATCTGTGCCAAGCGGAGCGGATTCTTCACAATTGGACGCAAGTGGGTGTCGCGCAACCGAGCCATTGCCGCATTGATTGCCTCGTTGTCGGCCCTGGCAGCAGTGATGAGTTGGACTATTTGGCAAAATGATTTAATCAGCGGTCCCGCGGCAAAGAGCGTGGCAGTTCTTCCATTCGAGAATCTCAGTCATGATCCAGATAACGCATATTTCGCGGACGGCGTACAGGACGAAATTCTAACTGACCTGGCCCGGATCGCCGACTTGAAAGTGATTAGCCGCACTTCGGTGATGCAATACAAGAGTGGTGTTGCGCGCGATCTGCACCAGATCGGCCACCAACTCGGGGTGGCAAATGTCGTGGAAGGAAGTGTCCAACGGTCTGGCAATCGCGTGCGTGTCAACGCACAGTTAACCGATGTCCGCAGCGGCCGACATTTATGGGCTCAGACATATGACCGCGATGTAGCGGACGTATTCGCAATCCAGAGCGAGATCGCAAAAACGATAGCCAGCCAGTTGCAGGCAAGGCTTTCACCACCCGAAAAGAGCGCCATCGAACGGCCTCCGACGTCCGACATTGTGGCGTTCGACCTCTACACTCGTGCTGAAAATCTCTTGCTGACAAGTTTTAGCAGTGCCGCGAAACCGAGACTGCTCCAGGCCGCCGACCTGCTAAACGAGGCTGTTACACGCGATCCATCGTTTTTCAAAGCGTATTGCCTGCTCGCTCACACGCATGACCAGCTCTACTTCCAAGGCTTCAACCATACGCCGGAGCGGCTCGCGTTAGCTCAGGCGGCCGTCAAAGCAGCGTCCCGGCTTCATCCGGACGCCGCCGAAACGCACATCGCTCGTGCGAAAAACCTTTATTGGGGATACCTCGATTACGACAGCGCTCTGGCAGAATTGGAGATTGCGCGACGAACTTTGCCTACTGATCCGCAGATACCGTACCTTGCCGGTATGATCGAGAGGCGGCGCGGACACTGGGAGGAATCCACACGCAGCTTGGAGCGGTCGATTGAACTCGACCCCCGCAACTTCTTCACGCTTCAGCAGCTAGCCCTCAGCTATGGGCTGCTCCACCTTTACACCGACGAAATATCCATCCTTGAGCGAGCGTTGGACGTCGAACCGGATGACGTTGACACGAAAATCGCACTTGCAGCCGTCCAATTTCATTGGAAGGCCGATACCAAGCCATTGCACCAAACAGTGGATTTAATCCGAGCGACGAATCCCGACGCGCTACCGAGTGCAGCCAATGATTGGCTGAGTTGCGCGCTGGCAGAGCGCGACCTAGCAGCAGCTAAGACTGCATTGGATGCATTCGGTGACACACCTCTGACCGACTACGCCATTCAAATGAATCGTGCGATCGTCGAAGGCGTAATCGCTCGAATGACCGGCGACCAGGGCAAGGCTCACGCTGCCTTCACTGCAGCCCGGGCGGAGCAGGCAAAAATCGTCCAAGCCCAACCAAATTATGGTCCCGCACTATGCGTGCTGGGCTTGATCGACGCGGGTTTGGGACGGAAAGAAGAAGCCCTCCACGAAGCCCGGCGTGCAGTCGAGCTTCTTCCCGTGCAAAAAGATGCGATCAATGGTTCGCTCATGATCAGGTATCTGGCGATGATCGCTGCCTGGGTCGGCGACAAAGATCTCGCCTGCGAACAACTAGCCATCGCCGTCCGCCCTCCAAGTACAGTCAGCTATGGTCAATTGAAACTGCTCCCATATTGGGATCCGCTGCGCGGTCACCCCCGCTTTGAACAGATTGTCACCTCTCTTGCGCCAAAAGCTGTGGCCACGAGCGCACCGGAGAAATCGATTGCCGTGCTGCCGTTTGCGAACCCGAACCAGGAGCCGGACAGCCTATACTTTGCCGATGGAATCAGAGAACAAATTACCGCGCGGCTCACCAAGATCCCAAACCTGTAAGCGGTGTCCGGCAGTTCGGTCCGTCGCTATGACTCCGACAGCGGAAACGTCAGCCAGATTGCTGCAGAACTACATGTTACAAACCTCCTGCGCGGTACCATCCAAAAGAACGGTGACAAGTTCCGGGTCACGGTCCGTTTAATCGACGCATCGAGAAACGCGGAGCTCTGGGTGAAAAGTTATGACTGCCCATTTTCCGAGGTCATCGCCACCCAAAACATAATCGCTCATGAAATAGCCAGGGTCCTCGGAATGCAGCTCACAGAACCGCAACAACGAGCGCTTAATGCAATTACTACCTCGAATCCCCTGGCTTACAATGCCTATCTAAAGGGACGTTACCTTTGGCTGCAACGGAAACCGGACAGTTATCGACAAGCAAAAGACTATTTCGACCAAGCAATTGCCCTGGATCCAAATTACGCCCAAGGATATGCTGGATTGGCGGATGCTTATCAGTTCTTAGCGGGACTCGATCAGCATCAGCGGAAAGAGAACTTCGCCAAAGCAAAAGCCGCATGCAAAAGGGCCTTGGAACTCGATCCAACGCTAGCCCAGGCCCACGCGTCCGCTGGCCTTGTGGCGATGAATTACGATTGGGACTGGGCGCTCGCTGAACAGGAGCTTCGACATGCCATCGCCCTAAACCCGAACGAAGCCATCTTTTACGATTGGTATGCCGAGTATCTGATGGCAGTCGGACGAGCCAGCGAGAGCGTCGACAATATGGAGCGCGCACGGGAATTGGACCCTTTCTCGGCAATTATCAACTCGGATCTTGGTAAACAGCTTTATTTTAGTCGTCTCTATGACGAGGCGGAAGCGCAACTAAAAGAGACGCTCCAAATGCATCCCGATTTTATGTGGGCGCACCTTTACCTAGGGTAGAGTGTATGTCATGAAGCACCGATTTGATGATGCTATCGCAGAGTTCAAGATGGCCGAAGCGAACGGCAAAGGGGATCGGGCCTGGACCGTTTACGCATACGCCATGGCGGGCAGAAAAACCGAAGCAGAGCAGATGCTCGAATCGCTAAAAAAGTTTGCGGCGCGCAGAGCTGATATTGATAAAGCGTGCCTAGCGTGGGCGTACATAGGCCTGGGGGATAAAGATCGGGCAATCGAGTACCTGGAACAGGATTGCGAAAACCACGGGGTCGCGATGACTTCGCTAAAGTCAAATCCCGAATACGATTCCTTGCGCTTGGAGCCGCGCTTTGTCGATTTGATGCGTCGTGTGCATCTCGCACCGTAAGTAGACCCATTTTTCTGCTGCCAGCACGGGCAGTGTGCCATTGCCACCAGCCGCATGACGCCCAGCTAGGGGTTGATTTAAGGTGGCTTGGGCAACGAACGGTCCAAAAAATCTGGCGTTCCTTGCGCCACGGTAAACCTCCACCACGCAATTACCAGAATAACACAGGAGAAAAAGGTCGCCATCCTAAGGCGTCGTGAACAAATTGGACTTGGCAGAAACCAACGAATAACCACGCGGCTCAGCTGAAACACATACCTTTTGGTCGTTGTTAGACTGTTCCGAGTTTCATCGTGCTTTCTTGTGCCATGTCGCCGACATCTGCGCAATCCGTCGTGTCTTAAGTCTTAAGTAAAGAACATTCCGCGTTATATCGAGCCGGATCTTCTGCAGTACCTCTGTGAAAGCAAAACAAACCAAAGAACGACCAACAGAGGAACTACTATGCAAAACAAAATAACAGCAACAAAATTTAAGTCCGCCACTTCGGTCGCCAGTCGGTTATTCAGTAGGATCGCATCCTTAGGAGCGGTTATCCTGACATGCGCGACTGCATGGGCACAGAACCTAATTGTCTCCGGGACCGATGCTCACGGCGGGAAGATCTTTAAATTCACTTGGGACGGAAAACAAAGCATCCTTTCCTCCGGATGGACTAACCCTTGGGATGCGGCCTTTGAGAGTGCAGGCAATCTGTTCGTGGTGGATTACGACCGCGGCGGGCTGCTAGGCAATGCAGCCATCTGCAAAATTAGTGCAAACGGAACGCGAACCACCTTGGCCTCGGGGTTGAGCTACCCTTCATATCTGGCGGCTGACAAGGCGGGCAACCTGTTTGTGGCGGATTACAACAACGGCGTCATTTATGAATACAAGACGAACGGAAACCGAGTCACTTTTGCGTCGGGATTGTACCACCCTGTAGGCATGACTTTCGACAGCCTGGGCAACTTGTTTGTAGCCGATAACAACATTGGTAACATCCATCAGGGCGATATCTATCAATACAAACCGGATGGATCGCGGACCACTTTTGCTGTGTTAGGATCGTCTGATAGCCCGGCGGACCTCGCTTTTAACACCATGGGAAATCTGTTAGTGGCCGATCAGGACGGGAACATCTACATGTACGATCTAAATGGAGTTCTACGTAGACAGGGAAATCGAACCATCTTTGGCTCGGTGCCGGACAGCGCACGAAGTCTCGCCTTTGATGGCGCCGGCAATCTGTTTGTGGTGGATGCAGGCGACGTGAAGGGTAACGGCAACGCCATCTACAAATTCACTCTACAAGGAACGCGAAGCAGCTTTGCATCGGGAAGTGCTCTCTGTGAAACCTTCTCACGTGTAGTTTTTGAGCCAACACTTCCACACTCTCAGTGAGCGTCACGCGAACGCGAATCAAAGAAACCGAAAAAACAATGAAAGATAACTTTATGAAAAATCGAAAAACAATAACCAAGCTCACCGTTTCGCTCGCAATCTTACTGACTCTCGGTACGCTGGAGGCGCAAGCCAAAACCCCTCCCGTGAACGTCAGCTTCGCTCCGGTCGGCCTCACCATGAATCAGACTGCCCGTGTCAATCTGGTAAATCTTGGTGTGCCAAATGGCATGCTGATTCGCTGGAGCTTTATTGATGCCACGGGTGTTATACTGGCCCAATCCACAGCCGTCCTGCAAATGGGCAAGATCGTTTCGGTCGACTTCAAACGTCAGGGGCCCCTGTCGCCTGTCCGAACCGAGGTGCAAGCCAGGTTGAGATCCTTACTCCAGAAGTCCCGAACGAAAGCCTTCGGCTGAGCCTGGAGGTATTCAACAATGACAGCGGTGCGACGACCATCAGCATGGGCGCCGCAGCTCCCTGAAGAGGGAGTACCTTGAAACACGAAAGGCTCTCGTAAGAAGGTTCGGCTGCTGATTGATTGCCGGGATTTTGACGCGCTACATCCGACTTTGGCAAATTGAAGTTAATTGCCACTTTTAGGCCAGCTGGATCTTGGAAAAACTCGGTTTCGCAGGCCGCCACTGGGACGTGTAAGGCGGCACTTCACCGCCCCTGTCGAACAAAACCGGTTATCTTTTGTTAAATTTCAAAACTCGCTGAAGGATTTCGCGTCGGAATACTTTACGATCAGCTTCGCTGTCTGCGTTTAACCCTTTTAAGCCAGCGATCTCGGCGACAGTCTTTGCGAAGTCAATACCGTCTCGCTCAGCCAGCTCCTCCCATCTCTCGTCGGCCATAACCTCAATGAGATTCGACACGGAACGTTTTTCCAGCTGCGCAAGAGCTGCGAGCTTTTGTTTCGTGTCCTCGCGCAGCGTGATGTTTAGCTTCGGCTTCTGATTGCTCTTCTTCTTCGGTTTCATCGGCATGAAGCTTCGGTCTTAATCCTTTCGTTTCAGCAAAGGAGGCCTATAATGCGGATGGGTCCTTCGTCGGTATCGGGTCGGTTATACGAGACGGATGTGTGTTTGTCAGAGAAATTTTTTGCCGATCTCAAAAAGTGCTTGCAAGGCATGGAATGAAAGTGACAAAGATACGGATAGTATGCGGATAATTGGCGACCAGACATCGCTAACTGGCGTTGATACAGATGCGCGGAACAGCGGCGTCGCTTTTAGAACAACCCATTGGAGCCTTGTGCTTGCAGCCCGAGGCCAGTCGCCCGCAGCAGAGGAAGCACTTGAAAAACTTTGCCGGACATACTGGCGGCCAATTTACGGTTACGTAAGGCGACAGGGCGTCGGTCCCGAGGAGGCAAAAGATTTAACCCAGGGCTTCTTTGCTCTTCTGCTCGAGCGCCGGGATCTGGACGCTGTGCGCAAGGAGAAGGGGCGGTTGCGCTCGTATCTGCTGACGTCGGTTAAGCATTTTATGGCGAACGAGCGTAATCGTGCCATGGCGATTAAGCGAGGCCAGGGGCAACGTTTGATTCCATTAGAGGATTTGAGTGAGCGCGAGCGCGTCGGTTTTGAGCCAACAGAGACCCTGGCGGCAGATCAGATTTACGAGCGGCGATGGGCCCTGAGTGTCCTTGATCAGGTGCTGGTCCGGTTAGGAGACGAATATCGTGCGGGTGGTCCCGCGTCAGCGGGATTGTTTGATCGGTTGCAGAAATCGCTCACTGAAGATCCGGGTCACCCCTCGCCAGCGGATACGGCGCGCGAATTCGGGATGACTGAGAGCGCAGTCAGGCAAGCGTCGTACCGCATGCGTCAGCGTTATCGCCAGCTATTGCGGGAGGAAATCTCCCACACCGTGATGCTTCCCGGCGACATCGAGGACGAACTGCGCCACCTAATCGCTGTGCTGCGCGCGTAACAGGCGGGACTTTTCCCGTATTACTTTATGAGGCGATGATGGTTTGGCCATCAGCATGAAGACTGCCACTGCCGTTTGCCCAAGGTGTGGAGCGAAAATCTCCGCTCATGCAACGCAACAAGTTTGCCCGGCTTGCGTGTTAGAGAG
>Ga0066903_100002127_pt1 | contig 15211 bp, 24 predicted proteins | sample PanSoiMetaGPlot1_FD_67491 | JGI IMG/M metagenome (GOLD analysis project Ga0066903, IMG submission 67491) | Tropical forest soil microbial communities from Panama analyzed to predict greenhouse gas emissions - Panama Soil - Plot 1 (version 2) | ecosystem: Environmental > Terrestrial > Soil >...
CAAGATCGAAGACTACGGCACCCACACGGCAGGCCGCATGATCGGCATGCTCACGTAATTCCGCTGGAACTATCGTCCCCCGACGCCCAGCGGATGAAAGCCCCCGCCCCACCCTTCTCCGAGGCCTGGGGTGGGGGCTGATCTTCAACCCCCGAAAGGAGAACGACATGGCTAAGCGAGACAGGCGAGCGAAGAAGCGCGAGCCAGCCACCGAGGCCACCGAGGCCGAGCGCGAGATCGCCCTGGGTTACGCCATCACCAGGGAGGCCGTGAACCAGCACCTGGACGAGGTGCCCGAGCCCCCGCTGCCGGGGCCGCCGCCCGTGCCAGCGCCTGATGTCTCTGCGCTGCAAAGTATACGGGAGAGAACCATCCAGGGTCGCAAAGACACTGCGCAGACCATTGCCAACCTGGAGGAGTGGCGCGCGGAGATCGACGCCACCATCGCGCTGCTGAGGGCACGATGACCGGCTCCGAATACGCCAGCGCAAAGGAGACCCTGGGCTGGACGCACGAGAAGCTCTCGCGCGTCCTGGGCCTGGGGAAGCGCACGCCCTACCGCTACATCGACGGCGGCGTGATCCCGGAGCCGGTGGCGCGGCTCCTGCGGCTCCTGGTGACCTGCAAGCTCACTATGAGCCACCGCAAGTTCGAAGCGTTGATCGAACAGTTGAGCGGGCGATGAAACCCATGCTGCAGGACATCATCGAGGGCCTGGGTGCCATTCTCCGCTTCACCGTTAGCTTCGCGGCTGTGGTGGGGTTGATCTGGCTTGCTGTGCTCTATGTCCCCTGGGCAACGGTCGGCGCCGTCCTGCTCGTCCTGCTCATCCTATGCCTCGTCATTGGAATAATGATTCAAGCCTGAAAGGACGACCATGCCGAAAACTCTCCTGCTCTTGATGGGGCTCGCAGGCCTCGCAGCGATCGCAACCTGCGAGACCCCGCTGCGCTCGCAGCCCGCGGTGCCCCCGCCCAACAACAACATCCTGCCGCCCGCCGAGTACGACCACGAATACAAGGGGCTTCTCGCAATCGAGGAGGTGCCAGACATCGAGACATTGCTCCGCACTTGCAGGCTGCCGCAGCGGTGGGCGCTGGGCTGCGCCATGTACAGCGCCACCAGCTGCCACGTTTACCTCGTGCCCGAGGCGGTGATGAAGCAGTACGGCTGGTGGCGCGAAGTCATGCTGCGGCACGAGATTGGGCACTGCAACGGGTGGCCCAACGACCATCCTGGGGCACGCCCCCCCGAGAACCTGACCGTGCTTGAGTGATCTAAGCTGTTGATATTACAGCTAAACTTAGCTCTTGACAGCAGCGTATATACATGTAAGGATGGGTACGCTACCCACTCATAGCTTGAAAGGACCAGCAAATGCCCATTGATTGGAACGTACTCAGTACCAACACACGAAAGGCCTGGACCCAGATCAAGAACGCCGAGAGCAAGGCGTGGGCCCAGTGGATGGTCGTTGGCGAGGGCCTCTACGAGGGCCGACGCTGGGCCATGCAGCAGGCCCAGACCGACAAGCCCGAGGGCAAGGGCTACGCCCTGGCCTACGGCGAGTGGCTCCGACGCTGCAAGGTCGATGACATGGACGGCGCCGACCGCGCCAAGCTCCTGCAGATCATGGAGGAGCGCCCCGCCATCGAGGAGTGGCGCGCCCGCCTCCCCACCAACATCCGGCGCTCTCTCAACAACCCCACCGTCGTCTGGCGGCGCTGGCAGAAGGACACCAAGGTCGCCAAGCCCAAGGCAAGGGGCAGGGGTGACGCCAGGGCCCGCGCCATGGTCGAGCAGCAGCGGGGCCGCATCGAGGAACTGGAGCAGGAACTCCAGGGCCGTGTCGGTCTCTCCCCCGACGACAGCGCCAGCTACGTGGCGAACACCATCCTGGAGCTGTTCACCGCGGACGAGGCCAGGGAGATCGCCGCGCTCATTGTCACCGGATTACGGGAGCGCGCCAAGCGCAAGCCCGACGCTGCCCAGGAAGGAGCGCGCCCATGAAGAAGGAGACCAAACGCCAGCGCGAGATCAGGCTCCTGCGCAATCAGATCAAGCGCCTTGAAGCCCAGCGCGAGGCTGCGATCAGGATGCTGGTCAAGGCCGAGGTCGAGTTGCCGGGATTGCTCAAGAGGTTTCGGCGGCTAGACATGCAACGGCTAAAGCTCTTCGACGGCCCAGTGCCGGATGCGGGCGTAACGCAGGACCCGCTGCCGGGTCCAGCCGAACGTGTAGCGGACGATGGGGGCGGCGCAGACGACCAGCCCGTCCTTCATCACCAGCCCGGCAGTGAACCAGGGGCTGCTCAAGACGATGGTGGAATCCCCGACTTCCTGCGGCGGACTTCCCTCAGCGGGGATGTCGCGCAGGCGGCTTACGCGGTCGCGAACGCTCACAACGCACCTCCAACTCCCGAGCAGAAGAAGCTCGTGGAGAAAGAGAAGCGCCAAGTGAAGGAGGAACGCAAGCAGGCTGTCTTGACGGGTAAGACAAGGAGGTGGCCCGTCAGTGGCCGTGATGCCGAGAAGGCGTTGCGCCGCCGCTAAAAGTTACCGGCCCCAACGGGATACTTCCCTGCCGTGGAGCGCTGGCTTCGGTAGCTCCCAGAAAGAGGTCCCTGCGGTCCCACGGGTGTCCGGTCGGTTGTTCACACCGCTCAAGGGCCTCGACCAGCGCAGCCTAGCGTACCAAGGGCCGCCGCTTCCCCCTCTTGGAGTGACGGGAGGCGGCGGTCTTTTGCACCCACCTGTTAAGCCCAATCACGCACGTCCAGCAAGGGCACCCCGAGGGGTGTCTGCCCATGAGGGTGTGAACGTCTCCCTCCGGGAAATGCTCCCGTAACAACGCCCGTAGCTCCAGGGCCAGGGGGCCGTCCGCCAGGGCTTTGATCTCCCGGCGGTCGACTTCCCACAGGCCGTGCAGCGCCAGGGCATAGGCGAGCTTAGTCAGGCGCAGGCGATGCCCCTCAGTCAAGGTCGAGGATGCGCTTGTCAGGCTTCACTTCTCCGATGGGGCGGGCGGGCTCCAGATCAAGCGCATGCTCAGTCGGCCCAGGGGGGCTCTTCTTCGCTGGTGCTGACGCCCCCAGGACCTTGAGGTACTCGTTCTGCTCCTGCTGGGCGCGCTTCGCCCAGTACAGCTGCTCGCGGAGTTGCTGCTTCTCGGCCTCCTGCTTCCATTTGATCTCGGTCGCGGTCTGATAGCCGCGTACCTCCGTTGCGGTCCAGTTCTGGTTCTGCAGCTCGCGCGCCGCCACCGCCAGGAGGTCCTCCTGACGCTTGCGAGCCTTCTCCTGGAGTTCGAACAACTCCCGGAGATCGCTGGCTGACATCAACAGCGCGGTCACTTGCGTTACTCCTTTGCTCGCTCTTCTGTTCCCACCACGCCTTCAGCCGAGCCTTGATGTGATGCATCACCTCGGCGCCGACTTGATTGGGCGGCGGCAGCATCTCCCAGCTCCAGGCGGGCCACTCTTCGAACTTCTCCCGGTAGTTCGCCTTGGCCCAGCCGGGCCGATACTCCTTGAGCTTCTCGTAGCACCTCAGTTGGAGATAGAACTGGCGCTTCTCTTCGTATGAATAGGGATAGGCGTTCTTGTCCCGCCTCCCGCGTGGTCGGCCATTCGGATCAAGCTCGACCAGCTGGCCCTCGCGCTCGAAGAGCTTGCTGGTGATCTTCCGCTCGAAGCCGCACTCAGGGCAGACCTTTACACCGACCGCGAGGAGGTAGGCGCACTTAGGGCACGGCTTCGGCAGCGGTGGAGAGCGCGGAGGAGCCTTCTTGTTCGTATCCATCTTGCCACCGTCGAGGTGGTCGTGATGGATATCGGTGACAAAGCCCAACCTGCTGGTGGTGTCGGTGTGGTCGAGTATGAGCGCATGAGCCTTGCCCTCAGCCGTTCGTAACGCTCTTCCAATGATTTGCACGTACAACATTTCGCTCTTTGTTGGGCGAGCCAAGATGAGACATCTGACGTCATAGTCGATACCCGTTGTCATTGTGCCGACGTTGGCGATGATCTCGATCTCGCCGTTGTGGAACGCGCGCTTGAGGGCGGCACGATCCGCAAGCGACGTGTTGGCGTCCTGGTAGCCGCACTTGACGCCGACAGAGTTGAACCTCTCCTGCAGTGTCTGTGCGTGCGCACGGTCAACCGCGAATAAGAGCGTCTTACCCTTGCCCCACTGGGCTTTGTAGGTTTCCACGATGTTCGCAATCAGCAGCTTCTGGCCCATCACTGTCGCCAGCTGCCCCTCGTGATAGTCCCCGGCCACAGTACGAACACCAGACAGGTCGGGATGATCCGCGGCCATCACCTTGAACTTCGACAGGAAGCCGAGATCGATCAGCTCGCGGGTCGTGCACATCACCAGGAGAGAGTCGAAATACTTGCCGAGCCCCTTCGTCCAAGGGGTCGCTGACAATCCCACAAAGGGGACAGACAACCAGTCTGGGTGCTGCATCCATCTGATGTGTGCCCTGTGCAACTGGTGACATTCATCGATCACCACCACGTTTGCTTCGGGATACACCTTGCGAGCGTGGATGGTCTGAATGCTGCAAACTTGAACCTTGCGGCTCCAATCGGTCATCGCGTGCGAGGCCTGGATCACGCCGATGTCGCGGATGCCCTCCGCATAGAACATCTCGACGGCCTGATCGACCAAGCTGATCGCGGGCACGATGAACGCGAGACGGTTGCCCTTGCGGAGCGCACCGTCAACGATGTCAGCCGCCACCCTCGTCTTTCCCGATCCGGTCGGCGCCTGGAGGCAGAGCCTCTTCACTCCCTGGCGCACCGTGTCCCGGATCGCCCCCAGGGTGTCCTCCTGATAAGGCCTTAACTCGCTCATAATCAGCACGTCCTTTCTGGATCGCCAGGATACGCCGGTCACCGGCGACCAGGATTGCCTCTCGCTCTGTCAACGGGCGCATCTGCAGGTTCTCATCGAACGCCATGATGTGTCCGCAGAACCAGCAGATGTTGATATCGCCCGGCTTCGGCATCACCTTGCGAGTGCGCTTGTCCACGCTCGCAACAACTGCAGCAGCCCCGTATAGGCGCTTGCCGCACTCCAAGCAGCTCGGCACCGATTCCAGCTTGACGCCAGACGTTACCTTAAGCGGCTTCTCTTTCTTCACATCCCAGGCCCTCGTTGGTCCGATCCAGCCGTCAACCCGCAGCATCATGCTGCCTCTTCGTAGAAGTATCTGATGCTCGGCTCGGCCCTGCGCGTCCAGTCCCACAAGAACCAGCTGTGGTTCTCGGAGGGGCTCGCGATTACCGGAGTGAACCAGACGATTCTCTTCGTCAGCACCAGCTTCCCGGCATACTGCGGACAGCCACCGAATAGGTGCCGCCGGGTCTTGCCGTGGTCGTAGTCGGTGCGCAGCAACATCGCGACAAACCCCTTGCGGCGCTGTGTCGTCTCCAGCGCCTTGCAGATGAACTCTTTCGTGTACCCGTAGGGCGGGTTGGTGATCACCGCCTCCAGGAGGGTTGCGGGCGACACCAGGAAGTCGATGCCTCGACGCAGATCAGTCGAGCGCACGCTGTAACCGGCCTTGCGCAGGACCTTGACGATGCCCCCATTGCCCGCGGCTGGCTCCGAGATCATGCTGATCCGAGATGGGATGTACGGCAGCAATGCTCGCGTAACCCACGCCGGTGTGTAGTAGGCGTCGTCCTTCTTGCGTAAGTAGCCGCTGTCACGCTGCGCCATAGGGCGTCACCTCGATCTCCACCGTTGTGCTGCGCGGGCTCTCCAGGTTCCCGTAATCCAGCTGCAGGCTCATCAGGTGCTTGTCGTCCAGTGTCAGCCCGCGCGACACCATCCAATCGATGATCAGTTTCGCGCGCCCGTCCAGGTCTCCAGGTGTTCCCAGCGGGAACACCATCTTGCATCGGTAGGGCTCCAACACCGGCTTCTGTTTCCCGAGCCGCTGGAGGAGGTAGTAGATGTCCGCCTGCTTGATCCAGGTTCTGTACTTGGCGGTCTTGACGCGCCCGCGACCGACGACGTTGTAGGTCGAGTTATTGAGTGGTGGGGCCACCGGCAGCAGGAGCTTCATTCGCCGTCTCTGCGAGCTTGGTCGCGCAATCGAAGCACACCTTCGGTGGCTTCTTTGGAACGGTGGGTCGATGCTGGATGGCAACGCCGCACATGCTGCAGGTCGTGATGACGTTATCCCGGAACTGAGGCGGCGCGGGGTAGTCCGCTGGCATGCAGACCACGCAGTCCGCATTCTCGGCCTCGTCCTCATCTACGACGGTGACGGGAACTCCACCGATCTCAATCTTCCTTCCCACTGCGACGACCCTTCTTTGGTTCAAGCTTCTGCAGCACCATCTCGATCCCGCGACTCACGATCTCTGTTTGCGAGGGCGGTGGCGGCCAGTGTCGAGCAGTAGCGATATCGCGCATACGTTCGACCAGATTCTTGGGGAGGCGAAAGCTGACTTGGATCGTCTGTGTCTCGGGCATCTCTCGTTGTCCTTGACTTAGTGTCATGCTACGTATAGCATACCGAATCGATGTCACGCAAGAGCATTTCACTTACCACAAAGCTCGCCTCGGCCCTCCTGGCGCTGGGAGATATCCCCTACGTACACGCAAAGCAGATGACAGCAGCGCAGGTTGTGAGCCTCTATCAGTTCGATCACGGCATCCTCCATGAGACCCGCGACCCGGATGTGGACAAGTTCTGGAACCTGACGCCCCGTCTTATCCGGGAGCATCGCACGAAGACCAAGCTCGACGCCAAGATCATCGCTAAGGGGCGGCGCATCCGAGACAAGCATTCCGCAGTGAGAACGCCGAAGCTGCGGATAGGCACGGGCGAGGGCATGGTGTCTGCCTATGGCGTCCTCGCGGCATCTCCTCGCCCGTCCCGCTCGCGAATCCAGTCACGCGGCTTCGACAAGCGGCTCCGCAAGAAGATGGATGGAACAGTGGTGCCGCGATAATGGACACGCAGAACACCAAGCCCCTGACCCAGCGCATCAGGGAGTGCATGGACGCCGGATTCCAGACCGAGGAGGGCGCCAAGTATGTCGGGATGTACGACGACGGCTACCGGCTCGTTACCAACATCATCAACATCGCCAGCGGCCACAACGCGATCGACATCAAGGAGCAGGCGAACAAGTATCTGGCCAAGCTCGATGCGCAGGGGAACATCGGCGACCTTTATCAGGAGCTTTTTCGTTTCTCTGTCTTCAATAAGCTCAGAAAGAGGCAGGCTCGCCGGGCCGCGATCAAAGGGCTGCGTCTGCTGCGGCAGACCGAGCTTAAGCGTATCAGCGAGTTCCTGGGGCGCACCGACCTCAAGCCCGAAGACATGAGCGAGCTTAAGCGCATCAATGCCTCGATCACTCCCGATCTCAGGATCACCCAGGACGACTTCAGGAAGATTCACCGGCTGATCGTCGCCTACAGCCCGTTCTACCACACCCAGGACCGCGGGAACCGCGTCGTTGGCTGGCGAGTGGTCAAGGACAAGATGGCAGAGGGCTTGGACGCGCTGGTGGACCGGCCCGATCTTCCCCTCGGCGTCAAGAAACAAGCGCTGAGCTTCCAGGCGCAAATGAGAGATGGCCGATTGCCGCTTACGGCCTGGGTGCAGGCGGCCAAGCTCGTCGCAGACAACAAGACCAACAAAGAGAAGAGTGCCAAATGGGCCAACGCCGCGAAGGGGTTTGAGCACGCGCTCACGATGGCCTGTCAGGCCTGTGACAACCTCGACGGCGTGGAGGCGCCGGTTCTGCCCAGGCCGGTGCGTTTGAAGCTGGCGATCAAGCTCAGCGATTCCGCCGCCAATCTATTGCGGCTCCAGGGCAGCTTACTGCACGGCAACAACGACGACGGAGAGGTCCTATGAAGGACGAGACAAAAGAGATATTCGTAGCGGTGAAATACCTTTCAGTGATCTGGCGACAGGCCCAGCGCCCGTTCCAGGAATCCTGGGCCAAGAAGATCGCCGCGGACTTCGACACTGACAAGTTCGATCCTCCGGTAATCACCAAGCCCAACGGCGCCGGGTACTACCACATCGTGGAGGGGCAGCACCGGGTGTCCGCCGTGAAGATGCTCTTCGGCGAGGGCGAGCAAGTGAAATGCCGCATGGTCAATGCCGAGAACCCGGCTCGCGCGGCTGAAATCTTCCTGGGCATCAGCGCGGGGCGCAAGGCGATCAAGCCGGTGGCCAAGTTCCTGGTGGCGGTGACCGCGCAGCGGGAACCCGAGACCGCGATCAACAAGCTGGTCGCCAAGATGGGCTACCGGGTGCAGGCCTCCAAGACCGACTACTCGATCAGCGCCGTCAGCGCGATGGTGAGCGTGCACGAGCGCCAGGGCATGACCATCTTGCAGGCCACGCTAGGCGTGTTGGACAAGTCCTGGCCTGGAGACGCCGTGGCGTTCCAGGGCGACATCATCCGCGGCTACGCCGTCTTCATCAACGAGTTCCACCCCTATCTCGACAACAAGCGGCTGCAGGATGTCATCCCCAAGGCCTTCAGCCCCAACCAGTTGGTCTCGGCGGCGCGACTGTACTCCGACCAGCATGGCGAGCCGCTGTTGGAGGGCATGAGTGAGGTTCTCCGCAGCAAGTACAATCGCGGCCTCAAGGAGAACCAGAAACTGAGGAAAAAGTGATGAAAAGCTATCGGTTCTCGGCAAAAGAGAAGGACCCGGTGATCGGCATCGCGATGCGTTGCATCGAGATATTCGCGGCCACCAGGAGCATTCCGTTCACCAAGGCGATGCGCGTCATCGCCAGGGATGCGGGCGTCACATACTCGTGCCTCAACAACTGGTTCTACGGCGCCACCAGGATGCCCTTTTTTGACACCGTCGTGCGCGTGGTTCACGCCACCGGGCGCGAGGTCAAGATTGACGACCACGGCATGGGCTCGAAGAGCCGCTTCAAGCCGACAGTGATCAAGGGTGGCAAGGCAGCATGAACGAAGCCTGGGAATGGTGGTCTAAGCGGCTCACCGGCATGCCGGTCGACGCGGTCGTGGATACTCCGCAGGCCGGGTTCTACCGGATGCCTGAGAAGGCGTTCTACGGCGCCCGCAAGACATACACGCCGGTCGCGTACTACCCCGGAGCGGACGGCTCGCTCAGATGTCGCCTGGGCGACCAAGAAGTGAACAGCATTCGCGCCATGGAACTCTGGAACCGGGTCAACCAGCACCCCGTCAGCGAACAGGCCTACCGCGAGGTGGCTGAGAACAACGGCCTGTGGCCCGACGAGCACCCCGCGGTGCCGATGCAGGGTGGCAACCAGCCTCCAGAGGACGACAGCTTCGAGGGGGTACGGGAGCGCATCGAGGACCTCGGTCGCGAGGCCGAGGAGCGCCTCAAGGGCAACCCCATCGGGAGCCAGGATGAGGCCGACCAGATCGCGAACTTGAGCGACAGGCTGGCGGAACTTTGGAAGAGGGCCGACCGGGTGCGCAAAGAGGAGAAGCGCCCCCACGATGAAGAATGCGAGCGAATCCAAAAAAAGTGGCTTCCGGTCCTCGGGCTCGCCGAGGCCTACAAGTCCTTGAAATACAAACTGCTAACGCCTTGGCTGCTGCGCCAGCAGGAGGCGCAAAAGAAAGAGGCCGAGGCGGCGGCGGCGGCGGGGCAACCTTCTCCGAGCGAGCCCCGTCGCCCCCGTGCTGGCACCCGTGGCCGGGCCCAAACGCTCAAGACGCAGAAGCGGGCCGAGATCGAAGATTACGGGAAAGCTTTGGAGTTCTTCAAGGACAGCCCCGAGGTGAGGGACGCCGTACAGGCCCTGGCCAACCGTGCCGTCCGCGCCGGTGTCACCGTCCCAGGATGCAAAGTTAAGGAGGAATCCAGTGCCGTCTGAACCACGCCGTCCCCTCGTCCCCACCGCGCCCGTGCCTGGGCCGAACTCCGGGAGCCTCGCCCAGCGCGCCCCGCAGAAGCCGCTCCAGGAGGTCGCCGCACCCGAGCCCATCGCCACCCCCGGCTTCTTCGCGAACCGTGCCCCGGTCGGCAAGATCACCGGCGCCATTGCCAAGGTGATGGCCGAGGTCGGCACCATCCGCAAAGGCGGCTTCAACGAGTTCCACCGCTACAACTACGCCCGCATGGAGGACCTCCTGCATGCCATCACCCCGCTGATGGGCAAGAACGGCCTCGCCGTGTTCCAGAACGAGTTCAAGGTCGAGATGATCGAGGGGAACCGGGTCGCGGTCAGCTACGACTTCATCGTGACCCACGAGAGTGGAGAGAGCTTCCCCTCGCAGCGCTTCACCGGCATGGCCATGGCCAGAGACCGCAAGGGCAACTTTGACGACAAGGCCCTCAACAAGTGCCACACCACCGCGCGCAAGTACTTCTTGCTCGGCTTGTTCCAGGTTCCCGCTGGCGACTTCGATGATCCTGACGAAGACGAGACGAACGCGAATCAACGTCAGGAGCCGGTCCCTGGGCCAGGACTAAAAGAGATCACCCCCGAGGCGAAGGCACGCGCGTCAGAAGCCATGATCGAGGAAAGTATCCCGCACAAGCTCGCGGTGCCTGCAGGCACGACAGCCGATCAGTGGGCCAACCGCTTCCTCAAGAGTATCGGCACCGCCACCACCAGGGACGAGGTGCTGGCTTGGGAGGCCAACAACGACGGCTTCTTACAAAGGATCAGCGACGGCTATCCGGCCATCTACGAGATGATCGGCGCTGCCATGGAGCGGCGCCTCACCGACTTGAGTGCCCCCAAGGAGCCCTCGCTGGATATGCCCGACCCGAAGGCTGACCCGGTAGCAGCGCTGAACTGGGTGGCCGCGCAGCTCCAGGACTTTGTCGAGTACCCCGCTGGCGAGAACTTCTGGAACCAAGTGGTGGCGCCGCGCGAGGGCGACTTCCAGCAGCCTGACTGGGAGATGTTACTCCAGGAGTGGCAGCGCTTCGAGACCAAGTTCCCGCAGGTTGATCCGCCAGCATGAAAAAGAAAGCCGCCATCGTTCGCCTGTATAAGATGCTGGCAGAGGAAATTAGCTTCCTTCAACAGTGCGAGGAGATGCAGCCCGGCGATGACATCATCGAGTATCACCGCAACGGTGTAAGGGCGCTCAAAAAAGCCATCGCCTGCCTGGAGGCGGAATGATCGAGACCTTCCTGGTGAAGCGCCCCGCCAAGCATGCGGGCGAGGTCGGGCTCTTTCCCGACAGCGAGATGGCTGCCGAAGACCTCGCGCTGGTCAGCATGTTCAGCGAGTTGATCGTGACGCTGCGCTCGGAGAAGAAGATCGAGCGCCTCAAGTATCTCTGGGGCCTCGTGCACAAGGTGGCCGACAACTGCGACATGTTCTTGGACAAAGACGACGCCATGGAGGGCTTCAAGCTGAGATGCGGCTACTCCAAGGCTGTGTACGACCCGCACACCAGGAAGATCGAGACCAAGGCAAAGAGCCTGACACGAATCAGCGATGAGCAACTCAGGATTCTGACGGCCAAGATTCAGGAAGTGATCACGAAGGAAGTTCTGCCGGGCATCACCAGCGCGCAGCTGCGCAATGAGATAGAGGAGATGATCAAGTGACAGAGAACGGTACACAGAAGAGCCCCGCATTGGACGTCCGCAACTTCGAGAAGGAGATCGCGGGCGCTGTCGGTGACATGAACAAGCGCGTGATGAAACCCGCGCCGAAGCCCAACGCGCCGCCTGAGTACCGCTTCATGGAGCTGACCGAGGCCAACTGCGAGGCCATGCTCGAAGCCGCGCGCACCCAGGTCAACATCGCCACCAACAACCTCAAGGCTACCGAGCGCTACGTGGAGTCATTGCGCCAGGAGAGCAAGCAACGCTGGGAGGAGCACGAGGCCTACGTCAAGGCGCTGGAAGACTTCGGCCACAAGATGCTGGAGGCCAACGAGACCTTTAGGAAGACCAATGGCAGACGATGACGATGAAGACCTGAAGTGGCCCGAGGGTATCCCTGAAGACGTCGCGGTGGTTTCCTCTACCCTCTGGCGTTACATCAGGAGCAAGGAGCTGAGCGTCGTGGGCCCCGCCACGGTCCTGGTGTACGCGCGGCTGCTCTTCACGGCGGGCAGCCACAGGACCGGCCAGGAGTTCGCTGACATCCTGAAGGACGTCGGCGACCTCGTCATCAAGTGGAAGGCCGCCTACGACCCGCGGAACTAATTATTATTACCACCGAAGCAGCGTGCGGCCTGGGCCAGCGTAGCCCGGCGGATACTCGATCCAGTCGGACGACACCCGCAGCCAGCGGTTCTCCACCAGGGTGAACTTCTGCTGCCAGCCAGGGCAATCAAGCCACAGGTTGAAAGCCATCTCGGTGCCCTGGTTCCAGCGGCCCTCGCCGATCTGGATGATCTTGATGAGATCGCAGCGTACGCGCGGGCTTTGCACCTCGCGCTGCCTGATGGCGAGAAAGTTATCACCAGCCCAACACTGTGACTTGGAGTAGACCAGTAGGTTGTTGTTCAGCTCATAACGGACTGGATTGCACCATAGCCCCAGCAAGAGCACAGGAATCTCTAACATCGGCCTGAATGCCCTGGCTCTCTATCGGAGCATGGTGCTGCGGCCAGGAACCGAACCGACACCTCGCCGCACAACCTTCACCCGGCGCCCCTTTGCGCCGGGTTCTTTCATCCCGCACAAGGTGGTGGCGTCCACTCGATGGCGCCCTTGCGCGCCGCCAGATAGGCCCTGAGACCGTTCTCGATTCCCGTCTTAGCCCTACCGGGTTGGCCACGGTCATCCCGGAGCCATACGAGGAACACGTTCTCTACGTGCGTTGCGAGGGCATGATCAAGGGCATCGAGGATGACCCCACGCACGCGCTCGCGGGTCTGCTCGTCCACGCACAGAGGTAGCTCCACCGGCTGGGAGCTGGCGCTCTCCAGGATGAAGGTTCCAAGGCTGTCCTTCTGTGGCTGGGGCTCCCAGTAGTTATACCCACAGAGACTCAGGCCCAGGATCGCCGCCATGACGATGAAGAGGGTGAGGACGAAGCGCGCAGCCGCCGTCATTTGGCTTGAAGCTGTACGGCGCAAACCTCCAGCGCCTTGTTGGCTACGCGCTCCCATCGCGAGCCGCTCTCATGCTGAGCCCACCCGATCAGTACCATGAACATGATGTTGAAGATGACGATGGCGAGCACGGCGGGCGTGCTCTTGAGCGCCTCGGTTACACCGATGGCGACCTTACTGGCGTCTTCGCTGACACCGGGGCTCATGGCTCCCACTCCACGCCGTTGACCGTCACGTACACGTCTCCGGTAATCGTGATCTCATCGATGCTCTCGGCGACCGCGACGATGTCCACTTGGTGCTCATGCGGCTCCGGTTCCGGCTCGGGCGTCGGTCCAGGGCTGTAGGTGTCGCACGCCGTCTGCACCGCCTTGAGCATCGTATTGGCGTCCTGGCGCAGCTCAGCTTCCTTGCGGTTGATCGGGCCCCAGTGCTGACGAAGATTCCTCAATCCCACTGCCGAGACTAGGGCATGCAGGGATGGTGCAAACTTTGACAGGAATTGGAATTGGGCTCCCCCACCCGATCCGAATCCCCCCAGGTCCGATGACTTGAGCGTGACGCCCTCCTTGAACTGCTCCCGGAACCCACAGGGATTGTCCCAGTATTCTGGAAGGAGAGGCGGGATGGTGGATGAACATGATCGTATGTTCCAGCTGGTCTGGAGGAACGAGGCCTCAGCCGTGTCCGCGGAGGTGTTGCTGGCACTCTGGTCGCGGCCCTCAGAGTATCTCCCCGAGGACTCCCGCATGCCCAGACCCAGGATCAGCGCAAACAGATGCCGCAGCCGATCGCCCGGCGGCGTAGCGGCGGTGTTGTCCATGTTCAGGTTGCGATACTCGGTGGCGTACCATGCGAAGACATCCTTGTCGGCGTTGCCGGTGTTCGCCTTCGCCATCTGCTGGGCGGCCTGATCGTCGCTGTTGAGCCGTTGGTAGGCCAGGGCAAAGCTCAGCGCGACCCCGACCGTGTGCCCGTAGGGCGCCCTTCCCCTGTCCTTCCAGCTGTAGTTGGCAATGGGAGAGGTCTTGGCGATGTCGGTAATGATGTCGATCAGCTCACCGTCCAATCCTGGATCACCGGCGGCGACCTTGGCATCCAGCTCATCGATCTTGCCCCAGGTGGTAGGACCGACCACGCCGTCCTGGCTGATCGAGCAGGCTCCCTGGAAGCCCTTCACGGCGCCATCTGTGATGGGGCCGAAGTCCCCGTCCGCCGGGTACACCCCGAGCGAGTTCTGGCAGGCCACCACGTCCGGCCCGCGCGAGCCCTGGCGGATGGTCTGGCGTGGTATCTGCGGCATCGGTGCCGTCGCAGGCCACATGATCCCGGTCACGTTGGACTTCGGAAACGACGTCACGTTGACGGAGTCGGACTGGTTCCCACCCCTGCAGTTGATGTAGCCGTTGCCAGCGTCACTCTCGTACATGGTGACGTGGTTGCCACCGGACCTCGTCATCACGACGATCGCCCCAGGCACATAGTCTGAAAGCTGCACGAAGTCGGGCGAGGTACGGAACGAATCCGCCCAGCCGAACTTGCCGGTGTCGCCGTCGCCAAACGGCGGCATGTAGCCAGCCTCGGAGACGCAGTAGGCCGACGCCACGCCGCACCATGCGGTCTCATCGCTGTCCCAGGCAGGCTGGTTGCAGTAGGTCGCCATGCCGGGGACCTCCGACCAGATGCGGGCGATCTCCGTCGTCATGCCGGTGATGACAGGATTAGCTTCGGGCCCAGGGACCTCCCTGGTGCCGGTCAGCGTTCTCATGACAGAAAGCCAGGGCGGTATGTCAGACATGTGACAGCCTCCGAATCGCTGACACATGGTACAGCGAAACCCCGGCGGATGGGTTCGAAACACCCGCCGGGGCCCGTGCGTTAGACAGTTCTAGAGAGCAGAAAAGGTAACGGGGAGTCTGTCGTAGGCTCCTCTTGTTGCCGCGGACTGTCGGGAGTGCGCCCGGCTCGCTGCTTCCCTGGCTTACGAAAGGCGCGGGACGTGGAGACCTGTGCCGCCTCCCACCAATATGCTGATCAGGTAGATCAGCGCCAGCAGCAAGACGACCACCCAGATGCCACGCTTGACGATCTCCGGGATCGCCATGACGAACTGCTCGATCACCCAGATCGCAACCCAGACAATGCCTGCGAGGATGATCAATCCGATCAAGAACCACAAGACGG
>Ga0066903_100002129_pt1 | contig 15209 bp, 10 predicted proteins | sample PanSoiMetaGPlot1_FD_67491 | JGI IMG/M metagenome (GOLD analysis project Ga0066903, IMG submission 67491) | Tropical forest soil microbial communities from Panama analyzed to predict greenhouse gas emissions - Panama Soil - Plot 1 (version 2) | ecosystem: Environmental > Terrestrial > Soil >...
CCGGGCTGACCTTCTTGGTCGCCATGACCCGGGCGATGGTCTTCGCGTCCTTGGTGAACAACCACCTCGGCGGGGACGTCGAGACGGTGTTCACCTTACGGACCCACCGCTTGTCGTTCGATTTCCTCTTTCCGGCCATGACTCGCTCCCGCAATATAGTCGGCGTCTCTGCACATCTGGGAGCAAACTACGCGCCGTGCTGACGGGTCAGTCGGCACGGCGTTCGCAAGCGGTCTTGAGGAAGTGCTAACTGCCTGCACTGGAGTCGCGGCATGGTCCTCGTACTGATGGGCGTCTCCGGCTCCGGCAAAACCACCGTCGGTAGGATCCTGGCGGAGCAGCTCGGCTGGAGTTTCGTCGAGGCGGACGACTACCACCCGGCGGCGAACATCGAAAAGATGCGCCGTGGGACGCCGCTCACTGACGCCGACCGCCGGCCCTGGCTCGATGCGCTTCGGCAACGTGTGGACGCCGCTTGCGCCCGCGGAGAAAACGTCGTGCTGGCATGCTCGGCACTGAAGCACGCGTACCAGGACTACCTGGAACGGGACGAGCCCGCCTGCGTACTCTACGTCCATCTCAAGGGTTCCGAGGAATTGATTCGCAAACGACTCGCTGCCCGGAAAGGGCACTTCATGAACCCCACACTTCTGCACAGCCAGTTCGCGATCATGGAGCCGCCCGCGGACGCAATCGAAGTCGACATTACCCCCAGCCCAGAAGCAATCGCGGGCGAGATCCGGCGCAAGCTCGGGCTTTGAGCCTGTCTCCAGCGTCACCGCACCGTTGACTACGAACCGTAGACCGCTTACTCTCGTATCGCATCCCGAGACGTCCTCGTCTCGGATTTGCCCGGACGAGCCATCGCGGAGTCATTTCATGCTCGCTCGCCGAATCGCCCTACTGGCCTTGTTCCTGGTTGGCCCGGCTCGCGCCGACGACGCGATCTCCGAACCACTCGGTCGCATTGCCCCGGCCATGCAGACGTTCGTGGACTCGCGCGATATCGCGGGCGCCGTCACGGTTGTCGGCCGAGCGGACGGCGTCATCCACCACGCCGCAGTCGGTTTTCGCGATCTGGCCGCCAAGGACCCGATGGCCAAGGACACGCTGTTCCGCATCGCCTCCATGACTAAGCCGATCACCGCGATCGGCATCATGATCCTCGCCGACGAGGGGAAACTGAGCGCGGACGACGACGTGGCCAAATACCTGCCGGAGTTTTCTGGACAAATGCTCGCGGTTGAAAAGGGGAAAGACGCTGTCGTCCTGAAGAAACCGGCCCGCGCGGTCAAGCTCCGCGATCTGCTCACCCACACCGGCGGCATCGCTCCCTACCCGCCAGGGGTCGATGACGTTTACTTGAAGCGGAACCGCACGTTGGCCGAAACGACTCTGGCCGCGGCGCTCCGCCCGCTCCAGTTTGAGCCCGGCAGCCAATGGGCCTATTCGAATTCCGGCATTGACACACTGGGCCGCATCATCGAGGTCGTTTCCGGCGAATCGTACGAAGCGTTCCTGAAGAAGCGAGTTTTCGACCCCCTTGGTATGACCGACACAGTGTTCTACCCCAACTCGGAGCAACGGAAGCGGCTCGCGCTGACGTACGGCAAGAACAAAGACGGACTGGTCGCGGGACCTTTTTCATTGATCGGCCTGCCAGTACACCCGAAGCACCCAATTCCGGCCGGAGGTGTGATCTCGTCGGGCGCCGACCTCGCGAAGCTCTACCGCATGATGCTCAACAAGGGGACGCTCGATGGTCACCGCATTCTGTCCGAAAAGGCGGTTGCCGAAATGACAAGGACGCAGACGGGCGAGATCAAGACCGGCTTCGTGGATGGCATGAGCTTCGGGTACGGCTGGGCCGTCGTCAAGGAACCCAAGGGCGTCACCGCAATGCTCTCTCCCGGCACGTTCGGCCACGGTGGCGCTTTTGGAACGCAGGGCTGGATCGATCCGAAGCTCGACATGTTTGCAATCTTGCTGATCCAACGGACAGAATTGCCGAATGCGGACGCCTCGCAAATGCGAAAAACTCTGCAGGAGCTGGCAGTAGCGGCCGTGAAAAAATAACCGAGGCGCAAGCGCCCATCGATGTCCACCCAGGGACCGCGGGCGCTGACGGCCTTGCCAAATCTCGTCCACCGCTTAGTGAATTGCCTCATACCTTTCGCCTCGAGACGCACATCGTGAGGCCCGGCCATGACCGATTCGCGAATTGCTGATCCGACGGCTGAAACCAAGATTGAACGAGGCACCGGGGCACAAAGTCCCGTCGAAATTGACCGAGTTCCACCCGATCTCGCGCTCTTGTCGAATGGGCGCTACAGCGTCGCCATCACCGCGACGGGGAGTGGCTACAGCACTTGGCGCGGCCTCGACGTGACGCGCTGGCGGGAGGACGTGACGCGGGATTGCTGGGGCCAATTCTGCTACGTTCGGGAGAGTGAGCAGGAGCCGTGGTCCGCCGCGTTCCAGCCGCTGTGCCGGGCCGCCGATGAGTACGAGGTGGTGTTTCATTCCGACCGGGCCGAATTCCGGCGCCGGGACGGTGAGGTTGAGACCCGCTTGAACGTCTACGTAGCGGACGATTGCGACGCCGAAGTACGGGTCGTCACCGTCGTCAACCGCGGCGGCCGGCCGCGCGACATGGACCTGACCAGCTACGCGGAAGTATGTCTGAACCCGCGTCGTGCGGATCAGGCGCATCCGGCCTTCGCAAAACTGTTCGTTGAAACGGAGTTCATCCCCTCTTCCGGTGCGCTGCTCGCGCGCCGTCGACCCCGCGCCGCGGACCAAAAGCCCACTTGGGCGATCCATGTGTCTGCGGTTCAGGGCCTGGAGACGGGCACGCTGGAGTACGAGACGGACCGCGTCCGCTTCCTGGGCCGCGGTCGCTCGCCGGCCAACCCTGCGGCTCTGGATGCAGGAACACGATTATCGGGGACTACTGGGCCGGTGCTGGATGCGGTCTTCAGCCTGCGACGGCGAGTCCGCCTCGACGCCAAGTCCCAGGCCAGTGTCGCGTTTATTACCGGAGCCGCCGATACGCGGGAGGCGGCGAGCGCTCTCGCCGAGCGGTTCAAGAACTTCGAGGCTGTCGATCGAGCGTTCTCAGGCGCGCGTGCCGGCAGCCGAGACGAGTTGGAAAAACTCGGACTCACTCCGGTCGATGTTTTCCTGTTCAATCGGCTGACGGCATCGGTCATTTTCACCAACTCGTCGCTGCGCCCGATCGATGCCGTCACGGCCAATCGCCTGGGGCAGTCGGCCTTGTGGCCGCACGCGATCTCTGGCGACGTTCCGATCGCGCTGGTCCGCATTGCGACAACGGCAGACGAAACCCTTGCACGCGCGGTTCTGAAGTGGCACGCTTTCTCTCGGGCCCGTGGCTTGACGGTGGATCTCGTCTTTATGGACGAGCGACCGGGTGACGCGGGTGAGCGGTTCAAGGCCGAACTCGAGGGAGGCGTTGCAGCGGAACTTCACCGTAAGCCGGGGGGCGTATTTGTCCTGGCCGCAGCCAAGATCGCGGCCGACGATCGGGTACTGCTCAACGCCGCGGCGCGGGTTGTCCTCGGCGGCGGACTCGGTTCGCTGGCAGATCAAGTCGACGGCCGTCTAACCGCGACGAACTCCGCGCGGCCGTCAATTTCCAGATCTCCGATTGCCCCAGCGCCCGCAGGACAGGCAGCAGTAGCGCCGAAGGATCTGAAATTCTGGAACGGACTTGGGGGATTCACTCCCGACGGTCGCGAATATGTGATTGTGATTAATTGCACTGCCGACGGCCCAGCGTTGCCGCCGGCACCCTGGACGAATGTGCTCGCCAACCCCAACTTCGGATGCTTGGTCACGGAGGCAGGACTGGGGTACTCCTGGGCGGGCAATAGCCAGATGAATCGCCTGACTCCGTGGTCGAATGACCCGGTTTCAGACCCGCCGGGAGAGGTGGTCTATCTGCGCGATGAAGAGACGGGTGCCGTCTGGACTCCCACTCCACTTCCACGGGGACCTGATGCTGCGGTCACCGTCCGCCATGGACAGGGATACACGCGCTACTCAAATCAGTCTTCCAATCTTGACCAGGAACTGCTGGTGCTGGTGCCATCCGACGACCCCGTAAAGTTGCTGCGCCTGACCGTGCGTAACACCGGCGACCGGCCGCGGCGACTGTCGGTTACTTACTTCGTCGAATGGGTGCTTGGTACCCTTCGAGACAATGCCCCGCTGCAAGTCGTGTGCGAGCGCGACGCGGCAACCGGCGCAATCCTCGCTCGCAACGCCTGGGCCGGTGCCTTCGGAGATCAGGTGGCGTTTGCCGCGGCCGGACCCCGACTGCGCTCCGCCACTACCGACCGGACCGAATTCCTTGGCCGCAACGGGACCGTGTCCGCGCCGGCCGCTTTGGGACAAACTGACCTTTCCGGCCGGGTCGGCCCGGCGCTTGATCCGTGTGCAGCATTGATGACGGAGTTGACGCTGGCGCCGGGCCAAGCAGAAGAAGTCGTCTTCGTCGTGGGGCAGGCGGTGAGCCCGGAACGAGTCCGCGGTCTCATTGATGTTTACGCTGCCCCCGGCCGAACCAGGGACGAGTTGGAAGAATCCCAACGCTTTTGGGACCGAGTCTTGGGTGCCGTTCAGGTGGCAACCCCCGATGTGGGCCTCAATCTCATGGTCAACCGCTGGCTGCTCTACCAGGTGCTGGCGTGTCGGATCTGGGGCCGCTCGGCGTTCTATCAGTCGGGAGGCGCCTACGGCTTTCGCGACCAACTCCAGGATGTCATGGCGTTGGTCTACAGCAACCCGCAAGAGGCGCGCGCCCAAATCGTGCGCTCCGCGGCGCGGCAGTTCGAGGAAGGCGACGTCCAGCACTGGTGGCATCCTCCGTCCGGTGTCGGCGTCCGCACCCGGATCACCGACGACCTTTTCTTCTTGCCGCTGGTTGTCCATCACTATGTGACGACGACCGGCGATGCGGCTTTGCTCGACGAGTGCGTGCGCTTTCTCAAGTCCTCGGTCTTGCGGCCCGAGCAGGAAGAGGATTTCAATCTGCCGACCGAGAGCGATCAGGTCGGAACGTTATACGAACACTGCGTGCGTGCCCTGGAACACGGTTACAAGCTCGGACCGCACGGCCTACCTCTCATGGGCACCGGAGACTGGAACGATGGCATGAACAAGGTTGGCGCCGAGGGCAGGGGAGAAAGCGTCTGGAACGGCTGGTTCCTGGTGACTGTGCTGAAGTCATTCGCGGAGCTAGCTGGCCGCCGCGGAGACACGCCTCGCTCACTCTGGTGCCGGGAACGAGTCGAGGCGATGCGGGTAGCACTTGAGTCGAACGCCTGGGACGGCGCCTGGTACCGCCGGGCCTATTTTGATGACGGCACCCCCCTCGGGTCGGCCCAGAACGACGAGTGCCAGATCGACGCGATCCCTCAGGCCTGGGCGGTCATCTCCGGAGTCGCAGAACCGTCACGGGCGCATAATGCGATGGCGGCGGTCGAGGAGCGATTGGTACGCCCGGATGGCAAGTTGATTCAGCTCTTCGACCCACCGTTCGACAAGGGCGCACTCCAGCCGGGGTACATCAAGGGCTACGTCCCCGGCATCCGCGAGAATGGCGGCCAGTACACGCACGCGGCCACCTGGGTGGTGCTCGCGGCGGCTCTGCAGGGGCGCGGCGACCGCGCGCTGGAATTGTGGAACATGCTCAATCCGGTCTACCACGCCACCACGCCGGCGGAAGTGCAGCGCTACAAGGTAGAGCCGTACGTGGTCTGTGCTGATGTGTACGGGATTCCGCCGCACGTCGGCCGTGGAGGTTGGACGTGGTACACAGGTTCGGCAAGCTGGCTGTATCGCGTCGCCCTGGAGGCGATTCTCGGCTTCCGTCTGGAAGGAAGCACCCTGCGCCTTGAGCCATGCGTGCCGCGAAGTTGGCCGGGATACGAACTCACTTACCGCCATGGCAGCGCCACGTACCGCGTCCGTGTGGACAATGCGGCCGGCAGTGGCCGCGGCGTTGTTTTAGTCACCCTGGACGGGCAGCCGGCCGCGGGCGGGTCAGTGTCGCTTCGCGACGATGGCCGGGCCCACGACGTCCAGGTGACCTTGGGCAACACGAAGGGATAAGCGGATGGCTGTGCACGCGCCGACAGGCGACTCGTTAGACCGTCTGCCGACGGACGAGGAACTCCAACGGCTTCAGCGGACCACGGTGCTGTACTACCTGCACGAGACTAACCCAGACAACGGGTTGGTGCGGGACAAAACGCACCCGGACGCTCCGTGCAGCATTGCCGCCGTCGGCCTGGCCCTGGCGACGATCCCGGTGATCGTCGAGCGAGGCGTGATCATCCGCAAGTTCGCCGCCAAAATTGTACGCCGCAGGCTCCGCAATCTCCTCGACCTCCCGCAAGGTCCGGAACCAGACGCCGCTGGGTACAAGGGATTCTTCTACCACTTCCTCGACATTGAGACGGGCCGACGCGTCTGGGATTGTGAGCTGTCCACGCTCGACTCGGCGTTCTTGTTCGCTGGCGTGCTCACTTGCGCTAGCTATTTCGACGCCGACACGGCCGACGAGGCCGAAATCCGCCGCCTCGGCGATGAGCTTTACCGCCGGGCGGATTGGGACTGGGCGCGCGACGGTGGCCCGACACTCACGCACGGCTGGCGGCCCGGGACAGGCTTCATCCCTCACCGTTACCAGGGGTACGACGAGGGATTGCTCCTCTACGTGCTCGGCCTGGGCTCGCCCACGCACCCGCTCCCCCCGGAAAGTTACGCAGCCTACTGTGCCACTTACCAATGGAAGGAGATCCACGGCCGCGAACTGCTCTACTCCGGGCCGCTCTTCACCCACCAGCTCTCCCACCTGTGGATCGACTTCCGCGGGCTCCAGGACGCCTTCATGCGCGACCACGGGAGCGATTATTTCGAAAACACCCGGCAAGCGACGTTCGTGCAACAGGAATACGCCATCCGCAACCCGATGCAATGGGTCGGCTATGGTGAGCACTGCTGGGGCTTTACGGCGTGCGATGGCCCCGGGTGGGTGAAGCGGGTCGTGGACCGAATAGAGCGGGAGTTCTTCGACTACTACGCCCGTGGGGCCCCCTTCGGTCCGGACGACGGCACCGTCGCCCCGTGGGTCGTGGTTGCCTCCCTGCCATTCGCCCCGGAGATCGTCATCCCGACCGCCCGCAATCTGGCCCGGATGAATCTGGGCGGCAAGGACCGGCCGTACGGGTTCCGGTGCTCGTTCAACCAGACGTTCCGTGTCGACGACAGCCCGACCGGCTGGTGGATCACGCCCTATCAGTTCGGCATTGACCAGGGTCCGGTCGTGTTGATGATCGAGAACTACCGCACCGGGTTGATCTGGAACATCATGCGTCGGTGCCCGTACGTCGTCGTCGGTCTGCGTCGGGCGGGCTTCACGGGCGGCTGGTTGTAGTCTGCTGATCGTAACATAATGGTTCGAGATCTTTCGCGGACACTGCCCACCGCCGCTCGACATCGCGCGAGAATCCCGTCTGAACGATTGCGGCGCGTTCTGGACTCCAGTTACGATCCGACCCACGGCCTTAGCCAGGAACGAGTATGGATTTCGTCCGTTCGGTACTCGAAGAGCAGCCGCTCGTGGCGCTCTTTTTGACGATCGCGCTCGGCTACATTGTCGGACAGATCAACATCAAGGGGTTTTCCCTGGGCGTGGGTGCGGTACTCTTCGTTGCGCTGGCCATGGGTTGGTTCGCACCGAAATCGGCGCCGGCACCAATGCTCGGAACGTTCGGTCTCGCTCTATTCCTCTACACGGTGGGAATCCAGTACGGGAAGCAGTTCTTCGCCGGCTTGACGACCCCGAACGGGCTGAAGGCGAATCTCCTGGCGCTCATTGGCGTTCTGGTCGCGGGCGCTGTCAGCCTATTGTTCATTGCGACGAGGGAACTCAAACCGGGATACGCCCTTGGGCTGTTCGCGGGTTCCGGCACATCCACCCCGACGCTCCATGCGGCGATCGAGTCGGTTGGTAATGACGATCCCGCGGTGGGCTACTCGATCTCCTACCCGTTCGGCGTGGCCGGACCGATCTTGTTCCTGTACCTCGCATTCCTTTGGCTCAAGCCAAAGATCGAAGTGCCAACGGCCACGGGGATGGAATTGCTCGAGGTCGCAGTGCAGCGTCAGGAGCATTTCGGAAAGCGATTGGGCGATGTGACCGGCGGGCTCCCTGCGGACGTGCAGATCGTGGCCCTGCGCCGCGACCAGCGAAATCAGCCTGCGGCTCCGGACACGATCCTCGCCGAGAATGACGTGTTGCTCGCCGTCGCCCCGACCAGAGCAGTACTCGACCAGGTACGCGCCAAGCTCGGCGAAGCGGCTCCCGGTCAACTGATCCAGGACCGTCGAGACCTCGACTACCTGCGTGTCTACGTGTCACGTCCGATCATTGTGGGCCGAATGCTTCGCGATCTCGACCTGCCGGGCGACAAGTCTTCCGTCGTGGCGCAAGTCCGCCGCGGGGATACCGATCTCCTGCCGCGTCCGGACCTCATTCTGGAGTTCGGGGATCGCGTCGGGCTGCTCGCCAACCGGGGGAACTTCCCGGCCTTGCGTTCGTACTTCGGCGACTCGATTCGAGGGACAACGGAGTTCAGCTACGTGTCCATCGGCTTGGGGATGGCCCTCGGTTTTTTGCTCGGAGCGATCAAGATCCCGGTGCCCGGCGTTGGCACGATCAGCCTGGGGCTGTCGGGAGTCCTGATCATGGCGCTGATCCTTGGCCGCCAGCGCCGCACTGCCGGACTGAATTGGATGTTGCCGGCCTCCGCGAATCTGGTAATGCGCAATCTCGGGCTGACTGTGTTTCTCGCACAAGTCGGCATGGCGTCGGGTCCAAAATTCGCGTCCGCGGTCGCGGAGACCGGGTTGCTGATGCTCGGACTGGGAGTCGTGGTACTGACAGGACTGGTGTTACCGATTCTCGTGATTGGCCTGTGCGTGTTCCGGATCCCATACGACGACCTGTCGGGTATCGTCTCGGGCGCGTGCGGCAACGCGGCGATCCTGGCGTTCGCGAACAAGGTGGTGCCGAACGATCGGCCAGACGTGAATTACGCGATGATTTTCCCGGGCATGACAATCGTGAAGATTCTGTTCGTCTCAATTGTGCCCGCTTTCTTGTGACGTGCTGGCTGCGTGTTACTGGCTGTCGCTCCGAAGCCAACAGAGAGCGTCGTCGCGTTCAGATTGAGGAAAGTGCCGGATCTCCGCTTGTACAAAGTGCGTGGCGATCTTGGGCGCGAAGGAAAGGAAACTGCTGTCACTTACCACCGCGATCTTCTCGATATTTCGATGGTGTTCGCGGACGAACCGGAGATGAGCGAGTAGCGCCGCGAAATCTTTCCAGCCCGGAAATGCCTCGGCATCGAGGAGGATCCCGTTGAGCTTGCCGTTGGCTTCGATGTAGGGATCGATCTCCTGGGCCACGTTCTGGAAATCGGTGGCTTCCAGCCGTCCCTTCGGGCGAAGGATCAGCAGCCCTTCGGTTGGCAAAAGTTCATGTTCGATCATGGCGCCCTGCCTTCCCTGGGTGATCGCAGTCGGGCGCTTTCTCTATCAATAGGCTTCCAGTCCTTCGGCACGGAACAATTTACAGGTCGCTTCAGCCAGTTCGTTCGAGGGAGCTTTCGTGTCCTCGAGCGAGTATTTGAGTCCGAGCTTCTCCCACTTGTACCTCCCCATCTGATGGAAGGGCAGCACCTCCACGCGCTCAACGTTTCCGAGGCCCGCGGCGAACTTGGCGATGCCCGCGACGATTTCCCTGTTTTCCGTCAAGCCGGGCACCAGAACGTACCGGACCCAGATGGGCCGCTTGCGTGCCGCCAGGCGGCGCGCAAAATCGAGCGTCGGGCCCATTTCCTTGCCGGTCAGGTCTTGATGTGCCTCGCCCCAGGATTTGAGCCCGAGGAGAACCAAATCGAACTGATCCAACTCTGCGTCGCTGAGGCGATCGCCCAGGTAGCCGTTGGTCTCGATCGCGGTGTGAACCCCCATGTTCTTGGCGGCCGCACACAGACGCACGGAGAACCGGTCCTGCATTAATGGCTCGCCGCCGCTCATGGTAAACCCGCCGGACATCACCTTGAGTCCGCGACGGTACTTCCTCAGCTCGTCCACGGCCCGCTCGAGCGGCACGGCCATACCGTTGGTCACGGTCCACGTGTCCGGGTTGTGACAGTAGCGGCAGCGCCAGTTGCAGCCGGCCGTCCAGGCAACGACGCGAATCCCCGGCCCGTCGACCGCAGATCCGGTGGTAAATGAATGCAGGAAGCCCACGTCTCCGGTCTCGATCGATTTCTTGACGAACGATTCCTTGGCGCCGCCGCTCTGGTTCACGCGCAGTTCGAACGGGCTTTTCGCTTCAAGCGTATCCTGCGGCGTTGGTGCCTCGGCACTCATGGCTTACCCCCCGTGGAACGTGCGGTTGATGACGTCCATCTGCTGCTCCTTCGTCAGCCGAACGAAGTTGACCGCGTATCCCGACACACGAATTGTCAGCGACGGATACTTCTCGGGATGCTCCACGGCGTCGAGCAGCATATCGCGGTTGAGCACGTTCACGTTCATGTGGTAGCCGGTCGTGCCAAAGAACGCGTCGAGGATTCCGCGCAGATTCGGGACCCGGTCCTTTTCCACTCGCCCGAGGCCTTCCGGCACGAGCGTTGTCGTCAGCGAAATCCCGTCCGCCGCGTCGCGATAGGGGATCTTGGCCACGGACGCGGCCGAGGCGTGAATCCCGTGCGAGTCGCGGCCGTGCATCGGATTGGCGCCCGGCGCAAACGGCTCGCCGTGCCGCCGGCCGTCGGGCGTGTTGCCGGTCCCCTTGCCGTACACGACGTTCGAGGTGATCGTGAGGACCGATTGGGTGTGGATAGCGTTGCGGTAGGTGGGGTACTTCCGCAGCTTGTTCATGAACGTGGTCACGATCCACGACGCGAACTGGTCCACGCGGTTGTCGTTGTTGCCGAACTTCGGGAAGTCCCCCTCCGTCTTGTAGTCCGTCACCAGGCCCGTTTCGTCGCGAACCACTCGGACCTTCGCATACTTCATCGCCGAGAGGCTGTCGGCGACCACGGAGAGGCCGGCGATGCCGAAGGCCATCGTTCGCACGGGGTGGTAGTCGTGCAGCGCCATCTCGATCCGCTCGTACGCGTACTTGTCGTGCATGTAGTGGATGACGTTCATGGCGTTGACGTACACGCGCGCCAGCCAGTCCATCATCTTGTCGTACTTGTCGAGCACGTCGTCGAAGTCGAGCGTGTCACCGGTCACCGCCCCGCTCTTGGGGCCGACCTGCTTTCCGGTCAGCTCGTCGCGACCGCCGTTGATCGCATAAAGCAGGCACTTGGCCAGGTTGGCACGGGCACCGAAGAACTGCATTTGCTTGCCCATGAGCATGGGCGAGACGCAGCAAGCGACGGCCCCGTCATCCCCCCACGAGCGTCGCATGATCTCGTCGCTCTCGAACTGGATCGAGCTGGTGTCGATCGACACCTTGGAGGCGAAGTCGCGGAATCCCTCCGGCAAGCTGGGCGAGTACCAGATCGTCAGATTCGGTTCCGGCGCCGGGCCGAGGTTATAAAGCGTCTGCAGGTAGCGAAAGCTGGTCTTGGTGACGAGCGGCCGGCCGTCGTCGCCCATCCCGGCGATCGACTCGGTGACCCAGGTCGGGTCGCCCGCAAACAGCTCGTCGTACTCTGGCGTGCGCAGGAAGCGGACGATGCGGAGCTTGATGACGAAGTCGTCAATGATCTCCTGTGCTTGCTTCTCGGTCAGCTTCCCGGACCCCAGGTCGCGCTGGAAGTAGATGTCGAGGAAGGTTGAGGTGCGCCCCAACGACATCGCGGCCCCGTTTTGTTCCTTGACGGCGGCCAGGTAAGCCAGGTAGAGCCACTGGACCGCCTCGCGGGCTGTTCGTGCCGGGACGGACACGTCGAATCCATAGCTCGCCGCCATCTGCTGCAGTTCTTTGAGTGCCCGAATCTGTTCACTGAGTTCCTCGCGGTCGCGGATGATGTCTTCTGTGGACATTGCCGAGTCGAGGCTCTTCTTCTCTTCTTCCTTTCGTTCGATGAGGCGGTTGACGCCATAGAGCGGCACCCTGCGGTAATCGCCAATGATCCGCCCGCGGCCGTAGGCGTCGGGGAGGCCGGTGAGGACGTGAGAACTCCGACAGGCCCGAATGTCGGCTGTGTAGGCGTCGAAGACGCCCTCGTTATGCGTCTTGCGATACTTGGTGAACGTCTCGACGACATGCGGGTCCGGCTCGTACCCGTAGGTCTTGAGCGAGCTGAGGATCATGCGGAAGCCGCCGTTCGGCATGATGGCCCGCTTGAGCGGCGCCTCGGTCTGCAGACCGACGATGATTTCGTTGTCCTTGTCGATGTAGCCGGGGGCGTGGGCCGTGATCGAGCTGGGAATCTGCGAGACGTCGAGCACTCCCTTCTTGCGTTCTTCGACAAACAGCTTGTTCAGTTGCTCCCAGATCTTCTTGGTACGGTCCGTGGCGGGTGCAAGAAACGAGGCGTCGCCGTCGTACGGCGTGTAGTTCTGCTGGATGAAGTCGCGGACGTTGATCTCTTTCTGCCAGAGACCCGGCTTGAAACCTTCCCAGGCGGAGGTCGTCTTCGGCTCGGCCTTTTTCGGTTCGGTCGTCGCTGCAGCCATGGTCTGCCTCGATTGTGGATGAATCGTCTAGCGAAGTCCCAGAAGCGAACTGGTGTGCCGGGCAATCATTAGCTCTTCGTTGGTCGGGATCACCCAGACGGAAACTCTGCTTTGCGGTTTCGAGATTCGCGGGCCCTTGCCGGAGTTGGCCGCTTCATCGAGTTCGATCCCCAGCCACGTCGAGGCCTCGCTGATCCGCTTGCGGATCTCGGGCGAGTTCTCGCCAATGCCGGCGGTGAACACGAGCGCATCGACACCCCCCAGGACCGCGGCCAGGGCCCCGATCTCCTTTGCCGCGCGGAAGACAAAGTAGTCCACAGCAAGGTGGGCCTCCGGTTCGGGCCGGCCCAAGAGATCGCGCATGTCGTTGCTGATTCCGGAAATGCCAAGGAGTCCGGACTTCTTGTAGAGGACTTCCTCGACCTGTTTGACCGACATCCCGCGGTTCTGGAACAGGTACAACACGATGCCCGGGTCGATTGCTCCGGGACGCGTCCCCATGCACAGACCATCCACCGCGGTGAAACTCATTGTGGTGTCGACGCTCTTGCGATTCTTCATCGCACAGATGCTGGCGCCACTTCCAAGATGCGCGACGATGACTTTCCCGTTCGCGATGTCGGGTGCGACCTCGGGCAGAACCGAGGCGATGTACTCGTAGGAGATGCCGTGAAAGCCGTATCGTTCCACGCCGCCCTCGCGAAGTTCGCGTGGTAATGGCACGAGGCTGGCAACGGGCGTGTGTCCGCGATGAAAGCCCGTGTCGAAGACAGCGACTTGCGGGGTGTCGGGCATCCGGTCGAAAATGGCTTCGATCGGCGCCAGGTTGTGCGGCTGATGGAGCGGAGCCAGTGGGGTCAGTTCTTTCAACTGTGCCAGGATCTCGCGGGTGACCACGGTCGGACCGCTGAAACGCGGGCCGCCATGCACCACGCGGTGACCGACGCCGACGATGCGACCGCCCTGGTATTTGGACCGCAGCCAACCCGCGAGCGTGTCGATCGCCGCACGGCCGTCGCGAACGGAGGCCTCGAGCTTGTCATCGACCAGTTTCTCGCCGCGGTCATTTTTCGCGGTTAATCGTGGAGACGTGCCGATGCCCTCAATCTGTCCGCGCGATTCGATCCGCCAAGCGGCGCCTTGCGGTCGCTGGAAGACGCAGAACTTCAGGCTCGATGAGCCGGCATTGAGGACAAGGGCATAGTCGTCCATGTCAACTCCTTCACAGCTTTGACCGCCGCGCATGCGCCACCTGGCAGGCGACGGCACAACTGGCGATCCGCGACCGCACGCTGTCGGCACGGCTGGTCAGGATGATCGGAACTCGCGCCCCAAGCACCAGCCCGGCGCTGTCCGCGTTTGCCAGGAAGCTGAGCTGCTTGGCCAGAATGTTCGCGGCTTCCAGGTCTGGGGCGAGCAGAATGTCCGGATCGCCCGCGACATCCGAGTCGATCCCTTTCGTCTTGGCCGCGTCCTTACTGATTGCGTTGTCAAACGCCAGCGGGCCATCGACCAATCCGCCTTTGATCTGTCCGCGGTCAGCCATCTTGCAAAGTGCCGCAGCGTCGAGTGTCGCCGGCATCTTCGAGTTCACGGTCTCGACCGCGGCGAGGACCGCGACCTTGGGCGTCTTGACGCCAAGCGAAATGGCGAGGTCTATGGCGTTCTGGCAGATGTCCACCTTGTCTTCGAGCACCGGGGCAATGTTGATCGCGGCATCTGTAACCACGAGTACCTTGTGATAGGTCGGCACGTCCATCAAGAACACATGGCTGATACGACGTCCACTCCGCAGTCCCTTTTCGCGAGAGACGACGGCCGATAGCAACTCATCCGTGTGCAGGCTGCCCTTCATCAACACTTCGGCGCGGCCTTCGCGCACGAGGGCGACGGCCTTCTCCGCCGCGGCGTGTGCCTCGGGAACGTCAACGATCTCGATGCCACTGAGTGAGACGCCCGCCGACTTGGCGATGTCAGCAATCTTGGCGGCCGGTCCGACGAGGATCGGCGTAATGAGCTTGTTCTGCGCCGCCTCGACAGCACCGGTTAGCGCAGACGCCTCGCACGGGTAGGCCACCGCGGTCGGTACCGGCGAAAGGTTCCGGCACCGTTCCAGCAGTGCTTCGTACTTGCCCGTGCCGGTGGTCGTTGCCTGTTTCATCTCGGAGCCTCGTGAGGTCAATCTCGGGTGGACGATCAGGACTCCCGAACCGGGTCGTGGGTCGTGGTGCCCGGTCTGCGAGAGGCATCCCGGCGGTCGAGGAGAACGGGACTTGGAGTCCGCATTATTGACGGCATTCGCGATACCGTCAATGAACCTGTCAAATTGTCGCGCGTGCACCTGTCAAAACTGACAGTTGCGAGCCTGTTACCAGCCAACTACCCTCACCCACACCCAGTCGGGCTCTCGGTTGGGTTCGACTGCAAGCGCCCCGGGGATGGACCTCGGTCCGCAGGGTCTAGTCGAC
>Ga0066903_100002130_pt1 | contig 15207 bp, 13 predicted proteins | sample PanSoiMetaGPlot1_FD_67491 | JGI IMG/M metagenome (GOLD analysis project Ga0066903, IMG submission 67491) | Tropical forest soil microbial communities from Panama analyzed to predict greenhouse gas emissions - Panama Soil - Plot 1 (version 2) | ecosystem: Environmental > Terrestrial > Soil >...
CTGGTGGCGAGCCAGCCGGGGCAGCGCTCAATCTGCTGGACCTTCGACCGTTGGCCGTCAGCGCCGTGGCCGCCGTCCCCGGAACAGCGTCCGGCCCGGCTGTGGGGCGCCATCAACCTCGGCAATGAAGCGCTCTCGGTCGTGCTGGTGAACCTGGTGGCACAACAGATGCACGACATGCTTGCCCAGCGCTTCCCCGCCCTGCCGGCCCCGTGCACCTACGGCGAACTGGCAGCATGCTTTCTCACGCACCTTGCCGATTATCCACCCATTCGCCTGCGCCTTGAGCCTGGCGAGGGCTATCGCCTTCCCGCCGGCGGCATCCTGGTGGATGCCTGCACGCTGGGCACGCAAGAACCGGCCGTCCTGCTGCTGATCAGTGACAGGGGAGAGGAGGGGAGCTAGAAAGGAAAAGGGGATGCAGCTGAGGCCCCACCATGATGTCTGGCGCCGTTGATTGAGGATCTCCTCATGAGAAAATTCTACCGAATCTACCTCGACGCTCAGCGTGATCTGCAAGTTATCAGGGCCTACGAGGACGACGATTTTGCTACCACCGTTTTCACAACAGGCTTGCCTTTTCATGGGACATTCCCGCTGGAGGTGCGATACTTCGTTTCAGAAGGAGGCATTGCCGACTACCTTCCCAACGCAAGGTCTTGGCAAATCGTGTCTCCTCGATTTCTAACTTTGTTCCGGCAGTTCTCTTCCGACTTCCAGACATTTGATCCACCGATTTTCGAGGCGGCTTCCAAGAAACGGGTTACGGATTACAAGCTAATAAACGTAACCCGCTGTCTGAAGGCACTGGATCTCGACAAATCCAAGACAAGGTACTTGGACATGCTTGGTCACAAAATCTTGCACGTGTTCCCCGATGGTTTTGTTTTCAAAGGCGACCTGATTCCGGCCGACGTACACATTTTTCGACCAGTGGAAGCTCCCAACGCCATTGTAGTCTCTGAAGAGTTTGTCAAGGCAATCAAGGAAAATAAGATCAGGGGCGTGGGTCTAATTAAGACAAAAACCATCTGATGGGTGTGATCCTGGCCGAAATAACGGCGCAAGAATACTCGTTCTTTACTTCTGCGGCGGCCGGGCGAAGAAGCGTTCCACGGCGCCGCGATGCCGGGGCAGGATGACCGGGGTGCTGGCCGAGCCGCCGCCGGGAGTCGAGCCGACCAATGCACCCGATTTGCTGGTTCCGCCTTTGTCCTTCTTGGGGTCGCCCGGGCTCAGGCCGATGACCATGCTTTTTTTCAAGTCCGCGAGGGCGCCGGGAGGCAGGGTTTCCTCCTTGAATTTCACGCCTTCCTCGCTCGAGCGTTCGCCCCAGGTAATCTCCGCTGCGCCGGGGCCTTCGGTGACTCCGCCCTTGCCCGCCTTCTCGCCCGTGCATTCCTTGACCAGATCGCTCACGGCCATCTTGTCGCCCAGTTTTTTCAGCAGCTCTCCCAGGCCCTTGCCATCGCACTTGCCGGCACACTCGCACTTCTTGAGCAGCTCCGGATCGATCAGCCTGGCGTCTTTGAGTTTCTCCATGAGGTCGGCCAAATCCTTCTTGCTGCCCTTGAGGGCGTCGGCCAGTTTCTTCAAATCAGCAGAACTGAGTTTGCCTTTCTTGGCCGCTTCCAGCGTCTTGCCGTCCAGGTGCTTATCGAGGAGGCCGGTCTCCGCGGCGGCCTTCTTGACCAGCTCGGCGAGCTCGGCCATGGCCTCGGACTTGACCTTGGCGGCCAGGTCCTTGCCGGCGTGCTTCAAGCCCTCGGCCAGGGCTTCAGCCTTGGCCAGCTTTTCCGTTTTGCCCAGGGCGGCCTCGGCGGCTTCCTGGGCTGCCTTCGTCACCAGGTCCTGTACGTGATCCAGGGCTTCGAGCGATTTCACCGGATCGGCGCCTTTCGCATCCTTGGCCAACTGGTCGAGCCGTTGCTCCAGCGCATCGGCCCGTTCCTTTTCCAGCACGCCTTCCTTCTTGAGAAGATCGACGAGGGCCGCCAGCCTTTCCGTCTCCTTGCCGATCTCGAGGGCGCGCGGCGGCGCCGCGGTCAAACGATCCGGCAGCAGGAGGCCGAAGAGGACGAAAACCACGCCGGCCGTGAAAGCCGCACACGACCGGGCCCCCCGCCAGCGGATCTGCACGGGCGCCGGCTCGGGCAAGCGTTGTTCCCATGTGCCCAGGGGCCGTTCTTCGCCGGCCAGGAGCAAGCCGCCACAACCACTGCGTGAATCAAGGAAGGCTGCTACCCCGGCGCGATCCGGAAGCCGCCGCAGGCCCCAAATGACCGCCCCGCCGATGAGAAGCGGCAGCGCAGCCAGGCCCCACAGCAATAGCAAAGGTGAAGTTTGGAACGCAACACGCAGGACCAGGATCGCGGTCCCCCACAGAAATAGCCAAACGGTGACGCCCGCCAGCGTGTTCCGCAGGATCAGGAACCCCGCCAGCCGCAGGCGCACTTGAGCAATCGCCTTGTCCCACGCGGTCATGATTGATTCTCCATCCATCATGACACCGCAAGAGCGGGCGGCTGTCAAGGAGGAAGTTGTCAAGTTGCATTCGTTCGGTTTGGCTTCATTGGATTTTCCATTACGCCGATCGATTCGGTATTGGCAATAATTACAAAATAATTATTATATAATAATGAAGCGAATTCGATTCACCTGGGATCCGGACAAGGCCAAGATCAATAAGCGGAAGCACCGAATATCCTTCGAAGAAGCACGGACGGTTTTTTACGACGACAACGCCCGACTACGGCACGACCCCGATCATTCCGAAGAAGAGGATCGATTTGTCCTTTTGGGTGTAAGCGACAGGCTTCGCGTGCTGGTTGTTTGCCATAGCTACCGGTCCGAGGACATGGAGATTCGGCTCATCTCGACCAGGAAAGCGACCAAACACGAGCGAAAACAATACGAGGAGTTATTGCCATGAGAAAAGAGTACGATTTCAGCAAATCGAAAAAGAACCCTTACAGCCGTGTGCTGAAGAAGCAGATCACCATCCGGCTGGAGGCTGACACCATCGCCTATTTCAAGAAGCTCGCGGAGGAATCCGGGATTTCCTATCAAAACCTGATCAACATGTATTTGCACGAATGTGTGCAAATGCAAAAGAAACCCGTTCTTCACTGGGCATAATGGAGGCTGCGCCTCGCGGTAGTCTCACTTCGCCTCCTCATCTCCCACCGTGCTTTGGCCGGCCAGTTGTTGGCTGATCTTGCTGATTCCGGACGAGCCGCCGCTGGTCAATCCCAGATCGGATTGGAACTGGGCGACCAGTTCATAGTGCGGTCCGTTTCCGAGCAGCCGATCCAGAACTTTTCGCCCATTGGCAGGTAGGGCGGCTTGCACCGTCGCGCCCGCAACCAGAAGTTTTCCTTCAAGGGCCCGTGTCGCCACCTGGGCGAGCAAGGACAGGGCACGCTCCTGGTCGCCGCCGCCGGTTTTCGAATCATCGGCCGCGGATGCGGTCAAGGGGGTATCGGCGAGCTGGGCCCGGCCATCGGCCTGCACCCACACCTGGGCTGGCGACAGGGTCTTTGGAAGAGTTCCCTCGGCACAGGCTGCCGTCAGCTCGCCGGCCAGGTCTTCCAGTAGAGTCCGGGCATCGTGCCAGGACAGAGTCCCTTCACTTTGAATCAGCTCGGGCAAGGGACAGCCGAGCGGCGCGAGAATGGCATCCCATTGCAAATCCCCTTGCTTGCCGCACGCCAGCCAGCGCAAGCGGGTCCGCCTGCCGATGTCGCGGCGGGTGCGATCCAGCGGAGGCTCGCCGATGGGACGGAGCCAGATGAAGACACGCCGGCCCAGCGACGCATCTTCGCCGAGCAGCACCTTTTCGCCGGCCGACCACTTGAGGGCCCCGCGGACGGCAAAACCCGCCAGCCGATCCGGCAACGCTGTGGAAGCGGGCATTCCCTGATTCAATCGCCTGCTTTGCAGAAACGATAACAGCCAGCCGCCTCCCTGAAGCAAATGTTCCCTCTGTTTGGGTCGAGCCAGTTGCACCACCCGCGTAGCGCTGGCGACTTCGTGCAGACCCTGGTAAATATCACTGCGGCGCATGGACAGGCCGAGGATTGCCAGGCCCAGGGCGGCCCAGCCGCATGTCAGCAGAATGTCGATCTGTCCCACAGCAAGATTGCCGGGAACCAGGGCAAGAACCAGCGCGGATACGAGCGCGCCCAGAGGGATCAGGCAACAGAAGATGGCGGTGCGCACGAATGCCGCCGGCCAACCCGGCGGATCGATCCAGCGCGTCGTGCAGACGCGCAGGCCCAGCATGCCCTTGCCGAGCGAGCAGCCCCAGACATGTTCCAGGATGGTGAAGTAAAGAAGGAAAACACAGAGGTCCACGGCCCTGCCGAGCAGCCGAACCTGTAAGGAGCTGGCGAACAAGGCGGTCAGCACGGTCTGCACGCTAACACTCACCAGCAACAGGAGGGCAAGATCAACGACGAAGGCGCCGAAACGCAGGCCCAGACCGGCCAGGGACAGCCTCTCGGGAACCAGCGCCACGAGGGCCTGGCGAAAGGATTCGAGGTCCGGCCAGCGGATTTTGCGATCACGATCCAGGCCGCGCAGAACCACCTGCTCCAGCGCAGGAGACAATTCCGGCCGCAGGCTGCGCAACGGCGGCGCAGGGTCCGACACGATCCGCGCCAGCGTGGCCGCCGAATCACTGCCCCAGAACGGCGGCTTGCCCGTCAACAGGTAATACAAGGTCGCCGCCACCGAATACACGTCCGTTTGCTGGTCGATCGGCTCGCTCTTGATCTGCTCGGGAGAGGCAAAGTGGGGGGTGCCCACGAATGCCCCGGTCTTGGTCAGGTGCGCATCCTTGACGAGCGATTTGGCCAGGCCAAAGTCTCCCACCTTGACCCGGCCGTCCGGCTCCAGGAAACAGTTCGATGGCTTGACGTCGCGGTGAATCACCTCCAGGCGATGGGCCGCCTGCAAACCTTCGATGACATCGAGAATCTTGGCGATGGCGTCTTCCGGTGCCAGCGGACCTTGCCGATCCACCAGGTCTTTGAGCGTGGAGCCGGGCATCAGCTCCATGACGATGTATGGTTGCCCGGCCTCTTCATCGACGGACAGGACAAAGACGCAGCGCGGATGGGCGACCATGCTGGCGATGCGGCCTTCCTGGCGAAAGCGATCGACGGCATCGCCGGCGCCGGCGAACTCGGGGGTGATGAGCTTGACCGCCACGCGCCGCCCCGAAGCCGTCTCCTCGGCCTCGTACACCGCCCCCATGCCACCCGAACCCAGCTCACGCATGAGCGTGTAGCCGCCGAGGGTTCGCAATGCCGTCGCCTGGCCGCCGCGGCCGGATCCAACTTGGGTCAACCCTTCCGGATCGAAACCGCTCGGCGTATTCAAGTTGACTTCGGCCAGTGCTTGCCCGCAATAGGCGCAGAAAGACGGACAGTCCCCGGAGTACTCCAGGACCTTGCCGCACTTGCCGCACACGACTTGCATCCGGCTCGCCCCCATCCGTGCACCTTTTGTCAGGAGGAGATATGACCACTTTAGGCGCGGTTGCCGACAACCGCAAGGTTGTAGAGAGGATTCATCCACTGGCGCATTCCGCTATTCTTCCAATTTTGCCGGGCGGAAAATATGCCCATGCTCCGGATCATAAAGCTGAGAGCGCCTGTGTTCATGGACTGCGAGAGCCGTGCCGACGAGGATCAAGGTGGTGCGGCTGAGCTTGTGGCGACGCAGTTCTTCGTGCAGGTTGGCCAGGGTGGTGCGGATGATACATTCATCCGGCCAGGACACCCGGTATGCGATCACCACCGACGTCTGGGGCGGATAAGCGGCTAACAGCCGGGCCTGCACGTCTTCACCCAGGCGCGCGCTGAGGAAGATGGCCAGGGTAGCGCCGTGCTTCGCGAGCGTCTCGAGCGCTTCGCGTTCCGGCATAGGCGTCTGCCCTTCGCCGCGTGTGAGGATGACCGTTTGCACTACTCCGGGAACGGTCAGTTCACAGGCCAATGAAGCGGCCAGCGCCTGGTAGGAGCTGATGCCCGGAATCACTTCGTAATCGATGCCGGCCTTGTCAAGGAGTGCGACCTGTTCGCCGATGGCGCTGTAAATGCTGGTGTCGCCGGATTGCAGGCGGACCACGCGCCGGCGGCCTCGAGCCGCCTGGATCAAGATGTCACTGACTTCCTCGAGGGTCAGAGAAGCGGAGTTGTGCAAAACTGCCTGCGGCGGCGCCAGGCGGAGGAGCGCTTCCGGAATCAGCGAGCCGGCATAAACGACGGCATCGGCCCCGGCCAGTACCCGCCGAGCCTTGTGCGTCACCAAATCGGGGTCGCCCGGCCCGGCGCCGATAAACGTAACCTTCGTGGGGGAGACATTCTGATCTGCCAACCAAGAGACGCGGGCCAGGGCAAAGGTCATGCGCCGGGAAGAATGAGGCGAGGTGATCACTTGCTTGGACACGAGCAAGCGATCGGCTCGAGCAGCCAATCGCGCCGCCGGCTCCGCGACGCCGGGAACACCGATGCATTTTTCCACGACCGAAGAGGGTGTGGGCAGGTCCGGAACTTCGGCCAGCTCCGCTCCGTGGAAAAATGCCGTTTCCCAGCCGTTTTTCGCGGCCAATTCCAATAGCGCCTGTTCGTCCGATTTCACCTCGATGCTGGCCAGCGTGCCGATGCTCTGCGGCGAAAAACGATGTACCTGCAAAAACCGGCGCAGGCCGTCTTCCAGTGCTTCGAGCGAGATACCGCGCTCGCAGCCGACACCGAGGACCAGGCTCCTCGGTCGATACCAGAGGATGCCGTCCTCCTTCAGCCCGGCGATGTCGTCCACCAGTCGATCGGTAATCCACACGATGCCGGCAAAGGATTGCCTGGGGAGGTTGGCGACATCACGAACACAGCACACGTTGGCGGGCAATTCTCTTTCATCGAGCCACGATCCACGGCCGCCGATTTCTTGCACGATGGCGACTGGCTCCTGGTTGACCAATGCCAGGGCGATGGCTTTGAGACGCTCCTGGGGCTCCGCAGCCCAGCCGAATTCCTGGGACAGCATGTCCGGGCTAAAACCACCGAGAAGATCGGAGGCGGTTGTAATGACCGGTGTAGCGCCCAGGCAGCCGGCGACAGTGCGGGCAAAGGCATTGGCCCCGCCAACATGCCCCGACAGGACCGGCACGACGAACTGGCCCGATTCATCCACGGCCAGCACACCGGGATCAGTGGTCTTGGACACCAGGCACGGCGCGATGAGCCGGGTCACCGCTCCCGTGGCCAGGAAGAACACCAGTTGATCGAAACGGGCAAACAAGGCAGGAACCTGTTCCGCCAGCGACCCGGCGTAAGGATATTCCCAAGAATTCGACGCCGGTCCGTATTGCTCCGGCCGATGTATCTCGCCGGCGCGTAGCCTGGTTCGCAGCTTTCGGGCCAGCTCCAGACCGTGCCGGGTAACGGCGATCAGTGCAATTTTCGTGAAACTACTCACGGCGCTCCCGCAGGTTTTTCCGCCCGAATGATGAACAACGGCCTGTCGGGCTCGAAGGAATGCTTTTTCCCCAGCGGTTCCGCATGGGCGAGCTGGAATGATGTCGCTTGTGGGTTCCAGCTTCGTTCGCTGAGCCAGCTCCAGGCGGCAGTGAACGATTCCAGGGTGATGCAGTTGAGGACCATTCGCCCTCCCACATTCAGGCGCTGGCAGGCGGTTTCCAAGATGTCGAGCAATCGTCCGCCGCTGCCGCCGATGAAGATGCGGTCCGGATCGGGCAAACCGGCCAGGATCTCCGGGGCCTCGCCGGCAACGACCCGGACATTGACCAGCCGAAAACGGCGCACATTTTCTTTGATGTGGCCACGTGCCTGAGGTTCTTTGTCGATGGCGTGAACCTCGAGGCTTGGCGACAGGCGGGCTGCCTCGATGGACACCGCGCCGCTGCCGGCGCCGATGTCCCAGACAAGTTGGCCCGCCTGCAACTCGAGGTAGCCCAGCACCATCAAACGGATTTCCCTCTTGGTAATCAATCCATGAGCGCGGGGGGAATGTTCACCGCCGGCGTCAACCCGACGGCTCGCGGGACGATGTGCCAGCGTGTGGTCCGGAATGCCAAGCAATGGCTCACAAGGACGGGCAACGGTTGTGTCCTTGCGGATAAAAACAACGATGTTCAAAGGTGAATAATCGTCCGCTTTGGACCAGCGGGTGATGCACTCGTTTTTTGCACCGAGATTTTCGCACACCCAGAGATTGTAATCGTCAAGGAAACCTTGATCCCGCACATAGCGAGCGATGGCATGTGGATCGTTTTTCGCGTCGGTAAGTACTGCGATCTTCGCTTCGCTCGCCGCCAAAGCGGGCAGCAGGGATTCCATTGGCCGGCCGTGCACGCTGACCACACAGGCGTCGTTCCATGTTTCTTTGAGGCGGGCGAAGGCGAGCTGGACCGAGCTGACATGCGGCAGGAACACGAGGTCCTCGCGCGGGAGGGCTTGCAAAAGGGCACGACCGATGCCGAAATAAAGTGGATCGCCGCTGGCCAGCACCACAGTTCTCAGTCGGCGGTAACTATCTTTGAGTCGGGCCAGGAAGCCGTCCAGATCGGCGCTAATGACAATGCGTTCGCCCTTCCAATCGGGAAAGAGTTCGAGATGTCGTTGGCCGCCGGCCAGAATTCCCGCCCTGCGAATGTGGTCCAGCGCCGGCGGAGAGAGACTTGCTGGTCCCTCCGCGCCCAGGCCAATCACCACCACGGGTTCGGGTATCATGGGGCAGTCCTCAGTTTCCCGGCTCGCCTTGCGCTAAAAGCAACAAGGCGTTCATCGCCGCCGCGGCCAGGGCGCTGCCTCCCTTGCGGCCCTGAACCACGATGGCCGGAATGTCCAGCTTCATCGCTTCGGCCTTGCTCTCCAGCACGCCTACAAAGCCGACCGGCATGGCCAGAAGCAGCCGTGGCCGGGCCTGCTTGTCCCGCACCACCTCGCACACGGCGGCCAGCGCCGTCGGCGCATTGCCGATGATGGTGATTGCCTCAGGATACTTCGCCAGAGCTTTGTGCATGGCCGTACGGCTCCGGGTCGTTTGTTGTTCCGCGGCCTGGTTGGAGATTTCCGCATCGTTCAGGAAACAATGCACCGCCAGGTTACATCGGGCGAGCGCCGATTTGTTGATCCCCGCCGCCACCATGGTGACATCCGTGATCACGGGCGTCTGTTTCCGGATCGCCTCGATGCCGGCCTGCACCGCCCCATTGCGAAACAGGATGGCATGTGCCAGCGCCAGGTCGCCACCGGCATGGATCATGCGGCGAACCACCGGCCATTCCTCGGCGCTGAAGGCATGGGGCCCGACCTCACGCTCAATGATGCAGAAACTCTCCTGGAGAATGTCGTCGGGTGTCATCATGGGTGTTCCCGCGGAGTGATCAGGTGCTTGCCGAAGCACCGCGTTCGACTATTGCCGACAATCACGGTCGTGAACATGTCCACCTCGCCTTCAATCAGATCTTTCAGGGTGGTCGCGTGAACGTCTTGGCCGAGGCGGAACGCATTGCGCACAAATCCCAACGGCGTATTCGGATCGCGCCGGCTGAGAAGAATCTTGCGGGCGCGCGCCAGTTGCCAAGTGCGTTGTCTGCTTCGGGGATTGAGCAAGACGAGGACGAAGTCGGCCTCGGCCGCCGCCTGCAAGCGTTTTTCAATAACCTGCCACGGCGTCAACAAATCGCTCAGGCTGATGACGGCGAAATCATGACCAAGGGGGGCGCCGAGTAGTGCCGCAGCGGCGTTGATCGCCGAGATGCCGGGGATGACACAGACTTCGAGATTCTTCGCGATTTCGGAAGTCTCGGTCGCCTCCAGGACCATGCCGGCCATGGCATAGATGCCGGGATCGCCGCTGGAGATGACAGCTACCGTTTTGCCCTGCGCTGCCAGCTCGACCGCCAGCCGGCCACGCTCTCGTTCTTGCCCGAGCGGCAAACGATGACATTCCTTGTCTGCGGTGAGATCCTCGATGGCGTCGAAATAGCCGCTGTAGCCGACGATGGCATCGGACCGCGCAAGGGCATCCTGGGCCTGGGCAGTCAACAAATCGCGCCGGCCGGGACCGAGGCCGACGACATGAATCGCTCCTGGTGACCGGGGGGCGTAAGCCCCCTGTTGAGGAGATGACAACTGGGGGCTCACGCCTCCCGCTCGGCGGGACGCACGCAACATCACCAGGGAAAAATAAGGCAGCTCCTGGCCGCGGAGCGATTCCAGATCGGTGACGATGCGTTCCTCGGGAGTGCCCACGTTTTCGATGCAAACTGCTTCCACGGTCAGGCCAGCCAGCTGGTCCAGAAGCCGATCATAAACGGAATGCACCTTGATCAGAAACACCGTGGCGAATTCGTTCAATAAAGTGGACAAGCGTTCCAGTCCGTAGGCGGCGGGAAGGACAGCCACTTTCTCGTCCAGGGAAGCGACCGGTATCACAGCAGCGGCCGCGGCGGCTTGCAACGACGTCACTCCCGGAACAATCTCGATCGGAACGGAAGGACAGCGGCGGCGGATTTCCTCCAGGATGTGCCCGAAGGTGCTGTAAAACAACGGGTCTCCCTCGGCAATCCAGGCGACCGATTTTCCGTGTTGAAGCTCGCTCAGGATTTCCTCGGCTGCGTGTTTGTAGGCTTGAAGATCGTCGTGGCGCGACCGGGCCATGCACAGCGAGACGGGTCGAAACTTGGGCTGCGGCAGTTTCAATGGCTGGACAATTTGTCGGGCAAAACTCGATGCGGATTTCTTGCCGGCAGGCAGGAATATCCAATCGACCTCGGTCAAAACGCGGACCGCCTTCCGCGTGATCAGCTCCGGATCACCAGGACCGAGACCGACGCCGAACAAGGTGCCCATTTCATTCATGGTGCCTATCAATGGTGATGATGATGCCCGTCATCGTGGTGATGATGGTGGTGCTCATGGTTTTGGCCGATGCCGCGCACATGATGATGATGACCCGTCTGTGGCTGGCCCACTGCTTCCTCAAAGCCTGGCAGTTGCACGCGATACTTGCACAGCTCGCAGTTCATGTGCGGCTGGCCCTGGACCGCCTCATGCGCCCGCTCCACGAAAACTTCCATTAGCAACGGATGCACATTGAGATACGGCGCACACAAAAACTCGACGTCCTTGTGCATGCCGGCGAACTCGCGCGTGATACTCCGGATGCGTTTTTCCAGGACGCCCGTGAACAGGAAAAAAGGAAATACGATGATCCTGGCGAAACCCATCCGCTGGCAGCGATCCAGGGCCTCGGGCAGGAGCGGCGTGGTAACGCCGATATAGGCTGCCGCCGCCCAGCCGTAGCCCATGCCTTCCCAGAGGATGCGGGCCACTTTGCCAACGTCGGCATTGGCGTCCGGATCGCTGGAACCGCGACCGACAACGAGGAGGAGCGTTTCCGAGCGCGGCCCGGAGGGCAGTTGCCGTTCCGCTTCCTCCAGGCGGATCCGGCTCAGCTCGATGATCTTGGAATGTAAATGTAGGTGCCGGCCATAATGAAAGTCGATGTGCGGATAGCGCCGCCGGGCCTCGTGAATCTCGCTGGGGATATCGTTTTTGGCATGCCCCGCCGCCATGAGCATGCCGGGCAGGACGGTGATGGTTTTCGCCCCCCTCTCCACGCAGCGTGCGAACGCATCCCCAAGGATCGGCCTGGCGAACTCGAGAAAGCCATGTTCGACGATCCGCCTCGGTTCCCGGCGCCGCACTTCATCCACCAGGCGAGTGAATTCCGCTGTTCCCTCCGGATCGCGGCTGCCGTGTCCGACAAATAACAACGCTTCCGATTCCATGCTCTTTCCTTTTCAGATTGCGGATTGCTGATGAGCGCGCGCAAGGAGAAACAGCTACTCACGCTGTGGTTAAGATTATGAAGATTGGTCTCACATCACCAGCCAGCGAGTGAGGCGGTGCGCCCGTGCGAAGAGGAAGCAGGGAAATGGTGGTCAAGCCGCCATCCGGGCGGTCGGTAAGCCACGGACCTCGTCGAGAATCTCTCGCTTCAGGACGGATTCCAGATCGACCAAAGCTTGGGCGGCGGTGGCGCCGTCCAGAACGCGGTGGTCGAAGGACAGGCACATATCCAGAGAGCCGGTGGCGTCGAACATGCCGTAGTGAATGGTAGAGGTAAGGATGGGAATGATGCGCTGGATGCCGGCGCCGATGCCTGCGGTGGAGGTTACGCCAAAGGTACCGTAATTATGGCAGCGGAGCCGGCCAAAAAAGTTCAAGCTCACCCACCAGACCAGCCGGCGGATCGGGAAGGGCAGGCGGCCCAGGCGGATGGCCCGTTGAAATGAACCGATGTTCTCCAATGGCTCATGCTTGTGCCAGCGAACGATGGCGTCGAGTTCTTCGATGGTACGGTTTTCCGGACCGCGGATCAGGGCGTAAATGACGATCTTTTCGTCGCCAAACTTCCGCTCCAGATTCAATGTGGCCAGATTGCGCGGGTGCTCGTAGAGATGGGGCCAGGGATAGCGGAGGTAAGAACGGCGCAGCTCCGGCGTCCGGGCCGCCACAATGGCATAGGCCTTGGTAAACAGGGTATACCACGTAGGCCGCGTCACGCAGGCCTGCCGTGCAGCCACCAGCTCGGCCAAATCCATCCGGCGCTCCACTGTGACGCTTGGAACCTTCTGGCTGAAATGCATCAAATCGATGACCAGCCGGCGAAATGGAGAAATGGCGATGTTCCGGCCGACGGGTCTGGTCATGATCATTCCTTTAGCGCGCGAGCCGCGACCGTGAGGGAGCGATGAACGGCGGCTCCCTTATGGTCGCGGCTCGTTTTTTTCACAAGTGGAGTATTCATTAATATTTTCAGCGTTTGCGGCACGGCACCGTGAAATAATTAGAAAAGAACGCCCGGCAATCGTTGCCGGCCGCCGTTGCAATCGACATATTCGGGCTGTACTCCCTATTCCCGCAGCAAAATCGGTCGCATTTGCTTTTCTGTCCCATCTCTTTGGCCGACATTGGTAAGAGCAACGGGATTGGCAACGGATGCTGCGGAAAGGACACCATGCGAAGGCTTCCCTGGACCCTGGGCCTGTTGGCGCTGAGCCTGCTCTTTGTCGAAGCCCGCGGTTCGCTCCTGGGTCGCCGCCGCCTGGATCACATCAATCAGGAATTGTGCGGCCAACTGGTCGATTACACCCACAATCATGGCGCCGATAATCGCATCTGGTCCGAAGTGCTGTGCCAGAAGCGCGACATGTACGTGTATCTGCCGCCTCATTACGATCCCGATCGGCTTTACCCCTTCGGCATCTATCTGCATGGCGCCAGCCAGGATGAGCAAGCGTTTCTCGATCTGGTAGGCAGCTTCGACAAGGCCATCGCCGGCGGCCAGATTCCCCCCGTGATCCTGGCGGCCCCGGACGGCAGCATTCAGGGACGGCCCACCCTCTTCAATTCCGCCAGTTTCTTCGCCAATACGCATGCGGGCAATTTCGAGGATTTCATCATCCACGATGTGTACGACTTCATGATGGAACACTATCCCATCCGGCCGGAGCGGGAAGCGCACGCCCTGGTCGGCGCCTCCATGGGAGGATGTGCCGCTTTCTCCCTTGCCATGAAATACAAGGAATGTTTCAAAATCGTGATCGGCTTTCATCCCGCGCTCAACATGCGCTGGGTCGATTGCCATTGCCGATATCGGGCCCCGTTTGATCCCTGCTGCTGGGGCTGGCGTACCGAATTGAACCCCCATGAAGCCCTGGGCCGGACCAAGGGAGTCGCCATCCGCTTCAAGTACCTGCTCGATCCCCTGGTCGGCCGCGGGCCAGAGGCCATCGACCAGATCAGTCAGTTCAATCCCATCGAGCTTCTGGATTTTTGCGATATCCGCGAAGGGGACCTGGACATGTTCGTGGCCTACGCAGGCAAGGACGAGTTGAACATTGCCGCCCAGGTCGAGAGCTTCCTCTACCATGCCCACGAGCGCGGTTTGACCGTGGGGGTGGCCTACGATCCGAACGGCAAGCACGACCTGGCCACGGGCCGGCGCCTGTTTCCGGAAGTGATCGAGTGGGTGGCGCCGCGCATGGCGGCCTACGGATGGTAATCCTTACGATCTGAATCCAGTATCCTGCAACTGAGCCGTAAAAGTGCCCGCGCACAGGGGACATTTCACTGATTTGCCAAGTGCGCTGGCCGGCACGCTCAGGTCCTTTTTGCAATGGCTGCACTGGACATGCGCCGGCGGCGGAGTTGCCTCGGCGACAAACACAGCCGAGCACAAGGGACACTGAACCGATTTGCCCACGGCATTATCGGGTATTCCGACGGTTCCCTTGCAGGACGTGCATTGAACTCGAATCGGCGAGGATTCGCGAACCGGCTCCGGAGCGGATTCCGGATGGATGTGCTCTTCCCGGATCGCATCGTCCGGCGCTGGGGCCGGCCGGCGGCGGTCCTCGTAATAATCCTCCTCGTATTCCTCTTCTTCCAGGCGCGGTCTGCGTTTCTCCGGTTTGACGACGGGGACTTTTTCCGCCGCTATGCCAATGAGGAAAATGATGATCAGGCAGGTGCCGAGGATGCTGGCTTCAACGATCATTGCTGCAGGTTGCATTTCCTTGGGATCGGGATTTCGCCCCTGGGCCACAATCATGAAAGCCCAGACTACCCCGAACAGGAGACCCAGAGTGAACGGCAACAACATGATCGCGCCCATCCACCGCGCAGCTGCCCCAACCACCATCTTTTTAGCGGTGACGTTTAGCTTCCCCTTCACCAGGATGACTATTCCCCATACAAGGAGAATGATCTCAAGGATGAGCACGCGAAAATCTCCGTAGGATTTTGATGAAAAGGATTCTATGTCAGCGGTGAGGACAATGCAAGCACGAAGGAATTATCGCTGGCAAACGGCGGGGCGATCCCAAAGTAGCCGAATTCGTGAGAATTCGGATGCCCTTGATCCGAATTCTCACGAATTCGGCTACCTTGGGGATGACTACTCGTGTCCCATGTGGGCCACCATCTCCTCGGAAATGTTCATGTTGGAATGAACGCCCTGGACATCGTCGTGATCGTCCAGCGCTTCCATGAGGCGCATGACTTTCTGGCCGGTTTCCACATCCGCATCCACGGGGGCCTTGGCGAGCTGGGTGATTTCCGCCACCGTGGGCTTGATGTTGTTCTTCTGGAGGGCTTCCTGGAC
>Ga0066903_100002131_pt1 | contig 15203 bp, 13 predicted proteins | sample PanSoiMetaGPlot1_FD_67491 | JGI IMG/M metagenome (GOLD analysis project Ga0066903, IMG submission 67491) | Tropical forest soil microbial communities from Panama analyzed to predict greenhouse gas emissions - Panama Soil - Plot 1 (version 2) | ecosystem: Environmental > Terrestrial > Soil >...
CGATACGCGACCGGATCCGCCAGGTGCTGTCCGCCATCGAGTTCGATGGCTACACGTGCGTCGGCGCACAGCAGATCGACTTCAAGGCTTCCGAAGCCGTCAAATGGGATCGGCAGCGCCACGTTGAGACGGAAGCGTCCGTTGGTCTCGTTCAGTGTGTCCAGTCTCCGATACAGGAACGCCTCGGTTGCGCTTCTTGCGCGCGCTGCACCATCGGCGTCTTCCGGCATCGTGCGGGCGGCGTGCACGAACAAGCTCGCTAAGGGAATGTCGACGCCGTCTCTGACAAGCCTTCGCACGCTGCCCGAGTAATCGCGCTTCCAGACGGGATCGGAGGGGAGAACGACATCGGCAACCCGAACGCGGCTGACGAATTCTCTGAGGACACCATCGTCCGTTGACGAGTAGTAACCGAGGTCCAGACGCAGCAGCGTTCGCACCTGAGCGAGGTCGAGGGGCGGATCGGGATTGCCCAAGCCTCGCAGGATTTTGGAGATCTGTGCATCGATCTCCGCCCGCTGACGATCTGGAAGGAAGCGGTTCCTCATCGGTTCGACAGAAAGTTCACATACACCTCAAGGGCGTCGCGCTCTTCATTCGACAGCTTGTCCACTGACGCGGACCTGGCCGCGAAACGCAACGATGCATCTTGAAACCGTGCGTCCTTCACGGACAGCAACCCTGCGAGTGCCATCAGAGGACGTTCAGGCAACTTCAAGAACGATGCAATCCGATGTACACACAATCCGGTCGGCGTATATCGATCGTCCGTCTCAATGCCGACAACCTCTCGTAGGTCGATATCGACGCGCTCCGCAAATTGCTCGATCGATAGAGCACACTCTCGTCGTTTCAACTGTACAAGTCGGGCAAAGGCCTGGCGCAACGGCTTCACTGTTGCGTGTTCTGCCGCGAGTTGTTCTATTGCCATTACGAATCCTCCGACGGAAACGAAGCCACCATCCTCCGCCTCCACCTGACGTCGGAGCCATTCGCGATTACTTGTCGTCATGGCGCCCCCTTCGTCAAAAATGCCTCCGCCTGCTCCGGCGTGAATTCGCACCAGAGCAAATTCTGTTTGGCGGGATCTCGACCCACCGGGGTCATCCCGCACGCTTCGATGTAAAAGCGCTCTGAAGTGGGCAGAGAGTGCAGGCCGACGCGGCCCCTAAACTCCTCGGCGCGGCTGCGACGAACAGCAGCCTCGATGAGGCGGGATCCCACACCACCGAAACGCGTCGGCCGATCGAGCGCTTTCATTAACGACTTTACATTCCACGGTGCCGTTTCCAGGTAATCGATATACACGAGGGGCTTTGTGATCGCCTCGACGCCGTACGGCTCGCGTGACCAGGATCTCGAGAAGATGGCGGCATCCGCCACGACGAACGCGCTCGGCTGGCCGGTCGACGATCCGCTGATCGACCCGTTCGCGGTCGACTATCACGGGATGCACGAGGCACGGTCATGACCAGAACGAGCGAGATCTCGATCCGGATGTACAACGTCGGCTTCGGCGATTGCTTCCTGTTACGAATCCCCACGGAACAGGGTGAGCGGCGAATGCTGGTCGACTGCGGTTTCCACTCCCAGGGCAAGGGCGACTACAGCGACAGCGATCTCGTCAACCAGATCAAAGAGGACCTGAATGGCGACGGTCTGCACGTCGTGGTCGCGACTCATCGCCACCAGGGTGACGCACGCGATCGTCGACCGGCTGCGCCCCTATTTCAATGTGGCAACGAATCCGCACGTGCGAGCGCTTCCTGCCGGAGAAGGGTGACTACCCGACGAGCTTTGAGTCGCCCGTGCACCTCGGGAGGTTGAGGTGGCGATGCAAGTCGATCACTGCACCCGGCAGTTCGGCGCGCGCTCATGGCGGATTCGCGATAAGTATCGACCGGGAGTTTGTGGATTCTGTCTCCCGTCGTTGCGAGAATCAAGAACAAAAACTCTGATTCTTGGGACGTTGGTCCTATCTGCGTCTACGCGTCAGTGTTCGACCGATACACCGGTCGGCGACTGAACCCATCGACGGCCGCACACTGGCGGCCCGGCACTTGTGCGTGAAATCAATGACTTGGACCCGGTGGCCCCACGGACCTGCATCGAGCACTTCAGCCGGGATCTCGATGGGCACGCACAGAAAACGCCCCCCCTCGGTTCGAACGCCGGGATCCTGAGCCACCACCATCAATCTGCGCGTGCAGGCAGTCGTGGGTGTCATAGCATCCTCGATCTGGAGGAAATGGTTGACTAACGGAGAATGACTCAGAAACGCGTTGTATGAATCGTTAAACGGCAACGAGTAACGCGTCAGGTGTGCGGTCGTACCCTGACAAACGCTGCTGGAGCGCCGAGGACTAGAGTGAGGCTCCGCCATCGATTGAGTAATTGGGTTTGGAGTTGAAGCGGCGACTCGTCCAACCAGACTCCGGTTCTTCTGTGCTACCCTCCGGCTTGGAGGACAAAGGAGGACACGTAGTGGCCTTGAACCGTCAGGAACTTCTCAGGCTCGCGCGTTACGGGGCCGAAACTCGCATCGCAGAACTTGAGGCAGAGATCGCCCGGATTCGCGCGACGTTCAAAACCGGCGGACGTCGCGGACGAGGCGACACTCGAGCGATCGGCACATGGCCGGTGCCGGAGAAACCGGTTGGCACGCTGGGAAAACGCCGGAAAATGTCGGCCGCAGGCCGCAAGCGAATCCAGGAGGCGCTGAAGAAGCGCTGGGCGAAGTGGCGGGCGGAGAAGGGCAAGGAATAGAAACGCGACAGTCGCGACTCCAAAAAGACCCAGCAACCTGTGCCACCGCGTGTCAGTAGTACCCGGATAACACGGTCGTCCGCTGTCGGACATTGGCGGACAGGAACGAAAACGGTCAATGTTATCGGCGTCAACAGCCGCTAACTGAGTGAGCAGAGGCCGTAAGCGCCAGCTGGTTTGAGTTCCGCCGTGCGCGTCAGTTCTTCGCTCCACTCCAGGAAGTGCAACACCGACCGCTCGGCTCGCAATGATGGGACGGAATGAAGAGTACCGCAACGTCCGTCACTGGACGGATGGAGCCGCCCGTACGATTGTAGGCAGGTGACTGATAGCGGCCTTGAAGACGCTCGGCGAGATGCGGTAGGGGTGCGCCGTTGAACGGATATCTGCGGGTCTCACGCTAGGTTTAGACGAATGCGGCTGCCGCGATTAGGAACACCGGCGCTGGCGCTTCGAATGCGCGGTGGCGAGCGACGCTGCCGGGGGTCCCGCAAGAACAGTCATGCGCTGAGCACCTGCAAAGTTGCCGGAACTCGCGAGCCGCTCAACAATCGGACGGCCTTCTCTGCGAACCTCCTGTGGCGCCTGCCGAGACATGCCGACGCGGCCGAGCGTCATCTCCATACGGATCAGGATCTCACTGTTCGCACACGCCTGGGCGAACGATCGCGGGAACGGCAGTGTGAGCAGAGCGCATGTCCCGTGCGAGCCACGATGAACACGGAAGAGAGACTGCAGCTCCGCGGAGTGCCGTACCCGTTCGAGGGCGAGTCACAGCGCTAATCACGAAGAGATCGCCGAGGACGTATCAGAGAATGCGTCCTGCTCCGCGGACCACACGGAATGCCCGGTGAGCTGGTTCGTATCAACTGTTTCACGGGCGCTCCCGGTGCAACACACTCCCACGCCGTGAGGCCTCCGTTTGAGCGCGAGGCCGCTGATTCCGTTGCTCCTGGACGGGGAACGCGAATTGCTTTGAGGCCGCCGCGCGTCCTCGAAATGCCTTCGCCAACACACGGCGCGCCGAGCGCCGAACGGTGCATCGGCGGGAGCCTGTCGCTGGCCGGAAGCAGGTCGGACATCGGCCCCGCCGCTCTCGCACCCCTCTGAACATCACACCCGGCCTTGACGCCGGGAGGGCCCTGTCACCGAGGTACCCGAAATGGCTGAACGCATCCACGTGAAAACGGTGGAGTATTCGATCACGGAGCACTGCAACCTGAGCTGTGCGCATTGCGATCACGCGTCGCCGCTGCTCGAGGCCCGCTTCGCCGACGTCGAGGAGTTCCGCCGAGACGTGAACGAGCTCGCCGGGGCGATGTACGCGCAGCAGTTTCTGGTCATCGGCGGCGAGCCGCTGTTGCATCCGCGGGTGCTGGATTTCCTGGAGATCGCACGCACATCCGGCATCTCCGCGGGAGTGACGCTCGTCACCAATGGAACGCTCCTGAGTACGGCGTCGTCGCGGCTGTGGACGCTGATAGATCGCTTGTGGCTGTCGGTATATCCGAAAAGCGCGCCGCGCATCGATCTGGAAGAGGTCAAGCGCCGGTGCATCGAGCACGAGGTCTTTCTCGACATGCGCGAGATTGGGCAGTTCCGGCAGACGCTGACCAACACCAGGAACGACGACCCGGCACTCGTCCAGGCCGTCTACGACCGCTGCGAGCTCGCTCATCGCTGGAGCTGTTACTCGATCCACGGCGGACGGTTCTACAAGTGCTCGCCTGCTCCGTTCATCAAACGGCTGCTGGATCTCCGGGGCGTCGAGTTCGACGACACTGACGATGGCATTCAGATCTTCGGCGAGCCGATGCTCGGCGATCGCCTCCAAGAGTATCTGGCAAGCCCCGTTCCGCTCAAGGCGTGCTCGTACTGCCTAGGCACGTCAGGTGGATACCGCCCGCATCGACAGCTGAACAAGCGTGAGGCGGCCGAGGCCCTCAATCACGTCGACGGGCCGATCGAGACGCTGATCGATCTGAACTCGGTCCGGAAGGCTCGCGTGTGGAGACCGCTGGAGCCGGCTATCCCCGCCGGGATGGGCGAGCGCTGACATCTCGGGTGGATCGCCGATAGAGAGCTGGCAATGACACCACATACGTCGCACGTCAGCGTCGTCGGTCTGAGCGGCGGTTTTTGCCCGACGCGTCCGCTGTCGGATTCCATGCGCGGTGCCTGGTGGGGGCCCGGCGACATCCACTGGCGCCACGATTCCGCGGCGGTTCTCGTACGCGACGGCCGTATCGTGGCCGGCATCGAGGAAGAGCGGCTGAACCGCATCAAGCACACGAACCGGCTGCCGCGTCACGCCGTCAACGCGTGCCTGGAGATCGCCGGCCAGACACTGGACGACGTCGCTCTGATCGCATACTACTCTCGCGAAGACGACCTGAATCGTAGCGTTACGAGATACGCGCTGCGTAGCCCAGGCGTGCGGCCGTTCTGGTCAGCCCGGCAGTCGCTCGCGGCGGCGCTCAGCCATGACCTCGAGACCCCTGTCGACCCGGATCGGATCGTCTTCGTGGAGCATCACCTCGCGCATGCGGCAAGCGCGTATTTCGTCGGACCCTTCTCTGACGCGCTGGTCGTAACGCTGGACGGCATCGGTGACGGGATTTCCGGTAGTGTCTGGGCCGGCAATTGTGGAGAGCTGCGGCGCCTGCTCGACATTCCGTTCCGCGACTCACTGGGGGAGCTGTACCTGCGGACGATCGAGTACCTGGGATATGCGGGGTTCGACGAGTACAAGGTGATGGGCCTTGCGCCCTACGGCGATCCGCGGCGGTTCCGGCAGATATTCGACGAAATCTGTCTGCTGCAGCCGGAGGGCCGGTTCGAGGTGAAGCTCTCGGAACTCCGGCGTGTCGGCGACGTGCTGGGCCGGCCGCGACGTGCGGGTGAGCCGCTGACCGACGTGCATCAGGATCTCGCGGCCGCGTTGCAGGAGGCCGTCGAACGTGGCGCTTTTCACCTCTTCCGTCATTACCGCGCACTGACGGGCCTTCCTCATTTGTGTCTCGCGGGCGGCGTCGCCCACAACAGTACGCTCGTCGGCAAGATTGCCCGGTCTGGTGTGTTCGACGGGGTATTCGTTCAGCCGGCCGCACACGATGCGGGCTGCGCGCTGGGCGCGGCGCTGAGCGCGCACCACGATCTCCGGCCCGACGTGCCGATTCGTCGGATATCCGACGTGTACTGGGGACGGCCAGTCGGGCGGGGTACCGATGCCGGTGAGCGACTGGCTCGCTGGGCGGAGGTCGTGGATCTCGTACGGTTGCCAGACCCCGCGGCCGCCGCCGCTGGCCTGCTCGCCGACGGCGCCGTTATCGGGTGGGTCCAGGGCCGCGCGGAGTTCGGCCCTCGCGCGCTGGGGAACCGCAGTATCCTCGCGGACCCTCGTCCCGCACGAAACAAGGACCGCATCAACGAGCTCGTCAAGGAGCGGGAGTCGTACCGGCCGTTTGCTCCCGCGGTGCTGGACGAACATGCAGGAGAGCTGTTCGACATGCCTTCGGGCACGTGCGGCGCCTTCATGACGTTAACGGTTCCCGTGAAGCCTCACGCCCGCTCACTGCTCGGCGCCGTCACGCATGTCGATGGCACTGCCCGCGTGCAGACCGTCTCGCGAGCCGTCAACGAGCGATTCTGGGAGCTCCTCGAGGCGTTTCGGCGCCTGACGGGGACACCGGTGCTGCTCAACACCTCGTTCAATCACAGCGTGGAGCCGATCGTGGATTCGATCGACGACGCGGTCACCTGCTTTCTCACGACGGGCCTGACGCACTTGATCGTGGACGAGTATCTCGTTACGAAACGGAACCGGCCGCAGTCGGCGATCTGGTATCTGGCTCCGGAGATCCCCGAGTACGTCCGGGTCATGCACGCCGTGGAAGGCGACGGCAGCGGCGGGGCGCAGGACGTGTACCAGTGCGAACATCTTACGAGGCCGTTGCACACGCGACGCGTGAGCTCGGCGGCGTACCGTCTGCTGGAGCGGGCGGATGCTTGGCGCTCACTGCATGACATGGTCGGCTCGCGGATCACCGCGACGGAACAAGCGACGCTCGCCGCCGAGCTCCATGACCTCTGGGTGCGGCGGCTGTTGCGGTTCGTGCCGATGCCAAGTGCCGGCGACAAACGGCCGGCGATCGGTGATCTCACGGACACGGTGATGCGGCGCTGATGCCGCGACCCAACGAGAAGAGGAGCTGAACGATGTCGGGAAGTCCCGCAGTCGTCGTCGGACTCAACTGCTCACACGATGCGGCGGCCGCCGTGGCGATCGGAGGTCGGCTCGTGGCAGCCATTTCCGAGGAGCGGCTGAACCGGGCGAAGCACTTCAAGGGCTTTCCACGCCGAGCGCTCGAGTACTGCCTCGCGGAGGCCGGGCTTGACGCCCGCTCGGTGACGGTTACGGCCCTGGTCGTCAACCAGCTCCCGTCGACCAACGGCGACGTGCAGGCGCTGGAGTTTTTCGGCCGCGATCGCGTGCGGAAGATCGTCGTGAATCCGTCGCACCATTACCTTCACGCGTGCTACGCGGAGATGCTCACCGACGATCGGCCACTGGTCATTCTCGTCGTGGACGGAAGCGGCTACACCTATGCGGAGCACAAGCGACAGGGGAGTCCGCTGTTGGGCCTCGAGCCGGCCCATGTGGACATGTGGGAGTCACTGACCGCCTACTCCGTCGGGCCGGATGGAGGCATGTCGCTGTTACTGAAAAACTGGGGATGTTGGCGGGACGAACGGTTCCCGAGCTTGGGCCACATGTACGGCGACGCGGCGGAGCGCGTCTTTGGATCGTGGGTGCATGCCGGCAAGCTCATGGGGCTGGCGCCCTTCGGCGATCCTGCGGCATTCGCGGCAGACATCGTGGCGCTGCGGCCTGACGGCGTAGACGTGAATACGGCCTGGCTGAAAGGAGTGCCGCGGATCGTGCATGGCGGCACCTACGAGTCTGTCGCTCTTGCGAGGAACATTGCGGCAAAGGCACAAGCGGAGCTCGAGAAAGGACTCCTGCACGTTTGTTCCCTTCTGGCCGACAAGACGCGGTGCCGAACGATCTGCCTGACGGGAGGCGTCGCGCTCAACAGCGCCTTCAATGGCAGGCTAGTTCGGGAAGGCCTGTTCGAGCGTGTGGTCGTGTCGCCGGCGTCCAGCGATGCGGGGACGGCGATCGGCGCGGCCGCTTACGGCTGCAAGGAAGTGCTCGGCACGCGCCTGTGCGTCGACAACGATATCGAATTCCTCGGACACGTATACAGCGACGCCGAGGTGGCGGCGGCGCTCGAGGCGACCGCCCCCAGCGTGCGGGTATCGCCGTGCGACGACGCGCCGCGGGTGGCGGCAGATGACGTCGCGGCCGGACGGATCGTCGGCTGGTTCGAAGGCGCGTCAGAGTTCGGGCCTCGCGCGTTGGGCCACCGGAGCATCCTCGCCGATCCGCGGCTCGCTGACATGAAAGAGCGGCTCAACAGCCGCGTCAAGTTCCGCGAATCGTTCCGCCCATACGCTGCGGCCGTCCTGGAGGAGCACTGCGCGGAGTGGTTCGAGCCGCGCGTCGACAGCCCGCACATGCTCATGGTGGCACACGTGCGTCCGGACAAGCGCGAGGTGATTCCCGCAGTCGTGCACGTCGACGGCACGTGCCGTCTGCAGACCGTCGGACGCGGCTATTCCGGCGGCCTGCGTGCGCTCCTGGAAGCGTTCTTCGAGAAAACGGGTGTGCCGCTCATCCTCAATACGTCGTTGAACATCCACGGTCGGCCGATCGCGGAGACGCCCGACGACGCAGTGGCGTGCCTGCTCAACTCGGGGCTGCACGTGCTCTATTGCGGCGGACGGCGCGTCGGGAAGGTCGTCACTGCGCCGTCGGACACCGACATCTGGCGCGCCGTCGTCGCACCGACCTCCGAGTTTACGCTGGTGGGGTATCGCAGCGTGCAACGCGATGACTCGGCGCTTCAGTGGGCGATTTGGCAGGGGGCGCACCAGATACCGATCACCGGCGAGGAGAAGGACGTCCTCGCCACGCTCGCCGGGCGCAAGACCATGCGCGAGCTGGCGAACGGGGTTCCTGGCGCCGGCGATACGCGCGTGCTCGCGTGCGTCCGATCCCTGTGCGACCGTGGCGTGCTGAGCATCGAGCCCCAGACCGAGTCGGAGCCGCAGCGCGTCCCCCAGTTTGCCTGACCCCGTCGGAGTTACCAATGTCGGTCCACGTCACGCTCGTCCAACGCCTTGGCAACAACCTGTTTCAGTACGCGCTCGGACGGATCATCGCCGAGCATCACGGACTGGCCTTGCACTGCGTCCAGCGGCCGTACAACTACTGGCCGCACCAGTCCCTCGGACGGCGCGGCAATCCGGGGCCGACCGCCACGCTCCATGGCATCGCAGAATGCTTTCCTTCCGCTCCGCTCGATCTTCGAGGCCGGACGGTCGACGCACCGGTCGAGCGCTACGAGATCGAACGCGGTGACGGCTGGAAGGGCCACGTCCTCAACCTCCACGAGATCCTGGCGGACCCCAGTCCACGCCAGATTCGGCTGTACGGGTTCTTTCAGCGCTACGAGTACTTCGGTCCCTACCGTGACCGCATCCGCGAGTGGTTCCGCCCACGGGCGCTTACGCCGCCGCCTTGGCCAATCGGCCCCGACGACGTCCTGTTGAGCATTCGACGCGGCGCCGACTACGGCAACCTGAACTGGACACTGTCGCTGTCCTATTACGAGCGAATCCTGGATGGGCTGCGCGATCCCGGGCGCGTGTATGTCTGCGGCGTCGGCATCGATGACACCGTGCGGCAGCGACTTGCGCGGTTCGATCCGACGTACTATGACGCGGGCCCGATCGAGCATTTCGCGTTCATTATGCGGTTCCGGCGGATCGTGCTGTCGAACAGCACGTTCGCGTGGTGGGCCGCGTTCTTGTCGGAAGCCGAGGAGGTCTATGCCCCGCGATCGCCAGATGGTGAGGCCTTCGGTTTCACCGGCTGGCTCAAAGAGGAGGTAGATCTCCATACGCACGAGCCGCGGTACATCGAAGTGGTCGATGCGGAGATCGCCCAGTTCGTACCGTTCGCCGTGTGCCAGCCCACGTCGCACGCCGATGTCCGCGCGGCCCTGACCAGCCTCGATGAGGCGTCCCGCCAGCTGTGGACCTGGATGGCCGAGCAGCCGGGGCGAATCACCACAGGAGAGCTGCTCAGGCGGCATGGACACATCGACGTTCGCAAGGCGCTCGACGACCTGACGTCCGCGGGGCTGCTCCGTGCCGATGTCTGCTATGTCGAAAGCGCTGGAGTGAGTATCGGATCGACATGAAGCTTGCGCTGAGCGTCGATGATGTGCGCGCCTTGATGGCGGATCCCCCCTACGCCGGGAACGAGCTTCTGGAACTGGCCCTGCAGTTTCCGCATTCGCCCAAGCTGTCGGACCCCGAGACGATCCACTACTTCGTGGAGTACGAGCGACTGCTGCGCCCGGTGCGGAACGCCGCGGTGAACCTCCTCGAGATCGGCGTCTTCAAGGGAGACAGCCTTCGACTCTGGCAGGCGTACCTGCCAGCCAGCCGGATCTCCGGGATCGACGTGGATCGGCATCCCGACGCGTCGGGTCTTCGCGTGTTCGTCGGTGACCAGAAAGACCTGGGCTTCCTGGCGTCCGTCGTCGAGCAGGCCGGCCTCTTCGACGTCATCATCGACGACGGAAGTCACGTCATGGCGGATCAGATCGCGACGCTGAGATACCTCTTTCGACACGGCCTGCGGCCGGGCGGTGCGTATGTGATCGAGGACCTCGGTACGTCGTACTGGCACGCCTGGGGCGGCGGCATCGACGCGTCCGACACCACGGTCGCGTTTCTCAAGCGTCTTGTCGACGCCGTGAACTATCGCGCGCACAAGGGGGGGCGGCGCGGGTATCGCGGTGCTTCGGCGCGTATCCCGTGCCTCGACACCCTCGTGCTCGACGAATTCGACGAACAGCTGGTTTCGATGACCTTCGTGCGATCGATGTGCGTACTGTGCAAGGGAGACAATCGCTCGCTCGACCTCGAGGGCGGTGCGCCCGGTTCTGACCGATTAGAATAGAGCCCGTGGCGAGCGGGCGCTCCCGATTCAGAACGCATGCCTCTGCTTACCTCGGCTTGGCTGCGCTCCTGCTGATTGCGGGCGTCGACGCTGTACGCGACGCGCGGGATCGGATCGACGAGATTCTGCACGGAGCGGAGCTCGCCAGACACCCGTTCAGCCTCGATTCAGTGACGCTGGCCATTTCCGGATTGACCCCCGAAGCCCAAGCCGCGGGTCTTCGCGACGGCGACGTCCTTCGCGCGGTGAACGGCCGTCCGCTGCGAGGGCTGTCCGACTTCGCGGGTCCCGTACGGCAGGCGCGCGTGCGAGACCGCCTCGACGTGCGTGTGAGGTCGGCGGCCGCGGACGGCGCAGTGGAGAAGGACGTGTCGATCCAGCTTGGCCCGTTCACGTATCTGGGGTTCGCGAAGGGTGAGTCGGCCGCGTACTACTACACCGAACTCCTGACCATCGCGATGCCGGTCGTGTGCTTGGCACTCGGCTTCTGGGTGGCCGCCGTGCGGGTGACGGACAGCGCGGCCTGGTGGCTGCTGGTCCTGATGTTGAGCTTCGCGTGCTTCATCAGCAGCGACCGTACGATCTACGGCAATCTTGATGCCCTCCAGCCACTGCTCACGGCGTTTCGCGTCCTGTTTGCGAGCATGGGCGCAGCGGCGCTCGCGCTGTTTGGCCTCGCATTTCCGGAACCGCTTGGTGTCGACCGCCGCTGGCCCTGGATCAAGTGGATCCTGTTCGGACCGCTGATCGCCCTGGGCGTCACCAACGCGCTGTTCGTCTCGCTGTCGATGCACCACCACGTCAGCGCCGTTGCACTCGCGGGTGTGCTGCGGCCGTTTGCGCGCCTGAGTGTGCTCTCGCTGGTCGCCGTCGCGACGTTCTTCCTGGCGCTAGGGTACAAGGGCATGACCGCGTCCAACCGTGACGCGCGGCGCCGGCTGCTGCTGCTCGCCGCCGGCACGGTGACGGGCGTCACGCCGATCGCTGTACTCCTATTTCTGCAGGCGACCCGGGGCGTCCGATTCCAGGGCTGGATTGCAGTCGTGCCGGTTATGACGCTCCTCATCCTTCCGCTGACGATGGCCTACGTGATCGTCGTGCGTCGCGCGATGGATGTCCGCGTAGTGATCCGGCAGGGGCTGCAGTATCTGCTGGCGACGGGCGGCGTGCGCGTGCTGCAGATCGCGATCAGCGTCGCGATCGTCATCACGGCGGCGACGATGAGCGCGGGCAGCCACGCCCCGGCGCGGATTGCGCTCATCTCGGTCGGCTTCGCGCTCCTATTGGGCGTCAGCGGATTTGCGCAGCGGCTTCGGGAGTGGATCGATCGCCGGTTCTTCCGCGAGGCGTACGAAGCGGACGCCATTCTCATCGATCTCGCGGCAAGGGTCCGGATGATGCTGGAGACTCGGCCGCTGCTCGAAACGGTCGCCGGCCGGATTGCGGCATCGCTACACGTCTCGCGGATCGCGATTCTCCTCGACGACCGCGGCGCATTCCGACCCACGTATGCAGTCGGCTACGCATCGCCCTTCAGCGGGTCGCTGGCATCGCATGGCGCCACCGTCGCGCAGCTCGGCAGAGAGCCGCACGTCATCGTGGATTTCGAGGATGGGGATTCGTGGGTACAGGGGACCGATTCGGAAGAGCGCGCGTCGCTGGCCGAATTGAGGCCGGATCTACTCTTGCCGATGGCCATCAACGAACGCCTCGTCGGGATCATGAGCCTTGGGCCGAAGCAGTCCGAAGAACCGTACTCGGGCACCGACCTCCGGCTGCTCGAGTCGGTTTCGGCGCAAACGGCGCTGGCGTTGGAAAACGGCCGGCTGACCGAAGCGATCAAGGCCGAAGTGGCTGCGCGCGAGAAGCTCCGGCGAGAGATGGAGCTGGCGCATGAAGTCCAGGAGCGGCTGTTTCCGCAGACGTGTCCGGCTGTGGCCGGGCTAGACTACGCCGGTGCATGTCGACAGGCGCGGGGCGTCGGGGGCGACTACTACGATTTCATCGCGCTCTCGCCACAAGAGCTGGGGATCGCGATCGGAGACGTGTCGGGTAAGGGCATTCCGGCGGCGCTCCTGATGGCCACGTTGCGAGCCTATTTGCACGGCCAGACCATCCACCGCGAACTCGACCTTACCGCGCTAGTCGGCAATCTCAACACGCTGGTTTATGAAAGCTCGGCGGACAATCGCTACGCGACGTTCTTCTATGCGGAGTGGGATGCGGGCGCTCGGGCGCTGCGCTACGTCAACGCCGGCCACAACAGTCCGATGGTCTTTCGAACAGGCCCAAGCGGCGAAGTCGTCTGCCTCGTGGCCGGCGGTCCGGTTGTCGGACTGATGGAACGGTGCGGCTACCAGCAAGGCTCTCTTGCACTCGAGCCGGGCGACGTGCTGGTGGCATACACCGACGGGATCAGCGAGGCGATGAACCCGGCGGGAGAGGAATGGGGCGAGCAGCGCCTGATCGAGACGGTACGTGAAAACCGCTGCGAGACGGCGCGTGTGCTCATCGACCGCATCATGGCTGCCGCCGACGCCTTCGTCGGCGGGGCAGCGCAGCACGATGACATGACGCTCGTCGTCGTGCGCATCGTCTAAACCGGATCGCGGCGCCGCGCCAGTCGGCCGATCCGCACCACGCGTCCCCGACACTGATTCCGAGCCTCCGCGATGAGCCCTTCTCCGCCTGCCATCGGCGACCTACGCCAGACCTCCGCGACGACCTGCGCGTGCGCGATACGGCCCCTCACGACGGTGGAGGAGTTCGGCCGGTGCGTCGACGTACAGCGCGCCGTGTGGGGCTGGAACGACCTGGACGTCATGCCGGTGAGGGTGTTCGTCCTGCACCATGAGGTCGGCGGCCTCGTGCTCGGCGCGTTCGAGGGCGAATCGATGATCGCGTTCGTGAATAGCGTGCCCGGAGTCCGGGCGACTGGGCTCTACTGGCATTCGCACATGATGGCGGTGCTGCCGGGATTCCAGGATCGAGGGATTGGCACCGCGCTGAAGCTCGCGCAGCGCGAGCACGCGCGCGAACGCGGCGTGACAACGATCCAATGGGTGTTCGATCCCCTGCAACCGAAAAACGCCCACGTCAACCTGACGAAGCTGGGCAGCGTCGTCCGCCGGTACTCAGTCAATCACTACGGTCACAGCAGCTCTCCACTTCACCGGGGCGGCGAGAGCGACCGCCTCGTTGCAGAGTGGCCGGTGACGGACGACCCGCCACGATTCGGCTCCGAAATCCGGACGATCACGATTCCCGCCGACATCCAGCGGCTCAGGAGGCTTCGTCCATGGGCAGCACGGGCGATTCAGCTCGCCGTGCGGGCTGCATTCGTCGAATCGTTTGCCGGCGGATACGTCGCTGCCGGCTTCGAGCGCCTGGGCGATGAATACGCGTACCTCCTGCGCCGCCAACTCGACGCCGGGATTCACGAAAACAGGAGGACGTGACATGAGGACGCTCGACGAACGCTTTCGTGAGCAGGTCGCTCGGACGCCTGACGCGATTGCGCTCATAGACCGGGATGAGCGCGTCACATTCAGGACGCTGCAGACGCGGGTCGGTCAGTTCGCTGGCCGCTTGCGCGGCGGCGGTGTGGGCTGCGGCCACGTTGTCGGAATCTACATGCGTCAGTCGACTGACGCCATCGTCGCGCTGCTGGCCATTGCGGAAACCGGTGCGGCATCCATCGGAATCGACCAGACATGGCCCCTAGCACGCACACGCGACCTGCTCGGCGATGTCAACCCGATCGCGGTCGCCGTCGACGACGATGAGCGAGGGTGGGCACTGCGGCACGACTGCGAGATCGTCGTCGTCGCTGCAAAGCGCGCGAACGTCCGCCTGCCGCCCCGCATCCGGCCCCTGCCCGAGGCCGGGGACGACGTGTTCAGCGTTGTCTATACGTCGGGTTCAACGGGTCACCCGAAGGGAGTTCTCGTTACGCGTCGGTCGTTGCTCAACAAGCTCGCGTGGACGTGCAGTCGATATCCGTGCTCGTCGGGCGATGTGGCGTTCATGTACCGGTCCTCCGCAACCGTGGGATCTCCGGTGGACTGCCTGAGCGCGCTGCTGCAAGGTGTTCCCACGTTGGTCAGCCCGGTCGACGACGCTCGCGACGTGGAGGCCATCATCGACGCGGCGCGCCGTGGTGGCGTCAGCCACTGTAGCGGTTCCCCCGGGTTCTGGGAGTCGGTGCTCGATGGCGCTGAGCGGCATCCGAATGGTTGGCCGACGCTGCGGCTTGCCAAGAGCAGCGGCGAACCCCTTCCGCCGCGGCTGATCGCTCGATTCCGGCGCGTGTTTCCCGGCGCACGCCTGCTGAACATTT
>Ga0066903_100002132_pt1 | contig 15203 bp, 14 predicted proteins | sample PanSoiMetaGPlot1_FD_67491 | JGI IMG/M metagenome (GOLD analysis project Ga0066903, IMG submission 67491) | Tropical forest soil microbial communities from Panama analyzed to predict greenhouse gas emissions - Panama Soil - Plot 1 (version 2) | ecosystem: Environmental > Terrestrial > Soil >...
AAAAAGCGCCGTCCGCCCGCGGTATGCGCTCAAAATCACTCGACTTTGGCGCCGGACACCTTCACCACATGCGCCCACTTCTCGATGTCGGCGCGCAGGAACTTGTCGAATTCCTCGGGCGTCATCGGCATCGGCACCGCGCCGTCCTTGGCCCAGGCTTCCTTCACGTCCGCCCGGTTCATGACCTTGATGCTCTCGGCATTGAGCAGATCGATGATTGGCCTGGGCGTGCCGGCCGGCGCCATCAGCCCGATCCAGATGGTCGCCTCGTAGCCGGGCACGCCGGCCTCCGCCACGGTCGGCATCTCGGGCATGACCGTCGAGCGCCTGGTCCCGGTGGTGCCCAGGCCAGCGAGCTGGCCGGAGCGGACCCCTTCCGCCATCACGGTGATGGCGTCGAACATCATCTGCACGTGACCGCCGATGACGCTTGTGCGCATGTCGCCCGAGGTCTTGTGCGGCACATGGACGATGTCGGTTCCGCTCATGGCTTTGAACAGTTCGCCGGCCATGTGATAGGGCGTGCCCGGGCCCGAGGAGGCATAGTTGAGCTGGCCGGGCTTCGCCTTGGCCAGCGCGATGAAATCCTTCAGCGTCTTCGCGCCCACGGACGGGTGCGCGACCATCAACAGGTCGGAGGAGTTGATCGGGGTGATCGGAGCGAAGTCGCGCATCAGCTGGTAGGGCTGGTTGGGACGGAGCGATTCGTTGGTGGTGTGGGTGTTCGACATCACCAGCAGCGTGTAACCGTCGGGCGCCGATTTGGCGACCGCGTCAGTGCCGATGATGGCGCCGGCGCCGGGGCGGTTCTCGATCACGAAGCTCTGCTTGAGCTGTTCGCTCAGATGCTGCGCCAGCACGCGCGCGTAGACGTCGGCCGGTCCGCCGGCGCCGAACGGCACGACCATGCGCACCGGCTTGGACGGATAGGTCTGCGCCCCCGCCGGAACCGAGGCGGCAAAAACGGCGAGGACGGCGAGCGCGCCGCGCGTGAGGAATGCCATGAACGATCTCCCATGGATGCGGGGCGATGATAGAGGCCGGTCTGGTACGCTTCAATGCGGCGCGCCCGCGCGGGGTTCCGGTATCAGCGAAGCCAAAGGCGGGAACAAACGGTGGGGGACCGGATTTCGCTGCGCTCAATCCGGGCTACGATCCTCATCCGGCCACAAGATCCGCCGGGCGCTGTTCAGCCCACCACCAGCGCGGCGTGCTGGCTCTGCCCCTCGCTCAGGCCGCGCGCCTTCATCCAGTCGTAGGCGCGGTTGAACAGCGCCGGGTCGTAATAGTCGACGTGCTTGTAGCGCACGAACGCGCGCGAGAGCTCGCGCGGCTCGAGCGCGCCCTTGGCATGGGCGGTGACGTGGTGCGCGTATTTATAGAAATCGGCGTTGATCAGGTCGACCGCCTTGTTCTCGGCATCATAATAGGCTTTGCGCTGTTCCGGCGTCAGGTCGGCTGCGATCACCTCGCCGCCGCGATAGAACGACGCGGCGATGATGTGGGCGCCCTCCTTGAGGCCGAGGCTGATGAACGGCTCCATCACGGCGATCGCGCGGGCAGTGCCGGCCTTGAGCGCCGCATAGCGCATCTGCGGCAGCCCGCCGTGCTCGAGCTTGACGTGGTCGGCGCCGACCGCGCTCTCGAGCATCTGCAAGGTCGTATAATGCGAGCCGGTGAGCTCCTGCACCATCACCGGGACATCGGCGAGGTCGCGCGGCACCTGCAGCGTGTCGTCAAAGCTCAGGATCGCCTGCGCCGCGACGGCGGCGCGCAGCGCCGCGATGTTGCCGGCGCGGGCGCCGCGTTCGAGCCGGTCGATGCTGGCCCATTCGCAGACGTTGTAGCTGTCGGCGCCGCCGCAATCGAACAGCTGCTCCTTGAGCCGCGACATGATCGGGCGTTCGAGCGCGTCCTTCTCACGGTCGGCGTGGGTCGCGGAAAACTTCACGTCGAGCCTGGCGGCGTCGAACAGGCCCTCCTCGATGGCAACGATAACCGGCAGGTCGAACACCTGGTTGTTCGGCGCGATGCGCACCACGGGCTTTTGCTCAAGCGACGACATGGGTGCCTCTTCATTTGTTCGCGGAGCCTTCCGGTTCAGCATACTAGATCCAGTTCTGACTTATTTGAACCGCCCTCTCCGCGTCATGGCCTGGCTTGTCCCGGCCATCCACGTCTTGCTTCGCGGAAGCAAAGTCGTGGATGCCCGGCACGAGGCCGGGCATGACGTGGAGAATTGGCGTGCTAGTCCCGCGACGACGTCAACTCGCATTAGCTATTCTTTTCGACAAGGACCGACAGCGTGACCGAGCAGAGTGCGACGAACGTCACCATTGCGTTGACCGCATGCGAGAATTCCCATTGCCGCCGCAGTGTTTCCCAGTTTTCCCAGTTGGCGGGAATGGTGGCCCAATTGTCTGTCGCCTGGTTGACCGGGAAGGTCCACACGAAAAAGATCACCAGCGTCACCGCGATGCATAGGGCCGCAAACAGCGCGAACCCGGACGCAGCGGCGCGGCCGCGCTGCATGAAGGCCAGAACCAGATTTGCGACGAGAGCAGCGATAACAACGATGCCGATCAGCGCCCAACCGCGATAGATACCCTGCACGACGAAGTATTGGTCCTGCAGGAGGCTGATCTTATGGGGCAGCTCCAACAGATGCGCGCCGCCAGGGACGAGCGCGAGCGCCGTCAGAACGACCGCTGCGAATTGAACAAACCTCAGTGCCACGTGCATTCTTGCTGGCCCAGGCCGACGTGCGAGCTAACTTTAGCGCGACAGCCGCAGGGTCGGCAAAGGTGCGGTCGACTCACTCGAACTCTCAAGGCGCAGAGCGCAGCACCGTACCCACCATCACTATCGGGGCAATTACTGCGCCCAGTGATGGGCACGGCGCGGCGCTGTTCGCGGAGTGAGAGCGTGCGCGCTCGAAGCACGCCTTTGAACACCCTACGGACTGGGATGGAGCGAATCAGTTCCACAGTTCCTTCGAGGCGAGCCGAGCGCCCGCGGCGAGCGCTTCGAGCTTCGCCCACATGATCGAGGGGTGCACGCGGCGGTGGAACGGGCCCTGTGCGAAGCCGCAATCGGTGCCGGCGATCACGTTCTCACGGCCGAGGATGCGCGCGAGCCGCACGACACGCTCGGCGACGAGCTCGGGATGCTCGACCACGTTGGTGGCATGGCTGATGACGCCCGGGATCAGCACGCTACCGGCGGGCAGCTTCACGTCCTTCCAGACCGTCCACTCGTGCTCGTGGCGCGGATTGGCGCCCTCAATGACATAGGCGCCGACCTTCACGCTGAGGATCAGGTCGACGATGTCCTTGAGCGGCACGTCGCTCACATGCGGTCCAGGCCAGCTACCCCAGCAGACGTGGTAGCGGATGCGCTCGCGGGGCAGGCCCTCGATCGCCTGATTGAGCACGTCCATGTGCAGCGCGACCCACTTGCGGTAGTCGGCGAAGCTCGCCGGCGGCACCATGCGGTCGTAAGTGGTGGCGGCGCGCGCGTCGTCGAGCTGGAGAATGAAGCCGGCGTCGACGATCATCTTGTACTCGATGCGCATCGCCGCGCCGATCGCGCGAATGAGCTCCTCCTCGCTCTTGTAGTATTCGTTCTTGCGGTCCGGGATGACGCTCGCCGGCGCCGCCACCGGCATGAACGCCTCCTCGACCGTGACGCCTTTGAGCGCGGCCTTGAAGTTGTCGATGTCGCGCTGGAGCTGCGCCTGGCCGGTATAGGTGATCGGCCCGACGCAGACCGAGTCCATGGTGGTGGAGACGCCCTCACGGGCGTCGAGCTCGGCATAGAACTCGGCGAAGCGCGTGCGGTCGGCGCCGCGCTGGAACACATTGGCGCCCGGGTTGAAGGGTCGCCGCTCGAACCCCGACAGCCGTTCGAGCACGTATTGCGACCAGCTGATCGACTTGCCGAACTCGCCGTCGCTGACCACGTCGATGCCGGCCGCCGCCTGCCGCCGCACCACCTCCGCGACCGAGTCGGTGAGGCACTGGTCGTAGCCGTTCTGGTCGAAGCCCTCACGCTTCTGGCGCGCGCGCAAAAACTCCTGCAGCTGCGGCGGCCGGATCAGGCTGCCGACGTGGGTGGTGAGAATGCGCTCGATGCTGCGTTTCATATGGGGCCTTCAGGCGTGTCGTTGGGGCGGCGCCATTTTCGATGGCTGTACGACAGGGAGCACGCGCGTGCAACCCGCGCCAGCAGAGCAATCTATTCTCTCAATCCATGCGATAATTGCGCGCCGTCTTCTTCGCCAGCGCCCGGAATTGGCGAACTACCGGCGACGGATCGCCGCGGCGCGATGCGAGATTGAGCGGCACCCTGAGCTGCGCCACGCCCTTGAGGCGCCGATAGACGACACCCTCCATATGCATCCGCTGGAGCGAGGCCGAAACGATGGCGACGCCGAGGCCGGCTGAGACGAGATTCAACATCGATAATTGTTGAGGAACGACGTGCCCAATATGCGGGCTGAAACCTGCCGCCTGGCATGCCGCGACGACTGCGTTGCCCAGCATCGTCAGCGCGCCTTGCGGGCTGCCGTAGAAGACAAATGTTTCGCCGGCAAGAGCTCCTACTGGCAGAGCATCGCCATTCTCCCTTCGAGCAAGCGCGTGGCCGCGGGGCAATGCAGCCACCAAACCTTCTTCGTGCAACAGGTCGATGACCACCTCCTGCCGACTGGCGACGGGCGTGCGGATGAAGACGGGCGTGCGAATGAACGCGACGTCGATCTTATCCTCCCGAATTTCCTCGATAAGGTCGTGCGGAAAAGCCTCCGACAATGTCACCGACACCAGCGGGAATGCCTGCCGAAACTCGCGGATGATGCGCTGCACCAATGGATAGAGCCCGGCGCCGCTCGTGTAGCCAAGAGAGATGCGACCTTGCTCGCCGCGCGCCGTACGCCGGGCCGCGTCTAATGCGTGGTCGAGGTGAGCGAGCATGGCGCGCGCATCATCGAGGAGCACACGGCCGGCGTCGGTCAGCTCCACCCCGCGCGGCTTGCGGCGGAACAGCTGCACGCCCGCCTCCCGTTCGATCGCTTTGATCTGCCGACTGAGCGGCGGCGGTTGGATGCCGAGCCGCTCAGCTGCCCGCGTGATATGCCGTTCCTTGGCAACCGCGATGAAATACCGAAGCTGTCTCAATTCCATTGCATTACCCAAAAGGTAATGATTTCGGCTCTGCCCCATCATGGCCAGTTAGCCTCAAAAAGGCTAGCAGTTGGCTTGCTAAGAATTGCCGCTCGGGACAGTGGCGAAGTCTCGATATCTGCGGCCTCATCAGCGGGCGAGCCCAGGACATCATGCGAGCTTGTTTGTCGGCACGGTCAGCGGTGACGGCCATGCGGCAGATCATGGGCCTGGGTGCGAGAGTGGGCCTGTGCAAGAGTGAGAGCGGAAGCGCGATGAGACAGTCACGCCGAGAGTTTCTTACTTTCGCCGGCGCGGGCGCCGCCCTCCCCGCCCTTTCGGGTATTGCCGGAGCGCAATCTTATCCGACGCGACCGGTGCGCGTGATCGTCCCCTATGCGCCGGGCGGTACCGACGTTTTCGCTCGCCTCGTCGCGCAAAAGTTGTCGGAGCGATTTGGCAAGCAGTTCTATGTCGAGAACATCGTCGGCGCGAGCGGCAGCATCGGCACCGCCCAAGCAGCGCGGGCCGCGCCCGATGGCCACACTGTCCTTTTCGTGTTCACAACGTTTACAATTAATCCGGCGTTCCTCGATAAGGTCCCCTACGATCCGTCCAAGGACTTTGCAGCAGTCACGCTTGCCGCCGCCCAGACGACCGTGCTCCTGGTCAACGCCTCGGTTCCGGTGAAAAGCGTCAAGGAACTGATCGACCTCGTCAGAGCCAACCCCGGCAAGTACAGTTTTGCTTCTCCGGGAGTAGGGACACCCCCACATCTTTTTGGCGAACAGTTCCGTCTCTCGCTTGGTCTCGACCTCGTGCATGTCCCGTTCAATGGCTTGGGCCCTCAGACAGCCTCGGTCCTCGCCGGTCACACGCCGATCTCCATCGGCGGGCTCGCGTCGGCCGAGCAGCACATCAAGGACGGCAAGCTGCGCGTGCTCGCGGTCTTGGGCAAGACGCGATCGCGAATACTGCCCGATGTGCCAACCATGACAGAATCGGGCCATAGCGACATGGAGGCGGATAGTTGGGTGGGCGTGCTCGTTCCGAAGAGAACGCCGACAGAGATCATCACCGCGCTCAATCGTGAAATCGTCAAGATCATCGCAGTGCCGGATATGCAGAAGCGCCTTTTAGAGCTTGGCTATGAGGCGATCGGCTCCACGCCGGAGGAGTTCGCAACGCGGATCACACTCGAGACCGCGAAGTGGGCGCGGGTAGTCAGGGCCGCCAACCTCAAGCCCCAGTGAGGCTCCTCGCCCCGCATCGCAGGGTCAATGTGGATCTTGCTTGCATCAGGCCCGCCATAGCTGTTGCACACCTCGGCGACCGACCGGGTGAGGTGCTCCTCGTAGGCCTGTTGGTCGAGCTCTCGCTTCTGCCGCAGGCAAAAAAATCTGCTGCAGGCTCGGGGCGGCCGCGCGGGCACGAACGGGGTTTCACTAGCAGCGGCGCCACGGCCGAACAACCGCGCGCGGCAAGCGGTCGCGGCTTGATCCCTGTGACAGTCATACTATGACGGTGCTGCGGGCGCGTTGTTCCCTTCCCTGCGCACCGCTCGATCCAAACCCATGGAGACGTCATGCTGCTCCTCAACAATGCCGATGTCGCCAAAGTGCTCGACATGCGCATGTGCCTTGATGCGCTCGATGCCGTTTTCCAGGAGATGGCGCGGGGCGAGGCCGTCGGCATGGGCAGGATCGACGTCTATGTGCCGTCGGGCGCGCCCGCGGCGAGTGCTGCGCCCTATTACCGCTGGGCGGTGATGACGGGCGGCAGCAAGCGCGACGGCCTCGTCTGCGCCCGCATGCTTTCCGACATGGTGGAGTGGCCGCGCGAATATGGACGCATCCGCGAGAACAAATACGCCCGCGCGCCCGGCACCTTCCTGGGTCTCTTGTTCCTGTTCAGCGCCAAGGACGCCACCCCGGTCGCGATGATCAACGACGGCTTCCTCCAGCACATGCGGGTCGGCGGCGGCGCCGGATTGGGCGTGAAGTACCTGTCGCGGGCGGACGCCAGTACCGTCGGCATGATCGGCTCGGGCGGCATGGCGCGTACCTACCTCGACGCGTTCTGCCAGGTGCGCAAGATCAGAAAAATGAAAGTCTGGAGTCCCAACGTCGAGAACGCGCGCGCCTATGCTTACGAGGCGGCCGACCGGCACGGCGTCGAGACCGAGGTCGCGGCGTCGGCGCGCGAGGCCGTGCGCGGCGTCGACATCGTCTCGTGCTGCACCTCGACCAACGAACCCGTGTTCTTCAACGACTGGCTCGAGCCCGGGATGCATGTCACCAACCTCACCTCGAGCGAGATCGAGCCGACGCTGCCGAAGATCGTCGACCTCGCCATGCGCGCCGGCGAAGCGACGCCGCGGCTCGAAAAGCTGCCGGTGGAAGCCGATTACTTTCGCGCCGGCTTCCTCGGCTACGTCGCCGGCTCGCCGCAAGAGCGCGCGCTGGTGCCGAAGCTCACGCTGCCGCCCGAGATCATCGGCCTGCCGCCACTCGTCGACCTTATCGCCGGGCGCGCCCGCGGTCGCACCGACGACAGGCAGACCTCATTCTTCCTCAACGTCGGCGCGATCGGCGCCCAATTCGAGGGCGTGGCGGCCGCGGTCTACAACAAGGCGCGCGAGCAGGGATTGGGCACCGAGATCCCGACCGACTGGTTCCTGCAGGACATCCGCGATTGAGTTTCCGTGCCGCCAGTCGATTTGCCATCGACCCCGGCCCGGCAGTATCGTTGCGCACCTTGGTCGCCGTTGCGGGTTGCCCATGCCGAGCGATTTCGAAACCGCCCTTACCGAACGCGTCGACGCGATGCTCGACGCCTGCACCAAGTGCGGCAAGTGCTTCGAGGCCTGCCCGATCACCGGCGCGGCCGGGATCGCCAATGCCGATCCGCAGGCGACGATCGCGGGTGTGCTCGAAATCGTGCGGACGGGCGAGGGGCCTGAAGCTTCGCGCAAGTGGGCGAGTTCTTGCGTGCTCTCGGGCGAGTGCATCAAAGTCTGCGACTACGGCGTCAATCCGCGCTTTCTCCTCAACATGGCGCGGGTGGCGATGGCGCGCGCCAAGAACGAGCCGCGGCAGCAGCGCAAGCTCGGTGTCGACGGCTTCCGCCTGGTCGCGCGCGACGTGACCCAGCTCTCGCGCCTGCAGCTCACCGACGCGCAGCTTGCCCGCCTCGGCCAGGATCCGAGCAAGGAACTCGACGCCGCCGAGCCGCCCGACGTGGTGTTCTATACCGGCTGCAACGTGCTCAAGACCCCGCACATCGCGCTGCTCGCGCTCGACATTATGGATGCGCTCGACGTGCGCTATCAGGTGATGGGCGGCCCGAGCCATTGCTGCGGCGTGGTGCAGATGCGCACCGGCGACGTCGACACCTCGGGGCGCTTCGGCCAGAACACCATGGACAAGCTCGCGCGGAGCAAGAGCGGACAGGTGCTGGCCTGGTGCCCGAGCTGCTTCGTGCAGTTCACCGAATTCACGCTGCCGACGGTCGAGCGCACGCGCGGCGCCAAGCCGTTCGAGATGACACCGTTCGTCCTCTTTCTGCGCTCGCGTCTTGAGCAATTGCGTCCGCTGCTCAAGACGCCGGTCGACATGCGGATCGCGCTGCATCGCCACACCGGCGCCGCCGGCGTGATGGAAGCGGCGGCCGAGATCCTTGCCGCCGTGCCCGGCGTTACGCTGGTCGATCTCGGCCAGCCCTCGCCCGGCCTGATGAGCAACTACATGCGTGCGCTGCCGGCCTACAAGCGCGAGCTGCAATTGAAGGAGCTCGAAGCCGCGCGCGACGCGGGCGTCGACGCGCTGGTCGCGGTCTACCACGCCGACCACCGCGAGCTCTGCGCGCACGAGCGCGACTGGCCGTTCGTAGTCCTTAACATGCTCGAGATCGTTGGCGCCAGCATGGGATTGCGCCACGAGGACCACTACAAGCGGCTCAAGCTCATGCAGGACGTCGACGCGATCCTCGCCGATTGCGCCGACCTCGCCGCCCAACATCGCCTCGACCCGGCGACCGCGCGGCTCGCGGTCGAGGCGATGCTCGAGGACCAGCCGCTGCCACTCGTCGGCAAGCGCGCCGGATCGAGCGGCGCAATGGCGGATTGAATGCCGCGCTCTCTGCGGGCTATCGTTGCGCGAACGCAGAGGTTGGGATGTCCGGAATCTACAAGCAGGACAATTGGTCGCTTTCCAAATGTTCGCTGAATGACCAAGAAATTTTCATTCGCATGAGAGACGCCCTGCCGTCGGCGGCGGATCGTGAGCTTTACTCAAACCTCATTCTCGTTTCGTGGACCTATTCAACCGGCCCATCTGGATTGCCGACTGCGGATACGGCTCAGTTGATGCAAGATTTCGAGAACGCCATTGAATCGGCACTGGAAACCAAGGGGCTCGGTGTGCTTGCTGCTTGCATCACGGGTAAAGGCAGAAAGGAATGGCGCTACTACACGTCCGATAAGGACGAATTCATGGCCCAATTCAATTCCGGCCTCAAGAGTCACCCTGCATATCCCATCCGATTGCAAGTCTTTGCCGATCCGCAATGGAGTGCTCTTGCAGAATTGCTGGCAAGGCGCGCCTGATCCGTCGCAAGCCGCTCAGGACGGCGAATTGCGCTACTCCACGACCATCTCGGTGACGTCGTAGCCGAGCGCCGCGTTGGCGCCCTGCGGCACCAGATAGCTTGCGGCGATCTTCATCCCGGCCTTGAGCCCTGAGCGGTCGGTCGCGGCGCCGTCGATATCGGTGTCGGAGGTGATGCGCAGCCGCACATCCGGCCCGCTCTCCGGCTTCACGGTGAGCCGGCGCCCCTCGTCGCGGGCGTCGATGATGGTGCCCTTGAGGCGCCCTTCGACCAGCGGGACGATCTGCGGCCCCTGCCCCTGCAGCTCGCGATAGAGCGTCTCGGCGAGCCATTCGAAGTGCTCGTCGCGGTCCCAGCCCTGGTACTCGTTCATGTTGAACTCTTTCTTGATCGCCTCGAGCGATAGGCCCCTGGCCATCATGGCGCGCACCTTGGAGCGCGCGAGCAAGAGGTAGTCGGTCAGCGCGTAGAGGTCCTTCACGTCGCCGAGCGGACCATGCGCCGGCACCATTGCTCGCGGCCGCAGCGCGCTGAACACTTCGAGCTGCTTGAGCATGCCGAGCGTGGTGCCGTGGCTGTAGTCGGGGCGGATGTCGGGATGGCGCTCGCGGTAGCCGACGAAGCCGGCGTGCGTCACGCCGGCCTCCGGCAGCCAGATCGCGATGTCGCCGGGATTGTAGGGGTCGTCGACGTAGAGAAGCTCGATGGTCTTGCCGCCGAGGCTCAGCGTCATCCGGTCGGAGAAGCTCAACACGCTGTCGATCGGGTTCACGTCCTTGAGCGCGTCGGCGCGCTCGCGGAAGCGCTTGCGCCAGGACTTGATCTGGTAGGGCTTCCAGGACGCCCACTCCTTGGCGACGCGGTCGTGCACGATCACGTTCGCGGGCGGCGAGAACAGCGGGATGCCCCCGGTGTGGTCGCCGTGATTCTGGCTCACGATCACGTAGCGCACCGGCTGGCTGGTCACCGACTTGATGAGGGTCTGCAGGATGCGGGTCTCGGGCGGGCTGTTGCCGGTATCGATCAGCACCACGCCCTGCGTGGTCACCACCACGAGCGCATTGGCGTCGTTGCGCCTGCCGATGAAGGCGTAGACGTCCTCGGCGACTTTCCTGAGCTCGGCCTTGTCGCCGGTGACCGCCCGCGCCGCCGGTGGCCCAACAACCGCCAGCGCCAAGCTGAGAACAAGCGACGGAACGAGCTTCACGGCGTTCATCGGTTCCTCCTTCGGCACGCTTTTCGTCGAGTCCGCCTTTGCCACGCCCATCCGAGGGGATAGTCTGTTTGCAAGGTCGAGCCAAGAGACCAAGGGAGGACGACGAGATGAACGCTGCGCTCCGCTGCGCTGCGCTGGCAGCCGCTATCACGGCTCCGCTTTCAGCCATTGCGCCGGCCTTGCCGGCTGCCGAACTCGATCCGGCCGTGGTCAAGATCCTGCCGCCAGAACAATTCAAGTGGCGCGACCCGACCGACCAGGCCCCGACCAACCAAGTCGTCCTGCAAGGCGAACCCGCCAAGCAGGGCAGCCTCTACATGGTGATCAACAGGTTCAAGCCTGACCGCGGCTTCGGCAACGCGCACTATCATCCCAACGATCGCTTCATCAACGTGATTGCCGGCGCCGCCTGGCGCGGCACCGGCTCAGTAGTCGACCCCAACCACGCCACCCGCGTGCCCAAGGGCACGTTCATGATCGACCACGCCACAAAGGTGCACTGGGACGGCACCAAGGGGGAGGCCGGCGCCTATCTCATTAGCGGGATCGGTCCCTCCACCAGCATCGACATCCCGAAGGACAACGGCCCCTACAAGGGCGACGACCCGTCGGCCGCGACCATCAGGCTACCCAACCAGATCGAGTGGAAGGACAATCCCAACAACCGCGTGGTCACGCTCGCTGGCGATCCCGACAAGCCCGGCGTCTATGTGCAGATGATCACATGGAAGAAGGGCAACTTCAGCCGCCCGCATTTCCATCCCAATGACCGCTTCATCTATGTGCTCGACGGTACCTGGTGGATCGGCACCGGCAACAAGTTCGATCCGGCCAACCTGACGGTGCCGGCGAAGGCGGGTTCGTTCGTCACCCATTTCGCGAAGGGCGTGCACTGGGACGGCGCCAAGGATGAGGACGCGACGCTCATTATCATCGGCGACGGGCCGGCGACGAACACCCGCGTCGAAGAAGCGAAGTAGTCAAACGGAAACAAAGGAAAAAGGGAGGAAGACATGATCATTCGCCGCACTCTCCTGCTCGGCGCCGGCGCACTCGCACTCACCATCGGTGTCAACACGATCGGCCAGGCGGTCGAGCTCGATCCGAAAGCGGTCGCCTACATCAAGCCCGACGACTTCAAGTGGCGGAATCCGCCGGGGGTGGGACCGAACAACGGCGTCAGTTTCTGGGGGGATGGAACAAAGCCCGGTTTCTACGGCGGCATCACCCAGTGGAACAAGGGCAACAATTTCAGCCGTCCGCATTTCCATCCCAACGACCGCTTCATCCATGTGCTCAAGGGCACCTGGTGGAACGGCACCGGCACCGCCTTCGACCCGGACAACACGGTCCCGATGCGGGCCGGCACGCTGGTGACACACCACGCCAAGGGCATCCACTGGGATGGCGCCAAAGAAGAAGACGCCATGCTGCTGATCATCGGCGATGGTCCCGCGACCAACACGCCCGCGCAGCAGACCGAAGGCAAGTTCGACGGCAAGCTCAATGCGCAGTTCGTCACCTTCAAGGCGCCCGATCAGTTCGTCTGGCGCGATCCAAGCAACGCGTCCCCCACCAATCAGAGCATCCTGGTCGGCGATCCGTCGAAGACTGGCATCTACGTGAACATCAACCGCTTCAAGCCGGGCAACTTCAGCCGCCCGCACTTCCACCCGAATGATCGCTACATCATGGTGCTGAAAGGCACGTGGTGGGTGGGCACCGGCACCAAGTTCGATCAGAACGCCACCGTCCCCATGCCCGCGGGCACGTTCGTCACCCACTTCGGCAAGCAGGTGCACTTCGACGGCGCCAAGGACGAGGAGGTCGAGGTCCTGACCATGGGTGAAGGGCCGGCGACCAGCACGCCTGCCGAACAGAAATAGCGCCGCGATCGCTCGCGCGGCCGCTCAGGCCGCGCTCTTTGCCATCGCCAGTTCGGGGCACAACCCCACGCTGGCGCGCGGCGTGACCTCGAGTGCGGAATCGTAAGCCTGGGCGGGCGCGGCGCAGCCCCACTCAATCGCCATTGCCGGGCTTGACCCGACAGTCGATCATTCGCAACAAGATGGCTGGGGCAAGCCCGCATGACAGAAAGACCGTGGAGACGAAATGCCCGAAGTATTCGTCGAGAAGCTCGCTGACTTCGCCGACGGCGACCGCCGCATCGTGCTCCATGAGGGGCTCGAGATCGGCGTGTTCCACTGGCAGGGGCAGTTCTATGCCTACCAGAACCTGTGCCTGCATCAGGGCGGGCCCTGCTGCGAAGGCGTGATCATGAACAAGGTCGAGGACGTGCTGGCGCCGGACAAGTCATGGCTCGGCCAGACCTTCACGGACGAGGCGCATTTCGTATGCCCCTGGCACGGCTACGAATACGACATCAAGACCGGCGAATGTGCCGGCAACCGCACCCTGCGCCTCAAGTCCTACGAGGTCGTGCGCCGCGGCGCCGACCTTTATGTCATCACCGGTTAGTACAATGTACGGTTCGAGCAACGCTCTCCGTTCGTTCCCGCGCAAGCGGGAACCCAGCTGCAAAAAACTGGCTTTGCCAACCTGGGTCCCCGCTTGCGCGGGGACGAACGGAATTTGACCTAAGGAAACCCGCCATGGAGATGCAACCCAACGATTTCCGCCGCATGTCGATCGAGGAATTCGACACCACCAAGCTGCTCGCGCATGCCTCGCAGCAGGCGCGCGAACGCGGCTACGACAAGTTTCCGATCGTCGACGTCGACTCGCACCACTACGAGAACGAGTCGATGCCCGAGATCCTCGAATATCTCGACGACCCGGTGCTCAAGCAGCTCGCGCTCGCCGGCTCGCGGCCGAGCGCCAAGAACGCACGCATCCTCAATACCATGGTCGGCTACCAGGACATGGGCGGCCGGATCCCACGCTATCAGCAGCGCGTGTTCGAGAAAGCCCCTGCCGGCAAGGGCCAGCGCGACGCGGCGCTGACCAAGCGCTGGATGGACGCGGTCGGCGTCGACGTCGCGGTGCTGTTCCCGACCCCGATGCTGGCGCTCGGCGTGCACCCGCAGGTCGAGGTCGAGATCGCGCTCTCGCGAGCCTACAACCGCTGGCTCTGCGAGCGCGTGCTGGCGCACGAGCCGCGCCTCGTCTCGATGCTTTATTTGCCGTTCAACGATCCCGACGCGACCTATGCGTTCGTGAAGGAGTTCGGCGAGAAGAAGGGCGTGGTCGGATTCCTGATCACGTCCACCCGGTATCGCCCGGTGCACGCCAACCAATACATGAAGACGTATTCGCTGCTCGAGGAGATGGGCCTGCCGATCGCGTTCCACGGCTCCTATCACTGGCACGATCAGGCGCAGGGCATGCTCAACCGCTTCATCTCAGTGCATGCGCTCGGCTTCGTCTGGTACAACATGTGCCACCTTGCCAACTGGATCATCAACGGACTGCCGGAGCGCTTCCCCAGGCTCAAGGTGATGTGGCTCGAAAGCGGACTCGCCTGGATTCCGTTCATGATGCAGCGCTTCGACAACGAATATCTGATGCGCACCTCGGAGGCCCCTGCCCTCAAGAAGGTGCCGTCCGACTATATGCGCGACATGTATTTCGCCTCCCAGCCGATGGAGATCACCGACCACGGCCTGCTCAAGGAGACGTTCCGCGTCATCAACGCGGAGACGCAGCTCCTATATTCCTCCGACTATCCGCACTGGGATTTCGACCTGCCGTCGACGATCTACGACCTGCCGTTCCTGAACGAGACCGCCAAGCGCAACATCCTTGGCGGCAACGCGATGCGGCTGTTCAATCTCAAGCTCGGCGCTGAGAAGCTCGCGCGCGTGGCGTGACGCCGCCGGCCCCGGCACCCGAAGCGGACACAAAAGGACTTGCGACCGGAACCGGCTCGGTCGCAAATGATCCACCCACCGCGGTCATTCACGTTAGGTATTCGCGAACAGGTGCCGTGGAGTTTCTGGCCGAAGTTTCCCAGTCACTCCGGTTTGATGCCCGCGAACCTGACCACCTTGCCCCACTTCTCGCTTTCTTCCGCAAAGAGCTTCTCAAACTCAGCTGGAGTGCTGACAAAAACTCTGCCGCCCAAATCGGCGAGCCGGGCTCTCATCTTCGGATCGACGAGGCCAGCATTGATCTCCTTGTTGAGCATGTCGACGATCTCAACGGGCGTATTCTTGGGAGCGCCGATGGCAAACCAGGCGCTCGTCTCGTAGCCCGGC
>Ga0066903_100002133_pt1 | contig 15202 bp, 9 predicted proteins | sample PanSoiMetaGPlot1_FD_67491 | JGI IMG/M metagenome (GOLD analysis project Ga0066903, IMG submission 67491) | Tropical forest soil microbial communities from Panama analyzed to predict greenhouse gas emissions - Panama Soil - Plot 1 (version 2) | ecosystem: Environmental > Terrestrial > Soil >...
GCCGGCTCGCCCGGGATTACGAACGATTGAGTGAAACGCTCGCCGGCTGGCATTGGGTCGCCTCGATTCTACTCCTGCTGGGCCGGGTGGCGTTCAATAGTGCATAACAGGCTCTAGACAACCGATGGCAAGGAATCGCGAGCCGGTCCAGGCTATCTGGGGGAGTCCTTCTCGCCAACTTCCTTTCCTATCTTCTTTTGGCGGTTTACTATGGGGGTTGGCTGATGATCGCTGAATTTGGAGAATAGCGGAAATTTGACTCACGCGAGCCCCGCTTGAAAAATCATCCCGCCGCTCATAATTTACCCTTGATCTTGGCAACGGGAGATTGTGCCTGTGGTTACGACCGAGACCGAAGGGAAAACCGTCTACCAGGGATGGGAACTGAAGGATCCGGACTTGCTCCGCCGGGTCAATGAACTGCGGCGGACGGACAACTATACCAACTGGTATTACCTGGCACGGGAATACCTGTTTCTTGCCATCGTCGTCGGCAGCGTCATCGCTTTCTATTACTGGCTGGAGGCCGAGGGCCATTCGCTTCTGTGGGCCATTCCGCCCGCGCTCGTGGCGATGGTTTTTGTGGGGGCCGGACAGCATCGGCTCGCCACCCTCACTCACGAAGCCAGCCATTACATGCTCTTCCACAATCGCCTCTTGAACGAAGTCGTTTCGGAATGGTTTTGCATGTTCCCCCTCCTGGGCGCGACACATCCATACCGCGTCCAGCACCTGGGGCACCATCAATATCCCAACGATCCCGAGCGCGATCCGGACATCACCCAGCTCAAGATGAGCGGGCACAAGTTTGAGTTTCCCATGACGCGCTGGCGTTTCGTGTGGGAATGCGTGATCAAGCAGTTCTTCTGGCTGCCCAATCCGATCCGCTACATCCTGGCGCGGGCCAGCTTCGTGGTGGACATGGGCGACGACGGCCCCTATCGCTTGAAGCGAAAACGCTCGCCGATCCTGGCCATCGTTCCGGGCCTAGCCTTGATCGGCCTCGTTGCCGCCCTGTCATTCCTGGTCTGGCAGGGGGACCCGATGTTGCTGGGAATCGTGCCGGCCGTGCTGCTATCAAGCATGCTCGCCTTCTATTCCCTCGTGCCCGAACGGCTCTTCGTGCAATACTCGATCAAGAGCGACCTGACGCCGCGGATGCAGTCGGTCATGCGCATGACCTTCAACATCCTCCTCATCACCGCGATTGCCTGTCTCACCTATCTGACGGGCAAACCGTGGTGGCTGTTCTTCCTCGTGCTCTGGGTCTTTCCCCTGGGAACCACGTTTTCCTTTTTCATGATCCTGCGACAACTGGTGCAGCACGGCAACGCCGACCAGGACAAGTTCACCAACACGCGGATCTTTGAAGTGGCCTGGCCGATTGCCGCCTCCGTGTTCCCGATCGGCAACGATTACCACCTGCCCCATCATCTGTTTCCGATGGTGCCGCACTACAACCTGCGCAAGCTGCACGCCATGCTCATGGAGACGGATGTGTACCGCAAGCAGGCCACGCTGGTCGAAGGCTATTTCCTGCCAAGAGAAAGGCCTCCCAAGCATCCGACGGTGCTCGACATCATGACGCAAAAGTGATTGCAGATTCTAGATTGCAGATTTTTCATGTCGGAAAAACTCAACGTCATTACGGGCGCGACCGGACTTCTGGGCAGCCATATTGCCGAAAACCTCGCGGCCCGTGGCGAACGCGTGCGCGCCTTGGTCAGGCCGTCGAGCAACGCCGCTTTCCTCAAGAATCTTGGCGTCGAAATAGCGATGGGGGATTTGAACGATCTGCAGTCGATTCGCCAGGCGGTTTCCGGAGCGGCTATTGTATACCACTGTGCGGCCCGGGTCGGCGACTGGGGGCCTTGGGAACAATACCAGGCGGAAACCGTGTCGGCCACACACAACCTGGTCGAAGCCTGCCAAGCCGAGAACGTCATCCGGTTATTGCACGTCAGTTCCATTTCGGTCTATGGCATCATCAAGAGCCCGAAGGCGCCCCTGGCCGAGGATGCTCCGCTGGGACAACACTTATGGCGCTGGGATAACTACGCACGCTCCAAGATCATGGCCGAGGAAGAGGCTCGCAAGTATCCCGAGCACACCATCGTCAGGCCGAGCTGGATTTACGGCCCGCGCGACCGGACCACCATTCCGCGGGTGGTGCCGGCCCTGCGCTCGGGCAAGGTGCCCATCATCGGCTCGGGCGAGAACTATCTGAACCTGATTTATGCGGGCGACGTGGCCGACGGCGCCATCCGCGCCGCCCAGCATGCCGACGCCCGCGGCCAGGCGTACAACCTGTGCAGCGACGGCGAAGTGACGCAGCGCAATCTGCTGGACACCTTGACGGATGCATTGTCGCTGCCGCGCATCCAGAAGCATGTCCCGTTCTACCTGGCGAACAAGTTTGCTTTCTTGCGTGAGTGCGTGGCGCGGTTGCTACGGCGGAAGAAACCGCCGCGAATCACCCGGCGTGCCATTTATCTGATCGGCCGGCCAACCCTCTTCAGCAGTGTCAAGGCCCGCAAACAACTCGGCTGGTTTCCCCAGGTGAATATCCAGGAAGGCGTCAAAAGATCGATGGAATGGTATCTCGCCCAGGAGAACAAGCCATGATCTGGTTCTGGCAGGAATTTCTCGACTGGTTGCCCGTCCTGGTGACCCTGTTCTACATCGTCCTCACCGCCGGCACCTTGACCTGGATCCTGATGACCAAGACGGATACGACGTCGGCTGTGGCCTGGTGTTTGTTGATCATCTTCCTGCCGTTCATCGGCTCGGTGTTTTTTTATTTCTTCGGCTGGCAGCACATCGACAAGCCGCTGGAGCGAAAGAAACGGCACAAGCTGGCTTTTCGCTTTCCGGGTCACCGCCCCGGATCGGGTTCCTTTACCCTGACAAAAGAGAAGGCGGAGGAGCCAACCCTCGGAGAAAGCCTGGCCAGACTGGCAGACCGTTTCGGGGCCTATCCGCGCTCGGCCGGCAACCACATTGATTTCTATCATGAAGGCCAGCCGGCCTTCGACGCCATGCTCCAGGCGGTCCGCGCCGCACAACATCACATTCATCTGGAGTTCTTCATTTTTCATGCCGACGATATTGGCCGGCAGTTTCTCCACGAACTGACCGCCAAGGCGAAAGCAGGCGTCGAGGTTCGTTTGCTCTACGATGCCATGGGTTCGCATAGTCTGCCTCAAAGCGCACTGAGCGACCTGCGGCAGGCGGGAGGCAAGACCAGCGTGTTTCTGCCGCTCAATCCCTTGCGCCGCCGCTTTCAGATCAACATGCGCAATCACCGCAAGATTCTGGTAGCGGACGGCAAGGTCGGCTTCTTGGGCGGACTCAACATCGGCGACGAGTACCTGGGCAAGAACCCGCGTTTCGGCTTCTGGCGCGACACGCACCTGGGCCTGCGCGGCCCGGCTGTCGGCGATTTGCAACGCGTTTTCTGCGAAGACTGGGATTTCGCCTCCGGGGAACACCTGACCGAAGGAAAGGACCCGGAAAAGATGAAACAGTATTTTCCCCCTCCGGAAACCGGCGGGCCATTCCCGGCCCAGATCATCGACTCCGGGCCGGACCGGGATTTCAAGAGCATTCGCGAGATTTACTTTGCCGCAATCCTGAAAGCACGCCGCCGGCTGTGGATCGCCTCGCCGTATTTCGTACCGGATGCCGCCCTTCTCGATGCCATCTGCCTGGCGGGTTACCAGGGAGTGGATGTCCGTTTTCTGGGCCAGTTTGTCCCGGACAAGCAGGTTCCCCAGTTTGTCGCCCGCTTTTACTGGCGGCAGGTGGTGCCCGCCGGAGTGAAGGTCTACCAGTACACCAAGGGCATGCTGCATTCCAAGGTGGTCCTGGTGGATGGCGAATGGGCCTCCGTGGGAAGCGCCAACATGGACAACCGCAGCCTGCACCTGAATTTCGAGATCAATTGCATGATGGATTCGCCCGAGGCGGTGGCCAACCTGGAATCCGCCTTCCTCGATGACCTGAGCCATTCCATTCGCCTGGAGCGAAAAGTCTACGCTCACCGGCCGTTCGCGGGCCGATTGCTGGAGAACGCCTTTCGGCTGCTGTCGCCGATTTTGTAAAATACAACGGCACAGTTGATTCGATCCCTGGCTACCGTGAGATCCGCATGAACCCATTTGACGCTGCTTCCCCACTGGATGCCCGCTATTACTTGGCCGAGAGTGATTTCTTCCAGCGACTGCATCCGTATGTTTCGGAGGCGGCGCAGGTCAAGTACCTGGCTCGTGTGGAAGCCGCACTCACGGAAACGTTGGCTGCCCACGGCGTCTGTTCTTCCGCAGCCGCCAAGGAAATCGCCCAGGCTGCGGCGGTCGTCACTCCGGACGAGGTGTACGCCGAGGAACGCCGCATCCAGCACAACATTCGTGCACTGGTCAATTGCATTCGCAACAAGATAAGTCCGGCTGCCCGGCCCTTTGTTCACCTCTTCGCCACTTCCGCCGACATCATGGACAGCGCTCGCGCCGTGTGCCTGCGCGAAGTCACGAAGGATGTGCTCTTACCGGACCTGGGCGAACTGCTGCGTAAGCTGATTCGCCTGGCCCGCGCGTATGCCGATACGCCGCAGATGGGCCGAACACATGGCCAGCATGCTGTGCCGATCACCTTTGGTTTCGCCGTGGCGCTGTATGTTTCGCGGCTGGGACAGCGCATCGAAACAATCGATTGGGCAGCTCAAAATTTGCGTGGCAAGTTCGCCGGGGCGGTCGGGGCTTACAATGCCCTGTCGTTGCTTCGCCGAGATAATCCTGCCGCGCTGGAAGCCGATCTCATGAAACGATTGGGGTTGGCAGTGCCGCAAATCTCCAGCCAGGTCGTGCAGCCCGAATATGTGACCGATTTCGTCTATGCCCTGGCATCCACGTGGGGAATCATGGCCAACCTGGCCGACGATTTCCGCCATTTGCAGCGCAGCGAAATCCGCGAACTGCGCGACAAGAAAGCGGAAAACCCCAAGTCGGAGGTTGTCGGCTCTTCCACCATGCCGCACAAGATAAACCCCAAGGATTTCGAGAACGTCAAAAGCTTGTGGAAGGCCTACATGCCCCGGCTAGTGACCGTTCTCATGGATCAAGTGTCCGAACATCAGCGCGACCTGACCAATTCGGCATCGAGCCGATTCGTCACCGAATTCGTGACCGCATTCGCCTACGGCATTTATCGTTTGAGTTCCTCGCTGGATAGCATCGAGCCGGATGTGGCCCGGATGAAGGAGATTCTGGAGGGCGGCAAGGATCCGGTGACGGCTGAGCCGTTGTATGTCCTGCTCAGCCTGGCCGGCCATGCCGACGCCCATGAAGAGGCCCGCGTGCTTGCCCGAAAGGCCCGGGCGGCCAAGCTTCCCCTCGCTCAGCTCATCCGCACCGATCCGGCGGTGAAAGATTATTATGCCCGCATGTCGCCGGAGCAGTGCGCTATTTTGGATGATCCCGCCAACTATCTTGGAGCGGCAGCGCAAACCACAAGGATGATCTGCGATATCTGGGAAACACGCTTGATGCTGAAATAGGCTGTTTTCATTCACCCAAGCATGATAAACTTGACGAGGGTTATTTGAGGAGGAAAAACCATGCCTGGTGAATCCTGGGAACTGCCGTCGGTATCACGTCCCGCGGAAATCCATCCACCGCCCGCGGCCATTGCGAACGTGCCCGGCCAGGATTTGCCGGCGCCAACACTGGAACAGGCTCAAACGGCTGATGCCGTTTTTTCCAGTGACCCGGAAGCGAATCCGGCCGCCGGCGTGCTCGGCCTCTGGTCCGCGGGCATGCTTCTCAACGATTTCATCGAGGATGCCAAGAAGGCGCTCGCGGAAGATGAGGACGAGGAGAAAAAAGACAAGCTGCCGAAAAAACCGATTGATAAGGCATAATTGGCGAGCGCCGAGACGTAAGCCCGGCGTGTGAATTTCGAACTGAACTCCGAACACGTCGGGCTCACGCCTCGACGCTCGTCGATGTCACCGCCGTCCCGGCGGCACCAGAAACAAGTCCAGATTCCCTTCCAGCACTTGATCGAGCCTTCCCGTGTGCCGGCCGCTGCGCTGGTCGCGGACCAACGTCGTCGGACCGAGGCGGTAGCGACGGATGACGGGAGGCCGGCCGTCTTCGGGGCGCGGCTGGCTCGCGGCATCCACCCGGGCACGCAACAGCATCTGGAATCGTTGCAGGGCCTCACCCTTGTTGCCGTCGCTCCAGCCATGCACGCTGGTCATGGTTGGCACGTGGAACAGGCGCACATCGAATTTCACGCGCGAGAGCAGCCGGCCCTTGACGCCGCTGAGGGGATGGATCTCGGAGCGGACTTCATCGGCATGGAATTCCGCGGCCCGGGTCGGAGCGGGGAATATCTCCACGCGCACCACATCGCGGTCCACGCGCCGCCGGCCGAGTCCGTCTTCCTTCTTGCCGCGAGTCACCTGGTGCAGTCCCGCCTCCGAGGCCAACAGGGCATGCGCGCCGGCACCCGTGATCCACAAAGTGATGGTGTCTTCGGGTGGCTCGCCGCCCAGGTGATCGTCGAGAACGGTTACTTCCAGGCCGCGGCGCACGGCCAGCGCTTTGTACATCCGCGCCAGCATGGCCACGCTATCCAGCCCTTCGCCGTGAGCATTGACCAGGCGCAGGCTCAAGAGGGCATCCCCCAGGTCGCGGCTCTCCCGGCAATTCACCAGGAAACCGATGTGATTCACCTCGCCTTCCAGGGCGGTCAAGCGCTCGTCCACGCGGGCCAGGTCACGGTCGGAAGAGCGATACCGGCCCGAGCGTTCCACCTCGATCTTGGCTTTTTTCTCCAGGCCGTCGAGGGCCCCGAGGATACCGTCCAGCCGATAGACTTCGTCGAGCAATCCGCGCGAAGCTTGCTGATCGTTCCAGAACCCAGGCGCCGCCGACTGGGCCAACAGTTCGGACTTGCGGGCGGCCAGGGGAGCCGACTGGGCGTGTAAATCCAGCACACGGTCGAGCAGCTTGGCTGCACGGTCCGCCACCGGCGCCGCACGCGCAGCCGGGGCCGGAGCTTCCACGCCGCTGTCCGCAGTTTCCGGCGGCTCAATTTCGATGTGAACCCGGCCATCGCGCGCTGCCAGACGCAACAACGAACCGGGCGGCGCCTTGCCCTCTGCAATCGCCTTGGCCACCGGCAACAATACCAGCCGTTCCACCGTGCGTTTCAGCGGCCTCGCCCCGAACGTCGCAGAATAACCCTCGCGCAACAACAACGGCAAAACCTCCGGATCGACATCGACCGCCAATTTGCGGCGGGCAATCCCGGAGCGCTCCAGGACGTGGGCCACCTCCCGGCGAGCGATCTTCTCTGCCGTTTCCACCGCCAGTGCCCGGAAGGTCACGATCCGGTCGAGCCGATTGAGGAACTCGGGCCGAAACCAGCGTCCCAGCTCGCGCATGGTCATCTCCCGGTCCGGGGCGGTTGCCGGCCTGTTGCCGAAGCCCACGAAGCCGCTCGACGTCGCCGATCCCACGTTCGAGGTGAGAATAATGATGGTGCGGCGAAAATCCGCCGTCCGGCCCTGCGTGTCCGTCAACCGGCCCGCATCGAAAATCTGCAGGCACAGGTTGTAGATGTTCGGGTGTGCCTTTTCGATTTCATCGAACAGGAGCACCGAAAAGGGCCGTTCGCGCACCGCCGCCGTCAACAGACCCGGCTCCGATGCCCGATAGCCCTGGCCGATCAGCCGCTCGAAAGCTTCATAGGTGGCGAACTCACTCATGTCCAGGCGGATGAGCCGGCCCGTGTCGCCGAACAGGTGTTCCGCCAAAGCTCGCGCCAGCTCCGTCTTGCCCACGCCTGTCGGGCCCACGAAGAAAAGCACGCCGTACGGCTTTCCAGGATCGTTCAACCCCGCCTTGACCAGCGTGACCAGATCGACCACGGCATCGACGGCTTCCGGCTGGCCCATGACCCGCGCCTCGAAAAACTCGCGCACTTTCTCTCGGTCGAGAGCCACGCTGTCATCCAGGAAATTCACGGGAATGCCCGTGGAGGTGGAAATCGTTTGCAAAACGTCCTGCTCAGTAATGGCGCCGCGTTTTCCAGCTGTCATCCCCAGGACGCGGCGGAGCAGACCCACCGAGCGCCCCGGCTGGACGGTTCCAGAGACAAAGAAGTCGGCCAAATCGCCCAGCCGATCCAGGACGCTGTCGGGCACTTCCGCGCCGGACTCCTCGACTACAAGTTGCAGGATCTTGCGGGTCTCCGCGGCATCCGAGTCTTGCAATTCGATGGCATGGAAGAGACGACGCAACGACCGGTTCGCCCCCAGCCCTTTACGAAAGCCTTCCACGCTGCTTTCGCCCAGGATGGTGACCTCGCCGCGCTCGATGAAGGGCGCCAGAGCGGAGGCCACGCTGGCTTCGCTCTTCTCCCACGTCCCCATCCAGGCCAGTTCCTCGATGTTGGGCACATAGAGCAGCACGCGGCGTGGTGGCTTGATGGAGTTGACCACGTTGCGAACGCGTGTCTCCCATTCGCCCAGGTAGCGCGTGTTGGCCATGAAATCCTGCGGCGACATGCGCAAGACATACCACGGCCCGTCTGGATTGTGCCGCAGGCGATGCGTTAGCTCCTGGACGACGGCTGTCTTGCCGGTACCGGATTCGCCGACCAGCACCGCGGCACGAGGCGGCCCGCCCGTCAGCACGCCCATGATCGCCTCGATGGCGTCATCCACAAAATAAGCGTGAGGCAATTTGCCCGCCTCCGCTTCCAGCGTCAGAACGCCGCCGAATGCGGCCAGTTGTTCGATGTCCACTTGATGTGCCAGTTGTTCGTTGAGAAAGGTATTCAGTAGCGGAAACGCCCCCGCGGTCATGCCAGTCAAGCGGCGGCGGATTTCCGCCAGCCCCGAGAGCCCGGGACGCGGCAAGTCCGCCGGATAACCGCGATTCGTTCCAAGATGCTTCTCGACCGTGTAGGCGCACGCCTGCTGCACGCCGGTATCCACGTCCTCCGCCAGCCGGGTCATCAGGTCCGGCAGAACCGTCCGCGGCGGGCCATAGCTCAGGGCATTGGCGACCTCCCCGCGCACCCAGGCATTGTCCTCGGCATGAAGGCGTTTGAGCAGGCTGCCGACAAGGGCAGGGCGGCAGGAAACGCACCACACCGCGGCCTGGCGGACGTTGCTATCCAGGTCCGAAAGAAGCTGTTCCGCTGCCGCATCCATCGGCCAGCTCGGATTGTCGGTGAGCGCATAGGCGAGCGATTGCCGGACGTAAGGCAGCGGATCGCCCGCCAGCGCGGTGATGGCGTCGACGACCAACTTCTCCGTCCTTCCCGCCGCCGCCTGAATGGCCGCCCGCCGGCAAATCTCTTCCGGCGCGGCAGCGAACTCCACCAGGATTTCTAGATGCTCTTGGCTTCGGGCGCGCAACTCCGCCACGAGCTGCTGGAACAAATCCAGCACCCCACCGCGCGCCAGGTTTACCAGTTTGGAGAGTTCGTCGTCCACTGGTGGGTATCTTAACCGGCGGCGAAATGGATTTCCAGAATGGCGTCAAGTCCGGGCTTCGGCTTCCATCTTCTCCTTGGCCTTGATGAGGACATAGCACAACGGAGAACCAAAGTGGCGATTATGGAGCCAGATCAAAAAGGCCGGCACCAGAATAGGCCGAACCACGAATGTGTCCAGAAGCACGCCGAACGCCAGGGCGAAACCGAGTTGTTTCAGGTCCACCAGCGAGCCGGCCAGAAGGGAAGTAAAGGTACCGGCCATGATGACGCCGCAACTGGTGATAATCGGACCGGTCTTGACCAGGGCACGCTTGATGCCGGCGACCGAGTTGTCGCGCTTTTGTTCCTCATGTACGCGTGTCATCAGAAAGATGTTGTAATCTTCGCCGATGGCCACCAGGATCACGAATAGAAAGATCGGCACTTTCCAGTCCAGTCCTGAAAAGCCGTGGGGATCCAGTGCCCAGAAGAGAGTAAAGGTTGCTCCCAGGGCGGTGAGAAAACTCAGCAGGACGCTGGCAATCAGATACATGGAAACCAGTGGGCGGCGCAGCAAGACCAGCAGGATCAGAAAAACGCAGCCGACCACCAGAAACTCGATGCGCACGCGGTCGTTGTCGGTCACTTCCCGCAAGTCGTGAATGCTGGGGGTCAAGCCGAAGAAAAGCAGCTTCCCGTTCTTGAGTTCCTCGGGCAATTCCTGGCGCGTGACCTCTTCGATTCGCTTCAAGAAGCCGAGGGTTGAGCGGGACAGCGGATTCTGATCCAGAACGAGCTGCAACTGGGTCACGTGCACCTTGCTGACATAATGATCGACGGCCTGCTGGTACATGGATTGGCCGCCTTTTTTTGACGGCGAGAGCTGTTCCCGCGCGATCGTCTCGTCCATTGCGTCCTGCGCCGCCTCGGTGATGCCCAGGGGCCGGGCCAGGCTGCGGAGGTCGGCCAGGCCCAGTTCCTTCTTTCTCTGGATCAGACGGCTTGTCAACGATTCGATCACCGCCTCGCCGGAATCGGACTGGAAATCGATCTTGGGATCGCGCAGCAGCACGATGATCGGCCCGGACATGCCCTCCAGATAATGCTCTTGCAGGGCTTGCGTGCCGGCTATACTCGGTGCATCGCTGGGGAGGCGCTTGATCAGGTCGAATTCCAGATTGTTGGAATTGATGAGTGCGACAGCGGCGAAAGGCATCATCAGGGCCACCGTGCCAACCAGGATGGCCCCTGGCCAGCGCTGCAACACGGCGGCCAGTTTGCCCCAGGAGAAGAAATGGATGTCTTTCTCCAGCTCGACTTCGCCGGTCCGGTTGGAAACGGCCGGCACTTTCGGCCAAAAAGCCCAGCGTCCACACAGCCGCAGCAAACCCGGCGAAAGTGTCAAGACGGCGAACAGGCTGAGAAAGAGGCTGCTGGAGATGGCGATGCCGGCCAGGTGGAATTGGCCAAAATCGGCAAAGATCATCATGGCGATGCCGAAGGTGACAGTCGCGGAGCTCGCAGTCAACGTCGCTCCCACCTTGCCGATCGCGTGGGCGAGCGCGTCGCCGATCACCGCCCCTCCCTCCAGCTCCTCTCGGTATCGTGAAATCAGAAACAAGCAATAATCCACACCGGTTCCATACACAATGACCGTGATAAAGACTTCCTCGCTGGCAAAAATAGTTAACACCTCGTCCTGGGCCAGAAGTGACAGGAACTTCAGGGCCACCTCAACCGCTACGAACACGGTGACCAGTGGAACCAGGGTCAAAAGAGGAGCGCGATAAATGATCAACAGGAGTACCACTACCAGCACAACCGTCCACAAATGAATGGCCCGAGTGCTTTGCCCCTGTCCCACGGTGACGTCCCGGCCAACCGTGGCGGTGCCTCCCTCGGATATGTCCAAGCCCTGGGGAACTTTTCCTTCTTTTTTCAGGCGGGCCAGCAAGGAATCGATCTGAGCAAGAAGGGGCACATTGCGAATCTCGAGAAGCTCGCTGCGCAACTCCAGAATAACCAGGATCGCCTTGCGATCCTCACTCAGTAACAAATTGCCGGCGCCCTCCTCCTGGGGGGAATGAAAGGCGCCGATGATCGGTTTGGTTTTTCCTTTCGCTGCCTCGCGATCCCTTTTGATAATTTCTTCCAGGCCGGGGTGGAGGTGCTGCTTGATGAAATCTTTATCCTGTGCCGATATTTCTCCATCCCGGCGGCTGAGGACGATGAACACATTGCTGGGAAAATACTGCCGGGGAAAGGCTTTCTTGAAAAGTTCCTCGCCGCGACGGCTGGGCAGCGATTCCGGCAGGAATGCGAACTCGCCTTCGAGGATCACGTCCCGCCAGCGCGGCGCTTTCCAGGTAAGCACGCCCAGGACGATTCCCCAGGCGAGCAGGAATGCCCACCATCTGGAAGAAACGATTTTTCCAATTCTCTGAAACATGAAGTCACTCGTTCTCCAGGAACCAGGATTTCATCAACCAACGTGCAAATGTCGAGCCGATTCCTGGTTCCTGGCCACGGATCAAAATGACAGCAAAAGCAGATGCTGGAAAATATCGGGGAATTTGGATGCGTTCACATGGGAAAGATGCTTCCTGGGAAGCGCGATGGACTACATTTCGCTCCAATTTTCCTGTGATTAAGGCAGTATTTCGCAGCAATGAGACGGTGGTACCCAATTCGCACTGCTTTCCTGCATCGATCGTTGTGCTGCATCGGGAGGAAAAAGATGTTTTCCAATCTATTATTGACAGCGGTGGTGTCGCTCTCGATCGCCGCACCGCCTTCCAAGGCTGATCCGAAAATCCTCCGCATCGGCATAGTGGCATCAGCGTCGGAAGGCAAATCACCGCGCCTGGGAGAGGTTTTTGCCCCGGAATTGAGCGACATTGTCAAGGAATACACGGGCCTTCGGAGCGTGGTGCTGAATGGTCTGGATCCCTTTACCTCGGCGCGGCAGCTCGAAAACGGAAAATGGCATCTGGGTGTCTTCCCGGGAGTGCACTTCGCCTGGGTGCAGAAAAAGTATCCGCATCTGAAGCCGCTCATGGTGGTCATTAACCAGAAAACCGCGCTTCGAGCCGTCCTGGTGGTCCGGCAGGGGAGCGCGATCAAAAGTTTCGCGGACCTGAAGGGCAAGGAGATTGCCATCCTGGAAGGGAAACTGCATTGCCGGCTTTTTGCCGACAGGAGTGTGCCGGACCACCAACATCGAAATACGTTTGCCAAGTTCTTCCACTCTGCGAACGGGCACGACGCGATTGAGGATGTGCTGACCGGGAAGGTCACAGCCGCCATCGTGGATACACCCAGTCTCGAGCTGTACAAGGACCTTTATCCGGGCCGTTTCAAGCGCCTGACGATCCTGGACAAGTCCCCGCCATTTCCGCCATCGGTCGTTGTGTATCGCGAGGGTGCGCTGCGTCCCAAGCTACTCAAGCGATTTCAGGCTGGAATGCTCAAAGTGAACCAGTCCACAAAGGGCCGGGTTCAGCTGGAGACTTTCGGCATCCTGCGTTTTCAAATGGTGCCGAAGGATTTTCAAAAGTCGTTGACCGAGATTGCAAAAGCGTTCCCTCCGCCTGGATAACCCGGCAGGCAAAGCCAACCTCATTCCTGCAATCCATCGGCGAAGGCCGATTTCAGGTCGTCCACGACGGTTTTTCCGCCGCCGGCTTCGCGATAGATGCGTCGTTGCCGCGCCGCTCCCGATTCAAACTTGTCGATCGGCTGCAAGGCGGCCAGGAAGGGATGATCGCCGGTTTCGCGGGCGATGGGCAAAAGGCGGGTGATCAAGTCCGCCACATCCTGCCCGAGCCGGCGTTTTCGGCCGCCGGGGGTGCGGATGCACATGCCGGCCAGGCCGTAGCGGGTGGCCAGCCATTTGTTTTCCACGGCAATCCAGTGCCGCCGCGTGTCCCCGCTGCGCAAGTGGGGCCGTTCCTCCAGTAAGCGCAGGCTGCTGATCACCAGACAGCGAGTGAGCGCCACCAGTCCCAGGGTGATCGGCAGTGTGGGCGGCATATCACAGATGCGAAATTCGATGGTGCCGAAGTCCGGCCTGGGCCGGATGTCCCAGTACAGATCCTTGAATGATTGCAGGGCGTTGCATTCGCGCATGATCTTGCAAAAACTGCGGAAATCTTTCCACTTGCTGAAATGCCGCGGCACCCCTGCGTGCGGCAACATGCGATACAGGGCGGCCCTGCTCGATTGCAGCCCCGTGTCCACTCCCTGCCAGAAAGGCGAGCTGGCCGACAACGCCAGCAGGTGCGGCAAGTATTGCACCAGCATGCTGGTGACGCCCATGGCCAGATCGCCGCTGGGAACCCCGACATGTATGTGCAGACCGAAGACCACACGCTGAAACGCCAGCCATGCCAGCCGGTCCACGAGGCGCTCGTAGCGTTCCGCCGGAAACACCACGCTCATGTTGGTGCGATGAAAAGGGTGGGTGCCGGCCATGGCCAGGTCAAAACCCAGAGAGCCCGCCAGATTCCGTACACGCCTTAATACGGGAACCAGTTGATCGCGGACTTCGGTTACGTGACGGCAAACATCGGTCTTGACTTCGATCATGGATTGCATCAGCTCAGCGGTCACACTTGCAAGCCCTTCTTCGCTGCAAACTTTCAAGAGTGGTACCGCTCCGGGGGCCAGGTCGCCGCTATCCCGATCCAGGATTTGTAATTCCAGCTCCACTCCCAGGGTTGTTTCCGGAGAAGGACGGAATATCAAATCATCCTCTTGCTGGGCAGGGGCCGCAGCCGGCACTGTCGCGGGATTGGTCGCCTGAGTCATGGCGTCTCCGGGCGATGTTTTTTCCAGGCTGGGGGATGATTCCTGAGCAATTTCATTTCATCAAGACCATGCCGAGATGTCCAGGTCAGGCAGCCTCTTGCGGGATTTCATCCTTTTCGGATAAAAAGAAAAGAGAAGGAGGAACAGCCTTGTGCGAGCTTCTGGGATTGTCGTTTGCCAGGCCGATCTCGGCCGACTTCTCGCTACGCGAGTTCGAACACCACGATGGCGACAATCCGGATGGCTGGGGCCTCGCGTGGTATCCCGACCGCTCGCTGGCCATCGTCAAGGAGCCGGTGGAATGGGGCCAGAGCAAGTATTCGGGTTTCCTGGAAACCTATCACGGGCTGTGTTCGACTCTGTACATCGGCCATGTGCGGCACAAGACGACCGGCGGCCCACCCAGTCATGCGGACACGCATCCCTTTGGCCGGGAACTTGGCGGACGCGAATACTGTTTCGCCCATAACGGTACCCTGGCCGGGCCTTATTGGGAATTACCGCTGGGCCGGTACAAGCCCATCGGCACCACCGATTCGGAACACCTCTTTTGCCATCTCCTCGAAGAGATCGGCCAGCGCGAAGGGGCGTTATCCAATCCGGAAAACTGGATCTGGCTTCATGAAAAGTTGCGCGGCCTGAATCGCTGGGGCAAGCTCAATTGCTTGCTGTCCGACGGTCAACGGCTGTTCTGCTACCACGACGCGGCTGGCTGGAAAGGCCTGACCATTCGCGAGGTGTTCATTCAGAACCTGAATAAACGCTCCTTCGGTGATCCCAACGTGCGTTTCAACCTGGAGAGTCCTTCGCTGATCAATCACGGCCACGTAGTGGCCACGAGACCCCTGAGCCCCACAGGCTGGATCAAATTCGAAGCCGGCGAATTGCTGGTCCTGGAAGC
>Ga0066903_100002134_pt1 | contig 15201 bp, 8 predicted proteins | sample PanSoiMetaGPlot1_FD_67491 | JGI IMG/M metagenome (GOLD analysis project Ga0066903, IMG submission 67491) | Tropical forest soil microbial communities from Panama analyzed to predict greenhouse gas emissions - Panama Soil - Plot 1 (version 2) | ecosystem: Environmental > Terrestrial > Soil >...
GACAGCATTTCCCGGACGAACGCGTCATCGATCTTGGCGCTGTCCCGGATCGGAAGCGTGCCGGGGCTGAGCGCTCCCTGGATCTTGGTCCGCTGACGGCCATTGGCCATCAGGACGGCCGCGGGAGGCGCCGTCGTGTTCTCGAAGTAGGGCGACTCTCGATACTCGCGAATGGTCCCGAGGGCCAACAACGATCCACGAACGCCGTTACCGGTGATGGCGATTCGATCATCGATATGGTTTGAGAGCATCGCCACCCGGCCGTCGAGATTTTCGATTCTGAATGCGGGCACGAGACTCTGCTCGCCAGTGGCGGCACGTGAACCCTGCATGGTGAACCGGGCCCGGTCGTGAACGCTGACGAACCCGCCCGGCGTGTTGCTCTCATACCAGGTATCGCGCACGACCACGACCGCGTCGTCGGAAACTTCATAGCTCAACGCATTTCCGCTCGACGAACCGGAAAACAGCGTCATCCGGCTTCCAAGCACCTTCACCGACACGCCGCTGCGGATATCTGAGTGATTGAAGTCTGTCAACGCCGTCACGGCGTTCCGGAGGTGATTGAGGAACACATTCGTCGCGGATCCGTGCCATGTCTGGACGCCCTCGAGATAGACGCGCGCGCGGGCTTGATCGACGCCCTCAATCACGATTCCGTCGGCCTTTCCGTCGGCCTCCACTCGAAGCTCTCTGAGCGTGGTCTTGGTGGGGCCGCTGATCTTGATGGCCGGTCCGGAATCGCTGCCGGCCCACTGAAGGACCGTTCGGTATCCGTCGCCCACAATCTGAAGATCACCAGGCGGAATCGTCAGCGTGTGGTTCAGCACATACGTCCCGAACGGAATGTGAACGACCGGTCTCGTGCCAACCCGTTCTGCGGCACGATCGATTGAACGTTGGAGCGCGTCGGCTGACGCGTTTGGCTCGACGTCAACGACAAACCGCCTCAGGTTCGGTAGCGTTGAGGGCAGGATCGGACGCTCGGGAGCGAGCGCCCCAGCGTCCGATCGTTCGTCTACAGACAGGAGACGTCCATTGCTGCTCACCGCGGCCGTCACTGTGAATGTATTTCCCACAGACGCGAGATCGGCATCGATGAAGCTTCGCCACACGACGATCGGCGCGGCGGCACCGCGGCGGCTGCGAAAGATGTTGTCGAGGAGCAGTCCGGGTCCCTGATTCCCGAGGCGGATGGTCGATGCGTCGGCCGAATCCACAATCGTGTTGCCCTGAAGCTCGATCGTCGCCGGATGCGCAATCGGACCTGCAGAAAGAAAGAACGCTTTCGCATCGAGCGAATAGTTGCCTCGCGCGGAAAATCCGCCGGTGTTCTTGATGTACAGATCGGCAACTGACGACCGGTGAAACGTGCTGCCGTAGACGTGAAAGTTACCGGCGCCAGGTTCGTTGGTGACGCCAACCGCACAGTCTTCAAAGGTGGAGTACCAGATCCAGATGTCGAGCGCATTGAAATTACCGAGTGCGACACCTGCCTTCGTATTGCGAACAAAGTGCGCGCGGACGATGGTGGTCTCGGCGAAACCGTGGCCTTTGAAACCGCCGTGGATCCCGTACTCAACGTCAACGAAATAGTGATCGGAGTATTCGTTTCCCGTATCGAAATGCGGCTTCGCGTTGTCCCAGGACTGGTCGACTGCTACGGAAGCCTTCCGGGCACCATCGTAGGTAAGGCGCGAAAAACGCGAATAGGCCACGCCGTTCACGACCAGCATGGTGCCCCCAGGCGAACCATCCCACACGATCGTCACCGTCCCGGGATCCTCACCGATGACACTGACGTTGATCCGGGAGCTGAGTGTCAATGTCCGCGTGATCCGGTAACGGCCGCTCGGCATGAACAGCACCGGTGAGTGGCCTTCCGTCCCAAGGTCGTTCAACGCACTTTGAATCGCCGCCGTATCGTCGGCATTTCCGTCGCCGACGGCGTGATACGCGGATTTGAGATTCGTCCAACTGGAGAACGGGCCGGCAAATTCTTCGCCGACGGCGGGAATGGATGATGAGTTCTGCGCCTGGGGAACGACGCGTGCTGGTGTGAGGAGGGTCGCGACGAACAGCAGGCAGGCGAGCCCCGCAAACGGGACTCGCCAGGCGATTTGAGGGGAACTAAAAAATCCCGAGGGCGTTGAAGTTCGTCGCGGTCCCACCCTGCAGCCTCGTAAACTGCACCGTCGTCAAGACGTCCCACCGCCGGCGCTGAGCCGCTTCCTTCGCGGCATCTTCGAAGTATCCATTATCGACCAGCGGCACGCCGAGGACCGCAATCGCGAGGATGTGGATCGGACGGCGTCAAGGAAGCAAAAACAATAGGCTTTGTCACTCAGTGTCCTCAGTGTCCTCCGGCCTTCGACTCCGCTCAGGCCGTCCCGAGCGAAATCGAGGGACGTGGTGAAGCTTTGGACAAGCACTGAAATCGCGCCGTTCAAAAGTCTACCTGCCCCCCGATCTTGAACAACCGGCCCGCCAGGACGGCCGTTGGCCGCAGAAATTGATTACTGGCCGTCGTCGAGAACGTTGTATTGATCGAGTTCGCGTAGGCGTTATTGAACACATTGTAGAGATTGGCGTCGGCGCGCACGCGATACCGCCCAATCGTCAGACGCTTCGACAAGCGGAAGTCGAGCTGATTCTGGTAGCCGGCGTAGAGGGAGCCGGGCGCAATCAGCTGGAGACTCTTCGTCGCGGTCGCTCCAGCCGCAAGGTTCCGTCCGAGTGCTGGTGCAATGATCGAGTTGGGCGCCGCCCACGTCGCCGTGATCATCGGACCCGAGCTGATCTGATACGTGCCGCTGGCCGAGAGGCCGTACGGCAGGTTATAGGAGGCCAGCAGCTTGAAGTCGGGGCGATACGGCAGCACCTGATAGCAGAACTGCGCCTCGGGGCTGTCGACCTGATTCGTGGTCGACCCGGAGAGTGCGGGCGCGTTACATGTGTCGTAAACGCGCTTCTGCGCATTCAGCCCGCCTTGAACGAGCGACCCATTGGCCAGCCTGGCGGAAATCGTCATGTCATACCCCATGTAGTGGTCAACGATTCCGCCGAAGTTGCGCGCAAACGTAGTGTTGTTCTGCTGCAGCGACCGCGAGGCCAGCTTCACGTCATAAAGACCACACAGTTGATAGCCGCCGCCGTTCGGGAGATCCGGGCTCGCCGGTGCATTGATACAAAACGGGCCATCGAAGTCGGCGCTCGTCACCAGCGTGTTGTCCGTGACGAGCTGATTGCCGTTGTAGCGGAAATAGTAGTCACCCGTCAGCGCCACTCGCGGGAACAGCTCGTGTTGCACCACGGCCTGCCACTCGATCGTCGAGCCACGTGCGCCGAAGCCGTTCAGCGTGGCGGGATCCTGCGTATTGGTTGACGCAATCACCTTTCCAAAATTCACGTTGGTCGTCGGACCGAGCTCATTGGTCTGGAGTGATCCGTCGTCGTTGTAGATCGTGTAGTCGTGATTGAGATCGGTCCACGTCCGCGTATCCGTCCGTCCGACTGTGGTCTGTGGATTGTTCGCCGCCGCCGTGCTGACGCCGTCGGCCGAGACGTAACGGGCAATGCTCCATTTCACCGCGGTCTTGCCTGTGCCAAAGATGTCGTACGCGATACCGAACCGGGGCGAGAAGTCCTTCCACTTCTGCACGCTGAACCCGGGGAAAAACTGCGCGGGATTCCAGCGGCTCGCGGGCAGCGTGCCGTCGAGGACGTTGCCGACGTAGTAGTCGTACCGGATTCCGCCGGTCATGGTCGCGCGTTTGAAGCTCCAACGATCCTGGGCGTAAATCCCGAGATCCGGGTAGTAGCCGTTCCGTGTGTCGCTCGGAATGCGCATCGTGATTGACTGCGGATTGCCGTTGTTGAAGGTCATCGTGATGTCGCCGGACCACCAGGTGGGACTCGGCGAGACCGCGTGTCCAAGCATCACGCCGGCTTTGACTTCCTGCGATCCGGTCACGTAGGTTGCCTGGGCGCGGCCGTTCTGCATATCGCCGCCGTGCCCGCTGTAGCCGTTTTCGTAGGCGCTGAACACCTTGCCGTTTGCCTGGTCGGTGATCGAATAGATCTTGAGCTGCGTTTGCACGTACTCGCGGTCAGTGGACTTGCTCGGATCGCCGATGACGTTGGGTTGATAGAGCTCCTGGTACAACGTTCGGCCGCGTGCCGCACCCGCTTCGAGGAGCAACCGGCTGGTTTGCGTTCGTGTCCACTTCAGCGTCATCGCTTGTGCGTACGGCGTGTTTTGCAGCGACGTCGCATCTGGCGTCCGGCTCGCGGTGATGTTGTAGTGCGAGCGGTACTTGTTCTGATTGGTGAACCAGCCCTGGAGCTTGTCCTTGGCCGAAACCTGCCAGGTCATGCGGACCGACTGATTCGGAATCTTGCCGTTGTCGCGCCCCGGCCGCGTGAGATCCGGCTCATACAGATACGGCGACGGATTCTTGTCGTAATAGCTGTCAACGACCGTCTGGTCGATCGCTTCGTACCGATACGCGAGGAAGTACCACAATCGATCCTTCTTGAGCGGCCCGCCGAATCCCGGGTTGAAGTCCGAGATGTGCAGAATCTTCGCCACGTTGGTCAGCCCGCGACGCTTCAAGTCATCGGTCAGGTTGTCGGCCTGCCACCCCGAACGCGTGAAATCGGCGAACAACAATCCGGAAAACTTGTTACCGCCGTCCTTGGGGATCATGTTCACGTAGAGGCCAGCCGTCGGCATGTCCATCGTTTCGGCGCCGGTCGAATAGACGAGTTCCTGCGCGCCTGAGTCGTTCACATAGAAGCTCGTGGCACCGCCTGTACCGGATCCCTGAACGTTGCTCAACCAGAAACCATCCCACCGTTGAATCGTCTGGCTGTTGCCGTGGAATGTCAGCGATGGCTGCTGGAGCTTCGTACTGCCGCCGACGTCGCGTCCGCCGCCGACCGTAGCCGACATGGTGACGCCAGGAATCAGGACGCCTGCCGCCTGAATGCTCCGAGGTGTCGGCAGTACGTCGAGCACCTCGCGTGTGAGGACGGTCTGTTTCGTCACTGATTGCACGTCGACGAGAGGCGAGGTCCCCGACACCGTGATGGTCTCCTCGAGCGCGCCCACCTTGAGCTCCGCATTCACGTTGGCCGTGAAATCGGTCGAGAGCTCGATACCTTCCCGCTTGATGACGGAGAAGCCGGTCAACGTAAACGTGACGGTGTACACGCCCGGACTCAGGCTGACGACTTTGTACTGGCCGGCTCCGTCGGTAAACGCCGTGCGCGTTTTCTCGATCAGCGCAGGGCTGGAAACTTCAACGGCAACGCCCGGCAAGACCGCACCGGAATCGTCTTTGACGACCCCCGCGATGGTTTGCGCGTGCGCGAGTGATGCGGTCAGTACGAGGCAGCAGACGACGCCGATGACGAGCCGGGGCCGATGATCCATGTTGCTCACCCTCCACTGTCGACGTAGGTGTCAGAGCTAAGGACAGCCAAGGACTAAGGACGAAGGTCCAAGGACCACTTCGTCAGGGTTGCAGCGTGAGCCGATGCGCCGTCTTCTGATCGACCAGCGTGCGGCTGAACGCCATCGGAAAATATTGATCCTCCGCCCAGATGGGCAACAGATTGCCGTAGTACGGACTCTCCGGCTGGCCGGACTGGCCCGGAGTGTTGACGGTGACTGAATTGTCCCAGTTGGAGACGTCGATGATCTCGCGGTAGCTTGCACCATCGGCGCCGACGGCGCCGTTGCCGCCGCGTCGCTGAATCGTCGGCAGATCAAAGGCGGTCAGGATTGGATGCGGGAACGCCTGCGTGTGCACGCGGCCGTAATGCCACGACGTCCAGTCCGATCCGAGATCGGCGCTCAGTTTATCGACTGTTTTTCGGAGCGCGGTTTCGATCTCCGACCGCTTAGGCGCGGGCCGTTCCGGTCCATCTCCGGTTGGGCCCGGACCATCGATCGTCCGTCGCCACGTGATGTAGATCGCGGCGGCCACACTGTCGTTGGTGAACTGGGCATCCCAGTTCGCAATCATGTCACGGGCACGCTCGACGTCGGGGTCGGTCGCCTTCCAGCCACGGAACAATTTCTGATCGACGGCGCCGCGAAGCGAGTACACGTCGCGCTGAAGCTTCTTCGAATCCTCTATTCCGAACGTTTTTGCGGGCGTCAGAACTTGAAGAAGCCTGGTGATGCGGTCGTACGGCAGCGTGTTGGTCGTCTTGAAAACAACCGGAGGCCAGTACCCTTTCGTGTTGATGTTGTGATTGGCCGTCGCGATGAATCCACGCGATGGATCGTATTCCTTCGGCAGCTCCGACCGGAATCCATCCCACTCGTAACGTCCGGTTCCCGGCACTGGCAGGCGGCCCACCCAGCCTTTTCTGTTCGGCGTCAGTGCCGAAGCCTGGAACCCGATGTGTCCGTCCACGTCACCGCAAATCAGATTCTCGGAGTTCGCCTTCCAGAACATCGCGAGCTCGAGGAACTCCTTGCAGTTCTGCGCCTGATCGAGCTTGAGCGAACCGAGATACGAAGCGGTGCCCGGCTCGCTGAAGATGCTGCGGAGGGCGTACGCTTTGTGATTCGTCTCGTCGATGAAGAAGATGGGTCCGTGACGGCTGAACTTCAGATCGACTCTACGCGGAGCTTCACCCTTGATCTGAAATTCTTCGGTCACGATCTTCAGGGGCTCGGGCTTGCCGTTGTAAATGATCTCATTGGCGTTCGCCGGGTTCAGATCCTCGATGAACACGTCCTGAAAGTCAGTGCCGGTGATCGTCAACCCCCATGCCAGTTTCTCGTTGTGGCCCATGCTCACGCCGACAAACGGCGGTTGCGTAGCACCAACGGCGTTCCAGCCGGGTGCGCTCAAATGCACGATGTAGCGGAGCGATGGGTTGGTCACGGCTCGATGCGGATCGTTGGAAACGATCGGCTTGCCGGTCGGAGACAGGCCGCTGCCAACGACCCAGTTGTTGCTGCCCGGTTCGCGGATCGTATCGACCGGCAGATCGAGCCTCGTCGTCTGCGGTGGAACCAGCTGGCGATACGCCTCGATCACTTCCGGACGTGGCAATCGTCCTGTGGTTCTCGTCGCCGCAATTGCCGCCTCGGTCACCAGCTTGACGTCGAGCCCATCGGGCACCTGCAGGTCGTCCCAGGGATCCGGTGCGGCGCGGCGGTTGGCTTCCTTGACCCCGTACTTCGCGACATCCATAGCGAGCCGAAGCTCGCTGGTCGCGTTGCCAAATGCCGGCTCACGCAGGACGACGGTTTCTGCGGTCCACGGCAGCGGCTTGATGCCGGTCAGCACAAATTCAACAGGCAGTCGATCGGCGTGCGACGTGATGTACGCGTTGATGCCGTCGGCGTACGCCGTGAAGATCTTTTTGGCGTCGGCGTGATAGCTCGTCCATTCCGAATCGTCGAACGGGCCGCGATATTTCAGCAGACGTGCGATGCGATCCCGCTCGAACGCGGATGGTCCGAGCACTTCAGCCACGCGGCCTTCGAGCTCACGCCGCCACCACTCCATTTCCCAGAGGCGGTCCTGGGCCATGACATAGCCCTGCGCCAAGAACAAGTCGTCGGTGTTCTGCGCGTAAATGTGCGGAACGCCCCATTCATCACGCATCACGTCCACGGGCTGATGCAGCCCCGGGACTTTCAATGACCCATCGATCTCCGCCAGCGTGCGGCGGGCAAGCTCTTTGAGATCTTTGGGCGGAGCCTGCGGCGGCGTCTGCGCCGACGAACCGCTGCAGGAAATCGTCAAGAGAGAAAGCGCAGACGCGCTGAACAGCGCGACGACGAAGTGGTGCCGGTTCGACATCTCACCCTCCTCTGGGCCGGAGGACCGCGCGATGCCGGCGATGCTAACTCATAATGAGCGCGTAAGGAAACGCAACGAAGAGAGAAATCACTCGGCTTTGGGCTCTAGGCTTTAGGCTTTCGGATATGTGCTGCACTCGCGCAGCCGAAAGCCTAAAGTCCAAAGCCTAAAGCCTGCTCAAACTCTAATTTCCGCTCCGGCCAGCTGCCGGATACCAGTTGAGCATCCGCACTTCGATGCCCGATCCCTTGAGCGCGTTCACAAACTCTTCAGGCTTCTGTCCCTGGAAGTGATACGGATAGACGATCTTCGGTTTGAACGCCTTGACGCAATCGGCGGCCTCTGTCGGCGGCATCGTGTACGGAAGATTCATCGGCAGGAAGACGACGTCGATGTTCTTCAGCGCTTTGATTTCGGGCACACATTCCGTGTCGCCGGCGATGTATACGCGCTTGCCGCCAAGCGTCAGGATGTAGCCATTGCCGCGGCCTTTGGTGTGAAAGAGCTGGCCGGCCGACGGTCCGCGCGTCAAGTTGTACATCGGCACCGTTTCGATGCTGACGCCCGCAACTGTCTTCGTCTGGCCGTTGGTCATGACTTCGGTCGGCGCCGAAACCTTGTCACCGACCTGTGCCTTGACGGCGTCCGGCATCACCACCGGCGCGCCGGCCTTTCGCACCTTTCCGATCAGATCCGGATTCAAGTGGTCGCCGTGGATGTCGGTGATCAACACGAGATCGCCGGGCTTCGCTTTCGAGAGATCACCCTGCGCCGGATCGACTTGAATGACTTTGCCGGCGTGCTCGAGTTGCAGACTCGCGTGCTGAAACGGGGTGATCGTGATATCACCGCCGGCGGCGGGCACAGTATTTTGTGCGGCGGCCGCGGCTGGAAGTAGACCAATCGCAAATGCCAACGCTACGGCTTTCATGGACGTCCTCCTCGGTCACACATCTTGTCACACCGCGTAGGTTTCGGCGTCGGGCTCGACGAACCGCAACAGGCGCTGCCCTTCTTCTTCGAGCGCGGCGCGCGTGCGCCGGTCGAGCTTGCGGAACGGCTTCAGCACCAACCGCACGTGACGCTTCTTCGCTTTCACTCGCTTCTCAACCGACCACAGACCGGCAACGAATCCATCGATGAGGAAGCTGGCCGGAATGAGCAGATTCCTGGTGATAAGAGTTTTGCGATGATCCTCGTGGATGATTCGGCGGCGATCGGCATGTGCGAGGAGCACGTTGTCCCATTCCGGAAGAAAGCGAATGGGAGCGCTTTCGTCTTCGTCCGACAGCGGAGCCCTGGGTAAATCGAACAACTCACGGCCGTCCTGGTCGCGAACTACACGCAGTTTCGGTCTGAGCTCGTCCAGAATCGCGCGGCCACCCGGAAGTCCGGACCACATTTGAAAATCCTGCCCGGTTGCCGGCCCGAAGGCGGCGAGATACCGGAACGCCAGACGATCGGCGCGCGTCAGTGAGGCCACATCCTGCTCCAGCCAGGATCGCGCGACGACAAAATCTGCCGCGGCGTGATACGCCCACGGCTGTCCGGACCCTGGTACCTGGATCAACGGCACCAGCATGCGCACGATCAGCCCCAGCGCCTGATCGTTCAGGCCGGGAAATTCCTTGCGAAAATGCTGCCGCAGCTCGGCAAACGTGCACGCCTGCTGATCGAAGCGCGCCTCGGCCGACTGAACGATCCGATCGAGATCGAACTTGTGGAGTGCCCCTCGCAGCACCGAGTGCATGAGCCGAGTCAGCACCGGTTGAATCGTTGGCCGCCACTCGATGTAATCGTCACGCGACACGAGGTGGATCGTTGCGCGCATCAGCGTTCCGCGGACGATCTCTCGCTGGTCGATCGCCTTCACCAAATCTGTGCGCTGAAATCCGTCGATGCGCGACCAGAGACCGATGAACGGGGGCCTCGGAACCTGCGCCTGCAGGCCCGCCACTCGCTCGACGACGGAGACAACCTTGGATTTGTGCCGGCGAAGCAACATCTGACGCGCGAGCGTGGCTCTATTCAGCGCGCGAAGAGAGAGGGGCTTTGAAGAAGCCACGGAAAAACGCTCACCACGTTCTTGTATCGGGTTTAGTGGCGCGACACGGGATGCGCTGTCTCATTTGTCGCGGCATAACCTTCGGCATCCTCATACCCGCCGTGGTAGGCGTCGGCATCCGGACGACGGATCTTCGAGTGCGCCACGATGCGATCGCGGCGGGCACCGCGAAAATCTTCGAGCGTGGTCCAGCCGTGACGATCCATCGTCTCGGCCATGCCCTTCGTGAGGTTTCTGATGACGTTGGGCCCGATCGCATGATCGAGCATCGCCGCCGTGCACACTTGCACGGTGCCGCAGCCGAGCAGGAAGTAGTTGAGCGCGTGGCTGAATTCCGCAACGCCGCCGATGCCGGAAAATGATTTATCGGGGAATGCCTGCGTCAGCTGCGCCATCTTCGCCAGCGACTGAGGCAGGATGGCAGGGCCCCCCAGGCCTCCCGCGGAAACGTATCCGTCCACGTTCATCTCGAATTCGAGCGTCTCCGGGTCGATCAACGGCAGAGACGGAAAGGTGTTCGACGAGGTAATCGCATCGGCACCGCCGAGAAACGCGCCGCGCGCTTCGACGACGATGTCGGTCGTCGACGGCGTCAGCTTCGCCCAGATCGGCACCTTTGCGACGTCTTTCACGACCTCGGTGACGATCGAAATCAGTTCCTGATCCTTGCCGATGTTCGAGCCCATGTCCTTGCGGTCCATGTGCGGGCACGACAGATTCAGCTCCAGCGCATCGGCGCCTTCGTTCTGACACGCGAGCGCCAGTGTCTGCCAGTGTGAAAGCTCCTCGTCATTTCCCGATCCCGCCATGATGGATGCGACGAGAATCCGCGTCGGGTGCGCCTTCTTGATCCGATTGATCCGCGGCACCCACCAATCGAGCGTCTTGTCGGAAATGAGCTCCCAGTTCCACGATGAATGCAGGGCAGTGCCCGGCCGTTTCTGCATCGACAGATGTGGAGACTCTGGTGTCGCGCGCAGAAACTTCGTCTTGGGGCCCGCCACGTTGACGACCGGATGCAGGCCGATAGTCTTGGTCACGACGCCGCCCCATCCGGCATCGAACGCCCGCATGATGTTGGAGTCGGATTCGGTCGGAGGCGCGGAGGCCAGCAGGAAGGGATTCTCGAACCTGAGACCGGTGAACGTCACGCCGAGTTGCGCGGCCATGGTGAAAACCTCAGCAAAACGCCAACTATAGCTCACTATAATGGCGAGAATTAGCCGCTGAGCACGCTGAATACGCAGAGAAACCAGTAAAAGCCTCTGCGGGCTGTGCGAGTCCGGCGGCCCAATTCCGATCATAACTGGGAGTTCCCATGCCTCGGAAAGTCATCGGCGGCCTCATTCAGGCGGCAGCCCCGCTCAGCGATCCTTCTCTGCCGATTGCCAGGGTTCGACAGGCAGCCATCGACGCGCACATTCCCTTCATCGAAGAGGCGGGCCGCCGCGGTGTGCAGATTCTCGGCCTCGAAGAGGTGTTCAACGGCCCGTACTTTTGTCCGTCGCAGGACGCGCACTGGTACGACCTCGCCGAGCCGGTGCCCGGTCCAACGACCGAACTGATCGCGCAGTACGCAAAGAAGTATCAGATGGCGATGGTCGTGCCCGTCTACGAGCGCGAGCAGGCCGGCGTCTATTACAACACCGCCGCGGTCTACGACTCCGACGGCAGTTACCTTGGCAAGTACCGGAAGAATCACATCCCGCATACCGCGGGCTTCTGGGAAAAGTATTTTTTCAAGCCGGGGAATCTTGGATATCCCGTTTTCAAAACGCGCATCGCCACCATCGGCGTCTACATCTGTTACGACCGGCACTTCCCTGAGGGCGCGCGGCTGCTCGGCTTGAACGGCGCCGAGATCGTGTTCAATCCGTCCGCGACCGTTGCCGGTCTGTCACAGTACCTCTGGAAACTCGAGCAGCCTGCCCATGCCGTGGCCAACGGCTACTTCATGGCGTGCAGCAATCGTGTCGGAACCGAAGCGCCGTGGAACATCGGACGGTTCTACGGATCGTCGTACTTCGTCGACCCGCGCGGCAACTTGCTCGCGAGCGGCTCGGAAGACAAAGACGAGCTGATCGTCGCGGAAATGGATCTCGACATGATCGAAGAGGTCCGTCGTGTGTGGCAGTTCTATCGAGACCGACGGCCAGATACTTACGGGTCTCTGGCCGCTGACTAAACTAACCACATGTCACGACATTCAACGCAGAACTCGCTGAACTCGCAGATGCTTTACGGCTCTCTGCTGTGCTCGGCGTCTTCTGGGTTGATCGTCGTAGGTTGAGAGCAAATTCTTCCATGAGCTTATTGATCAAGAACGGCACCGTTGTCACGGCCACTGATATCTACAAAGGTGATGTGCTCGTCGAAGGCGAGAAGATCACCGCCATCGGCACGTCACTCGATCAGGCCGCTCAGAACGTGGACCGTGTCATCGATGCGACAGGCAAGTACGTGTTTCCTGGCGGCATCGACGTGCACACGCATCTCGATATGCCGTTTGGCGGGACGACGTCGGGCGACGACTTCGAGTCAGGCACCATTGCGGCGGCGCACGGCGGCACCACGTCCATCGTCGATTTCGCGATTCAATACCGGGGCCAGACGCTCCATCACGCCTGGGAAACGTGGATGAAGAAAGCCGAGGGCAAGGCGGCGATCGACTACGGCTTTCACATGATCATGACGGAGCTGAACGATCAGGTGGAGCTCGAGATGGACGCTCTCGTCCGACAGGGCGTCACGTCATTCAAGCTGTTCATGGCCTATCCCGGCGTCTTCATGCTCGACGATGCGAGCATTTTCAAGGCGCTGATGCGCACGGGGAAGAACGGCGGCACGATCTGCATGCACGCGGAAAATGGCGGCGTCATCGATGTTCTTGTGAAGAAGGCGCTCGCCGAGGGTAAGACCGCGCCGAAGTATCACGCACTCACGCGTCCTGCCCGTGCCGAAGCAGAAGCGACGCATCGAGCAATCGCGCTCGCCGAAATCGCCGGCGTCCCGATTTACATCGTCCACCTCTCGGCCGCTGAAGCGCTCGAGATGGTCACCGAAGCACGCGACCGCGGGTTGCCGGCGTATGCGGAAACGTGTCCACAGTATCTGTTCCTCTCCTACGACAACTATGAGGAGCCGGGGTTCGACGGCGCGAAATATGTCATGAGTCCACCCCTCCGAGCGAAAGAAACGCAGGAGCGGCTCTGGCGCGGTCTCGCGTTCAACGATCTCCAGGCGATCTCTACGGATCACTGTCCGTTCTGTATGAAAGAACAGAAGACGCTCGGAGAGCACGACTTCTCGAAAATCCCCAACGGCGCGCCCGGGATCGAAACGCGAATGAGCCTCGTGTATGACGGTGGCGTGCGGACGGGCAAGATCTCGCTCAATCGCTTCGTGGAGCTGACGTCAACCTCACCGGCCAAGATCTTCGGGTTGTTTCCACGTAAAGGCACCATCGCTCCGGGGTCGGATGCCGATCTCGTGATCTTCAATCCTGAGCAAAAGGTTCGGCTGTCCGCGAAGACCCTCCACATGAGAGTGGACTACAACCCGTACGAGGGCCGCGAAGTGACCGGCGCGACCGAAACAGTGCTATCGCGCGGAAAGGTCATCATCGACGACGGAGCGTTCACCGGCCGAGCCGGAGCGGGATCGTTTATTCGTCGTGCAACCCGGACGTAGTGTCCGGCTTCAGCCGGACCAGACAGACGTGGTGTCCGGCCTTAGCCGGACCTCACGATCCGTGCGACGGCCACAAACAAGAAGTCCATCAGCGTTTCCGCGAGCCGCCAGAAGATCGCAAAGCTCACCAGCTGATCCTTCGGAAACCACACCTGCAGGAGCTGCACGAAAACAAGCTCACGCACTCCGATACCGCCCGGCGCGAAGAACGCCACGATTCCCGCGATCGTCGACACGAAGATCGCTCCCAGAAACACCAGGCGATGGCCCTCGACGGTCATACCGAGGGATCGCGCCAGCAGGACTGAATACGTCGATTGCACGACGTACATCATTGACAGCACGAGCGCCGCTCTTGAAATCGCTGACCAGGACAAGTACGAAACCGACGCGTCCGTCTTGTTCTGCAAGTGCAGGTACAGGTCCACCAGGCGACGCAGCACCGGCGGGGAAATCAGCAGGCCGAGCGCGACCGCCAACGCCACGACCGGCAGAACGTTAAAAGGCAACGTCGAACGAACGCCAAGTCCCAGAAGCAGGACGCTCAGCATCGTCACAAGCACGATCTGCATCACGACCTCGACGCCGCCGCTGATGATCGCGTTGACCCTCGAGTACCCGTAACGATTGGCCGCCAGCACTCTGGTACCGATGAACGCGACTTTCCCTGGGAGGTATCGCGCCATCCACGATTCGGCGTACGGCCACAGCAACACCCGGGGCCGCATCTGCTTGCCTTCCAGCGAAGAAAGCACGGTCGCCCAGACCACGGGCAACAAAAAGCGACTGGCTGTGCCAATGATCAGGACGAGCATCCCGAGTGGAACATTGAGGTGGTGCGACGCGACCGCGTGCCAATCAACCTGCCGAAGGACAAGGACAAAGAAATAGACGATCGCGATCCAGAGCGCGATCGACACTACGGCCCGGGCCTTAACCGGCATGAATAGCCTTGAGAAACTGGCGGGCGATGGCCGGGTCGCTTGCATGCTCAAGAAAAATTTTCTGACCGCAGTGGCCGATGGCCCGAAGGTGCGTGAAATCGTCTCGGGACGTGCGAATGGCAGCGGCAATGTCGCTGCCAGTCGTGCCACACAAGACCGCGGACGCGCCATCCTGCAGCAGCTCGCGAATGGCCGGACTGTCGCGGGTGATCACCGGCACGCCCATCGCCAGCGCCTGAAACACCTTGTTCGGGATCACCATCGCGGCTTTCGTCGTGTCACCAAAAATGCCAAGGCTCACGTGACAGGTACGCAGGCGTTCGACCAGCGCGTCTCGCTCGAGCCATGGAATCCATTCAAGGCGCGACGAGCCCGAGCGTCTGATCGCCTGCCGGACCGAGTCTTCCAGTTGTCCGCCACCCACGATCGTGAACTGAATCGGCTCATCCTTCAGTTGGTCGACTGCTTCGAGAATCGCCGTGATGCCGTGGAGAGGAGAAAACTTCGCGTAGAACAACACGCGAAACGGATCGCCGGCCGGTGGCGACCACTCGGCCCGCTGCCAGACCGTTCCCGCGCCGACAAAAACCCGATGGACTTTCCTTGCAGGCACCGCGAACGCCTGCTTGAAGTAGTCAGCGTGAGAGGCGGTATCCGTCAAGACGACGTC
>Ga0066903_100002135_pt1 | contig 15197 bp, 14 predicted proteins | sample PanSoiMetaGPlot1_FD_67491 | JGI IMG/M metagenome (GOLD analysis project Ga0066903, IMG submission 67491) | Tropical forest soil microbial communities from Panama analyzed to predict greenhouse gas emissions - Panama Soil - Plot 1 (version 2) | ecosystem: Environmental > Terrestrial > Soil >...
TACGCGCTGCAGGACGGGACGCGCAACGCCGCCACGCTCGTCAAGCCCGCAGCATCTTCACGCACGGCGGCGCCGGCGATCCTGTATCTGCACTGGTACGAGCCGCCGCGGCCGACCTCGAACCGCACCGAATTCTTGGCCGAGGCCATCGATCTCGCGCAATCCGGCGTCGTCTCGCTGCTCGTCGACACGCCGTGGACCACCGAGGGCTGGTTCCCGAAACGCGACGCCGCGCACGACTACGAGTTCACCCTCGCGATGACGAAGACGGTCCGTCGCGCGCTCGACGTGCTGCTCGCGCAGCCCGGCATCGACAAGAGCCGCGTCGCGCTCGTCGGCCACGACTTCGGCGCGATGTGGGGCGCGCTCGCCGCCGCCGAGGACCCGCGGGTGACGCACCTCGTCTACATGGCGGGCACGCGGTCGTTCACCGACTGGTATCTCTTCACGCCGAAGAAAGAGGGCGCCGAACGGGACGCCTTCATCGCGAAGCTGGCGCCGCTCGATCCGATCGTCGCGCTGAGCAAGATCTCGCCGCGCCCCGTGCTGCTACAGTTCGGGACGAAGGATCAGTTCGTGAAAAACGAAGCGGCGGACGCGATGGTCTACGCCGTGACGGGGCCGAAGACCTACAAGATGTACGAGTTCGAGCACGAGCTCACGTTCCAGGCGCGCGTCGACCGCGTGGCCTGGCTGCGCGAGCAGTTCAAGATCCAGCCCTGAGAACGGCCGACGGCTCACGCTCCGGCACGAAGACCACGAAGATCATAAAGACAATACAATTGGTGTTCTCGTGATCTTCGTGATCTCTCTGATCTGTGTGCTCGGAGCGTGAGGCCGTGGCCCGTCGCAGCAGCAGTTCGTTTACTCCGAAGACGCTCAGCTTTCTCCGTTCGCTGAAGCGCAATAACGATCGCGACTGGTTCCGCGCGCGGAAGGATCAGTACGAGATGCACGTGCGCGGGCCGATGATCGCGGTCGTCGAACGGCTGGCGCACGATTTGGGGAGAGTCGCGCCCGAGCTCATCGTGTCGCCGAAGCGATCGTTGTTCCGCGTCTACCGCGACACGCGGTTCAGCAGCAACAAGACGCCGCTGAGGACCAACGCCTCGGCCGTGTTCCGGACGAAGGACCTCCCCTGGCCGCAGGGCGCGGGCCTGTACTTCGAGGTCGCGCCGGGCTGGGTGTGGATTGGCGGCGGCATGTGGCGTCCGGAGCCGCCCGAGCTGGTGCGGCTGCGCGAGCACATCGCGGGGACGTGGCCGGAGATTCGCGACATCACGCGCGCCGCGGCGTTCCGGAAGCGGTTCGACGAGCTCGCGGGCGAGACGATGACGCGGGTGCCGCGCGGCTATCGGCCGGATCATCCGGCGGCGGCCTTTCTCAAGCACCGCCAGTTCTACACGGGCGCCGAGTTCCCGGCGGCGCTCGCACACAGCCGCGAGTTCTATCCGACGCTCCTCGCGACGTTCAAGGCGCTGATGCCGCTCGTCCGGTTTCTCAACGAGCCGCTCGTCGAGGGCGCGGAGTCGCCCGCAGCGTTCAGCGCGCGCCTGGCGGCAGATTCGTGACGAAATAGCGGGCGATGAGCTGATAGATGTGTACGGACGTGCCGGCGCCCTCCGAGATGCTGTGGGTCCGGTTCGGGTACACCATCAGATCGAACGGCTTCCCCAGTTCCACGAGACGGTTCACCAGGCGCTCCGTGCCCTGGTAGTGCACGTTGTCGTCGCCGGATCCGTGGACGATCAGCAGCCGGCCCCTGAGGCCGTCGGCGAAATTGATCGACGACCCGCGCCGGTAGCCGTCCGCATTCAGCTCCGGCGTGCTCATGTAGCGTTCCTGATAGATGGTGTCGTAGAGCCGCTGATCGGGCACGGGCGCGACCGAGACGCCGACTGCGAACACGTCGCCGTCGCGGAACATGCAGTTCAACGTGTTCGAGCCGCCGCCGCTCCATCCCCAGATGCCGATGCGCGTCGAGTCGACGAACGCGTGCGACGCCGCCAGCGCCTTGATCGCGGCGGCCTGTTCCGCCGCCGCCATTTCGCCGACGGCGCCATAGATCACCTTCCGCCACGCCGCGCCCTTCGGGGCGGGCGTCCCGCGGTTGTCGAAGCTGACGACGACGTAGCCGGCGTCGGCGAGCGCGCGATGGAAGAGCGCGCCGTTGCCGCCCCAGCGATCCGTGACGGTCTGCCCCGCGGGTTCGCCGTAAACCTGCACGATGACGGGATACTTCTTCGACGGGTCGAACGCGCGCGGCTTGATCATCCAGCCGTCGAGCGTCACGCCGCCGCCGACGGGGACGGTGAGGAACTCGACCGCCGGCTTCAGCGCATCCGCCAGCTTTGCCTGCAGCGCGGACGGATCCGTCAGCGCGCGCAGCGATCGATGATCGGGCAGCGAGACGACGTCCGTCGCGCTCACGCGATCGAACGACGAGTACGTGTGGAACGCGAGCTTTCCGCCAGGCGCCAACGTGTAACTGTGCCAGCCCGCCTGGGCCGAGGGTGACACGCGGACGGGCGCCGACGATCCGTCGAGCGGCGCGCGATAGAGATAGCGCTGCGTCGCGTTGCCGGGCGACGCCATGAAATACACGAGACCGTCGCGCTCGCTCACGCCGGTGAACTCGATCGCTTCGCCGTCGAATGTCGTGATGAGCGTCGCGCGTCCGGAGCGATCGACGCGATAGATGTGGCGCCGGCCGTCGCGCTCGCTGAGCCACAGGAACGACTTCCCGCCGTCGATCCACGGCACGTCGTCCTGCGCGTCGACCCACGTCGGGTGTCCCGACATCTCGAACGACGAGTCCGTGAACGTGCGCGTCACGGTCCCGCTCACGGCGTCGCCGAGCAGGTAGTCGTCCTGGTTCTGCAGGCGGTTGAGCTGCTGCATCGCGACGGTGGACGGGTCGATCCACTCGAGGCTCGCGATGTAGGTCTCGCGCGGGTTGCCGGGCGTCTTCATCCACGTCGTTTCACCGCCGCCGGCGGCGACGACGCCGACGCGCGTGGCGGAGTTCGCCGTCCCCGGCTTGGGATACGCGTACGCGATCGTCGTCGGATACTGCTCCGCGGTGTCGTTGACGAGCGTCATCGTGCCGACGCCGGTCGTATCGAACTGCCAGTAGGCGATGCGCGTGCCGTCGGGACTCCAGCGGAAGCCGTCGCGAATCGACAACTCTTCCTCGTTGACCCAGTCGGACGTGCCGTTGACGATCGTCCCCGGCGTCGCCGGCGCCCACGCGGCGCCGCCGACAGGTATCGTTCCGTCTTTCGTCAGCTGGGTCGCGGCGCCGCTGGCGATCTGCTCCACGTACAGATTGTTCTGCCGCACGTAGGCGACGCGCGTGCCGTCGGGCGAGAACTTCGCGAACATGAGCGACGATTCGGGCGCGGAGCCGCCGAGCTTCTTCTGGGTACCGCCCGCGACGTCGAGCACGTAGTAGTCGCCCCGCGTGTTCTGCCGCCAGACTTTCTTCGTGTTGGTGAAGACGAGCAGGCGCTTCCCGTCCGGCGACCAGGCGTAGTCGTCGATGTCGAGCGGCGTCCGTGCCAGCACCGATCGCGCGCCAGTGGCGGCGTCGTAGCGCGCGATCTCGCTGCCCTCGCCGCTTCCGCGTTCGACGATGGCGTAGGCGCTGCCGTCGGGGAGCCATCGCGCAGGCCCGAACCGCGGCGCGTCGTACTGGTGATCCTTGAAGATGCGGTCGATCTGCGCCCGGAGCGTGTCCGCCTGCTGCGGCTGCGGAGCCCGCTGAGCGACCAGCGGCGCGGCAAGAACGAGCGTGAGGAGCGGGACGACAGCAAATCGGCGCATCGCTAGAGCTTAACAGCGTCTTGCGACCTGTCCACCGACGCGCGAAGCGCGAAGGTGGATGAGCCGAAGCCCGCCCGGCCTGCGCCTTTACCCCGGGAGGTCGTGGATGCGGGCTCTGCTGCCGATCGCTGTCGCCGTAGCATTGGCCGGCTGCGCGACGCATCGTGCCCACGTCGCATCAGAGCCGGCCGATGTGCACGACTGGGCCGCGGTGCTTGCGGTTCCGGCCCATACGTTCGTCTCCGCGGCGCTCGACGACGACCACGTCAGCGACGGATATCTCGTCAGCGTCACCGACACCACACTCACGATCCGGCGCCGGGACTCCACGCGGCAGACGATTCCGCGCGCCACGGTTGTGCGCGTGGAGACAACCGTACGGCTCAAGAACAGCGACGCGATGAACGGCTTCCCCATCGGCGTCGGCACCGTCGGCGGGCTCGCGGGAACCCTCATCGGCGTTGCGACGGACAACAGCACAGTCAAGGGCTGGTCGTTGGCGGTTCTCGGCACGAGCCTCGTCGCGGGGTTCGCCTACATGCATCGCCACCCTGCATGGGAACCCGACTATGTGACCCGCGTGGTGTACGTGCGGTGAGCAACATGCGCGCACTGATCCTGGTCACGATCGTCACGGCGCTCGGCGGATGCGCGTCACACCACATCCCCAAGTCGGCCATTCCGGCGCGCCCGACGTCGTCTGACTGGAGCGCCGTCCGCGCGTTGCCGAGGACCACGTTCGTCCTGCTGACGCTGGACGACGAGCCGGCCGTGCACCGCGCATACGTCCACAGCGTGAGCGACGCGACGTTGACCATTTATGAATTCGACCGTTCGACCGTGACGACGATTCCTCGCGAGCGCGTCGCCGCCATCTCGATTCGCGATCGGATTGGCACCAAGCGCGCGCCCCGGTACATCAGCATTCCCATCGCGTCCGCCATCGTTGGCGGGCTCGGCGGGCTCATCGTCGGAGCGGTGGCGCGGGATCGCGACGTTGCGCAGAAAGCGGCGTGGACTTTCGGAATCGGCATGATGGTCGGTATGGCGGCCGGGCCGATGGACTATCCCCGATCCGTCATCCTCGAACGGCCCGTATACGTGCGGCCGTAGACAGGAGCGGCCCGCGTGAATGAAAAAGGCCCGCGCTTTCGCGCAGGCCTTTTTCGCTTCCGGCTTCCGGCTATCGGCTATCGGCTATCGGCTATCGGACAGCGTTAGTACCGATAGTGCTGGGCCTTGTAGGGCCCCTCGACTGGCACGCCGATGTACGAGGCCTGCTCGGCCGTCAGCTTCGTCAGCTTCACGCCGAGGTGATCGAGGTGCAGCCGCGCGACCTCCTCGTCGAGATGCTTCGGCAGGATGTAGACCTTCTTCTCGTACTTGTCGTTGTGCTGGTGCAGCTCGAGCTGCGCGATCACCTGGTTGGTGAACGACGCCGACATCACGAAGCTCGGATGACCCGTCGCGCAACCGAGGTTCAACAGCCGGCCTTCGGCGAGGATCAGGACGCTCCTGCCGCTCGGGAAGCGGAACTCGTCGTACTGCGGCTTGATCTCGATCCGCTCGATGCCGCGCTTCTTCAGGCCGGCCATGTCGATCTCGTTGTCGAAGTGGCCGATGTTGCCGATGATCGCGTTGTGCTTCATCCGCGACATCATGTCGACGGTGACGATGTTCACGTTGCCGGTCGCGGTCACGAAGATGTCGGCGGTCTCGACGACGTCCTCGAGCGGCTTGACCTCGTAGCCCTCCATCGCCGCCTGCAGCGCGCAGATCGGATCGATCTCGGCGACGATGACGCGGCAACCCTGCCCGCGCAGCGCCTGCGCGCAGCCCTTGCCCACTTCACCGAAGCCGGCGACCACCGCGACCTTGCCGCCCATCATGACGTCGGTCGCGCGGTTGAGGCCGTCGATGAGCGAGTGGCGGCAGCCGTAGATGTTGTCGAACTTGCTCTTGGTGACCGAGTCGTTGACGTTGATCGCCGGGAACAGCAGCGTGCCGTTCTTCATCATCTCGTAGAGGCGATGCACGCCGGTCGTCGTCTCCTCCGACACACCCTTCATGTCGGCCGCGACCTTCGTCCAGCGCTTCGGGTCCGCCTTCAGCTCCTGGCGCAGCAGGTCGAGGATGACGCCCCACTCCTCGGGCTCGGCGTCGGCGTTGAACGCCGGCACCTTCCCCGCCTTCTCGAACTCGACGCCCTTGTGCAGCAGCAGCGTCGCGTCGCCGCCGTCGTCCACGATCTGGGTCGGGCCGGAGCCGTCGGGCCACATGAGCGCTTCGCTCGTGCACCACCAGTACTCCTCGAGCGACTCCCCCTTCCACGCGAAGACGGGCGTGCCCTTCGGGTTCTGCGGCGTGCCGCCCGTCTCGGGACGGCCGACGACGACGGCGGAGGCGGCGTGATCCTGCGTCGAGAAGATGTTGCACGACACCCAGCGCACGTCGGCGCCGAGCTCGGTCAGCGTTTCGATCAGCACCGCGGTCTGCACGGTCATGTGCAGCGAGCCCATGACCTTCGCGCCGGCGAGCGGCTTCTTGGCCTTGTAGCGCGCGCGCAGCGCCATCAGACCGGGCATCTCGTGCTCGGCAAGACGGATCTCCTTGCGGCCGAAGTCGGCGAGCGCGAGATCCTTGACCTTGTACGGCTGGCGGCCGGCTTTCACCGCCGCGTCGAACGGATGGACTTCAACGACTGTGGACATCTTCTCTCCTTGCTGACGCAACAAACAATGCGGGACCCTTGGCTTGCGGATCGGCGGGCATCGGCACCACGCGGACGTCGCCGAAGCCTGCGGAGGCGAGCAGGCGTCTGAGCTGGTCGTCGCCGAACCCGAGCCAGACGTGCCCCATCTGCTGCTTGTACTCCTCGTGGTCGTGCGGCAGCATGTCGCACACGACCAGCCGGCCGCCGGGTTTCAACGCGCGCGCCGCCTCGCGGAGCGCCGCGCCGGGATCGGGGACGTGGTGCAGCACGAGCATCATGATGGCGGCGTCGAGCTCGGCGTCGGCGATCGGCAGCGCCTCGAGCTCGCCCCGGCGAATCTCGACGCCCGGCGCGTCGCGCAGGCGCCGCCGGGCGGCCTGCAGCATGTCGCCGCTGCGATCGACGGCGACCGTGCGCGCGACGAACGGCGCGAGCGCGGCGCTCGTCTCGCCCGTGCCGCACCCCAGGTCGCCGACGGTCCACGTGCGATCGACCAGCGCCGGCAGCGCGTGCAGCCCCGAGGCGCCGCCGAACAGCTCGCGGCGCAGCCGGTCCCACTGCCCCGCCGCCGACGCGAAGAACTCTTCCGACTTGCTCTGCCGGCGGCCGAGCACACCCTTGAGCCGCCGCGCGTCCTGATCCGCGCCTGGCGTGGCGGCGATCTTCTCGCGGAGCAGCGACCAGAGCCGGCGCGTGTGGGCATCGCGATCGTCGAGCGCGAGCGTGTAGTAGCGGCTCGTGCCGTCGCGCCTCGACGTCACCCACGCGGCGTCCGCGAGCGTCTTCAGATGGCGGCTCACCGTCGACTGCGGGAGCTGCAGCACGGCGCAGAGCTCCGACACCGTGAGTTCCTGCCGCTCGAGCACGAGCAGCATCCGTCCGCGGGTCGCATCCGCGAGCGTCGTCAGGTCGTCGAAGATGGCCGGTGCATTCATCCGTATATCCGGATGGAGAGTTTAACGACGCCGGCACGCCGTGTCAAGTGGCGCGCCGCAGCGGAGGCTGGAGGTTGGAGGCTGGAGGCTGGTCTCGAGAAGGCTCGAGGCGTACTGATCGAGTACGAAATGGAAGTGGCAACAGTGGAAACGCGTCACTCCCCTCTGAACGCGATTACCTTGCCACAAGCCTCTCCGAAACCAGCCTCCAGCCTCCAACCTCCAACCTCCGGACGAGCTTGGCGGGGCACGCCTTGTGCACCCGCTGCACGCCTATGACTGAACTGTCGAAGAACCTCATCATTACCCGCGCGCCCGTCAGCGTGTGGGACCGTCGGCCATCGGGAGTGCTCGCGTACCACCGCGAGCGCGTGTTGACCGGCGCCGCGGGCGGCATGCTCGCGCTGGCCGGTGTCCGCCGCGGCGGTTTCGCCGGCGGGCTGTTCGCCATGCTCGGCGCGACCCTTGCTGTGCGCGCCGCGATGGGGCGTCACGACTATCGCGTCGCGCGTCACTGGGTCGACACGACGTTGATCGAACGCGGCTGGACGAGCCGGGACGTCGTCAACGACGCGGCAGAGGAATCGTTCCCTGCGAGCGACACGCCGTCGTGGACGGCCGACATCGGCACCGCGCGGCGCTGACGGGGAACACGCGAAGAAGGGAACACGGGATGAACCTGGCACTGGCTCGCTCGGGACGGAATATCAGCGGCGTCGAACGATGGGTCTCGATCGCCGCAGGCGCCGGATTGATGGCGTACGGCTCGACGCGGCCGAAACGCCGGGGCTGGTTCTACGCCGGCCTCGGCGGACTGCTGCTCCGCCGCGGGTTGACGCAGCACTGCGAGATGTACGACGCGCTCGGCTGGAACACCGCCGCCAGACCCGACGACACGCGCGTCGCGCTGGGCGGATCGCGCGGCGTGAACGTCCTCGAGAGCGTGACGATCCAGCGCTCGATCGAGGAGCTCTACCGCTTCTGGCGCAATCTCGAAAACCTGCCGCACTTCATGCGCCACCTCACGTCGGTGGACAAGATCACCGACACGATCTCGCACTGGCGTGCGAAGGGCCCGGCCGGGATGCTCGTCGAATGGGACGCCGAGGTCTACAACGAGCTCCCGAACAAGCTCATCGCCTGGCGCTCGCTCGAGGGATCGGACGTCGTCAGCGCCGGCTCGGTCAATTTCGATCGCTCCGACGACGCCCGCGCCACGCGCGTGACCGTTCATCTGCAGTACAGCCCGCCGCTTGGGAAGGTCGGCGCCGCGGTCGCGCGCCTCTTCGGCGCCGACGCGCAGACCGAGATCCGCGCCGACCTGGAGCGTTTCAGGTCGATGGTGGAAGCCAATCAGCGCGCCTGAAGCGACGTTCGGCGATCGCTCTGTCGAGCAGATCCGACGACGCGGCCAGCAGGAGGCCGCTGCGCCGGATCGCATCGCCCGAACTCTTGTGCGCGCGCGCGCCGAGATCGATCAGCACACGCGATCGCGCGACACGCCCGGCCCCTCGCGCGCCCGCTTCGTCGTCGTCAGTCGGCAGGACGAAGGGGCGCGGGGCCCGGGTCACTCGTCGGTATCCTCCATCGGCGGCGCGCTGACGTTCCTTCTCAGTTCACGCTCCGCCGCCAGCCAGTCGTCGAAATCGCCGCCGTCGGCGCCCCCGCGCTCGAGGTATAACTCGTAGGCGCGCTGCGCGACGCGATCGTGGACGTTGCTGGACGGGACCGGCGGATCCTGCACGGCAGTCGAGGTGGGAACGTCGGGTTCCTGGACGGGTTCCTGGACGGGCTCTGCCCGGTCCCTGCTTTTCGCCATGACCGGCCGTCATCAACACGCGTGCCAGCACGCGCGCACGCGTCTCTTCGGTAACAATCCGAAGCGACCGTCGATCGAGCGAATTGGATTCCTACAGGACCGTCAGAATTCGCGCGCGGGACGAAGGATCCAGCGCAACGTGGAATCCATTCCGCTGACGCGCGCGACGACCGGGAACGGCGCGCGCTCGCGCGGACGGATCGACACGTTGAACTCGAACGGTCCTTCCTGGCCGGCGATGCGCGACGACTCGTTGAGGAATCGCGCGCGGTTCTCGCACACGAACACGCTCAGCGTTTTGCCGACGAGGAAGCGCTGCCCCACGTTGAACATCTCGGCGGCCGCCTTGTTGGCCTCGGTAATCGTGGAATCGGGCTTCGTCACGACGTAGGCGTACGGCAGTTCATCGAACAGCTCCCGATACTTGATCGACTGGTCCCGCACGTGTTCCTGGAGCCGTTCCATTTTTGTGCGGTCCTCGATGAGCTGTTCCTGCGCGACGCGGACCTCTTCGAGGGCCGTCCCCAGCTCAGCCAAGGCCTTCTGCAGGAGCGCGTCCGGCTCGGGCTGGGCCTCCGCCTTGCGCTGGAGGGCGCTGTACCGGAGGACCGCTGACGCGAGTTGGAGTTCCAGAGAGTCCATGCCCATAATCTGACCCCTGAAAAAAAGATGCTGCCAGTGTAGCGCTAGAGTCGGTTGCGGTAAACTCGCCCCCATGGCCGCCCGAAACCATGGGGAACTGGCCCAGGCGCTGCCGCGGTTGCGGCACGATTTCGAAGCCTCACGCCATCTTGTCACGCGGGCGATGGATCGCGCCGCGCGGCTCTCCGAGAATGCGGCCGCCATCAGGCGATTGCTCGCGACCCGCGCGCGGCATCCCCGCCCGCGGCTGACGCCTGCGGCCGAAGTCTGGCACGCGGCCGCCCACGAAATGCTCCGCGTCGCACACGAGCGCGATCGCGAACTGGGGATCGTCGCGCACGAACTGCGGCAGCCGCTGGCCGCGGCGCTCGCCGCCGAGCGGCTGCTCGCCGTCGACGATCGCCCGAACGAAACGGCGCGCGCACGCGCCGTGCTGACGCGCCAGCTGCTGCAGCTGTCCGAGCTCGTGGACTCGCTGCTCGACTACTCGCGCCTGACGACGCAGCCGCCGCGCGTGCGCGAGACGCCCGTCGACATGATCGAGATCGTGTGCGGCGCGATCGAGTCCGTCGAAGCCGTCGCCGCCGAGCGCCGGCTGCGCATCCACGGTCCGCGCGGCGGCGAACGCGCCCTCGTCCTGGGCGATCGCTCGCGCCTGCGCCAGGCGCTGCTGAACCTGCTGCAGAATGCGGTGCGCTACACGCCGCCCGGCGGACGGATCGACGTGTCCGTCAGGGCGGGCGACGCGAACGTCGTGGCGGAAGTCCGCGATACGGGCCAGGGGATCGCGACAGAGCATCTCGACGCGATCTTCGATCCGTTCGTGCGCCTCTCCGCGGCGGGCCCCGGGCTGGGCGTCGGGCTCGCACTCGTGCGGCGGATCGTCGAGATGCACGGCGGCGCCGTCCAGGCGGCCAGCGCCGGCGAGGGATATGGAAGCGCCTTTACGATCGTGCTCCCGCGCGCGGGCGCACAGGGAGGGGGCGATGGCGCCTGATGGCGTTGATCCGCATCATCTTGGCGATCTAATCGGCGAAGCACGCGCCCTCCGCGAAGCGTTGCACGCGTTGGTGGAGCAGATGCGGCGCGATCGGTCACTGTGGAGCCGCGAGATCGCGGACCTGACGCGGCGTCCGCGCCTCACGCGCAGCCAGCGACAGAACCTGCGGCGCCATCTGGGATCCGGACAGGTGTGACGCACAACCCGCTGTGCTAGAGTTTTTTCGATGAATCAGGGCGATCGGCCGGGTTTCGAGCGGCTTCTCGAGCACCTTCGACAGACCCGGGGCTTCGACTTCACCGCCTACAAGCCGACCAGCCTGATGCGCCGCGTCCGGAAGCGAATGCAGACCGTGGAGGTCGCGGAGTTCGACGCCTACCTCGACTACCTGCAGGTTCACCCCGACGAATTCAGCGCGCTCTTCAACACGATCCTGATCAACGTCACGTCGTTCTTCCGAGATGCCGAAGTCTGGGACTCGCTCCGCACGGTGGTGCTGCCGGAGCTGATGGCGACGAGGAACGGCGGCCCGATCCGCGTGTGGAGCGCCGGCTGCGCGTCGGGCCAGGAGGCCTACACCGCCGCCATCGTGCTCGCCGAGACGCTCGGCCTCGAGGCCTTCCGCGAGCGCGTCAAGATCTACGCGACCGACGTGGACGAGGACGCGCTGGCCGACTCCCGCCGCGCCGTCTACAGCACCAAGCAGATCGAGGACGTACCCGCCGACCTCCTGTCGAAGTACTTCGACCGCAACGGCAACGATCTCTACACGTTCAACCGTGACCTGCGCCGCTCCGTGATCTTCGGCCGGCACGATCTGATCCAGGACGCGCCGATCTCGCGCGTCGATCTGCTGTTCTGCCGCAACACGCTCATGTACTTCAACTCCGAGGCGCAGGGCCGCATCATGGCGCGCTTCTACTTCTCGGTGAATCCCGGTGGACACCTCGTGCTCGGACGGGCCGAGATGCTTTTCAGCCATGCGGCGATGTTTCAGGCAGTCGACCTGAAGCGCCGCATCTTCAGAACCGTTCCCAAGGTGAATCACCGCGACCGCCTGCTCCTGCTGGCGCAGACGGGACGGGAGGACGCCGTGCCGCAGTACCCCAACCACAGCCGTCTCCGCGACGCCGCCTTCGAGATGAGTCCCGACGCGCAGCTCGTGCTCGATGCGTCCGCCGTGCTCGTCGCGGCCAACGCCACCGCGCGGCGCCAGTTCACCGTCGCCGACGGCGACATCGGTACGCCCATCCAGGACCTCGAGGTCTCCTACCGGCCCGCCGATCTCCGCACGCTGATCGATCGCGCCCGCCACGAGCGCCGCGATGTCGCGCAGCGCGGCGTGCTGTGGGAGACCAACGGCGCGATCCGGTTCCTCGACGTCATGGTCGTGCCGCTGTTCGACGACGACCGCGGCCTGCTGGGCATCCGCATCAATTTCACGGACGTGACGCCGCTCAAGAGCCTGCAGGAGGAGCTGACCCACTCCAAGCAGGAGCTCGAGACCGCCTACGAAGAGCTGCAGTCGACCAACGAGGAACTCGAGACCACCAACGAGGAGCTGCAGTCGACGGTCGAGGAGCTGGAGACGACGAACGAGGAACTGCAGTCGACCAACGAGGAACTCGAGACGATGAACGAGGAGCTCCAGTCGACCAACGAAGAGCTCCAGACGATGAACGACGAGCTCCGGAACCGAAGCACCGAGCTCAACTCGAACAACGCCTTCCTCGAGGCGGTGTTCACGAGCCTGCAGTCGGCGGTCGTCGTCCTCGACCGCGAACTGCGCGTCCAGGTCTGGAATGCGGGCGCGCTGGAAATGTGGGGCGTGCGCGGCGAGGAAGCGCAGAGCGTGTCGTTCTTCAACCTCGACATTGGATTGCCGGTCGGCGAGCTGCACCCGCAGATCCGCGAAGTACTGTCGGGCGCCGCGTCGCACCGCGAGACCGTCCTCCCCGCCACCAATCGCCGGGGCAAAGCGATCCGCTGCCACGTCTCGGTCGCGCCGCTCGTCGGCGCCGACAAGAGCGTGACGGGCGTAATCCTGCTGATGGAAGACGAGGCGACCAAGAGCTGACGCGCGTCAGCCCTTTTTGACCTCCGCAGAGTCTTCGGGACCGTCGACCACTGCCGCATCGTCCGGCACCGTGTGGGTCGGCGTCCCGCGCGACCGCAGGAGCTGCCGGATCTGCCGGGCTTCGGCTTCCGCCTCGCGCGCGCGTGTGGTGAACGCCTTGTCGACCCAGTGATGATGCCGCAGGCGCCCGCGTTCGGCTAGGCGGTGCGCAAGCGCGGCGCGCTCCTCGAGCGTGCGCAGCGCCGTCCACAAGGCACGATCCACTTCGTCGGTCTGGAACGCCAGCATGCTGTCGGGTGAATACACGTGCCCGACGCGGCAGCGGAAGCGCAGCAGACCGCCTTCCTCCAGTTCCCACAGCGTGCCATGGCACTCGGGACAGCTGAAGACCGACGGCTTGCCGGGCCGATCGTCGTTGTCGAGCGCCATCGGCGGCTCGGCCAGGTCGGGCTCCATCGCGTTCAGATGCGGCCCGATGGACGAACGGATCTCGGCCGCCTCTTCGTCGACGAGCGCCGTCAGCAGCAACGGAATGTCGCGCAGCGCGAGGATATGATCGACCATGCCGGTGTTGATCGCGCTGCGCGGCATGCCGGGTGAAAACGCCTCGTCGGGGTCCTGCACGATCGTGACACCGCCCGCCTCCTTGATCGCCGCGATGCCCGCCGTTCCGTCGTCGAGTGCACCCGTCAGGACGACGCCGAGCACGCGGGACCCGTACACGCGCGCCGCCGATCGGAACAGCGGGTCCACCGCGGGGCGCACGCCGTTCTCGGACGCGGTGTGGACAATCCGTACGGCGCCGAGCTGCACGACCATGTGGTGGTCGGGCGGCGCCACATAGATCCGTCCGTACTGCAGAGGCTCGCCATCGGTCGGATGGGACGCCGGCAGCCGTCCCGCCCGCGTGAGGATCTCGGGCAGCATGCTCCGGCCGCGTGAAATGTGCAGAACGACGAAGAGCGACGCGCGGATGTCGCGCGGGAAGTCGGCGACGATCCGGCTGATCGCTTCGACCCCTCCGGCCGACGCGCCGATGACGACGATGTCGTGCTTGGCCATAGCGCCCAGTACCTGTCAGTGGCGCTGCAATCCTCATGACAGCTTACGCTTCCCCTGCCACCTCGGCCAGTGCATTCGTGTCGCGGATCGGAAAATCGCGAGCCGGCTCGACTAAAAGCGGAACAGATAGCTGGATTTCACGAACACCTGACGTCCGGTCGAGACGGTGGGCGCGCCGCTGAGAATGAGCGGCCCGACGCCGGCGTCGCCGGGCTGCGGACGCAGGTTGTCGTAGCCGTCGGTGTAACCGACGTACAACGCCGTGCCCGGGTGCACGAGATACGTCAGCAGCAGGTCGGCGGTCAGATGCTTGCGGCGATCGAGCGCCACGAGCGACGTGTCGGGGAGGACCGAGTTGTAGTCGAGAATGCCCCGCAGCGAGAGCGCGCGCGTGAACTGGTAGTTCACCTTCGATCGGGCGATGTGGTTGTTGAAAATCGTCGCACTAGTTTGCGAGAGACGGCCGTAGATGTACGTCTCGTCGAGCAGCAACCGCGACAGCGGACGGAACGTCACGCCGGCGCTCGCATCGTCGAACGTGGCCAGCGTCACCGGCACGCCGGCGGCCGGGTAATAGTTGGGCCGGGTGCCGTGGCCGTAGAACGCGTTCCACGACACCCAGCTGATCGCGCTCGACGCGGCGTTGACGATGTTCTCCCACTCGCGGAACTCGATGCCGTTGTAGCGCTCCATCATCTGCGCGTGGCGCGCGAAGAAGAACGTCTGGCCGAACTGCGCGCTGTAGGGAAAGCGGACGATCCAGTCCTGCGGCGTGCCGTCGTGATCCCAGGTCGCCTGCACGAACATGTTCGGTCCGTGCGCGGTGAGCTTGCTGTCTTTCGGGCGCCAGCGCAGCGTGGCGAACTGCTGGATCTGCCGGATGTCGGTGCGCGGCACGAACCCGAGCGGCACGCGGACGTTCGACGACAGGTCCTGATAGAACACGTCGTCGGTGAACCGGCGGCCGCTGCGATGGAGCGCGGCCCACAGTCCGCCGCCGTCGGCCTCCGTGCCGTCGAGCGCGGTGTCGCGCGTGACGAACGCCTGCCCTTCGGCGAACCACTGCTTGTTGAGCCGGACGCGCGTGTCGACCGATCCGACGCGGTTGGACGAGGTGCCGAACT
>Ga0066903_100002136_pt1 | contig 15194 bp, 11 predicted proteins | sample PanSoiMetaGPlot1_FD_67491 | JGI IMG/M metagenome (GOLD analysis project Ga0066903, IMG submission 67491) | Tropical forest soil microbial communities from Panama analyzed to predict greenhouse gas emissions - Panama Soil - Plot 1 (version 2) | ecosystem: Environmental > Terrestrial > Soil >...
AAATGCATCGGCTGCAAATGCTGCGTCGTCGCGTGCAACGAGCAGAACGGCAATCCTGCGGCGATCAACTGGCGGCGCGTGAGCGAAATCGAAGGCGGATGGTATCCGAACGCCCAGCGATCGTACATGTCGATCGGCTGTCATCACTGTCTCGAGCCAACGTGCCTGCAGGGTTGTCCGGTCGACGCCTATGAAAAAGACGTGTCGACCGGCATCGTGCTCCACAGCGCCGACGCGTGCATCGGCTGTCAATACTGCACGTGGAATTGTTCGTACGGCGTCCCGCAGTACAACCCCGAGCGCGGCGTCGTGGGCAAGTGCGACATGTGCCACAGCCGCCTCGGCGAGGGACAGTCGCCGGCGTGCGTGTCGGCGTGCCCGAGCGGCGCGATTCAGATCGAGATCGTCGACATCAAGTCGTGGCGGGACGCAACGGCTGCGACGTCGGTGCCGCACTCGGGGTTGCCGAACGGCGATCAGAGTGTCTCGACCACACGGATCACGTTGCCCGCGAGTTTGCCGCCGAACGCGAAGCCGATCGATCTGGTGCACGTTCGGCCAGGCGAGCCGCATTGGCCGCTCGTCGTGATGATGGTCTTCACGCAGCTTTCGGTCGGTGCGTTCGCGGCGATCTGGCTGCTCCAGCTGTCCGGCACGGCCAGTCGACTCGGTGTCTCCGCGTTGACGTCGCTTCTCGTCGCCGCGCTCGCGCTGGGCGCTTCGACGCTTCATCTCGGCCGGCCGATTTACGCGTACCGCGCGCTCAAAATGTGGCGCCGATCGTGGCTGAGCCGCGAGGTGCTGCTGTTCTCGGCCTTCTCGTTCGTCGCGTCTCTCTATGCCGCGGCGCTGTGGATGCGTTGGCCTGGAGCGATCGCGCTCGGAGCATTGACGCTCGCGGCCGGATTCGGCGGCGTCACCGCCAGCGCGTGCATCTACCGAGTGCCGTCGCGGCCGGCGTGGAACACACCGCTCACGCTGGTGCAGTTCAACCTGACGGCCCTGACGCTCGGGCCGTTGTTCGCCGCTGCAACAGGCGCCGGTTCAACGCGTGCACTCGCAGTAGGTGTTGCCGCGGTGGCGGGCGTGCAGTTCGTCGTCCTCGCGACGAAGTACTTCAATCTGAGTAGCGGTGACACGATCGAGCTGAGAACGTCGGCGAAGCTGCTCGCCACGAAATTCAGATGGCATCTGATTGCTCGCGGCACACTGCTGGCGCTGGGTGCGATCGCGCTGCCGCTCTTCACGTCGCAAAGTGTCGTGGTCTGGAGCGCGTTTGCGCTCACCCTCACGAGCGAAACGATAGGTCGCTATCTCTTTTTCGTCAGCGCCGTGCCGAAGCACCTGGCCGCGCCGTACTTGGGCAGCGAAGGGGCATGAGCTTCAGCCTCAAGCGCGCGCTCGGCTTCGACATCCTGGCAGACCGCTATGCGTACGGTCGCGATTCGGTCGTCGGCTATACGTCCGCGCGGCGCATTCCTGACCGCTGGGTGCCGACGACGTGCGGTTACTGCTCGGTCGGATGTGGAATGTTCATCGGCGTCAAGGATGGCCGCGCGGTGAGCGTGCGCGGCAACCCTGATCATCCTGTGAATGCCGGCGCGCTCTGTCCGAAAGGCCTCTCGGAGCACGAGACGATTCATGCGGCGACCCGTGCGCGCCATCCGATGTATCGCGCATCCAGGAACGCACGTCTTCAGCGCGTCGCCTGGCCGGACGCCGTCGAGACGATGGCCGCGCGGTTTCGCGACGTGCAGCGACGTCATGGCCCCGACGCTGTCGGCGTGGTCAGTACTGGGCAACTCGTCACCGAGGAGTTCTACACGCTTGGAAAGCTGGTGCAGCTTGGCCTCGGCACGCGCAACTACGACGGCAACACCACGCTCTGCATGTCGACGGCGGTCTCCGGGTATAAGCGGTCGTTCGGCAGCGACGGACCTCCGGGTGCCTACGAGGATCTGGAGCACGCTGACGTCATCTTGCTGATCGGCGCAAACATCGCCGACAACCACCCAATTCTCTGGCAGCGGCTGGAAGCCAATCCCGCAAAGACGCTGATCGTGGTGGATCCGCGCGTGACGAAGACAGCGATGCTCGCGGATCTCCATCTGCCGGTGAAGCCGCGCTCCGACATCGCACTCATCAACGGCATCATCCACATTCTCATCGAGAGCGACCTGATCGACCACGCCTACGTTGACGCACACACGACAGGATTCGACGGGCTCTACGAATCGGTCCGCAAATATCGTCCGGAACGAGTCTCGGAGATCACCGGACTGCCCGTCGAGTCGATCTATCGCGTGGCATCGCTGTATGGCAACGCTCGCGCCGCGTTCATCGGCTGGACGATGGGTGTGAACCACAGCTCGAAAGGGACCGAGACGGTGAACGCCATCAACAACCTGGCGCTCATTACGGGCAACATCGGACGCACGGGCGCCGCGCCGTTCTCGATTACCGGTCAATGCAACGCAATGGGCACGCGCGAAGCCGGCTTTGCCTCGTCGATGCCAGGCTACCGACGTTTCGAAGATCAGGACGACCGCGAAGCACTCGCCAGGATCTGGAACGTGTCCGTCGATCGAATTCCGACCGCACGAGGTCTCGCGTATCCGGACATCATCGAGGCCGCGCTCGAGAAGAAGATCCGCGCGCTGTGGATCATCGCGACGAACCCGGTCGTATCGTTTCCGAATTTGGGTGTCCTGACACAAGCGCTAGAGACCCTCGAGTTTGTCGTCGTCCAGGACGGATTTCATCCAACGCCGACAAGCGAGTTCGCCGACCTCGTCCTCCCAGCCGCCATCTGGGGCGAGAAAGAAGGCACCTACACCAACTCTGAGCGGCGCGTCAGCAAGGTCAATCGGGCCGTCGAGCCGCCGGGAGAAGCGCGCGCTGACTTCGACATCTTTCTCGATCTCGCCACGGCGCTCGGTTGCCGCGAAGAGCTGTTCGCAGGGTGGACGACGACCCGCGACGCGTTCGAGGAATGGAAGCGCGTCTCGGCAGGCCGCCTATGCGACTACTCAGGCATGACGTACGAAGCGATTGAGGAGAGCAGGGGCATTCAGTGGCCCCATCGCGACGGTGACGCGGCAAAGACTCCGACAGCCGTCCGGCGTTTGTACTCCGATGGTCGGTTCCAAACCGACGATGGCAAAGCGCATCTCCTGCCGGCCGAGTGGGAACCATTTCCAGAGCCGCCGAATCGCGAATTTCCTTTCGTCCTGAACACGGGCCGCACCGTCGAGCACTGGCATACCCGGACGAAGACCGGCCGCGTGCCGATTCTCGAGCGCTTGTCCCCGCGGCCCTGGCTCGAGATGAACCCCCGCGATGGACGAGCGCTCGGCTTGAAACCGGCCGAGCGCGTCGACGTGGTGTCGCGGCGAGGCATCATCCGCAATCTCGATCTGCGTCTGACCGAAACCGTCGGCGCGGGGCAAGTGTTCGTGCCGTTTCACTGGGCCGAGGCGAACGCCAATCAGGCGACGCAGAGCGCCTTCGACCCAATTTCACGGGAACCCAACTACAAACAGTGCGCGGTGCGCGTGGAGCGATCGCGATGAAGAGACTGGTCGTTGTCGGCAACGGCATGGCGGGCGTGGCGTGTGTCGAGCAGATCCTGAAGTACGACCCAACGTTCGACATCACCATCTTCGGTGACGAGACACACGTCAACTACAACCGCATCCTGCTGTCGTCGGTGCTGGCGGGCGAGCGATCGGCGGACGAGATCACGCTGAACACGCTCGAGTGGTACGTGCGCAACAACATTCAATTGCGCCTGGGCGTCCGTGTAGTCGACGTCAATTCCGAAGACAAGACGGTGACGGGCGACGACGGAAGCGTCACGCCATACGACGCCCTGCTGATCGCTACGGGCAGCTCGGCATTCAAGCCCCCCATCGAGGGCCTCGACAAAGAGAACGTCTTCGCATTCCGCACGCTCGACGATACGCGCGAGCTGCTGCTGCGTGCGAGGCCGGGTGTGAAAGCGGTGGTCATTGGTGGGGGTCTGCTTGGCCTCGAAGCCGCTCGCGGTCTGCAGGTGCAGGGCTGCGACGTGACTGTCGTTCACCTGATGTCGACGCTGATGGAGCGGCAGCTCGATCCCGACGGCGGCAACTACTTGACGGGCAAGATGGAGGACCTCGGCGTCCGCGTGCTGCTGCGTCGATCGACGACCGCGATCGTCGGCGATGAGCGCGCTGAGGGCGTCGCGCTCGAAGACGGAACGGTCCTCGAAGCGGATCTGGTCATCGTTGCCGCGGGAATACGTCCCAACGTCGAACTGGCCTACAAGGCCGGCGTCCGCGTCAACCGCGGCATCGTCGTCAACGACTTCATGGAGACATCCGACCCTGACATCTTCGCCGTCGGCGAATGTGTCGAGCACCGCGGGATCTGTTACGGGTTGGTCGCGCCGCTTCTGGAGCAGGGCAAGGTGCTCGCGGCAACCATCACCGGCAACAAAGGACCGGAATACACAGGAACGCTGCTCGCCACGAAGCTGAAGATCATGGGCGTCGATGTGTTTTCCGCCGGCGACTGGAGCGAGCAGCATGCCGATCCAGTGCGGTTCGAGGATCGGGCGCTTGGCGTCTACAAGAAGCTCACGATTCGCGACAACAAGCTGGTCGGCGCGATTCTCGTCGGAGACACGTCGGACAGCCATCGCTACATGGACTGGTTGCGCAGCGGCGTCGACTTGAGCGAGAAGCGTAGCCATCTGCTCTTTCCACCGCCGGCATCGGACGCGGGACTCGACATCGCAGAGATGTCCGACAACGCGACGGTCTGCGGTTGTGTCGGCGTCACGAAGAGCGCGATCATCCACGCGATTCACGATCGCGGTGTCTGCACGTTGTCGCAGCTGAAAGAGACCACCCGCGCGAGCACCGGCTGCGGTAGCTGCACGTCGCTCTGTCAAAACATCCTGCGAGCTGTCGCGCCCGACTTCGAGGAAGACGGGAAGAAAGTGTTGTGCAGCTGCGTGCCGTTCTCACAGGACAACCTGCGCGAGATTTTGCGCGGCCAGCGACTGAAGTCCGTGCAGGACGTCCTCGACATCTACGGCAACGGGAAGGGCTGCGAGGTCTGTAAACCGGCGTTGAGCTACATGCTCGACATGATCTGGTGCGGCGATCACGACGAGGATCGGTCCGCGCGGTTCATCAACGACCGCGTCCACGCAAACATTCAGAAGGACGGCACTTTCTCGGTGGTGCCTCGCATCCGCGGCGGCGTCACGTCGCCCGCGGAGCTGCGACGCATCGCCGATGTCGCGGAGAAATACAACGTCCCGATGGTGAAGATCACCGGGAGCCAGCGCATCGATCTGCTGGGCGTCAAGAAAGAGGATCTGCCAAAGGTGTGGGCCGATCTCGGCATGCCGTCGGGGCAGGCGTACACGAAAGGCGTACGCATGGTGAAGACGTGCGTCGGCACCGACTTCTGTCGCTTCGGTACGCAGGACTCGACGAGTGCCGGCATCGAGATGGAGCGGCGCTTCGAGCATCTGTTCACGCCGCACAAGGTAAAGATGGCGAGCGTTGGTTGCCCGCGCAATTGTGCCGAGGCGACGGTGAAAGACATCGGCCTGGTCGGACAAGAAGGCGGCTGGCAGGTCGTCGTCGGAGGGGCAGCCGGCAAGGCAGTCCGCAAGGCTGATCTTCTCGTCACCGTCGAGACCACCGAACAGGCACTGGAGGCAGCCGAACTGTTCTTCCAGTACTACCGCGAGCAGGCGAATTACCTCGAACGGACGTACGACTTCGTCGAACGCGTCGGCATCGACAAGGTGCGGAAGGAAACGGTCTATGCGCCGGAGTCAGTCAAACAGGCGCTGCTCGATAGGCTGAAGAAGTCGAAAGCGGCGTCGCGCGACGCCTGGCTCGAAGGTCAGACGCCAGTCAACCCGACGCAGTTCATCCCGCTTCGTCCCATTGAGCGCGTGCTGTCATGAATTGGATCCGCATCGCGACGTGCGACAGCATTCCGCCGCGCGAAGGCCGCGCGGCGGTGATTGGTGGCAAACAGATCGCCATCTTCAACCTCGGCGATCGCTTTCTCGCCGTCGATAACCAATGCCCGCATCAAAGCGGTCCGCTATGCGACGGCATCGTCGCCGGCGACGCGGTCGTGTGCCCGCTGCACGCGTGGAAAGTGAACCTCGAGACCGGCGCCGTCGCCCGGCCTGCCGATCAGGAGGCGTGCGTACGGACTTATGAGACGCGTGTGGACGAAGGCGTCGTGTCGATCAACCTATGACCCCTAAGACTTTTTTGAAATCCGGTCACACGCCGACGCTCGTCTCGGCGCTGGTCTACTTCGACGTCAGCTTCATGGTGTGGGTGATCCTCGGGCCGCTCGCGCCGTTCCTTCGGCAGCAGTTCGGTATGAGTGCCACCGCGCAAGGTCTGCTCGTGGCGGTGCCGTTGCTTGGCGGGTCGCTCTTCCGTCCGATTCTCGGCATCCTTGCGGATCGCATCGGCGGACGACGTGCTGGCCTGTTTGGATTGTCGCTGACAATCGTCGCGATCGCGATCGGTTGGACAATCGCCAGTGCGCCGTGGCACTTGTTTGTCCTCGGCTTCTTTCTTGGGATCGCCGGCGCGAGCTTTGCCGTGGCGCTTCCGCTCGCGAGCCGCTGGTATCCCGCCGAATATCAGGGGCTGGCCATGGGTATCGTCGGCGCAGGCAACTCTGGATCGCTCATGGCCACGCTGTTCGCGCCGCGTCTCGCCGAACGTCTTGGATGGGCGAATACGTTTGGTCTGGCACTGATTCCGGTCACGTGTGTCGCGATCGTCTTTGCGCTATTTGCAAAAGACAGTCCCTCGAAGGCGGCGAAGCCCCGGTGGAAGGACTACGCGGAGACCCTCCGCGAGCCGGACACGCTCTGGTTCGCGCTGCTCTACAGCCTCACGTTCGGCGGCTTCGTCGGCTTCACGAGCTTTCTGACGACCTTCTTTCACGAGCAGTACCACGTGTCGCGTGTGGCCGCGGGCGACTTCACCACGGTCGTCGTCGTGTCGGGCAGTCTGATGCGTCCGCTGGGCGGCTGGTTGTCCGATCGCATCGGCGGCTATCGCTTGTTGCTGCTGCTTCTTGGCGCGGTAGCCGTGTCGCTGGGCCTCGTGGCGACGTTGCCGCCGCTTGTTCTCGCCGTGCCGATGTTGTTTGTTGCGGTCGGTTGTCTCGGCATGGGGAACGGCGCGGTGTTTCAGTTGGTGCCCCAACGGTTCGCCGGACGAATGGGCATCATTACCGGAGTTGTTGGCGCCGCGGGCGGCCTTGGGGGGTTCTTCCTTCCGTCCATTCTTGGCGCCGCGAAGGACGCGACCGGAACATACGGCACCGGCTTGGCGCTCGTGTCGATCGCGTTCGTCGTCGGCGCGTTCACGCTCCTCGAACTTGGATCGCGATGGATGACGCGATGGCAGGAGAGCGCGATCAAACAGTCGGGCCTGTTTAGCTATCGACGTCACGCCGCAGTGGCTGGCTTCAGCCGGCCTGACGCGTCCGCCTGACCGCCTGCTGCAAGGCTGCGGCCGTCCGCTACGGCGTCGATCTAAGATCGTCGGCATGTCGCTCAAGGGAAAACGCGTCGCGCTGCTCGAGGCGCGAATGAGCACGGAGATCGCGTCCATGGTCGAGCGATTTGGCGGCTCGCCGTACTCCGTCCCCGCGGTTCGCGAGACACCGCTCGATCTTCCGGGCGAAACAACGACGTTCGTGGACGCGCTGTGCGCCGGGCGCTTCGACATCGTTGTCTTCATGACCGGTGTCGGCGCATCGGCGCTGCTGAAGGAAGCAGAAAAACGCGGTCAGTTGGACGCGGCGCTCGTTGCGCTTCGAGGAGCGACCACTGTTTGCCGCGGTCCGAAGCCAGTCGCCGTTCTCCGGCGACAGGACGTCCAGGTGAACCTCACGGCTGCCGAGCCGCACACCACGACCGAGTTACTGCAGGCGCTCGAAGCGGTCGACCTCACAGGCAAGTCCATCGGCCTCGTGCATTACGGCGAACGAAGCGAGCAGGCGACCGACGCGCTGACGTCGCGCGGCGCGTCGGTGGCGGAAATCTGTCTGTACGAGTGGCGCCTCCCCGACGATCTGACGGCGCTCCGGCAGCTCGTCGACGAGATCATCGACGGTAAGATCGACGCGCTGGCGGTCACTAGTCAGATTCAGATTCGTCACCTTTTCGAAATCGCCGACAAACTTGGCAAACATGCGGCGCTCGCCGACGCGCTCAGCCGTCGAACGGTTGTCGCGGCCGTCGGCCCAGTCTGTGCAGCCGCACTTCGATCGTATGGCGTGATTCCGCACGTACAACCGTCGCATCCAAAGATGGGCCCGATGATGCTCGCGCTGTCGGACTACTTCGAACTTACCGCTCACTAAGAAATCGCCCTCACATATTTGTCTGGATCGCTTTTCAGCGGACAACTTCGTCGCGCGCGATGAGCGTTCGTACGCGACTTGTCGGAGAAAACTCATGCTGACAGCGTGTCGAACAACGCGGCACTCGTGGTGCGCCCCTTGCTGAATTCGAAAGTCGAGGGGAGATCACATGCGCACGCTGTTGGGCCTGATGTCCGCGTCGCTGCTGCTGCCATCGCTGGCGCTCGCGCAACCGCCGATCAAGATCGGCGACGCCGTCGTCACGGCTTCGTTCCGAAGCCGGATGTACTCCTGGAATTGGTTCGGCGATACGCCGAACGGCGATTACACGTACTCCGGCTCTCTGCTGAGATTCGGACTGACGGAGTCGAAACCGAAGTTCGACTGGCAAGTGGAGTTTGCGGTGCCCGCGCTCGTGAACATGCCGACCAACGCGGTGATGCCAGCGCCGTTCGGCCAGCTGGGCCTGGGCGCGAGCTATGCCGCGGCGAACGCCGGAGCGACCAACACGTCGAGCATTTTCTTGAAGCAGGGTGCCTTCCGCGTCAAGCAGCTCGGTGGCGTTCCTGGGCAGTCGATCAAAGTCGGCCGCATGGAATTCATCGACGGCACCGAAGTGACGCCGGGACACAGCACGCTCGCGGCGCTCAAACGCGATCGCATCGCGCAGCGTCTTCTCGCAAACTTCGGCTTCACCGACGTACAGCGCAGCCTTGACGGCGCGCAGTACGTCCTCGACCTGCCGAAACTGAACGTCACCGCAGTCGCTGCGCGACCGACTGAAGGTGTCTTCCAGGCAGATGGCTGGGGCGAGCTGAACATCAACGTCGTGTATGCCGCGGTCACGGGACAACACGGCAAGTACGCGGCAACGGACTGGCGAGTCTTCGCACTCAGCTACCGCGACTACCGCAACGGCGTTCTCAAAACAGACAACCGCCCTGCGGCTCTGAGAAACGTCGACGCAGACTCGATCGACGTCGGCACCTACGGCGGCCACATCCTCCAGATCGTGCCGACGCCAACCGGGCCGGTCGACCTTCTGTTCTGGGGTGCGCTACAGACCGGATCGTGGGGTACGCAGTCGCATCGCGCGAGCGCGTATGCCGCCGAAGCAGGGTGGCAGCCGGCGGTGCTGCCGGTAATCAAACCCTGGGTTCGCGCCGGCTACGACTTTGGATCGGGCGACGACAACCCGACCGATGGTACGCATCACACATTCTTCCAAGTTCTGCCGACGCCACGGATCTACGCGCGCACGCCGTTCTTCAACATGATGAACACCAAAGACGCGTTCGGCGAGTTGATCCTCCGCCCCAAGCGCGTGACGATTCGCTCCGACGTCCACTCGCTGCGCCTCGCCGACTCCGCCGATCTCTGGTACTCGGGCGGAGGCGCGTTCCAGGCCGCGACATTCGGCTACACAGGTCGCCCGTCGAACGGACAGAGCACGCTCGGAACGCTCTACGACGTCAGCGCCGATATCACTCTGACGCCACACGTCGGCGTCGGCGGGTACTTCGGGTATGCGTCGGGCGGCCTCGTCACGCAGGCGATCTACGGCGGCGGCAACGCCGTTCACCTTGGGTTTTTCGAGCTGAATGTGAAGTTCTGAAAACGCTGAACGTAGTGCAGGGCTTTAGCCCTGCCCACAACGCAGGCCTGAAGGCCTGTGCAACTCAAAAGGTTTTCGACAATGACAAAGACGACACGACGGAGGTTCTTGAAAACCGCCGTCGCCGCGAGTGGTGCGGCAACGCTGATGAGAGGCCTGCCCGGTGGCTGGGCCGGCGGTGCTTACGCGGACGATTCGCCCGAAACGACAAACATGCGCTTCGGCATGATCGCGCTGACCGACTGCTCACCGATCGTCATGGCGCACGAGCTCGGCTTCTTCAAGAAGTTCGGCATCAATTCGGTGGTGTCGAAGGAAGCGTCGTGGGCGGTCATTCGAGACAAGCTCTCGATCGGCGAGAACCAAGCGACTCACATGCTGATCGGCATGCCGTTCGCGTCCACGATGGGTCTGGTGGGATCGCCGGTGAAGCCGATGGTGATCCCTTGGCTGCTCAATCGCAACGGGCAGGCAATCACGCTGAACAATCGGATGAAGAAAGCAGGAGTGAAGGTCGCGAAAGACGTGAAGCCGCTCGCCGACCGTGCGAAGGGGAGCGGTGACCCGCTGACGTTCGCCATGACGTTTCCTCCTGGCACGCACGCGATGTGGATCCGCTATTGGCTCGCGTCAGGCGGCATTCATCCTGATAAAGACGTTACGCTCATCACCATTCCGCCGGCACAGATGGTCGCCAACATGAAAGTGGACAAGATGGACGGCTTTTGCGTCGGCGAGCCGTGGAACAACCGCGCGATTGTCGACGGCATCGGCTACACGGTGACGACCACTCAGAAGATGTGGAAAGACCACCCAGAGAAGGTTTGTGCGTTCACCGAGGAGTTCGCGACGAAGAATCCGAAGACTGTGAAGGCGGTGCTGAAGGCGCTCCACCTGGCCAGCGAGCATCTCGACAAGCTCGAGAATCGCAAAGCCGCCGCGGACATCGTGTCCCGGCCGACATACATCAACTGCCCCCCCGAAATCATCCTCGAGCGGCTGCTCGGCAAGTACAACTACGGCGACGGCCGAAGCGAGCAGGATCCCAACTACATGATCTTTTCGGAGCGTAACTGTAACTATCCACATGCCATCTATGGCACGTGGTGGCTGACGCAGTTTCGCCGATGGGGGATGGTCAAAGGCGCGCCCGACTACAAAGGCATCGTCAAGCGTGTGATGCGCTCAGACATCTATCTCGAGGCGATGAAAGAGATGGGCGTCAACCTCAAGATCGCCGAGGAGCAGAAAGTCACTCTGTTCGACAGCACGCTCGACGCCGCCGATCCAGAGAAATACGCGATGTCCTTTCCAATCCACAGCCTCGCATGAAGCGCATCGCCAATTCTCTACTGCCGCTCGTCGGCATCGCGCTCGCACTCGCCGTGTGGGGCGGCCTCAGCATGATCGTGGCCGATCTGCCGTCGCCGCTGAAAACGTGGGAGGAGAGCAAGATCTACATCCTCAAGCCGCTCGAGAAGCGCGGCGAAATGGATCAAGGCATCGCGTTGCTTGCGTTCTACAGCCTGATGCGCGTCGCCAGAGGATTCCTGCTCGGCATCGCGCTGGCAACACCGCTCGGATTCATGCTCGGCATGTCGAAGACGCTCTCGCGCGTGTTTGATCCGATCATGCAGGTGCTGCGGCCGATCTCGCCGCTTGCGTGGCTGCCGCTTGGCTTGATCCTCTTTCGCAAGTCGGAACCAGCGGCGCTTTTTGCCATCGCCGTCTGCTCGATGTGGCCGACGGTCATCAACACGATGGCTGGCGTCCGCGCGATCCCACAGGACTACTGGAACGTCGCGAAGGTCCTGCGGCTGTCGCCATTCACGACGTTCGCGAAAATCGTCGTTCCCGCAACGCTGCCGTACATGTTTACCGGCTTCAGGCTGAGCCTTGGCATCGCATGGCTCGTCATCGTCGCCAGCGAGATGTTGACGGGTACGCCAGGCGTCGGCGGCTTCCTCTGGCAGGAATACAACAGCCTCATCTACGCGCACATCCTGCTCGCTATTCTCACGATCGGCGTTGTTGGTTTCGTGCTCGATCGCTTAATGGGTCTCGCGGAGGCGCGGCTCCGTGCGATTTAATCGATGGCGCTGATTGACATCTCCGGCGTCTGCAAGAGCTTCGGGTCTGGATCCGACAGGCGCGACGTGTTGACTGACGCGTCGCTGTCAATCGAACGCGGGGAGTTCGTGTCGATCGTCGGCATGATGGGGTGCGGCAAGTCCACGTTTCTGAAGATCGTCGCTGGCCTCATCGCGCCCGACGACGGCCGCGTGGACATCAACGGTATCCAAGTGTGCGGCGTACAGCCGAACGCCGCGATCGTCTTCCAGAACTACTCCTTGCTGCCGTGGTTCTCGGCGCTCGAGAACGTGAGGCTTGCAGTCGGCGCGGCGTTTCCCGATTGGACGAAAGACCGGCACCGCGAACAGGCGTCACGGCATCTCGAAGCCGTTGGTCTAGGCAAGGCGCTGCATCGCAGACCGGGCCAGCTGTCGGGAGGCATGCGTCAGCGCGTCGCGATCGCTCGCGCCTTTGCGACGGAACCGGAGATCCTGTTTCTCGACGAGCCTTTCGGTGCGCTCGACGCATTGACGCGCGAGTCGCTGCAGCAGGAACTCGCTCGTCTGTCCTCGGCCGTCGAACGTCCCGTCACGACGCTCATGATTACCAATAGCGTGGAAGAAGCGCTGTTGTTGTCTGACCGCGTCGTGCCGATGACAAAGGGCACACACCCACTAGGACATCCGGTGCGGGTCGAGCTGCGGCGTCCACGAACCGCGAGCGAGCTGGTCCACGACGACCATGCGGCGCACGTCCGCGCGCACGTCGTCTCGTCGCTGACGCGCGATCTGAAGCCGGCGACGAAGCAGCAGGTCGCATGATCGCGCCACTCGAGATTACGGGCCTCACCAAGGTCTTCGACACGCTGTCGGGGCCGTTCGTCGCTGTGAAGGACGTCAACGCGACGATCCGGCAGAGCGAGTTCGTCTGCATCCTGGGACATTCAGGCTGTGGAAAATCCACCGTGCTATCGATCGTCGCCGGACTCGACACCGCGACCTATGGGGGCGTCGTCATCGACGGAAAGCAAGTCGTCGAACCAGGACCGGAACGCGCGCTCGTGTTTCAGTCGCCATGTCTCCTGCCGTGGCTCACCGCGCGCCAAAACGTACAGCTCGCCGCGGATCGTGCGGAGACGCGGCCCGGCCGTCCGGGGAAGATCGACGCGAAGGCATATCTCGATCTCGTGGGCGTCGGCGACGATGCCGATCGGATGCCGGCGGAGCTGTCGCTCGGGACGCAGCAATGTGTGTCGCTGGCGCGAGCGCTATCGGTCGAGCCGCGCTTTCTGCTGCTCGACGAACCGTTCTCGATGCTCGATTCGCTGACGCGGTTCGAACTGCAGGACACGCTCCTGGACGTCTGGGAAAAACACCGGAGGACCGTGGTGATGGTGACGCACGACATCGACGAGGCGCTGTACCTTGCCGATCGGCTCATCCTGATGACTGACGGTCCCGAGGCGGGAGTTGGAGAGATCCTGGAAGTGCCGTTCGCACGGCCGCGCAATCGTGCGGCCGTTCTCGCCCATCCGGACTATTACGTGTGTCGCCGGCGCGTGCTCAACTTCCTCGATCACCACGCGCATCAATCGCGAACGACCGCGATCGACGACATTCTTCGCCGGACTACACCGAGTCCTTTTCGCCGGTCCTGATCTTATAGGTCTCGCCGACCGGCAGCACGAAGACGCGGCCGTCGCCGATTTCGCCGGTGCGCGCGGATTCGATGATTGCCTTGATCGCATCGTCGGCAATCGAGTCGGACACGACGACCTCGATCTGCATCTTCGGCAGCAGGCTCACGTTGTATTCCTTGCCGCGGTAGATGGCAGTGTGTCCCTTCTGCTTGCCGTGACCCCGCACTTCTGTGACGGTCATCCCGGAGATGCCGATCTTCGTGAGTGCGTCTTTGACCTCGTCCACTTTGTTGGGACGCACGATGCTCTTAAGCAGCTTCATACCCGCCCTCCAACACGCGCTGTAAGTGAGCTGACAGCGCGGTCTGTTCGGTGCTCGACAGCTTCCGGCCGCCTTTGGTGATGTGGAAGACGTCGATGGCGCGGCGTCCTTCCGTGGTAATCAGCACGAGGTCGACGTCACAGCCATTCTGTGACATGACGCGGCTGATGCGATAGAGCAGCCCGAGCTCGTCGTCCGCAATGATATCGATGATCGTGTAACGCTTGGAAGACGTATTGTCCGCGTGCACGACGGGTTTCAGGCGCATCGGCCGGCGGTTGAAGAGGCTGCGTTCGCGTCCGCGCAGCCGTTCCGTCACGCTCGCTTTTCCAGAAACGACCTCGTTCAAGACCCTGAACATCTGTTCTCGCGCCCCAGGGTTCAACTCGAGGAAGCGCTCAGAGTCGGCGAACTGAAAGACGTCGAGCACGAGGCCATTGGAACTCGTCATCGCGTGGCCCCGCAGGATATCCATGCCGAATGACGAGAGCACACCGGAGATGTTCGAGAACAAGAACGGCTTGTCGAGCGTGACGACGGTCAACTCCCACGCGTTGCCCCGCTGCTCCATCCAGAGATGCACCTCGTCGGGATGGATGTCGCGGGCCAGCCGCACGTGACGGTAAATCGCGTCGCTGTCGAACAGACGCAGATAGCGCCGAGGCAGCCCTTCGAGGAAGTGGCTGATGTCGGTTTCGGCAAGATCCGGCGGGCGGTTGGCCAGCAGCGCGGCATTGCCGGGCTGATTGGCTTCGATTCGTTCGTCCCCGTATCCGAGCGTCAGGTGATTGTAGGTGTCGACATACAGTCGCCACAGCAACTCGGCGCGCCAGGGCGTGAGCGTCTCGGTACTCACCGCCTCGACGTCCGCGAGCGTCATCAGACACAGCATCTTGAGCCGCTCTTCGACGCCGACCAGTTCCGCAAACCGTCGCACGATCTCGGGGTCTTCAGTGTCACGGCGGAACGCGACCTGCGACATCGCCAGGTGATTCGCGATGAGGAACTCGACCGTGTCGCGTGCCTCCTGCGACAGGCCAATCCTGCCGAACATCTCGCGCGCCATGCGCACGCTCTCGACGTGATGGTCGTCGTCCCGCCACTTGCCGACGTCGTGCAGTAGCAGCGACAGC
>Ga0066903_100002138_pt1 | contig 15183 bp, 14 predicted proteins | sample PanSoiMetaGPlot1_FD_67491 | JGI IMG/M metagenome (GOLD analysis project Ga0066903, IMG submission 67491) | Tropical forest soil microbial communities from Panama analyzed to predict greenhouse gas emissions - Panama Soil - Plot 1 (version 2) | ecosystem: Environmental > Terrestrial > Soil >...
GTGTCCCTTTAGTCGCCTCCCTTTCGGACGTTGGTTCGCCAACCACGCATTACCAGCGGCAAAGGCAAACTGATCGCGCATCGGTCTTGGCGTCCAGGAGGACTTCGAAAGCCTGGATATGCGTTTGTTCCGCGACTTCACCTGCCTCGACTATCGGTACTTCCTTACAGGAAGATGATATAGGCGCCGCGGCTATAACTGCCTGCGAATCAATCGACAAGGATCTTCAATCGTGATCGATCTCTACACCTGGACCACGCCCAACGGCCGCAAGGCTTCCATTGCGCTTGAGGAACTCGGCCTCCCCTACGAAGCTCACGCGGTCGACATCAGCAAGGACGAGCAATTCAAGCCGGAGTTTCTCAAGATCAGCCCGAACAATCGCATTCCGGCGATCGTCGATCGCGACAATAATTTCAGCCTGATGGAGTCCGGCGCAATCCTGCTCTATCTCGCCGAGAAGGCAGGCAGGCTGTTGCCGGCAGACAAGCTCAAACGCTACCGCGTCATCGAGTGGCTGATGTGGCAGATGGGCGGTCCCGGCCCGATGTTCGGGCAGGTCCACCACTTCGTGAAATACAACAAGGGCAAGGCGCCGTATGCCGAAGAGCGCTATCTCAAAGAAGCCAAACGCCTTTACGGGGTCCTGGACCGTCGGCTGGCCGACCACGAATTCGTTGCCGATGACTATTCGGTGGCCGACATTGCAATTTGGCCGTGGGTTTCACGATTTGAATGGCAGACTATCGATCTCAACCAATTCCCCAATGTGAAACGATGGTACTTAACGATCGCTAATCGTCCTGCCGTGCGAAAAGGCTATGACGTGCCGAAGAAGGTGCAGGATATACCGATGCCGTAAGGTCCCTGGCGAATTGCCTCGACACTGCGGTGACCCGCTGTGCATTGAGCGCGCGCAAAAAACTCTCGTCATCTGCTTATCCCTTTCCGCGCGTTGCGCCACCGGATACAAGTCAGACAATGGAACCGCACGACAAATAGGGGGAACGCCACATGACGACATCCGTGAATGCCGGCCCGCGACTTGACCGGCTGCCGATCGGATCATTCCACTTTATCATCTTCTGGCTGGTCGGCGCCGGCATGTTTTTCGACGGTTATGACCTCTATGTCGGCACCAACGTGCTGCCGTCCGTGCTGCAGTCAGGATTTTCTACGCCAAGGTTAAATGCTGATTTCATCTCCAAGACGTTCCTCGGCATGACGATCGGAGCGCTCGTTACCGGTTTTCTCGGCGATCGGTACGGAAGGCGATTTACATATCAGGTCAATCTGGTGATCTTCGGGCTCGCCTCGCTGGGGGCGGCATTTGCACCCGACATGATGACCCTGAACTGGCTCCGTTTCGTGATGGGGTTGGGACTCGGTGCCGAAATCGTGGTCGGTTATTCGACGCTGACGGAATTCGTCCCGCCGCAGTCGCGCGGGCGCTGGCTGGCGTTCATGTCCTTTCTGGTCGTCTCGGGGCTGCCGGTCACTGCGTTGCTTGGCTATCTGATCATTCCGACTTGGGGTTGGCGGCCGATGTTCGTGATCTCCGGCGTCGGGGCGTTGATCGTCTGGTGGCTGCGCAAGAACTTGCCGGAATCGCCGCGCTGGCTGGAAGCCCAAGGGCGCACCGAAGAGGCTGAAGCTATTGTTGCCGCAATCGAAAAGAAGGCCGCAGCCGCGTTGCCTGCTATCACGTCGGCGGCACCGCCTCCTGCGGCGGATTTCGCGGCGCTGGCACGTCCGCCGTTGCTGTTGCGCATGATCGTCGGCAGTTGGGTATTGATCACCATCAACACGTTGATCTTCGGCTTCGTCACGTGGCTGCCGCAATTTTTCGTGCAGCAGGGCCTCACCATCACGCGCTCGTTCGAATACACGCTGGTGCTGGTGATCGCATCGCCGGCGGGTTGCGCGCTAGGCGCGCTGTGCGCCGACTTCATCGGTCGGCGCAAGAGCATCATCGGTGCGTCCATCGCAACCGTGGTGTTGGGTGCTATCTATGCGACCTTCACGGCCACCACGCCGCCGGTGATCATCCTGACGGTCGGATTCCTGCTGGTCCTCGTCATCTACATTCAGGTCGCGATCCTGTTTGGCGTCTACACGCCCGAGCTGTTTCCCACCGAAGTGCGGTTGCGCGCCAACGGCATCTGCAACACTCTCGGTCGTGCCGCTACGATCGTGTCCCCCTTTGTGGTGTTGTGGCTCGCTACCGGCTTCGGCATGCCCGGCGTGCTTGGCTTGATGATCGGCCTCGTGGTCGTCCAGATCTTTGTGGTGTGGGCTTGGGGAGTCGAAACGCGCCAGCGTGTGCTCGAAGATGTCGCGGCGCTCGCGGCGACATGACCAGGACCAGTTGCCGCCGCGACAGTCGCGAACGTTACTTCTTGACGTATTTCATCACTCGCTTGGGCCCGACCTCGGCGCCGTAGATGTTGCCTTGAGCGTCGGCGGTGACGCCCTCGGCGGCGCTGGTGGTGGTCGCATTCTCATCGGGATCCGGAATGAATGCTGTCACTTTTCCGTCCTTGGCGCTGCCGACCCGGATGCCGCGCTTCCAGTCGGTGCGCGTCTTGTTGACCGACCCCGATTCCGAATCTGCAACGTAGATCACGTCGTTCTTGTCGATGTAGACGCCACTCGGCCGGCTGAACTGCGCCCACTGGTCGATGAAATTGCCGTCCTGATCGAATATCTGGATGCGGTTGTTGCCGCGGTCGCCGAGGAACAGCCGGCCACGCGAGTCCATCGCCAGCGTGTGCGGGCCGTCGATCTCTCCGGGCGCGCTGCCCTTCTTGCCCCAGGTCTTGATGAACTTGCCAGTCTTGTCGAATTTCACGATGCGGGCATTGGTGTTGCCGCCGTGGCCGTCGGCGACGAAGATGTCGCCGTTAGGCGCAACCAGAGTTGCGGAGGGTGCATTGAACTCATCCGGGCCGCTGCCCGCGACGCCGGCCTTGCCAAGCGTCATCAACACCTTGCCCTCCGGGCTGAACTTGAAGACCTGATGACCCTTGCCTTCCTTGCCTAGTCCGTCCGTCACCCAGACATTTCCTTCGGGATCGACGGAGAGCCCGTGCGGAAACAAGATGAGGCCAACGCCGAAACTTTTTACCAGCTTGCCGGTCTCATCGAACTTCAAGACTGGATCGAGGTTCGAACCGTCACAGCCCATCTGTACACCGGGCCTTACCTGCGATGGCGGCGCGAAGGCGCCACAGCGCTCCGCGACCCAGATGCTCTTGCCATCCGTATCGACGCCGATGCCCGCCGTCGAACCCCAATTGCGGCCTTCCGGCAATTTTCCGAACGGCGCACCGACATAGGGATTGGGCAGTGAATTTGTTGGGGCGACGGCCTGGGAATAAACCGCACCGGCCGAAGCCGCGAACAGCGCCAGGAGGCCAAAGCGCGCAAGGTGAACGGTGATCTTGCCTCTATTGAAATCAGACATGACGGCGTCTCCCCTGGTTGTGATTGATTGCGGGCATGTCACGGCAGAGGCGCCGTGAGCGTCTTCTTATCGTCGGAGGCGATCTCGATGATCAGCTTCTTCAGAATAGCTTCGGAAAAGCTTTCATAGCTATCGGCCGGAACCATGACGGCGCCAGGCCCGCCGATGACGTTCTCGAAATAGTAGGTATCGAGATCCGGCTCGACCGAGAGGATCGGCAGCCCGTTGATGGTAATGCCGTCGCGCACCGCCTCGTCACGGGCCACGCGCGCCGGCCGGCCGATATTGTTGGCGCCGTCGCCCGATACGTCGATGGTGCGGCGCGTCGCGGTGAACGGACTCTGCGCCAGAATCAGCCGCGAATAGTCGATGGCGCCGCTGATCGAAGTGCCGCCGCCAAACAGCTTTCGGGGCGTATTCTCGATGGCAGCAGCCAACGCCTCCGCAGAGGCCTCGTCCTTCACCACCATCCAGGGCACCACATGGACCTGCAGGCGTGGTCCGGTCCACTGGTGCATGGTGACGGCGATAGCCTGCGATATGCCGGAGCGAATGGCGCTGAGCACGCGCGGATTGCGGAACGCCGCGGCATAGCCCTGCTTCTGCAGCTCGAAGCGGCGCATATTCACGCTGCCGGAAGCGTCGACCGCAAGGACGAGCTGAAGGTCGACTTGCACCTCCGCAGCGGCGGCCACGCCCCCGCTCGCGAGCAGAACGCCGAATACGCCCGCCGCAACAGTGCGTCGCGTCGGAGAGGAGCAATCAGGATCAAAGTGCGTGCGCTTCTGCATGTTCATTCGGCCTCGCGGAAGACGCCCGACACTAACCGAAATTGCCGCTTGCTGGAATGGCGTTCGTGTCCGGTCTGGACGGACGCATCATCTTGACCGAAAAGTCAGCACCTTTTCGGGATCATGCGTTAGCGATGAATCAACGTCCCGGCGCCGTGATCGGTCAGCAACTCGAGCAGGACCGCGTGTTCCACCTTGCCGTCCAGAATGACGACTGCCTCGACACCGGCGTCGAGGGCATAGAGGCATGTCTCTACCTTGGGGATCATGCCGCCCGATACGGTGCCATCGGCGATGAGGCGCCGCGCGTCGTCCGTGGAGAGTTGCTTGATAAGGCACTTGGAACTGTCGAGGACGCCCGGTACATCGGTCAACAACAACAATCGTTTTGCCTTCAAGGCGCCCGCGATGGCGCCAGCAAATGTATCGGCGTTGACATTATAAGTACCGCCGGCCGCTGTGGTCGCTACCGGCGCCAGCACCGGGATTAGTTCACGGCCAAGAATCTGGTTGAGCACAGTGGTGTCGACCGTTTCGGGCTCGCCGACGAAGCCAAGATCGACGATCTTTTCGATCTGCGAGCCGGGATCTACCACGGCGCGGCTGACCTTGCGGGCTTTCACCATATTGCCGTCCTTGCCGCAAAGTCCCACCGCCTTGCCGCCCGCCTCGTTGATGAATCCGACGATCTGCTTGTTGATAGAGCCCGCCAGCACCATCTCGACGATCTCGATGGTGGCGGCGTCGGTGATGCGCAGCCCCGCGGCAAATTCCGATCTGATGCCGAGCCGCTTGAGCATATCGCCGATCTGTGGACCGCCGCCGTGCACTACGACCGGATTGATGGCCGTCTGCTCCAGGAGCACGATATCGCGGGCAAAACTGCGGGCGGAGGCTTCCTCGCCCATGGCATGTCCGCCATATTTCACCACAACGATCTCGTCGTCGTATCGCTGCATGTGCGGCAAGGCTTCGGAGAGAACTCGGGCGATATCGAATGGCGACATGGTCATGGCAAGTGGTTCCGGCTGCGGCCCGCGCTATTTAGCTGGCGCGCCCCGCCGGCGATAGGGGAAATCGTATGCATCCGCGGTCGATGGAATCCGCGGTTCCTCCTGACCGCGCGTCAACGCGGACGCCCCACCGCCAGGATAGCGGCGGCAGCAAGGACGACCCAAGCGAGGATCAGAAGCATGCCGCCCGTAGGGGCCGCCATAGGAAGAAGCCGGTGGCCCGCAAAAGCGCGCATCGAAACATCACCGGCAAACAGCGCGCCGCCTGCAGCAAAGCCCGCCATGGCAACAAGAGCAACCAGTCGGCGCAAAAGTCCTTGGTCGGCCAAGGCAGCGGCACCAAGCATAGCGACAGCATGGAACAGCAAGAGATAGGCGGCGCTATCGAGCCCCGCCCCCGGCGCCCCGTGCGCGGCTGCGGCGGCGAGCGCGACGCCAGTGGCGCCCATCAGGCAGGCAAGGACGAGGAGTATCGACATCGCGGTGACCGCTTTCTTTGCAATGCTATATGCGTCGCTCAGTCAGAAGCCGCGCGATGGCCGCGCGCAATTCCGGAATGCCGGCGCCGCTATGTGCGGAGGTGCCAAGCGTTTCAGGGAACGCGGCGGGATGCTGATCGAGACCCGCCGCGGTGGCGTCGAGACGGGCAGCAAGCTCCGCCGGTTTCACCTCGTCGGCCTTGGTGAGCACGACCTGATAGCTGACCGCGGCAGCGTCGAGGATTTCCAGCACCTCGTTGTCGGCCACCATTAGGCCGCGCCGTGCGTCAACCAGCACATAGATCCGCTTGAGATTAGCGCGGCCCCGGAGATAGGCGCGGATCAACGCCATCCACGCTGCCACCTTGGCTTTCGGGGCTGCGGCATAGCCGTAGCCCGGCATATCGACCAGGGTGATGCCATCATCGGTGGTGAAGAAGACGAGTTCTTGCGTGCGACCCGGCGTGCGTGAAGTCCTGGCGAGGCTGTTGCGGTTGGTGAGCGCATTGATGAGACTTGATTTGCCAACGTTGGAGCGACCAACGAAGGCAATCTCGTCGCCGTTCATGGTGGGCAGCGAGGCTGCCGAGCCGGCGGCCGACACGAACTGCCATTTGGACGCAAACAGCCTGCGGCCCGCCCCGATTTCGCTGGTGGTGAAGGTAAGCGCCGACATCGTGCTTACCGTTCCTATCTCAGATTTGGCCCCTTACGCCCGGATTACTTTTTTTTTTGAACAGGCCTTTGATGCGGCGCCCGACATCTCTGAGATTGTCCCACAATTCAATCTTGGCGCCATGGCGCCGCATGATGATCGATTGTTGGATGACCGACAGCGTATTGTTCCAGGCCCAGTAAATCACGAGCCCGGACGAGAACGATGCCAGCATGAAGGTGAAGATCACTGGCATCCAATCGAACATGATCTTCTGAGCGGGGTCGGGCGGCGCCGGATTGAGCTTCATTTGGAACCACATGGTGACGCCCATGACGAGCGGCCAGGCGCCGAGCACCAGGAAAGATCCGACCACCGGCAGGTGCGACGGGTCGTAAGGCAGCAGGCCGAACAGGTTGAACACATTGGTGGGATCGGGCGCTGAGAGGTCCTTGATCCAGCCGAAGAACGGCGCGTGGCGCATCTCGATCGTGATGAACAGCACCTTGTAGAGCGCGAAGAACACTGGAATCTGAATCACGATCGGCAGGCAACCGGCGACCGGATTGATCTTCTCGCGCTTGTAGAGCTCCATCAGCTCCTGCTGCTGTTTGACCTTGTCGTCCGGATAGCGCTCCCGCAGCGCTTGCATCTGCGGCTGCACCGCCTTCATCTTCGCCATTGACGCATAGGACTTGTTGGCCAGTGGGAAGAAGAATCCCTTGAGCAGCACCGTGACCATCAGGATCGCGACGCCGAAGTTGCCGGTCCAGCGGAAGATCAGGTCCAGCAGCAGGAACATGGGCTTGGTGATGAAGTAGAACCAGCCCCAATCGATCAGCAGATCGAACTTGTTAAGGTTGAGCTGCTTGTTGTAGCCGCCGACCTGCGCCAGCGGGAAATTGACGCCGACGACCGCAACCTCCTTGGCACCCGCGAACAGACGCGCGTTGGCCGAGCCGGTGGCGCCGGGCGCGATGACCTGTTGATCGAGCAAATAACCGGCTTGATATCTCCTGGTCGCGCCGTCCAAGTCGGAACTAAAATCTGCCTGAACGCGAGCATCGGTGTCCGGCAGCAAGGCGGCAGCCCAATATTTGTCGGTAATGCCCATCCAGGCATTGGTGACGTTGAATTGCTGCCGCTTCTTTTCTTCCATTGCCTTGTAGGTAAACTGCTGCTCGCCCTGGTCCCCCATAACGCCGATCAGGCCTTCATGCAGGATGTAGTAGCCCAACGTCTGGGGCGTGCCGTGACGCGAGACCAGCGCGTAGGGGTAAAGCGACACCGGCGCCGTACCCCGGTTCATCACCTCGTCCCTGAGTGTGAACAGATACTTGTCGTCCACCGAAATGGTACGTCGGAATTCCAGCCCTTCGCCATTGTCGTAGCTGAGCGTGATTGGCCGTTCGGGACTGAGCGATCCGGTTCCCACTTGACGCCAGGTCGTGTCTGGTCCTGGTGTCTTCGCCGCAACGCCGGCGGGACTTACCCAGCCGAACTCCGCATAGAACGGGTGCGGGCTTCCCGACGGCGAGAGCAGCACGATCGCGGGCGAGGCAGGATCGACGGTTTCATGATATTGGGCGAGTGACACGTCGTCGATGCGACCGCCCTTGAGGACGATCGAACCCTTGATCCGCGGCGTATCGATTGCAATGCGCTCTGTCGACGCAATGATCGTCTCGCGGCTTCTTTGCTCGACGGGCGCTGAGGTACCTGATTGTGCCGGAACCTGCGGGGTGGCGCTCGAGTCGGGGGGGGCACGACCGGGCGCCTGGCTGGGCGTCGGGCGGGGTTCCGGCCGAACCTGTGTAGTCTGGGCCTGTCGCTGCAGCTCTTCCTGGCGTTGCTTCTGCGGCAAAGCGTAGAAATATTCCCATCCGATCAGCACGATCGCCGACAGCACGACGGCAAGTATGGTGTTCTTCTGATCGTTCATGAGTTGCCCTGATCGCCAAATGAGGTTTGCCGCGAGTTCAACGGACTCGCCATGCCGTGGTTCGCGGAACCCCTCGCCGCCTCTTCTCTAGGCGTTTCAGCGCTCCGGTGAAATCCTCGGTCAGTCTAACGAAAGGAATGTCAAGCGCGGCCCGGCGTCCAAGCACCACATAGTCGCTGCCGGCGTGCAGGCCAGTCGCGGCCGAAAGCCGCACGATTTCCCGCAATTGACGACGCAAGCGATTGCGCTCCACGGCGCCGCCAACCTTCTTGGAGACCGTGAACCCGACCCGCGCCGGGCCATCGTCGCCGCGTTGGCGCTCCTGCACAACAAAACCCGGCGTCGCAGCACTTGCTCCGGTGGCCGCTGCCAGAAAATCTGTGCGTCGCTTCAGTCGTTCCATTGCACCGACATTTGAAAGCCGGCGCGGCGCACGCTCACGCACTGAGCCGCTTACGGCCGCGCGCGCGACGGGCATTGAGCACCTTACGGCCGCCCGTGGTGGCCATCCGGGTCCTAAAGCCATGACGGCGCTTGCGCACAAGCTTGCTCGGTTGATAGGTCCGCTTCACGGCTTTCCCCTCTGATTGCTCAGACTTGCTCCCGGGATTAACCCCCAGGAAAACTCGCAATAATAACACTTGCCGGATCGCGTACTACCGTTCCGGGAGACAAATCGTTCGTTTGCAGCGGGCTTATACGGGAGCGCCCCAGCCCCGTCAATGAGCCGACCTCCGGTTGCGCTCCTCCTTCCGATGCCCGAACATTATTGATCACGTTTGCGCGAGCCGACATCGAAAAAAATGTCAAATCGCGGTGAAATCCGAGCGGGGACGCGATGCTGGTGTATATAAGGGCTCTGCGACCGACTGCCGCCGAAATAGATATCGAACGTTATGTCGATTGAGATCAACCAAGCCCAGGCGTCGCAGTCCGCAGACCGTCGGCCCGCGCTTGGACGCGTGGTGCCGCTTGGCGTAGTCCTCGCCGTGATGGCTTTCGCGATTGCCATGGGATGGCACCGGCAATTGTCTTTGGAAACGCTGGTCCGTCACCGTTCTGCCATCGAGGCCGTCGCCGGAGCCCACCGGGCCATCGCGATCCTTATCTTCATCGCCATCTACGCGACAGCCGTCGCGCTGTCGTTCCCGGGAGCTGCGCTGCTGACCATCAGTGGAGGCATTATTTTCGGCACTTTGGCTGGCGGCCTCGCAGCTGTCACCGCCGCGACATTGGGTGCGACCGCCATCTTCCTGATTACCAAATCTGCACTCGGCTGCGTGGCAGGTCGTCGCTGGATGCCCCGCGCCGGCCCACTGGGCCAAAGGCTTTTGGCCGGCTTTCGCAAGGATGCTTTTTGCTACCTTGTTTTCTTGCGACTGGTACCGCTGTTCCCGTTCTGGCTCGTCAACCTGATAGCGGCGCCTGCGGGGATCGGACTGGCACCTTTCGTTGCCGCGACGGCACTTGGAATCATTCCGGCAACCTTCGCGTATGCGTTCTTTGGAGCCGGCCTGAACAGTGCCATCGCAGCGCAAGAGGTCGTCTATCAGGCTTGCGTGACAACCGGACAGGCCGGCTGTCACCTGGATTTTGATTTTCATGCCGCAGCCACCCCCGAGTTGATCGGCGGCCTGGTAATCCTCGGGTTGATTGCGCTCATTCCGCCTCTAGTAAGACGTTATGGGTCGATGCGCGGCACTGCTGCGCAAGCCAAGGCAGGTTCCGGCAGCACGGATGCCAAATTGCCGTGATGTGTCATAAAGTGCGCCGCATACCGGGTGGACGCACACACGGAAGCGGAGGCCTGCTTGGTAGAATTCCTCAAGCCGGACATTTGCGTGATCGGGGCAGGCTCAGGCGGCCTTTCCGTTGCGGCTGCCGCGGCGGCGTTCGGGGTTTCGGTCGTACTGGTCGAGAAGGACCGGATGGGGGGCGATTGCCTGAACTACGGCTGTGTCCCCTCGAAGGCATTGATCGCAGCCGCGAAGCGGGCGAAAGACAGCGCCACGGCCGCTGTCTTTGGGGTCGATGCGGAGCCTAAAGTCGAATTCAACCGCACCTATCGTCACGTCCGAAAGGTGATCGCCGCCATTGCGCCGAACGACTCGGCGCCACGTTTCGCTGGCCTTGGAGTGCGGGTCATTGCCGGTGCCGCCCGCTTCACGGACCCTGCCACCGTGACGATCGATAACGGTATCACGGTGCAGGCCCGGCGCTTCGTTATTGCAGCCGGCTCATCACCGGCCATACCGTCGATACCGGGCCTCGCCCAGACGCCTCATCTCACCAATGAGACCGTATTCGACCTCTCCGAGCTGCCATCCCACCTGGTGGTGCTCGGCGGTGGTTCGATCGGTCTTGAGCTTGGTCAGGCATTCCGCCGCCTCGGGGCGCGCGTGACCGTCATTGAGGCCGCGCGACCGTTGGTAAGAGACGATGCAGAATGCGCGCAGATCGTTATCGACGCCCTTGTTCGCGAGGGCGTTGAGGTCAAGGCCGGCGCGAGCGTCAAGTCGGTGCGGCAGAGTCAAGGCTTGGTCGAACTGGTGGTTGCGTGCGGCGAAACCGAGGAGGCCGTGACCGGCAGCCACTTGCTGGTTGCTGCGGGTCGCTCGCCCAACCTTGAGGGACTCGGATTGGACAAGGCAGGAATTGCATTCACCAAGACCGGCATTGTGGTCGATCGCAGCCTGCAGACGTCGAACCGCCGCGCCTACGCCATCGGTGATGCCGTAGCGGGAGCCATGATGTTCACCCATTTGGCCAATTATCACGCCGGGCTGGTAATCCGGCATGCTTTGTTCCGTTTGCCGGTCAAAGTGAGATATAATACGGTTCCGTGGGTTACCTTTACGGACCCCGAGCTTGCACATGTCGGATTGACCGATGAAGCGGCGAGGGAACAGGGATATCGTATTCGCGTGATGCGTTCACCCTATTGCGAAAATGATCGGGCCCAGGCCGAGCGGGCCACCGGCGGTCACGTCAAGGTGGTGACCAGCGCGCGCGGTCGTGTACTCGGTGCCACCATCGTGGGAGCGCATGCGGGTGAGTTGATCGCCCTGTGGGCACTTGCCATCAATCAGGGCCTCAACATCCGCGCCATGGCGGAGATCGTGGTGCCCTATCCGACATTTGGTGAGGTCAACAAACGAGCCGCGATGACATTTTTTGCGTCTGCTGCCGCAAACCCGACGGTGCGGCGCATCGTCCGATGGCTCCGCAGAGGATAAGGCAAGTTGGCGCTCGCACGCGATGATATCGACCCGCCTGCCGCCGCCGCGGCGTCGCCGCGCATCCGTTTCGGCTTGTCGGTCAAGCTTCTGCTGCTGACGGTGCTGTTCGTGATGCTGGCGGAGGTCAGCATCTATGTGCCGTCGATTGCGAATTTCCGCCTGACGTGGCTCAACAACAAACTGAGCGCGGCGCACACGGCCGCCCTGGTTTTCGAGGCGGCCCCTGAGGTGCCGGACAATCTCTCTCGACAGATTCTCGACAGCATCGGGGCACGGGCGCTCGCCATGAAGAAGGGTGAGCAGCGGCGGCTGCTGGCCACCACCGAGTTGCCGAGCGGGGTGCTCCAGGAGGTCGATGTTCGCGACATGAGGCCGCTGAACGCCATTATGGAGGCGTTCCGGACTCTGTTGTTCGCCAAAGATGCGGATCTGCTGCGCGCCGTCGGGCCGGCTCCGATGGGCGGTCAGTTCGTTGAGATCGTAATCCCGGAGGGGCCGCTGCGGAGCGCGATGTGGAGTTATTCGCGCAACGTGATGTTGCTTTCGCTCGTGATCTCGGCGATCAGCGCGGCGCTTGTCTACTTTGCGCTTCATTATCTGTTCGTTCGCCCGCTCTACCGCATCACCGCAAATATGACGGGGTTTCGCGCCGATCCGGAAGATCGAGCGCGCATATTGGGGCCGACGCTGCGGCATGACGAGATCGGCTTCGTCGAGCATGAACTTGCCGAAATGCAGCGTGACCTTGCCAACACCCTGCTCCAGAAGACGCGGCTTGCGAACCTCGGCCTCGCTGTGTCCAAGATCAATCACGATCTGCGTAACCTGCTGGCATCGGCTCAACTGCTGTCCGACCGGCTGGGCCGGCTCCCTGATCCCCAGGTACAGCGCTTCGCCCCCAAGCTGATGCGGGCGCTTGAGCGGGCGATCGCGTACTGCCAGTCCACGTTGTCCTATGGCCGTGCCCAGGAGCCGCCGCCTGACCGCCGGGCCATCGCGTTGATGGAACTGGTCGAGGACGTGCGCGAGACGCTCGGGCTGCAACCCGATTCGAGGATCGGCTGGATCACGTCGATCGAGCGCAGCCTGGTCGTCGACGCGGACCGCGATCAGTTGCTGCGTGTTCTCGTCAATCTTACCCGCAATTCCACGCAGGCGCTGGAAACCCGTGCCCCGAACGACCCCGCGCGCGATCAGATCCGAATCACCGGGCGGCGCGAGGGAGCCGTCGTGATCATCGAAATTGCAGATACCGGCCCGGGATTCTCGGATCAGGCGCGGGTGCATTTATTTGAGGCGTTCCAAGGATCGACGCGGCCCGGCGGCACCGGCCTCGGCCTCGTGATCGCCGAGGAACTCGTCCGCGCCCACGGCGGCGAGATCATTCTGGTGGACGGAACTATCGGGGCGACGTTCCGCCTGAAAATCCCCGACCGCCCGATCCCGCTCGACGAGCGGCGCACCGAACGCGCCCGCGCATAGGCGCTGTTCAATAATTGATGAAGCCTTGCCAAGTCTAATCGGAGCCTATAGCTATTCCGGACCTCGGGGACGCCCGTGCGCTTGCCCGGCGTTGCACCAGCGCCCGTAGCTCAGCTGGATAGAGCACCAGACTACGAATCTGGGGGTCAGGAGTTCGAATCTCTTCGGGCGCGCCAGGACTTAGCACCAACTTCGAGATCGCCGCGAGAGGCCGGGGTGCACGCTTCCCTGTGCTATTTGCTGCTCACCGCCCACGGAGCCCTCATGAGCAAACTCTCTGCCCTGGTGCGCGACCTTGTGGTCGCTAATCGCGTTCTGGCCCGCGAGAATGTCGCGGACGCCTATGGCCATGTGAGTGTGCGCCATCCGGGCAACCCGCATCGCTTCCTGCTCGCAACCTCCATCGCGCCCGAAATGGTCGAGGAAGATCATATTGTCGAGTTCAATCTTGATTGCACCCCGGTGCGCGACGACGGCCGCCCGCTCTATCACGAGCGGTTCATTCACGGCGGCATCTACGAGACGCGGCCGGACGTGCAGGCAGTCGTGCACGCCCATGCGGAGGATGTGCTGCCGTTTTCGATCTCCACGACCCCGCTGCGCCCCGTCATCCATTCGGGTAGCTTCATGGGCGTTCATGTGCCGGTGTGGGACATGGCGGACCGGTTCGGCCCCGGTACCAATATGCTGGTGACCAATATGGAGCAGGCGCGCGACCTCGCTTGTTGCCTCGGCGCCAATAACGTCGTCCTCATGCGCGGGCATGGCTTTTCTGCAGCGGCCCGATCCCTGATCGAGGTGGTACGGATGGCTGTCTATGTGCCGCGCAACGCCCGCGTGCTGATGAATGCCCTGCGCCTCGGCAGCGAGATCAAGCCGCTCCACGAGGGCGAGATCCTGGCGCGCAACGCCGGCTACAAGCCCTATTCGCTGGAAACGCGTCGTGCCTGGCGCTACTGGGCCCACAAAGCGGGCTGCGCGCACCTGGTCGAAGATCGGCCGGTCGATCATGCCCACAAGCCCTGGGGATCGGAGTGATCAGATGTCAGAGATCAGATATCAGAGTAAGATGAGTGGCTGACCTCTGACACCTGATGCCTGACACCTGATCCCTGACATCCATGAACAAGATCAAACTCACCATCGCCACTACCGACTATGATCATTTTCGCGATTTCCGCACGGGGGCCGTGCAGGCCGAGGGGATCGAGCACATCTGGCTCACGCTCGGACACCACGAGATTTTCTCGCGCTTCACCTTCAATCGCGAATGGGACGTGACGGAACTGTCCTTCGCCAAGTTTATTGCCCAGGTGACCCGTGCCAATGCGGACATCACCGGCCTGCCGGTGTTCGCTTCGCGGCTGTTCCGGTTCGGCTCGTTCTATGTGAACCGAAAAAGCGGCATCAAGACCGCGGCCGACCTCAAGGGCAAGTCGATCGGCTCGCCCGAATGGGCGCACACCGCCGCTGTCTACATGCGCGGCTGGCTGCACCACGAGGCGGGGGTCAAGCTGCAGGACGTGCATTGGTACCAGGCCGGCGCCAATGAGGCCGGCCGCGTCGAAAAGGTGGAGCTGAGCCTGCCGCCGGGCGTGAAGCTCACCCGCGTCGCCGACAAATCGCTGAGCGAGATGATCGCGTCGGGCGAGATCGACTGCGCGCTCATCGCACGCCCGCCGAACTCGCTCCTGGCCGGCCATCCGGACGTGGTGCGATTGTTCCCGAATTTCCACGCGCTCGAAGAACAGCACTTTGCCAAGTCCAAGGTGTTCCCGATCATGCATGTGATCGCGGTAAAACGGGAAATTCTCGATGCCTATCCGTGGGTCGCCCGCAATCTCTACAATGCCTTCAACGAATCAAAGCGGCGCAGCGTCGAACGCCTGCTCGACCCGGCGGTGTCGCGCTATCCGCTGCCGTGGCTGCCGACCTATGCGCGCAAGATGCGCGACCTGTTCGGCGGCGACGCCTTTCCGTTCGGTATCGAAGAGAACCGGCCGACGCTGGAATTATTCCTGCAATACACGTTCGAGCAGGGCATCGCCCATCGACACGCCAAACCGGAGGAGATTTTTCCCGCGGGCATCATGGCATCGGTAAAGATTTGAAACGG
>Ga0066903_100002139_pt1 | contig 15182 bp, 8 predicted proteins | sample PanSoiMetaGPlot1_FD_67491 | JGI IMG/M metagenome (GOLD analysis project Ga0066903, IMG submission 67491) | Tropical forest soil microbial communities from Panama analyzed to predict greenhouse gas emissions - Panama Soil - Plot 1 (version 2) | ecosystem: Environmental > Terrestrial > Soil >...
GAGAGTTGGATTGATCGTATTGCTCGAGCCGATCAGGAGCAGCGTGTAACCGTCCGCCGGAGCATTCACGACCGCTTCGGTCGCGATATTGCCGGCAGCGCCGGTGCGGTTTTCGATCGTGACCGGCTGACTGATCCGCTCCGACAGCGCTTGCCCGATCAGGCGCGCGATCAGGTCATTGAACCCGCCGGCCGCGAAGCCAACGATCCAGCGCACCGGCCGCGCTGGATAGCCTTGCGCCCATGCGATGTGCCCGGCAGGCAAGAGCGCGGCGGCGCCTAGGGCGAGTTGCAGACATTGGCGGCGGTGTTGAAGTCGCATGTTCTCCTCCCGGAATACGTTCGGCGTTGACCGTCACGCCCGTCGTAAACCTGCGGCTTGATCGACGCGCTACTCGGCTTTGATATTGGCGTCGCGAATGACGCGGCCGTAGTCGACATATTGCCTGCGGAGATCAGCCGCGAAATCCGCACCGCACGCCCCGATCGGATAGAGACCCTGGACGACCAGCTTCTCCTTGACCTCGGGAACCTGCAGGGCGGCGACGAACCAGTTAGAAAATTGCGATACAAGATCCTTTGATGTGTTGGCTGGTGTGAGCATGCCGAACCAAATGTCGTACTCGAATTCCTTATGGCCGGCCTCGGCGGCAGTCGGCACGTCCGGGATTGCCTCGATTCGTGTCGGTGAAGGCGTGGCCAGTGCGCGCAACGTACCAGCCTTGAGGTGTCCGACGACATCGGCATAGTTGGCGACGCCCGCTGTCACGTGCCCGCCTAGGACGGCGTTGATGGTCGGGGCATTGCCAGGGAATGGGACGTAGATCATTTCAAGTTTGGCGGCGCGCTTCAACATCTCGAAAGCAACATGCGAGGGGCTTGCAGGGCCGGTGCTTGCAAGCGTCAATTCGCCTGGTTTGGCGCGCGCCGCGCGGGTGAGATCGGCCATGGTGCGATATGGCGATCCACTGTTCACGACGAGCACCTGCGGCGATTGCACAAGATTGCAGATCGGTTCGAAGCTAGTCAGCGGATCGTAGTTGAGCTTGCGCAGATGGGGATTGATGATGAAGACCACGCTGGTGATCAGGAGCGTGTTGCCATCGGGCGCGGCCCGCGCGACTGCTTCGGTGCCGATCACAGTGCCGCCCCCAGGGCGGTTCTCGATCACCATGGTCACACCGCGTGTGCGGCCGATCTGTTCGCCCACGACGCGGGCAACGATGTCGGCGGTGCCCCCGGGCGGATACGGATTGACGATCTTGATCGTTCTCGCCGTCTGAGACCATGCAGCAGGATCGGGCAGGGCGATGGAAAGGATGCCAAGGACGGCAGTGCCAACTCCCAGCTGCAGAAAAGTTCTGCGCGGAAATTTCATCGATGTCCTCCCAGTGCAGGACCAATGGAGGTGGCGTTGGTCGCCACTTATCCGGACTGTAGCCCGGATGGAGCGCAGCGACATCCGGGATGAATCGCACATATTGCACGGTCGCTCCCGCATTTCGCTTACGCTCAATGCGGGGCTACAAGCTCCCGCGAGGCAAAAGGATCAGGGCGGAAGCGGGCGATCAATGCCCTGCCGCCAGCGCCCCGCGCGTGCGCGGATCGGCGGCACCGACGATGCCCTGCGGCGTTACCGCGATCGAGTTCGCCGATGTGCGCCGCTCGTCCTGCACCACTTTGTGGCCGCGCGCCTCGAGTCCCTGGATTACGTCGGCTGGCAGGCCCCGCTCGAGCGAGACCTCGTCGGGCAGCCACTGATGATGCATGCGATGCGCGGCGACGGCCTCATCGACCGGAAGCTTCAGGTCGATGCTGTTGATGATGACCTGCAGCACGGCGGTGATGATGCGGCTGGAGCCAGGCGAGCCGGTGACCAGAACCGGCCGGCCGTTCTTGAGCACGATGGTCGGCGTCATCGAGGAGAGCGGCCGCTTGCCCGGCGCGGGCGTGTTGAGGTTGCCCGTGACGAGGCCCGAAGCATTGGCAGCGGCGGGCTTGGCGGAGAAATCATCGAGCTCGTTGTTGAGGAGGACACCCGTGCCCTCCGCCACCATCCCGACGCCGTAGCTGAAATTGAGCGTATAGGTGTTGGCGACCGCATTGCCGAAACGATCGACCACCGAATAGTGCGTGGTGTTATCGCCTTCGCGCGCCATCGCGATCTCGGGATGAATCGTCTGCGACGGCGTTGCGCGCTCGGGATCGATGCCGGCGCGCAGCGTTGCGGCGTAGCGCTTCGACATCAGTCGCGCGAGCGGGGCGGTCACCACCGCCGGGTCGCCGAGATAGGCGGCGCGGTCGGCGTAGGCGCGCCGCATCGCCTCGACCATCAGGTGCAGTCGTGCCGCGGGCGCGAGTTCGCCCAGCCGGTAACCTTCCAGGATGTTGAGCATCTCGATCAAGATCACGCCGCCTGATGACGAAGGCGGCATCGATACGATGGTGTGGTCTCGATACGTGCCGCGCACGGGCCGGCGCAGCCGTGGCCGATAGTCCTTGAGGTCCTCGCGCGTCATGATGCCGCCGGCTGCCTCGATCGCGTTGGCGAGCTTCTCGGCGACCCGCCCGTCGTAGAAGGCGCGCGGGCCACCCTGCGCGATGGCTTCGAGCGTGTCGGCGAGGTCGCTCTGAATGAGCGTGTCGCCGGGCGCCAGCGCGCTGCCATCGCTCTTGAGAAAAATCTTGGCTGAGGCTGGCCAACGCGCGAGCCTGATCTGCGCGCGCGGCAGCGAGTCGGCGACGTCGTCCTCGATCGGGATGCCCTCGCGCGCGAGCTTGATCGCGGGTGCGATGAGGTCGGCGAGTGAGAACAAGCCAGACCCGAAGCGCTGGTGCGCCAGCGCGAGGCCCGCGACCGTGCCGGGCACGCCAATCGACAGCGCGGAATCGCGTGACTTGCGTGGATCGGGATCGCCCTTTTCGTTGAGGAAGATGTCGGGCGTGGTCGCCTTCGGGGCGGTCTCGCGGTAGTCGATCGCAATCTGCCGGTTCGTCCGTGCGACGTGGATCACCATGTAGCCGCCGCCGCCGATATTGCCGGCGCGCGGATAGGTGACCGCAAGCGCAAAGCCGGTCGCCACTGCTGCGTCAACCGCATTGCCGCCCTTGGCCAGGAATTCCGCGCCGATCTTGGCGGCACGCGCCTCCTGCGCAACCACCATGCCGTGACGCGCCGAGACCGCGCCATCGCCGGCATAGGATGGCAGGACGAGAGTGATGAAGAAGAGCAGGGAAACGAAGAATGCGCACGCCTTCCAGGCCTTTCGAGTGCGCACTGACTTCCAGCTCGGCACGGCGGGACTCACTCTCCCCGCAGGGGAGAGAGTTGGGGAGAGCGGGTTCGGATCCACCGATAGTTTGCAACCCCTCACCCCACCGCTCTCGCTTCGGGAAAGGGAGCCGGCCGAGTTTGCCGCAACCAATTCGCCCTCACTCATCGACCCTTCACCGCCCCATGGCGTGGTACTGGCTGTTCGGCCGCATGTCGATCGCGGAGGCGATCCGATTGGTCATGTTGAAGAATCCCGCGATCGCCGCAATGTCCCAGATGTCGCGATCCGTGAATCCGACGCGCCGCAACCCCTCGCGGTCGCTTTCCTCCACTGTCCACGGTTCGACCGTGAGCTTGACGGCGAAATCGAGCATTGCGCGCTGGCGCTTGTCGAGATCGGCCGCCCGATAGTTCATGACGATCTGCTCGCCCAGAATGGGGTCGCCCGAAAGGCCGCGCACCGCCGAGCCATGGGAGGTGACGCAGTAGTAGCAGCGGTTCTGGGTGGAGACAGCGGTGGCAATCATCTCCTGCTCGACCTTGGAGAGGCCGGATTCGCCCTGCATGACAGAGTTGCGGTATCCGACGAAGCCTTCGAGCTTGGCCATGTCAAAGGAGAAGGCCTTGAAGACATTGGGCACGAAGCCGAGCTTCTCCTGGCAAAGCTTGAACAGGTCGGCCATGGCGGGGGAGAGCGGCGCCGGCTTGAGCCTGAGCGCCATGACCTCGCGGTCGTCGTGGGCCGCTCGTGCCGCGGCAGTCGGCCCGCGCTTGATCGGATCCTTTCGCTTTTCGGCAATGGTTTTCGTCTTGCGGGCTTTATCGCGCGTCCTGTCACGGGTCTTGGCCACGGGTCATCTCCCTGACGTTTGGTCGGGCAACCTATACCCTCCGGCGGCGAAGCGATATCGCATCCGAGGGCATACATACGCTGTGGTAATGGTACATGAATGCCCTCGACGGGGCAGCGTGGATACGAAAGACTCGCGCCGGTGATTCCGGGCAATTGAGATGATCGTCATGGCCGTGGAACAGCACGCCGGCAGGGAAGAGGAGCAGGTCGCGGCACTCCTCGTCGCTTCGGCTGGAGCCTTGCTTGAATCCCAGGGAACCGGCGCGCCCAAAACCTTTGTGGACGCGCTGTTCGGCCAGACCATGCCGGAAGATGTGGTCCGCTATGACGGCCGCGAGGTTGCCGCGCTCGCTGAAGCGGCCTGGGCATTCCTGGCCGAGCGCAAGCCGGGCGCGCCCAAGATCAGGCTCGAGAGCCCTGCCGCTGCCGGTGAGCACCTGCGCTCCATCTCGGTGCTCGAGATCATCAACGACGACATGCCGTTCCTGGTTGATTCCGTGCTGGGCGAGCTGGCCGATCGCGGTGTCGAGGTTCTACTGGTTGCCCATCCGGTGATTTCGGTGACGCGCGATGCGGCCGGCCGGGTGAAATCGTTCAGCGAGAGCGGCAACGGCGCGGCGCTGCGCGAAAGCGTCATCCATATCCATATCGGTCGCATCGATGACGAGGCGCGGCGCGGCGAATTGGTGCAGGGCATCGCCCAGGTGCTCGCCGACGTGCGGGTGAGCGTGCACGACTGGCGCAGCATGATCAGGCGGGTCGAGGAGGTGATCGCCGGTCTCAAGTCCAATCCGCCGCCGCTGCCGGCCGAGGAGGTCGCTGAGGCGGCCGCGTTCCTGGAGTGGCTGATCGCCAACAACTTCACGCTGCTCGGCGTGCGCAACTATGTGTTCACTGCCAACCAGGACGCACTGGAGCCGCGCTTCGAGACCGGGCTCGGCCTCTTGCGCGCGCGTGACGCCACCGCGCTAGAGCGCGGCGGCCGTTTGACTGTGACGCCGGAGGTGCGCGCGGCTCTCGACGAGCCGCATCTGCTCGTGGTCACCAAATCGACGCGGCGCTCGCGTGTCCACCGCCACAGCCACATGGACTATATCGGCGTCAAGCTGTTCGACGCCAAGGGCAAGCTTGCGGGCGAGTTCGTCATTATGGGGCTGTTCACCTCGACGACCTACACCAAGTCGACCGCCACGATTCCCTATCTGCGCCGCAAGGTGATCGCGGTGGTCAGGCGCGCGGGCTTCGATCCGGACGGCCATTCCGGCAAGGCTCTGGTCAATGTGCTCGAGACCTATCCGCGCGACGAGCTATTTCAGCTCGACGCGGACACGCTCTACCGCAACGCGCTCGCGATCCTCAGACTCGACGAGCATCCGCGCGTACGTATTCTACCGCGGCGCGACCGCTTCGGCCGCTTCGTCTCCATCCTCGTCTTCGTGCCGCGCGACCGCTACCACAGCGGCGCCCGCAAGGTGATCGGCGACTATCTGGCGGCCGCCTACAAAGGCCGCGTCAGCGCGTTCTTTCCGTTCTTTCCGGAAGGGCCGCTGGTGCGCGTGCATTTCATCATCGGGCGCATCGACGCGAACACACCGGAGCCTGATCGTGCCGCGCTCGAAGGCGCGGTCGCCGGCCTCGTGCGCAGCTGGGCCGATGGCCTCATGGATGCGCTGTCGGTCGCGCACGGTCCGGACCGTGGCCAGGCGCTGCTCGAACGTTACCGGGAGGCGTTCTCGCAGGGCTATCAGGAGACCTATCCACCGACCGAGGCAGTCAGCGACATCCGGGTGATCGAGAACCTTTCCGCCGACAAGCGGCTGGCCGCAGATTTCTATCGGCGTGTCAGCGACGAGGGCGCCGGTATCGGGCTCAAGATCTGGAGCCACAATCGGCCCATCCCACTGTCGGAGCGCGTGCCTGTTCTGGAAAACATGGGCTTCCGCGTGGTCGACGAGCTCACCTATCGGGTTTCCCCCGGCACGCCGGAAGAGCCAGACGTCTGGTTTCACGACATGGCGATCGAGCGCTCCGATGGCGGCGAGGTCGATCTCCTAAGCCGCAAGCAGGCGCTGGAAGCCTGCTTCATCGTGGTGATGACGGGCGTCGCCGAAAGCGACGGCTACAATGCGCTCGTGCTGGGGGCCGGCTTAGCGTGGCGCGACGTGACGCTGGTGCGCACGATCTCGCGCTTCCTGCGCCAGGTCCGCGTGCCCTATTCGCAGGATTATATGTGGGCGACGCTGACACGCCATCCCGCGATCGCGTCGAGCATTGTGGCGATGTTTCATGGCCGTTTCGATCCGCGCCTCGAGCTGAGCATCGAGGCGCGCAAGGCGCGCGAGACCGAAGCGCTCGCTGGCATCGAAGCGGCGCTGGCCAAGGTCGAGAGCCTCGATGAGGACCGCATCCTGCGCCAATTTGTGGCCGCCGTGCAGGCGGCGGTCCGCACGACCTTCTATCAGCTCGACCAAAACGGCCAGCCGAAAGCGTTGATCGCCATCAAGTTCGCCAGCCGCAAGCTCGATGTGGTACCGCTGCCGCGTCCGCTATTTGAGATATTCGTCTATTCGCCGCGGGTCGAGGGCGTGCATCTGCGCTTCGGTAAGGTCGCGCGCGGCGGCATCCGCTGGTCCGACCGGCCGCAGGACTTCCGCACGGAAGTCCTCGGCTTGGTGAAGGCGCAGCAGGTGAAGAACGCCGTGATCGTGCCGGTCGGCGCCAAGGGTGGCTTCGTGCCCCAATTCTTGCCCAAGCTCCTGCCGAAAGGTTCGCGCGAGGCGGTGCAGGCCGAGGGTACCGCCGCCTACAAGCTCTTCATCTCAACGCTGCTCGACCTCACCGACAATCTCGGCGACAAGGGTGTGATCCCGCCTGATAATGTCGTGCGCCACGACGAGGACGATCCTTATCTCGTGGTCGCCGCCGACAAGGGCACCGCGACTTTTTCGGATATCGCCAATGAAATCTCGGCCGGGCACAAGTTCTGGCTGGGCGACGCCTTCGCATCCGGTGGCTCGGCCGGCTATGACCACAAGAAAATGGGCATCACGGCGCGCGGCGCCTGGGAGTCGGTGAAGCGGCATTTCCGCGAAATGGATCGCGACATCGGCAAGGCGCCGTTCACGGTGGTGGGTGTCGGCGACATGTCGGGCGATGTGTTCGGCAACGGCATGCTGCGCGAGCAGACCATCAAGCTCGTTGCCGCCTTCGACCATCGCGACATTTTCATCGACCCGGCGCCCGATCCGCAGAAGAGCTTCAAGGAACGCCAGCGGCTGTTCGATCTGCCGCGCTCGAGCTGGCAGGACTATAATAAGTCGTTGATCTCGGCTGGCGGCGGCGTGTACTCGCGCTCCGCCAAGGAGATCACGCTCTCGCCCGAGGCGCGCGCCGTGTTCGGCTTCGACAAGCCGAAGGCGACCCCGCAGGAAGTGATGAGCGCGATCCTCAAGGCAGCGGCCGATCTTTTGTTCTTCGGCGGCATCGGCACCTATGTGCGCGCCACCAGCGAGACCGACGAGGCGGTTGGCGACCGCGCCAATGATGCGATCCGCATCACCGGGGCGGACCTGCGCGCCAAGGTGATCGGCGAGGGCGCCAATCTCGGCATGACCCAGCGCGGCCGCATCGAGGCCGCCGCCAACGGCGTGCGGCTCAATACTGACGCGATTGACAACTCCGCAGGAGTCAACACTTCCGACATCGAGGTCAACATCAAGATCGCTCTCGCCCAGCCGGTGCGCAACGGCAAGCTCAAGCTTCTTGATCGTGACCACCTGCTGGCCGAGCTGACCGACGAGGTGGCGGCGCTTGTGCTGCGCAACAACTATCAGCAGCCGCTGGCAATCTCGCTCGCCGAGCGGCGTGGACTTGAGGATCTGGGTTTCGAGCAGCGGTTGATGCAGACGCTGGAAGCAGCGGGTGAGCTCGATCGCGGCGTCGAGTTCCTGCCTGACGACAAGGAGATTTCCGAGCGTCGCCGCCGCTCACAGGCGCTCACGCGCCCGGAGCTGGCGGTGCTGCTCGCCTATGCCAAGCTGTCGCTCAACCACGATCTCCTCGAGTCGAACGTGCCAGATGACCCGTATCTGGGGCGTGAGCTCGGCCGCTATTTCCCCAAGGCGTTCGCCGAGAAATACCCGGATGCGCTGGCGCAGCATCGGCTGCGCCGCGAGATCATCGTGACGCAGCTCACCAACTCGATGATCAATCGCGGGGGCCCGTCGCTGGTGGTGCGCATCGCGGACCAGACCGGCGCCGCGCCGTCGCTGATTGCCTCGGCCTTTGCGGCGGTGCGCGAGAGCTACGACATGGTGGCGCTCAACACCGCGATCGACAGTCTCGACAATCGCATTCCCGGCAAGCTGCAGCTCGATCTCTATGCCGCCGTGCAGGATCTGCTGCTCGATCGCATCGTCTGGTTCTTGCGCAATGTCGATCTGGCGCAGGGGCTCGCCGCGATCATCGAACGCTACCGCTCCGGCATCGTGGCGGTCGAGGCCGCACTCGATCGCGCGCTGGCCGGCGACGTCGCCTCCGCCCGCGCGGCGCGTGAGGCTGAGCTCAAGGCGGCAGGCGTGCCGGAGGCGCTGGCGCGCCGGATCGCGAGCCTGCCAGCGCTCACCGCCGCGCCCGACATTGCTGTGGTCGCCGACCGCACCGGGCAGAACATCACCGAGGTGGCGGCAACGTACTTCGCGGCGGAGAGCTTTTTTCGCCTCGACCGCATCGCGCGCGCGGCGCGCGCTATCAAGGTCTCCGACTATTTCGATCGGTTGGCGCTTGATCGTGCACTCGATTCGATCGGCGATGCCGAACGCCGGATCGCGGCTGCAATGTCGGGCAATGGCATCCACGGCCCGCGCGCGGTCGAGGCCTGGGTGGCGGACCGCAAGACCGTCGTCAATCGCATCCGTACCTCAGTGCATGAGATTGCGTCGTCAGGGTTGACACTATCGAAGCTGACGGTGGCGGCGAGCCTATTGGGCGACTTGGTAAGGCATTGAGCCGGCCGGCTGGCGGAAGCGCCGGCAGCGTGCGACCATTCTTGCCTTTGATCCAGCTGGGGGGCTTGCCATGCATCGTCGCACCTTCCTCGCCGGCACGGCGGCTTCGACCGCGAGCATTGCCAGCCCCGCGCTCGCACAGCTCGCGAGCGGACGGCCGATCCGGCTGATCGTTCCGCTGGCGGTCGGCGGTGCGCCCGACTCCTATGCTCGCCTGATTGCGGAGCACATGGCGCGAACGCTGCAGCGCCCGGTCATCGTCGAACACAAGCCGGGTGGCAGCGGCATCGTGGGTTCGCAATATGTGGTCGATCAGCCTGCCGACGGCAATCTCATCCTGTTGGCGACGCAGGCGACGACGGAAATCATCACGCATGTCCAGCGCGACATGAAGTGGTCGCTCAGCGATTTCGTCCCGCTCATTCGCGGCGTCACGTCGCCGCTGGTACTGGTCGCCAATCCGAGCGTGCCGGCGAAGTCCCTTGCCGAGCTCATTGCCTGGATCAAGCAGAACCCCGGCAAGCTCAGCTATTCGTCCTATCTTGCGGGCACGCCTTCGCACTTCCTCGGCTATCAGATGAACGAACGCTTCGGGCTCGACCTTGTGCACGTCCCGTCGAAGGGCTCGGGCTTCCAGATGACTGACATGATCGCCGGGCACGTGCAATTCGGGTTTGCGCAGACGCAGTCGTCGCTGCCGTTCCTGCGTGATGGAAAGATTCGTGCAATCGCGATCACTGATGATCCGCGCTCGCGCTATATGCCAGATGTGCCGACCTTCGCGGAGCTCGGCTATCCCGAGTTCACCACTCGTGTCTGGTTCGGATTGTCCGTGCGCGCCGGCACGCCGGCGCCGATCGTCGAGAGCCTGCTCGCAGCCGCTAAGGCCGCGCATGCTGATGCGGATGTGCGCGGCAAGCTCGACGCGCAAGGCTTCGACGTGTCGGGCCAGACCGGACCGGAGCTGGCCGAGGATATCCGCAGGCAGAGCGAGCGTTGGGCGCGGCTGATCAAGGCATCGGGCTACAAGGCGGATTGAGCAGCGCCATGGGTTGTAGGATGGGTTGAGCGCAGCGAAACCCATCCATCGGATTCACCATCATCCCGGCGATGGGTTTCGCTGCGCTCAACCCATCCTACATGCTTCGATCTGCGGGCCTGGGTTTTCGCTTTCGCGAGAACGAGGGATTGGCCGGTTTGGTTTCGTTTACCTGAACGAAAATTGACGCATTTGAATTAAGACTCGCGAAGGGGCCTTGGCGCAATCTCGACGCACGAGACAAAGGGAATGGCGTAAAGAGGTGCCCCGATGGACAACAGCAAGCTTCACGATTTCGTCACCATCACGGTGCTCCACAACCGCATCACATTTGGTGACGTGCGCCGGCTGCAGCGGGATTACCTGCCACACGGGCTCTCAAGCCGTGAGCAGGTCGAGATCCTCCTGCACCTGGACGGTATGATCGACCGCGCCGACCGAGCCTGGGCCGATTGGCTCACTGCGGCCGTCTTCGATTTCGCGGTGTTCAGTGAACGATCCGTTGACGCCGTCGAGAGAGGCACCTGCGACTGGTTGCTCGATCATCTGGCGGCGCTGGACATCTCCACCAAGGTGACGCGGCGCTTAGAGCGCGATCTGCACCAGGCGCTCGAGCCGATTGCACCGATCGAATATATCGACGGGGCCGCCGAGCCTGCCGAGACGATCGCGGACGCATTGCCGATCGAACAACCGACTCAGTTCCCATCGCGACTGCCTGCCCCTTCGATGGTGCGGCACAACGCAGCCATGAGCGAACTGGGTCTCGCGGCGTAGCGAGGCCACACGCTCTCCGTTCGTCCCCGCGGAAGCGGGGACCAGGGGCCACAAGTGCGTTCACGCGCGTCTTCAACGCGCTATGCGCTCAAACGTTTCCAAGTCTGGGTCCCCGCTTCCGCGGGGACGAACGGAGACATGTCGCATCTACACTCCGTTTTACGCTGTCGGCATCTGCGCGCCCGGTGTCGAGCGCGAGATCTTCAGCTCTTCCTCGTTCATGTCGGCTGGGATGTCGGCGAACAACGGCGTGCTGAGATAGCGCTCGCCGGTGTCGGGCAGCATGCAGAGCACCGTGGCGCCTTTCTGCGCTTCGGCGCAGACCTTGAGCGCACCCGCGAAGGTGGCGCCCGCCGTGATGCCGACGAAAATCCCTTCTTTCTGCGCCAGTTCGCGGCTGTAGCGCAGCGCATCCGGATTCGGGATTGGAATGATCCGGCTGATCACGCCGGTATCGACCGCATCGCTGGTGAGCTTCGGAATAAAGTCGGGCGTCCAGCCCTGCATCGGGTGCGGCTTGAAGGCTGGATGGCCGCTGGCAGGAGAACCGTCGGCATTGCGCGCTTGCTCAGCACCGCTGCCCAGGAGCTGGGCATCTTGCGGCTCGCACACCACGATCTTAGTGTCGGGGCGCTCCTTGGCAAGCACGCGCGCCACGCCCTTGAGCGTGCCGCCGGTGCCATAGCCAGTCACCCAATAGTCGAGCCGCTCGCCTGCGAAGTCCGCGATGATCTCGCGCGCGGTGGTGCGCGAATGCATGTCGGGATTGGCCTCGTTCTCGAACTGACGGGTCAGAAACCAACCGTGCGTCTTGGCGAGTTCCACCGCTTTGTTCACCATGCCCACGCCGCGTAGCGCGGCCGGCGTGAGCACGACCTTGGCGCCGAGGAAGCGCATCAGCCTGCGCCGCTCCACGCTGAAGGTCTCTGCCATGGTGACGACCAGTGGATAGCCTTTCTGGGCACACACCATCGCGAGCCCGATGCCGGTATTGCCGCTGGTGGCCTCGATCACGGTCTGCCCGGGCTTGAGTGCGCCCGAGCGCTCGGCCTCCTCGATGATGCCGAGCGCGAGACGATCCTTGACCGAGCCGAGCGGATTGAAGGCTTCGATCTTGACATAGAGATTAACGTCCGGCGGCGCGAGCCGGGTGATCTTCACGACCGGCGTGTTGCCGACCGTGCCGAGAATGTTTTGAAAACGCGCCATAAGGGTGCTCCTGTGACAATGAATGAACGGTGCCGGGAAGGACTTTATGCCGGTTGGCGGCGGCTGGAAATGCGCTCCGGCGCGGCTTTTTGTTCGAGCATGATCTTTTCCGAAAACCGGCTTCCACTTTTCGGGATTATGTTCAGAGCCGCAGCAGCTTGGCGGCGTTCTTCCAGCAGACGAGCTCGCGCTCGGTTTCGCTGATCGGGGCAGCCTCGATGAAGCGTGCGGCCTCGAGGCTGTCTTCCAGCGGATAGTCGACCGAGAACATGACGCGGTCGGCGCCGAGCGCCGCAATGGTGCAGGTGAGCGCCTCCGCCTGGCAGGCGCCCGCCGTGGTGGCGTAGATATGGCTGCGCACGTAATCGGACGGCATCCGCTCGAGCTTGACCTTCGGCTTGTATATCTTGAAGCGGCTGTCGAGCCGCCAGAGACAGAACGGCAACATCTCGCCCATGTGGCCGAGGATGATGTTGAGCGTCGGGAAGCGGTCGAACAGGCCGCTGAGGATGAGCCGCAGCGCATGCCCGCCGGTTTCCGCGGTCCAGCCCCAGATCGAGGCCGCAAGGCCCGGATAATCGTCGAACACCGGCGGGCGCACCGCCATGTGCACGGGATGAATGTAGACTGGCACAGCGAGTGCAGCGACGCGCTCCCAGAACGGCAGGTAGCGCGCCTCGTCGAGATAGATGCCGTTGGTGTGGCCGTTGATGAGCGCGCCCTTGAAGCCGAGAGTCGTGATGCAGCGCTCAAGCTCGCTCGCGGCGGCGCGCGGCTCCTGCATCGGCAGATGCGCAAAGCCGGCATAGCGGATCGGGTGCTTGGCGATCTCGGCGGCGAGCAAGTCGTTGACTCTCTGGGCCGCGCTCACCGCCTTGGCGCTGTCGCGCTCGATCTGCACGCCGGGCGAGATCAGCGACAGAACCGAAACGTCGATACCAGCTGCATCCATCGCGGCGATGCGCAGGTCGGAAAATTCGCCCAGGCGCTCGTCGATGAGGCGCAGGAACCACGGCTCGAACAGATCGGCACCGACCTTGCCGGTGTGGGGAAACCCCTCGGTCCAAAAATGCTCTTCGAGCGCGATTTTCTTCATGTGAGGCTCTTACTCCACTCGGTCAGCGTAGCGCTGCGTTATACGCGGTGTTGTCTTTGTGAGGGGAGCACGGCGGTTGGTTCCCTCCCCCACCGAGGTAGCGAAGTGGTGGGAGGGGGTAGGGTGGGGGGAATACTTGCGGACGCAGTGATCGTTCGTTGCTTGCTGTGCACGTCTTGTCTTGGTGACACTGACTTGGCGCGTCGACGTAAGCTACCTTCCCACCCTCCCCACCGCTCGCAAGAGCTCGCGGGAGGAGGGGAAGCGGAGAGGCCGTGCCCGCCTGACAAAGAGCGGCAAACGGTCTGAAGCCGAGCAAACAAATCTAATGCCGGAAGTGCCGCGTGCCGGTGAACACCATGGCGATATCGTGCTCGTCGGCGGCCTTGATCACCTCGTCGTCGCGCATCGAGCCGCCTGGCTGGATCACCGCAGTGGCGCCCGCCTCGATCGCGACCAGCAAGCCGTCCGCGAACGGGAAGAAGGCATCGGACGCGACCACCGAGCCCTTGGTGGCGGGTTCCTTCGCGCCGGCGGCCTCGGCTGCATCCTGCGCTTTGCGTGCCGCGATACGGGCGGAATCGATCCGGCTCATCTGGCCGGCGCCGATGCCGACCGTCGCCAGATCCTTGGCATACACGATGGTGTTTGACTTGACGTGCTTGGCCACCCGGAACGCGAACGCAAGGTCGCGCCGTTCGGCGTTGGTCGGCGCGCGCTTGGTCACGACCTTGAGGTGCATGTCGTCGACCACCGCGTTGTCGCGCGAGGATACGAGCAATCCGCCGGCGACTGACTTGACCAGCAGGCCTTGCGCGCGCGGATCGGGGAGGCCGCCCGCGAGCAGCAGCCGCAAATTTTTCTTGGCACCCACGATCTTGGTCGCTTCCTCGGTCGCGTCGGGCGCGATGATCACCTCGGTGAAGATCTCGGTGATGGCGCGCGCGGCTTCGGCATCGAGCGTGCGGTTCACCGCCACGATGCCGCCGAAGGCCGACGCCGGATCGCAGGCCAGCGCCTTGCGATAGGCGTCAAGCAGCGACGCGCCCTCCGCAACGCCGCACGGATTGGCGTGCTTGATGATGGCGCAGGCAGCGGTGCGCTTGGGATCGAACTCGGCGACACATTCATACGCTGCGTCGGTGTCGTTGATGTTGTTGTAGGAGAGCTGCTTGCCCTGCGCCTGGCGCGCGGTCGCAACGCCGGAGCGCGTCTCACCGGTGCGATAGAAGGCGGCGGATTGATGCGGGTTTTCGCCGTAGCGCAGCGCTTCCGCGAGCCTGCCGCCGATGGTGCGGTAGGTCGGCGCCGGATCGGCCAACGTCGCAGCGAACCAATTCGAAATCGCTGCATCATAGGCGGCGGTGCGGCCATAGGCCTTGGCGGCAAGCCGCTTGCGCAGCGCCAGCGTGGTCGCGCCGGTGTGTGCCTGTAGCTCCGCCAGCAGCGGGGCATAGTCCTCGGCATCGACGATCACCGCCACCTCGGCATGGTTCTTGGATGCGGCGCGGATCATCGCGGGCCCGCCGATGTCGATGTTCTCAATGCAGGTCTCGTAGTCCGCACCCTTCGCCACCGTCGACTCGAACGGGTAGAGGTTGACGACGAGGAGATCGATCGGCCGGATGCCATGCGCCGCCATCGCGGACTGATGGCCCGCATTGTCGCGAATGGCGAGCAGCCCCCCATGCACCTTGGGGTGCAGTGTCTTTACACGGCCATCCATCATCTCGGGAAAGCCGGTGACATCCGACACGTCGAGCACCATGAGCCCGGCTTGCGCGAGCGTGCTCTTCGTGCCGCCGGTGGAGATGAGCTCGATGCCGTGGCTGGCCAGCGCACGCGCAAAGTCGACAAGGCCGGTCTTGTCGGAAACGGAAATGAGGGCGCGGGTGATGCGGCGGAGGTTCTCGGTCATGATGGCGTGCC
>Ga0066903_100002140_pt1 | contig 15181 bp, 16 predicted proteins | sample PanSoiMetaGPlot1_FD_67491 | JGI IMG/M metagenome (GOLD analysis project Ga0066903, IMG submission 67491) | Tropical forest soil microbial communities from Panama analyzed to predict greenhouse gas emissions - Panama Soil - Plot 1 (version 2) | ecosystem: Environmental > Terrestrial > Soil >...
GGCATGGACTGCCGCGAAGAAGTGGCGATGATCGAGCGGCGGTTCAAGAACCTCCAGGGCGTGGAAGCGTTCTCGGCCGACGTCATTGGTGGGCGGCTGCACGTCACCTACGACGCTGCGCGGCTGTCGACGTCCGCCATTGCGGCCGCCGTCGCCGACGGCCGGCATGCGCGCGTAGCTCGAACACGAGGAACCGTTCGAGAGCGGCGATCGGGGAGCTCGCCGGCGGACGGCGGCGGCGTTGACGGTCCGCAAGGCGTTCTATGCGCTGCACGTCCGCTCGCTCGACATCAATGTCCTCATGCTCATTGCGGCGGTGGGCGCGATCGTGCTCGGCCAGTGGAGCAAAGCGGCGGCGGTCGTGCTGCTGTTTGGGTGAGAAGATTCCGCTCGACGGCGAGGTCGTCTCCGGTTTCAGCTCCGTCAACCAGTCGCCTGTGACGGGCGAGTCGATTTCAGCCGACAAGGCGCCGGGTGACGAAGTGTTCGCGGGGACCATCAACGGCCGCGGCGCGCTGGACATCCGCGTCACGAGGCTTTCACCGGGAAGTGTCTGTGTCCTTCGTCTCCTTTGTGTCCTTGCTGTCGGCAGGCCTCGACAACCACACCTTCGCGACGCGCAGGCCGTCGAGCGCATCGACCCGAAGCCGCCGGCCTTCGACGTTCACCGAGTCGCCCACGCGGGGGCGCCGCCCCAGGCATCCCAGCACGTAACCTCCCATGGTCGTGTACGTGTTCTCGTCGATGTGCAGGCCGAATTGCTGATTCACATCGGCGACGAGCGTCAGCCCGTCGATGTCCGCGGATCCGTCCCCAAGGACGACGATGCGGGCGTGGCCGCCGGCCGCGCCTCCCGGGTCGCCGATGATGTGCTCCATCAGCGCTTCGAAGGTGACGAGGCCGGCTGTGCCGCCGTATTCGTCGATCACCAGCGCTTCGCGGACGCCGCGACGCCGCATGCCGGCAAGCACCTCGTCGGCAGGCAGCGTTTCGGGCACCGTGAGCGCCTCGCGGCACAGCGCGCCGGCGGTGACTGCCGCCCCCGAGCCCGCGGGCTTCAACAGATCGGTCACGTACAGAATGCCGAGCACGTTGTCCAGATTGACGCGGTACACCGGCACGCGGGTCCAGCCGCTACGCGCGAACGCGTCGACCAGTTCGTGCGCCGGCGCGTCTGCGTTGACGGCGACGATCTCCGTTCTCGGAATCATGACCTGGCCAGCCGTGAGATCGGCGAAGCCGAACACGCGATGCAGCATCTGCTCTTCGCGCTCTTCGAGGACGCCGGCTTCCTGGCTGGCCGTGACTAGCATCTTGAGCTCTTCCTCCGAGTGCACCATCGCGTGGCCGCCCTTGCTGTGCAGCCCGAGCACTCTCACGATGCCCTGGCCCGACACGTTCAGGAGCCGGATGAACGGCCCGAACACTCGCATGAAGACTTCAGTCGGCTTGACGACGAGCAGCGCCGTGCCTTCTGAACGCTCGAGCGCGACGGTCTTGGGCGCCAGCTCGCCGAGCACGATGTGCAGCGCGGTGACGAGCGCAAAGGCGATGGCGACGGCGATGCTGTGCGCTGTGGCCTCCGCCACCGCGACGGGGAGCGCCGTCAGCATCGGTTGAATGAGCGACGCGACAGCCGGCTCGCCGATCCATCCGAGCCCCAGGCTGGCCATCGTGATGCCGAGCTGCGTCGCCGCGATGTAGCTATCGGGATCGCTGACCGCACGCCGAACCGACTTCGCGCCGCGGTGGCCCTCGGCGATGAGCTGATCGATGCGCGTCTTGCGTACGGTGACAATCGAGAATTCGGCGGCGACGAAGAAGCCGTTGGCGAACACCAGCGCCAGCACGCCGAACAGCCGCCAGAACACGCCCGCAAGGTCGAGACTCACCATGACCACGACAATAAACCAGAACGTCGATTGACGAGGGTCAATTGGCGACGGTCGACCGGCCGTGGTCGCCGCCGTGTCCAGCTATGCCTTGCGGTTGGAGAAGAAGTGGGCGTCGACGAAGTTGTCGATGATGCTCTGATTCGGCTGATCGACTTTTTCGAACTGAATGCCCATGCCGACGCGGCGATCGCTCCACGCGACGCGCCCCTCGGCGTCGATGTCGCGCTTGGATCCGGGCATCCGGAAGCGCACCTTGATCTTCGATCCCATGTCGAGCGGGCTCGTCGTCCGAATCGCGATGCCGCCGTGGCTCAGGTTCAACGTCAACGCGGCCGCGATCGTATTGCCGAAACGGTACTGGATCGGAATGCCGAGCACGACGCGCGGGCTGGTGCGGCGATTGAAGTTGTCGGGGAAGAGGTGCGGCGCGAGCGAGGGCAGAATGTGCTGCACCGCGCTGTACTCGTTGACGTAGCCCGCCACGCCGAGCGCGGCAAGCTCGCGCACTTCGTCGGCGTTCGCGATCGTGCCGCTGAACACCAGGATGGCCAGCTTTCCCTCGTCGAGCTTGCGGATCGCTCGTACCAACTCGACGCCCGGCGCGTGAGGCAGGCGCAGGTCCAGGACGATCAGATCGATGTGCCCGGCGTCTGCGCGAATGCGTGCAAGCAGCTCAGCTGCGCTCTTGACGGCGACTGCTTTGTGGCCGGCCGACTCGAGCGCCGTACGAAATCGATCGCGCACAAACGCGGTGTCGTCCGCGATGACAACCGTTTTTGTCGAGACCGAGGTGGTGGCCATTCGAAATTGCTATCGGAAGACGTAACTCCTGACGTTAGAGCGCATTGCAGAACTGCGCAGGTTGTCGCTATAATCCGACGCTTGTCGCTCGTACCTGCGTGCGGAATTCTGGCACGTCATAGACCCAATTGCCAAACCAGGAACGCCGCTGACGCGCCGAGGGAGTGTGGAATGGCCACGTGTCCAGAATGCGACGCTGAAATCGAAGTGGACGAATTCGACGTCGACAAGGGCGACCAACTGAGCTGTCCGGAATGCGGCTCAAACCTCGAGGTCTCTGGCCTGTCTCCGCTCGAGCTTGAGCTGGCGCCTGAAGATGAAGACGAAGACGACGAGGACGAAGAAGAGGAAGACGAAGACGACGAAGAACTCGATGACGACGATGAGCTCGGCGAAGAAGATGAGGACGACGAGGACGAGGACGACGGGGATTGGGAGGAATGAACGATAAGGCAGCCGTACTGCACCAGACGCTCGCCTCGCTCGACTCCGTGATCGTCGCCTACAGCGGCGGCGTCGACAGCGCATACCTCGCCTACGTCGCGCACCAAGCACTCCCCGGCAGGGCCTTCGCGATCACCGCCGACAGTCCCAGTTATCCCGAGCGTCATCGCCGCCTCGCGATCGATGTGGCGGCCCGCTTTGGGTTCCGGCACGAAATCATCCATACGTCCGAGCTCGAGCTGTCCGAGTACCGCGCCAATCCAACTAACCGCTGCTATTACTGCAAGCACGAGCTGTATTCGCACCTGTCGCGCATTGCCGCCGCGCGCGGTGCCGTCGTCGTCGACGGCAACAACGCCGATGATCGCGGCGACTATCGGCCGGGGCGCCAGGCCGCGCGCGAGTTCGGCGTCCGCAGCCCGCTCGATGAAGCGGGTCTGACCAAGGACGAAATCCGCGAGCTGTCGCGCGAAGCGGGCCTGCCCACTTGGGACGAGCCGGCGTCGGCCTGTCTTTCGTCGCGGATTCCGTATCATCACGAGGTGACCGACGAGAAGCTGCGGACGATCGAGCGGGCTGAACAGGCGCTGCGGGATCTCGGGTTTCGCGTCTGCCGCGTCCGCCACCACGACACGCTCGCGCGCATCGAAATCGGCCGCGACGAGCTGCCGCGCGCGCTCGATCCCGACGTCAGCCAGGCGATCGTGCAGTCGCTGAAGGCGCTCGGGTATCGATACGTCACGATCGACTTGCAGGGATACCGCACGGGCAGCCTGAACGAAGGCGTCGTGCTGCGACCCGCCTGACGCACGTCTCTCCAGTCGCCCGTCTCACACGTTCGGACTCTCCGGTTTCCGGGCGAGGCACAGCAGCGAGCTGCCGAACGGGCTCGCGAACCATCGCACCCAGAGGCTTTCGAGAAACAGCGCCGCGCTCATCGCGCCGTTGATCGGCGCCGGCGGGACCGCGAGCTCCGTGGCCGTGGCGCTCGGTTCGTCGGCGAGGCCGCGCCTGCGCTCGAGCGTGCGGCGCGCCAGGAGCGGGAAGAACAGCAGCAGATTGGTGTAGGTGATGCGTTCGACGGTGAAGCCAGCCGCCGTCAGGCGGGAGGCCAGGCCTGCGCGCGTGTAGCGTCGAACCTCGCGACTCAGGATCGAGTGGTTGCCGCGCAGCATATCCATCGCGGCCACGTTGACGAGGACGTAGCCGCCCGGCCGCGTCAGGCGGAACATCTCGGCCAGAGCGGCCGTTTCGTCGGCGTCCGGCAGCGAGTAGAGGACATCGAAGGAGGTGACGAGGTCGAACGCGCCGCTGGCGAACGGCGCCGCGGCCACGCTGGCGCGGGCCAGGCGCCGGCGGCCAAATTGGCGCGCCGTGTAAAGTCCGAGAGGAGATAGGTCGAAACCGTACGCGGTGCCGTATTTCGCCAGGAGATCGAGGTTGGCCCCGGTTCCGCAGCCGCAGTCGAGGATGAGGGCTTGGGAGCGGTGAACCAGCGCGCGTCGAACGAGCGGCGTGACGAACCAGCGGAAGCCCCGGAACCAGAAGTGGCGCGCTTCGGCGCGCGCGGTCGCGCGCAGCAAGTCGTCCACGGCGCGCATTGTAGCGCGCCAGCGTATGGGGACCCATTGACGTCGGTGTACACAACTTTGTAAGCTGCCACGCGTTCAGGAGTGAACATGACGATTCGCGTACGTGCTCTTGCCCCGATTGCGTTGTGCGGCGCGATTGTGCTGACAGGCTGCCACAAGAAGGTGCCGCCTCCTGCGCCGCCGCCGCCCGCGCCGCCACAGACCGCAGCGGCACCACCGCCACCGCCGCCGCCGGCGCCTGCCCCCGCGCCAGCCCCGGCGCCGCCGACCGCTCCGCTCACAGAGGACCAGGTCTTCGCGCGCAAGTCGCTCGAGCAGCTCAACTCGGAACACCCGCTCGACGACGTGTACTTCGAGCTCGACATGTCGGACATCCGCAATGAGGGCCGTGCGTCCCTGCAGAAGGACGCCGACTGGCTCAAGCGCTGGACGTCCACGAAGGTCACCGTGGAAGGGCACTGCGACTCGCGCGGCAGCTCGGAGTACAACCTGGCGCTCGGATCCCGCCGCGCGGCAGCGGTTCGCGACTACCTCGTGAGCCTCGGCGTGGCCGCCGATCGCGTCACCGTCGTGAGCAAAGGCAAGGAGCAGCCCGTCTGCAGCGAGGAGCAGGAATCCTGCTGGCAGAAGAACCGTCGCGGGCATTTCCAGATCACGGCGAAGTAGCACCGACCGGGCGGGGAGGGCAGGGGGGACGGCTAGGGTCCCGCCTCCTCCGTCCCCCCTGCGTCTCCCAGCAGCCTCACGAGCACGTCCTCGGAAATCCGGTACTTCGCGGCCTTCCGTCCGTTCAGCATCAGCACGGGTATCTCGACGCCGTATAAGTGCTCCAGCGCTTGGTCATGCGAGATGTCGATCTCCTCGACGGCGATCGAATATCGTCGGGCGACGCGGCTCACGAGGGCCTTCATCTCGTCGCACAGGTGGCATCCCGGCCGCGAGTAGATCGTGAGGGTGATGCGCTGAGGCGTTGTCAGGCCCCTTTGGGTTCGGCGGGTGCGCGCTCGGTTTCGACCGTGCCGACCAGATCGGCGGCTCGCGCGATGTTGTGGCGGGTCAGGTATTCGCCGATGCCGTTGAGCAGCTTCGGCCAGATGAACGGATCGACGAAGTTGGCGGTGCCAACCTGCACGGCCGACGCCCCCGCAATCATGAACTCGAGCGCGTCGCGTGCGTCGACGATGCCGCCCATCCCGATGACCGGAATCTTCACCGCCTGACGGCACTCGTACACCATGCGAACCGCGATCGGCCGAATGGCGGGTCCGCTGAGGCCGCCCATGCCGTTGGAGATCTTCGGCCGGCGCGTCTCGACGTCGAGCACCATCGCCAGAAACGTGTTGACGAGGGAAACCGCGTCGGCGCCGGCGTCCTCCGAGGCGCGCGCAAACGAGGCGACGTCGGTGACGTTCGGCGTCAGCTTGGGGATGAGCGGCAGCGGCGTGGCCTTGCGGACGGCGCTGACCACATCGTAGGTGCCGTTCAGGCTGCACCCGAACTGGATGCCGCCTTCCTTGATGTTCGGGCACGAGATATTGAGCTCGATCGCCGCAACGCCTTCGGCGTCGGAGAGAATCCGCGAGACCTCGACGTACTCGTCGAGTGTGGTGCCACAAACGTTGACGATGACCGTCGCGCGGCGCGCCACGAGCTCGGGCAGCTTCTCCGAGATGAAGCGATGCACGCCGATGCCCTGCAGGCCGATGGCGTTGATCATGCCGGCGGGCGTCTCGACGATCCGCGGCGCGGGATGTCCCTCGCGCTCGGTCAGAAACAGTCCCTTGACGGCAATTGCACCAAGCGTCGAGAGGTCAATGACATCGGCGTACTCGACGCCGTAGCCGAAGCAGCCGCTCGCCGCGATCAGCGGGTTCTTGAGCGTCAGCGAGCCGATGCGGATAGACAGGTCCATCAATGGGACTCGGAATGTGCTCGTCTGGTCATCTGGTCATGTCGGCATTCGGATGGCGATACGTCGCCAATAACCCATAACCAATGACCAAACGACCAGATGCCCCAATCCTCTAAGGTCGCTCCCACAACACCTCCTCCCCGTCCATCACCGGCCCGGCGATGCACGAGCGCACGTGGTGAAAGCCGTGCGCGCCGGCGCGAACGGGCACGACGCAGCTGTAGCAGCCGCCCAGCCCGCAGCCCATGATGCGTTCGAGCGACACCTGGGACGGACATCCGAAGCGGCGCGCGAGCCTCACGGTTGCGGCCATCATCGGCTCCGGTCCGCACGCGTACACGATGGGCCGAACCGTGCCGCGGCCCGCCAGGCGCCGCTCGAGCGCGACCGTCACGCGCCCGCGTTCGCCCGCCGAGCCGTCTTCCGTCGTCAGCTCGACTTCGACGCCCTTGCCGAGAAAATCGTCGACGTAGAAGAGATCGGCACGCGTCCGGCCTCCGTAAAAGAGCGTGGTCGGCATGCCGCGCCCGACCAGTTCGTCAGCCAGCGTGGCGAAGGCGGCGAGACCGACGCCGCCGGCGACCAGGTACGCGTGATGCGGCGCGTCGACTCGTGGCCACGGCCGGCCGAGTGGGCCGAGGCACGACAGGCGCTCGCCCGGCTTCGCGGCGAAGAGGAGGCGTGTGGCCGGACCGATGCGTTTGCTGAACAGCGTGAGGCCCGACGGCGTGCCGTCCGCGCCCCGGACGATCTCGAAGATGGAAAACGGACGACGCAGCAGCGGCTCGCTGTGCGCCTCGGCTTTGACCATGACGAACTGTCCAGGCCGCGCGGCGCCTGCGATGGCGGCTGCGTCGAGCGTCAGCACGTTGTAGTCGGACGACAGCGTGCGGTTCGAAATGACCAGCGCGGACTGGTCGACGATCATTGCCGGCAGTATATGATCATTGAATGCGCGGGCGGTGGGCGCTGGGTCTGGGGATCGTCGGCGTGCTGGCGCTGGTGTTGGGCGACGCGCGGCCCGGCGTCGCGAAACCCGAGTACACGCGGCGGACCAAGAAGGAATGTGTGTTCTGCCATCCGAAGGGCGGCTACACGCTGAACGACGCCGGCCAGTACTATCGCGATCATCACTACTCGCTCGAGGGCTATAAGCCGAAGCCGTCGCACTGAATGGTATAATCCCGTTCGCGTTTCAAGACCTCTTTAACGCGGCCCTGCGAGGCTGCAAAGAGAACCGGATGCCGACTTTCGCACTGCCGCCGTCACCCCTCAATTTCCCAGTCACCAGATCACCAGATTTCCAGATCTCCGGGATCCCCGTATGCCTGTGGTGATGGACGCCGATCGGATGGGACGCTCGCTCGCGCGGATTGCGCACGAGATCCTCGAACGCAACCGGGGCGTCGACGAGCTGGCGCTCGTGGGAATCCGCACGCGCGGCGTGCCCCTGGCTCGCCGGCTCGCGCAGACCATCCGCGACATCAACGGGCACGATGTCCCGACCGGCGCGCTCGACATCACGCTCTATCGCGACGATCTGATGCGTCACGCCGTGGGGCCGCAGCCGCTCATCCGGAAGACGGAGATTCCGTTTTCCATCGACGAGAAGAAAATCCTGCTCGTCGACGACGTGCTCTACACGGGGAGGACGATTCGCGCGGCGCTCGACGCGCTGATCGACTTCGGCCGCCCCAAGTCGATCCAGCTCGTCGTGATGGTCGATCGCGGCCACCGCGAACTGCCCATCAAGGCCGATTATGTCGGCAAGAACCTGCCGACGTCGTCGTCGCAAAGCGTGCAGGTGCGCCTCACCGAAATCGACGGCCGCGACGAGGTGGAGATCCAGCCGTGAAGAAGGATCTGCTGGGCATCGCCGACATGACCGCCGAGGAGATCTACCTCGTGCTGGAAACGGCCGACGCGATGCGCGAGATCGGCGAGCGGCCCATCAAGAAGGTGCCGACCCTTCGCGGCAAGACGGTCGTCAACCTGTTCTACGAGCCGAGCACGCGCACGCGGACGTCGTTCGAGATCGCCGAGAAGCGCCTGAGCGCCGACACGCTCAACGTCGCGGTCGCCGCGTCGAGCGTGCTCAAGGGCGAGACGCTGGTCGACACGGCGCGCAACATCGAGGCGATGGCGCCCGACATGATCGTGCTGCGCCATGCGTCATCGGGCGCCTGCCATCTGCTGGCGCGCGTCTGCCAGTCGCGGATCATCAACGCAGGCGACGGCATGCACGAGCACCCGACCCAGGCGCTGCTCGACGCCTTCACGATCCGAGAGCACAAGAAGCGGTTCGAGGGCCTCAAGGTCACCATCGTCGGCGACCTGCTTCACAGCCGTGTGCTGCGGTCGAACGTCCTCCTGCTGACCAAGCTGGGCGCCGATGTGTGGCTCAGCGGCCCGCCGACGCTCGTCCCGCCCGGCATCGAGGCCTTCGGCGTCCACGTCACGACGTCCGTCGACGAAGCGGTGTGCGGCGCCGACGTCATCATGATGCTGCGCATCCAGCACGAGCGGATGCAGGGGGCGTACGTGCCGTCGGTGCGGGAGTACTTCCAGGTGTTCGGGATGACGACCGAGCGCGTGCGGCGCGCGAAACCGGACGTCATCATCATGCATCCGGGGCCGATGAATCGCGGCGTGGAGATCGCGTCTGACGTCGCCGACGGCCCTTACTCGGTCATCCTCGAGCAGGTCGCCAACGGCGTCGCCGTTCGCATGGCGGTGCTGTACCTGTTGGCAGGCGGCGCGGAGGTCGACTGACGTGGGGCGGATACTGCTGAAGGGCGGGCGCGTGGTCGATCCCGCCAACGGACGCGACGGCACGTTCGACCTGCTCGTGCACGATGGGCGCATCGAACGCGTCGGACGCGACCTGCCCGCCGAGAGCGGTGTGACGGTCGTGGCGATCGACAGCGGGCTCGTCGTCTGCCCGGGCTTCATCGACATGCACGTGCACCTGCGCGAGCCGGGCCAGGAGCACAAGGAAACGGTGGCCACGGGAACGGCCGCCGCAGTCGCGGGCGGCTTCACAGCCGTGGCCTGCATGCCGAACACCACACCCGTCAACGACAACGCGGGCGTGACTGAATACATCCTGGCGAAGGCCCGCGAAGCCAACCTCGCGCGCGTCTATCCGATTGGTGCGGTGTCGCGGGGGCAGGCCGGCGAACACCTCGCTGACATCGCCGAACTTCGGCGCGCGGGCTGCGTCGCGGTCACCGACGACGGCCGGCCGGTGGCCACAGCCGTGCTGATGCGTCGGGCACTCGAGTACACGACGATGTTCGGGATGCCGGTGATCGAGCACTGTGAAGAGCAGACGCTCAAGGCGGACGGCGTGGCGCACGAAGGCCGCCACGCGTCGTCGCTCGGGCTCCGAGGCATTCCCGGCGAGGCCGAATCGATCATGGCGCTGCGCGACGTGTCGCTGGCCGAGTTGACGGGCGGCGCCGTCCACATCGCGCACATGAGTGCGAGGCAGACGCTCGACGCCGTCCGATACGGGAAGGGCCGCGGCGTGCGCGTGACCGCGGAAGTGACGCCGCATCATTTCGTGCTGACGGACGAGCGGCTCGGGTCGCCAATCCCCTACGACACCAACGTCAAGATGAATCCCCCGCTGCGCGAAGAGGCGGACCGGGCGGCGATGGTGGCCGGTCTGGCGGACGGCAGCGTGGACGTCATCGCCACGGATCACGCGCCCCATGCCTACGACGAGAAGCAGGTCGAGTTCGACCATGCACCGTTTGGAATCATCGGCCTCGAGACTGCCATCCCGCTGGCCCTCGATCGCCTGGTGCATGCCGGCGTGCTGCGGCTGCCGCGCCTCGTCGAGTTGATGGCCGTCAACCCCGCGCGGATTCTCGGCGTGCCCGGCGGGTCGCTCGCCGAAGGTGCGCCGGCCGACATCACGATCGTCGCGCCGGATCTCGCGGTGACGGTGTCAGCCACGTCGATGCGATCGAGGTCGAAGAACACGCCGTTCGACGGCTGGCAGCTGCGAGGCGGCGTCGCGGCGACGATTGTCGGCGGACGAGCGGTGTACGTGAACGAGAGCTGCGGACTTCGAGATTTGTCGTGATCGTAAAGGAACCCCCCGTGGACCGACGTGCGGAGCATCGTGAGAAAGCGTTCAAGGACCTGCAACAGCTCGAAGTGCTGATGATCGACGGCCACTTCGACTACGGCAACGGGTACCACGGACGCGTCTACCTCAATCCGCACCAGCTGTTCCGGCACCCGTCGACGATCTGGCGCCTGGCGCAGGATCTCATCGACGTGATCCCGGCCGAACTGATGCAGAGCACCGAACTGGTGGCCGGCCCCGTCACCGGCGGCGCGCTGCTCGCACATACGATCGCCGGCCTGCTCGACAGCCGCCGGAGCCTGACGCATCCGCCGTGCAGCTTCGCGCCCTTCAATTACGACCCGACCGGGGGCTTCACGTTGCGGCCGTTCTATCGACGCGAGCTCGAAGGCAGGCGGGTGCTGCTCGCCGACGACGTCCGGAACACGGGAGAAACCTTCGGCCGCTGCGCGGTCCTGGTGCGCGAAGCTGGTGGCACCGTGATCGCCACCGTCGAAATCTACGATCGGCTCGAAGCGGTAGTGAATCTCGGGGTGCCGAACGTCTCGCTGGCCGAGTACAAGGCGCCGGACAACTACAAGGCTGGCGCGTGTCCGTTGTGCGCAGCAAACGTGCCGATTACGAGATTCTGAAGAGCGTACGCAGGGGGCGGACCTTCACGTCCGCCGGATTGTAGGAGACGGCCTTCAGGCCGTCCCGGAACGGGCTAAAGCCCGTTCCCTACCACACGAATCAATGTGCCGCGTCGGGAACCAACCGCAGCGTACCGATCGCGCCCGCGTCGATGTCCTTCCGTTCCATCCGCATCTTCTGGTGCCTGACGGCCCCCCAGTCCTCGAGGCGGTCGTCGTAGTGGTCCGAGAGTGGATGGCCCGACTGTCCGACCGCATCCAGGAACCGGCTGTCGTTGCCCGCCGAGAGATCGACGATCTGCCGGTAGCCCGGAATCGAATGCTGCTCGAACGGTTTCGGCGTGAAGACCGGGCCGACGTTCACCGTGCTCCAGTCGCCGCCGTGCGGAAACGAGCGGCTGAAGAAAGGACGCAGCCACCGCACTGAATCGAACGGGTTGTGCGCGAACGTCGCCCGGTGCACGGCGTCCCACCGCCACGTGCTCATGTCGTTGCCGAAGATCTTCTCGAGCCTTTCGATTGCGCGCGAGAGCGCGCGCGAGGCGGCATCGAAACAGGTCTCGCGAACCGTCGGCGTGCGCCGATCGTCGCACCATGGGTTTTCGTGGTCCGCGACGACAGCTGTGAGGAACCGCGTGAAGTACGATGTTCGCTCCAGCGCCGTGTAGTCGCGGGTGAGATCCGGCCCCAGATCGTCGCCGACGATCGCGTCGACCAATTCCAGGAGCCACGCCTGAAAGATGGTAGGCGCCACGAGATCTCCGCGCGCATCGAAGTTCCATCCGCGCAGTTCGGCGATGGCCTTCTCCTCCTGCGCCCCCTTCGGGACGACATGCTCGAGGAGCAGCGGCACGAAAGCCCTCGCATGCGAGGAGAACGTATCGGCCTGCATTGCGGCAAACGTTTCCGGCGTGTGCTTCTCGTGCTGTTGAAGCAGCGCGGTGATCCGGCCGGCGCGATTGGGCTCGGTCCACTCTCCGAAGATCGGAAACCTGTAGTCGGCCGGGACAGGCCGATTATTTGCGGTCACGATCACATGCTTGGGCGGATCGAACGTGTGGGGCAGCTCTTCGAACGGGATCCATCCGATCCATTCGTCGGTGCCCGCGGATCCATCGGCCGGCGAGGCGCCGTCACCGCCCGCCCGAATCGGCATCCGTCCGGGGGCGTAGTAGCCGATGTGGCCCTCGACGTCGGCGTAGACGAAGTTCTGCGACGGCACGACGAACAACCTGAGCGCGCCGGTGAACTCCGGCCAGTTGCGCGCGTCATTCAGTTTGAGGAAAGCGGCCACCGTCGTGTCGTCGGAATCGAGCGCCGTCCATCGAAACGCGAGCGGCTCGAGCGGTATTTTGCCCATACGGCCGGCTTCGGCGTTGTTGGCGTTGATCGCGTCCGACACGAGCGGCCCGTGCCGCGAGATGCGCACGACGACGTCGACGGGCGAGCCCCCTTTCACCTCGATGCGTTCGGTGATCGTGCGAAGCGGTTCCCACGTGCCCTTGAACAGCGCGGCGGTGCCCTGGTCGTTCAGCCGCTCTCGGTACAGGTCCTGAACGTCGACGGCTACGTTGGTTTCGCCCCACGCGATCGCGCGGTTGCGGCCGATGGCGACGGCCGGCACGCCCGGCAGCGTGGCGCCGATGACGTCCAGACTGCCGCCGGAGAGGTGTGCGAGATACCACAGCGAGGGTATCTGTGCGCCGAGGTGCGGATCGTTGGCGAGGAGCGGTTTGCCAGTCGCGCTTCGTGTGCCGTCGACGACCCAGTTGTTCGATCCCATCGCGCCGGCAAGGCCGTGTGACACGAGCTCCGGCACGCCGGTTCCGAAGGCATCGGACCAGGCGGACGCAAAGCGTTCATCAGCGGGCTGGTAAGGCACGGCCTGTCGGCCGTCCCGGAGCCGCGCCCTCACATCGTTCTGCGTCGTCAGGTCTCTCATGCTGGCAGTGAGATCCAGCCCGCTCAGAATCGTCAGGCCATCAGGCGGATACGGCGGCATCAGCTGTGCCGCCTTTTCGATGCCGACCCTCTGCTCGAGATCGTGGCGAAAAACCTCGGTCGTGTAGTTCTTGCTGAGGTCCCACGCCATCATCTTGACCCACGCGAAGACGTCGACAGGAGTCCAGGGCTGCGGCTCGGCGCGCAGCAGCATGAACTCCGGCGGCAGCGCGCTGCCGTGATGCGTGGCAATGAACGCGTTCACGCCGGCGACGTAGGCCTCGATGGGAGGGCGCGCGTCCGCAGGTGTCGCCTCCCACGCGGTGCGCGCGGCCCGGTTGACGCCGACCGTCCGCAGAAATCGATCCGTGGCGACCGTCGCCTGCCCGAACAGCTCGGAGAGCCGGGCGCCGCCGACACGGCGCTGGAATTCCATCTGCCAGAGCCGGTCCTGCGCGTGCGCGTACCCAAGTCCGAAGAACGCATCGCGCCTGTTCGACGCGAAGACGTGCGTGATGGCGTCGGCATCGCGCACGATGTCCACGGCACCCGAAAGGCCCGCGACCGTCAGCGTGCCGTTCGTGTCGGGCAGCGAGCGCCGGAAGTAGACGTAGACGGCGAAGACCAGGACGACCAGAAGAAGCAGGATGGCGGCGAGCGCTTGGGCAAGGCGCTTTCGCATGTGAGAATCATACAAGTGATCAACGCATCGTTACTGCGGCCTGCACTCGACAATCTGTACACGTCGTTCAACGCGCCCGACTCGGCGGCCGATCCGATACAGCTCGTGCGCCCGTTCACGCGACCCGACGACCGCGAAGTGGTGGCCTTCTGCGCGGCGGCGCTCGCGTTCGGCCGCGTCGCCAGCGTCCTGCAGTCGATCACGCGGCTGCTGGCGGTTCTGGGCGATCGACCAGCCGACTACGTCCGCGGCTTCAATCCCGCGCGCGACCGGCGCGCGTTCGACGGCCTCGTCCATCGGTGGACCCGCGAAGCCGATCTCGTCGCGCTCGTCTGGGTGCTGAAGCAGATGCTCGATCGATCGACGACCATCGAAGGGTTCTTCCTCGAGGGCTACGACCCGGCGGCGCCCGACATCGCCCGCGCGATCGACAGCTTCTCGACGCGCGCGCTCGCGCTCGATCTGAAGGCCGCGTACGGCCGCGTGCCCCGGAGACCCGGCGTCTGCTACTTCTTCCCGCGGCCGTCAGCCGGCAGCGCGTGTAAACGCCTCAACCTGTTCCTGCGGTGGATGGTCCGCCGCGACGCGCTCGATCTGGGTGTGTGGCGGCGCATCGACGCCGCCAGCCTGATCGTGCCGCTCGACACCCACGTCATTCGCGTGGGCCGATGCCTCGGTCTGACGCGGTACACCAGTCCAGGATGGGCGATGGCGCGCGAGATCACGTCGTCGCTGGCCGCGATCGATCCGGGCGATCCGGTGAAGTACGACTACTCGCTCTGTCATCTCGGCATGATGAACGCCTGCGGCTTCAGTCGGCCGCAGGGCGACGCGCACTGTCCGCTTCGTGGTGCGTGCCGGCCACGCGTCCGTACGCGGCGGCGGTCGCCGCGATCATCCGCTCGACGCTGAACAACTCGCTGACGCGGGCGAATCCGGCCGTACCCATCTGCTCTCGCCGCGCCGCGTCGCCGGCCAGCCGCACCACGGCGTCCGCCATCGCGTGCGCGTCGCGCGGCGGCACAAGCAGCCCCGTTTCGCCGTCGCTCACCACTTCCGGAATGCCGCCCGCTGTGGTCGCGACGATGGCGCGCGAGCAGGCCATGGCGTCGAGGAGAGAAGTGCCCAGGCCTTCGGTGACCGAGCTCATGGCGAACAGGTCGAACGCCTTGATGCAGCCCAT
>Ga0066903_100002142_pt1 | contig 15178 bp, 12 predicted proteins | sample PanSoiMetaGPlot1_FD_67491 | JGI IMG/M metagenome (GOLD analysis project Ga0066903, IMG submission 67491) | Tropical forest soil microbial communities from Panama analyzed to predict greenhouse gas emissions - Panama Soil - Plot 1 (version 2) | ecosystem: Environmental > Terrestrial > Soil >...
GAAAGTCAAGGAGCGGCTGAAAGCGGCCGACACGGCTGTCATCCTGCGGCTCAACTTCAGCGAGCCGGGCGACCGGGAAAAACAACTTCCGCAGCGAGCCCGCGAAGAGCGCGAACGGGAGCGCAAGGAGGAATACGCCTGTGCCGGCGAGCTAAACAAGGCCGGGGTGCGGTTCGCCATCGCCACGCACTCCATGACGAGCGACAAGCCGCATGAGAAGTTCCGCGAGAATCTTCGCAAGACCATCTCTGCCGGCCTCCCGGCGCCCGCGGCACTCAAGGCATTGACCGAATCTGCCGCCGAGATTCTCGGCGTCTCGAAGCAAATCGGGACGGTGGCGAATGGCAAATCCGCCCACCTGGTCGTCACCGATGGGGACTTCGACGGCGAGAAGACCAAGGTCCGATATGTCTTCGCTGATGGCATCAAGTTCGAATTCGACCCGGACAAGAAGGAGGAATCCAAAAAGGATGACAAGAAAGAGACCGCCAAAAAGGACGAGAAGAAAGACGATGCCCGCGTGTCGACCGACCATGCCACGGAGCTGGAGGCCGACCGCATTCCCAAGTTGCGGACAAATGGCCGCGTGATGATCCGCAACGCGACCGTCCTGACCGCCGCGAAGCCGGCCCGGCTGGAGCGGGCGGACATCTTCGTCGATGGCGGCAAGATCAAGGCAGTTGGGACCAACCTTGCCGCGCCGCCGGGCGAAGTCTCAACCATCGATGCCGGCGGTATGTTCGTCATGCCGGGGATCATCGACACCCACGCGCACTTCTCGATCTCGGGAGGCGTGAACGAGTTTTCCCTGTCGGTTGTCCCGGAGGTCCGCGTCCGCGACGTCATTAATTCGGAAGACGTGCAAATCTACCGGTCGCTGGCCGGCGGGGTCACGACTGCCCGCCTATTGCACGGCAGCGCCAACGTTATCGGCGGGCAGGACGCGGTCATCAAGCTGAAGTACAAGAAGCCGGCGACGGACCTGCTTGTGACCACCGGTCCGCGGGGGGTCAAGTTTGCCCTCGGCGAAAACGTCAAACGCACCGATGGCCGGTTCCCGAATTCGCGCATGGGCGTCGAGGCCGTGCTGGTTCGCGCGTTCAGCGAAGCGCAAGCCTACCGCAAACAGTGGGATGACTATCGCGCTAGCCCGGACCAACTCCCCGAGCCGCGACGCGACCTGCGCCTCGAAGCCCTGGTGGACATCCTCAAGGGCGACCTGCTCGTCCATTGCCACTGCTACCGGTCGGACGAGATCCTGATGCTGCTGCGCGTCGCCGACCGGTTTGGGTTCAAGGTGAAGAGCCTGCAGCACGTGCTCGAGGGGTACAAAGTGGCCCCAGAGATTGCCGCTCACGGCGCGAGCTGCTCGCTCTTCTCGGACTGGTGGGCGTACAAGATCGAGGCGTTCGACGCGATCCCGTTCGCCGCAGCGCTCCTGCACGAGGCCGGCGCGACCGTTTGCCTGAAATCGGACTCGAACGAGTTGGTCCGCCACCTGTATCAGGAGTCGGCCAAGCTGATCAAATACGGCGGCATGTCGGAGGAAGACGCGCTCAAGGCGATCACACTGAACGCGGCCAAACAGCTCGGCATCGACGGCCGCACCGGCAGCATCGAGTCGGGCAAGGACGCCGACCTGGCCATCTTCAACGGACATCCGCTCAACGGATTCAGTCGATGCGAGATGACACTCGTTGAAGGGGAACTCTACTTCCAGCGCTCGGAGAAACTGAGTCCGGTCCAGGCCGCTGCAACGGGTCCGACCAAGCCTGCCTCGGCCGTGATGCTCCCCAAACCGGCGGCAGACGGCGCGATTCTCTTAAGGAACGTGACCGTTCACAACCCGGGCGAGTCCGCGGTCGTCTCCGATGTGCGCATCGCCAAGGGGAAGATCGACGCGATCGGCCGCGGGATGGCTGAGACTGGCGCGACCGTCTTCGACGCCAAGGGATTGCACCTTTTCCCGGGCCTCATTGACGCCGGGACGCAAGTGGGCCTGACAGAAATTGGGTCCGCCAAGGAGACGCAGGACTTCGCCGAGGGGGGCGACTTCCAGCCCGACCTGCGCGCTGCGGTGGCCGTCAACCCGGAATCCGAACTCATCCCGGTGACGCGGGCCAACGGCGTAACGACCGTCGTCGTCCGCCCGGTCGGCTCGGTGGTCGGCGGCCAGGCCGGTCTGATCAATCTGGCCGGCTGGGTACCGAAGGAGATGGCCGTCGTCGAGCAACTGGCGCTGCACATCGAGTTTCCGAGCGAGAGCCCGGTGTTCCGCATGGACCCGTCAGTCGCGGGCATGGGCCGGGCGGTGGCGAAGAAGCAGCGAGAGGAGAAGGTGAAGAAACTCAAGGAGTTATTTGCGGAGGCCAAGCGCTACGACGCCGGCCGCAAGGCGAATCCGGACACTCCGATCGTCCCGCGACTCGAAGCGATGCTCCCCTACCTCCACGGCGACAAGCCAGTGATCATATCGGCCGAACGCAAGCCGGAAATTGTGGACGCGCTCAAGCTGGCTGATGACCTCAAGCTGAAGATCATCCTGAGCGGGGCGACCGATGCGTGGAAAGTCGCGGACGAGTTGAAGAAGCGGGACGTGCCGGTGATCGTCGGCCCGGTGATGAGCCTGCCGGTCGAGAAGGACGACCCGTACGACGCCCCGTACGCCAACGCGGCCAAGCTACACAAGGCCGGGGTGCGCTTCTGCATCCGCTCGACCGGTTCGAGCAACGCCCGCAACTTGCCCTATGAAGCCGCGATGGCCGCGGCCTACGGCCTGCCGCCGGACGAGGCTTTGAAGGCGATCACCGTCTATCCGGCCCAGATCCTGGGCGTGTCCGATCAACTCGGGAGCATCGAGACCGGCAAGCGGGCGAACTTGGTGCTCACCAACGGCGATCTGCTCCAGCCGAGTACGCAAGTGTTAGGTCTGTTCATCGACGGCAAGCCGCTGGAACCCGTGAGCAAACAGACGCGGCTCTACGAGAAGTACCGGGAACGGCTGAAGGAAGTTCAGGGCGGGCGGGCGCCGTTGGGGACGAAGTGATCGCGGTAGCCATCCGCACGGCCGGTCCTGTCCTAACGGATATGGCGATCGCGCCCGACGCGCGGAGGGCGCCCATTTTGGCGGCCGGTCGGTGACCGGGTAACCGGTTTTTCCCTCAAACTGCCCGCATGTCGACGCACGCGGCTGGCGCATCGGGATACTTCCGATAGTCGGGCATAACCGCGAAGAATCACCGGGAGAGACTATGCCTGCCGACGCCAAGTGCGGGCTGCTGGTCGGCGTGGGGGTCGTGCTGTCCGTGGCCGTCTTCTATTTCCAGAATGACCCATCGCACGGCGCGCCCGCGCCGCCGGCCGCGTTGGTCAAGCCGCCGGCGCCGGCCCCTTCCTCCGATAGAACGAAATTGCCCGCCAAGGCATCGTCCACGACGTCCGGCCGCGGGGGGTGACACCCGGGGGGACCGCCGATGGCCGACAGCATGCCGGCCCGATACCGCAGGTGGTTCGAGTACGAGATCGACGCCCACGAGAAGGTCGTGGCGTCACTCAACACGGTCCCGGCCGACCAGCGCGGCTCGCCGGCCTTTCGTAAGGCAGTGGATCTGCTCGCTCACATCGTCGGCGGTCGCCGGATCTGGCTGTACCGTTTTGGGAAATCGTCCGACGGACCTCCGGCCCTCTTTCCCACCGGGGCGAGTCTGGACGAGGTGACTACGTCTCTCCGGACGACTCAAGCACATTGGGCTGAGTATCTGGCGACGATCACGGACGCGGAACTCACTCGCGTCTTCGAATACCAGAGCATTGACGGCGGGCGGTTCCGTAACCGCATCGAGGACATCCTGACGCAGCTGTTCGGCCATTCGCTCTACCACCGCGGCCAGATCGCGACTCTCGTCCGGGCCGCCGACGGAGAGCCGGCGCAGACCGATTTCGTCTACTGGACCCGCGAATCCATCTGACTCGCAAGTTGATGGCTTGTGGTCACGAGAAGGGCGCTCCCATGACTGCCGCCGAAGTCGTCGCCGAACTCAAGAAGCTGGGCAATCCGACGTACAAGCGCATCTTCATGAACCAAGGCGCCAAGGAGCCGATCTTCGGCGTTAAGATCGAATTCCTCAAGCAGATCCAAAAGCGCGTCAAGAAGGATCACGCCCTGGCTCTTGAGCTATACGACACGGGCATCTCGGACGCCCAGTACCTGGCCGGACTGATCGCCGATCCGCCGAAAATGACCAAGGCCCAGCTCCAAAAATGGGTGAAGACGGCGTCATGGGGGATGGTCGGCGAGTACACGGTGGCGTGGGTGGCGTCTGAGTCGCGATTCGGCCCTGAGTTGGCGCGGGAGTGGATCGAGTCGCCAAAGGAAACAATCGCTACGTCCGGCTGGTCCACGTTCGCCAGCGTGGTGGCGCTCAAGCCGGACGACGAGTTGGATATGGCCGAACTGCAGAAACTCTTGGACCGCGTGCAGAAGACGATTCACTCGGCGCCGAACCGCGTGCGTTATGTGATGAATGGATTCGTGATCGCGGTTGGCAGTTTCGTCCCGGCGCTCGCCCCGAAGGCGAAGTCGGTCGCGAAGGTCGTGGGAAAGGTGGAGGTCAACATGGGGGATACTGCCTGCAAGGTGCCGGACGCGTTGGAGTACATCACTAAGGTCGAGAAGTCCGGCCGCCAGGGGAAGAAGCGGAAGTCGGCGATGTGCTGAGCCAACGATCAGCTAAAATGGCGGGACCGGAGGGCACCACTGTGCAACGCACCGCCGCACCACGAAGGGTCCGGGAAAACGATTACCCGACGTCCGATGGTCGCCCCATGGCCGAGACCGATCTCCACCGTCAACTCATGACTGCCCTGATCGAGGCCTTGGAGGACCGGTTCGCGGGGGACCCCAATGTCTACGTGTCGGGCAACTTGCTTCTCTTCTACGTACCGGGCAACAAGCGAACGCATGTCTCACCGGACGTGTTCGTCGTTTTCGGCGTACCCAAACGCCCGCGGATCAACTTCCTGACATGGGAGGAGGGTCGCGGGCCTGGTGTGGTCATCGAGCTGACCTCATCCTCAACACGAAACGAGGATATCCGGACCAAGTTTGCGTTGTATCAGGACGTACTGCGAGTACCGGAGTACTTCCTCTTTGACCCATATAAGGATTACCTCGACCCGCGGTTCCAGGGATATCGTCTGGTCGGTGGAAAGTATCGCCAGATGCGCTTGAAGGATGGCCGGATTGCCCGTCGGCAACTTGGACTGCTCCTTGTGCCCGACGAAGAGCACTTGCGGCTCGTCGATCCCAGCACTGGCATTCGACTACCGACGCGCGCTGAGGCTCGGGCCGCCGCGGAAGCAGAAGTCCAACGCCTGCAGGCCCGGCTCTCCGAGGGCAATCGGCCCGAAGGACGCAACGGGGCGTGAATCGACTGGGACAAGTCCAGGAGCAAAACAGAAAAGCAGAACTGAGGCGCCGCGCCTCACTTCTGCTTTTTTCACGTTGGGTCTTCATGCACACCCCTCTCGCCGGCCTCCGCGTCCTTGATGCCTCCCGCGTGCTCGCCGGCCCATTCTGCGGCCAACTACTGGGCGACCTCGGGGCCGAGGTGATCAAGCTCGAACGGCCCGGTCAGGGCGATGACACGCGGACCTGGGGCCCGCCCTTCTTCGCCGAGCAGATGTCCGCTTATTACCTGTGCGCCAATCGGAACAAGCGCGCCATCGCCCTGGACCTCAGCAAGCCGGAGGGGCTCAAACTGTTCCACGGTCTGATTGACCGGTGCGACGTCCTCATCGAGAACTTCCGGTCAGACAGTGCCGAGAAGATGGGCTTGGCCCCCAAGGACCTGCTCGCCCACCATCCGCGACTCGTCGCCTGCTCGATCACCGGCTTTGGCCACAGTGGGCCGATGCGCTCCGAACCGGGGTATGACCTCGCTATCCAGGCGATGAGTGGTCTGATGTCCGTCACCGGACCGCCTGAGGGCCCGCCGAGCAAGGTTGGCGTCGCGATGGCGGACATTCTGACCGGGATGTACGCGGCCGTCGGCATCCTCGCCTGCCTGCGGGCCCGCGAGCAGTCCGGGCACGGCTACCACGTCGACCTCGGTCTTTTGGATTGCGCCATCGCGGCCCAGATCAACCTGGCGCAGGCGTATCTGCTCACCGGCAAGGTCCCGCCACGGCCGGGGAACACACACTTTCAGATCGTTCCATACGCCCTCTTCAAGGCGTGCGACGGCTGGATCGTGCTCAACGTCGGGAACGACTCGCAGTGGCAACATTTTTGCGCCGCGGCGGAGGCCCGCGACCTGGCCGCAGACCCGCGGTTCACGACGAACCCGCTGCGCGTTCAGCATCGGGACGAGCTGTTTCCGAGACTCGACAAGCTGTTCGCGACCCGGACGGTGGCAGACTGGTCTGCCCGCTTGGAGAAGGCCCGCGTCCCACATGCCCCGGTGAACGACTACGCGGGGGTTTTTGCCAACGAGCAAGTGTTGTCGCGAGGCATGAAGGTCAAGGTCACCGACCCGGCCGGGAAGCCGGTGGATCTGATCGGCTCGCCGTTTCATGTGACCGGGGCGGACCTCCCTTCACCGACGTTCCCGCCGCGGCTCGCCGAGCACACCGACGCTGTGCTGCGAGAGCTATTGGGCCTGGATGCGGGTCGAGTAGCCGAACTGCGGACGGCCGGCATTGTGACCTGAAACCAGACGTGATTCTCGCCGCAACTCATTTCTGATAGCCGGTCTTTGCCAATCTCCCCGACGGATTGATCCGACGCGTAATTGGTTTGACGACCGTCTCTTCGTCCGCCGATTGGCGCAATCGTGTTCTACAGTTCGAGCAACCGTCACCCTCCGGTCGCAACTCGCCCGGCCGCCGTCGATCCCCCTATGCTCGCACCCGCCACGACGCGTGATTTTCTCGGCTTGGTTCGCAAGAGCGGGCTGGTCGATGAGGCGCGCGTTGCCGAGCTGTTCCCCGACGAGTCCCACCTGCCGCCGGACCCAAAGACGTGTGCACTCGGCCTGGTCAAGCAAGGGGTGCTGACCCAGTATCAGGCCAAGATGTTGGTGAATGGCAAGTCGCGGGGGTTCTTCGTCGGCCCGTACGTGATCGAGGGACCGATCGGCCAGGGCGGGATGGGGATCGTCTATCGGGCGCGGCACACCTCGCTTGGTCGCCATGTGGCACTCAAGATCCTGCCGAGCGACCAGGCCCGCGACCAATTGACACTGAACCGGTTCCTGCGCGAGGCCCGCGCGGCCGCAGCCCTCGATCACCCGAACATTGTCCGGCTCTATGACGTCGGCCAGGGGACCGGGTTGCACTTCCTGGTTATGGAATACGTGGACGGCGAAAACGTACAGACGATATTGGAGAAATCGGGCGCACTCAATTATCGGCTGGCCGCCGATTACGTGGCGCAGGCCGCGGCCGGTTTGAAACATGCCCACGAGCGCGCGATCGTTCATCGCGACATCAAGCCGGCCAACCTGATGGTGACCAAAGATGGGACGATCAAAGTCCTTGACATGGGCTTGGCTCGGTCGCTCCGGGATGAAAAGGACAACCTGACGGCACTGCACGGGTCGGGTGACATTACAGGCACCGCCGACTACATCTCTCCGGAACATCTACTCGGTGAAGCAGTCGACGAACGGAGCGATCTCTACAGTCTCGGGGCAACCCTCTTTTCGCTGTTGCTCGGCCGCCCTCCCTATGCCGGAACGACGACTCAAAAGCTCGTTCAGCACCAGCTCAAAGATTCGGCCGAGCTGCAAGAGGAGCTGCGCGGAAAAGTCCCGCCGGGACTGGCCGACGTCGTCGTCAAGATGATGGCGAAGAGAAGGTCCGAGCGCTATCAATCGGCGAAATCCATTATTGATGCGCTGACTCCGTGGCTCCCGGCCAGTCGGACCGGGAAGGTCGCCCAGGTCCCGGTCAGCACACGGAATCTGCGCGCCGACGCCACGAAGCCAGGTGCCAGCTCGGCACGGCGCGCCAAAAGGGAACGAAGGCTGTCGCTCCCGGAAGGTCGGAAAAAGTGGATGTTGATCGGGGGCGCTGTCGGCTTCGTGGCGATCATCGGTGGAATGGCCCTGGCGCTCGGAAATGGCGGCAAGAACAATGCCACCGCTCAACCGCCGGCCTCGAACGCACCGGTGCCGCAAGTCCCGACAACTGGGGGCCTGCCGGTCGGGTCGACTCCCCCCGCGCTTCCTCCCGCCGACCCGCCAGCCTGGCGGGCACACACCAACGGCATCAATGACATGGTGTTCGGACAGGACGGATTGCTTTGTGCCGTCGATTGGTCCGGGCACTTGATCATTTGGGATACACAGGCAGGCCGGCCCGCACGCTCGTTCGCGGTCCGCCCTGGCAGCAAGTTGAACGCGTGCGTAACGACTCCGGACGGCCGCCAGGTCATCGTTGTCGGCGAGAAGATCCCCGTTCTGGTGCTCGACTGGGAGACCGGTCAGACGGTCCGCGAACTCGCCGGGCATGCCGGCACCACCTGGGGCGTGGCCGTTTCCTCGACCGGTCGCGAAGTCTTGACCTGTGGGACCGACGGCCTGGTACTGCTGCGCGATTTGAGAACCGGCGATGAGATTCGCCGATTCCACTTCGAGGCAAAGCAGATCTGGGGAGTTGCCTTTTCCGCGGACGGCTCGCGAATGGCTGCATGCGGCGCCAGGGGTCCATCCGAGAACGAATCTTATCTCATCCGCGTCTGGGAAACCGCCACCGGCCAGGAACTCCACAAGCTCACAGGCCACACGCGCGACGTTCGCTGGGTGACTTTCAGCCCGGACGGGCAGACTCTCGCCTCGGCCGGTTTCGACGGAACGGTCCGACTCTGGGATCTCAAGTCCGGCACGGAGACTCGCACGATCGTCGCCCACAGCGGCTACACGGAACGCGTGTTCTTTCTGCAGGGCGGAAAGCGCCTGGTATCGTGCGGCGGCCCGCTGTCCAATAGCAAGGACCCGGGCGAGAGGGGATCGATCAAGGTTTGGGATGCCCAAACCGGCCACGAAGTCCAGGCCTGGAAAGGAGCAGCGACGACCGACCTGATCGCGCTTGCTCTCTCTTCGGACGGAACGCAAATCGCTACTGGCAGCCGCGACAAGATCGTCCGCATCTGGCCGCTCTCCGCGGCGCGAGGAAACTGACAGCTCATCCTTGTCCCACCAACTGTCGATCCGTTGCAGGTCAACTCTCACAATTGTCTGACCTGATCGCGCTCAGGCGATGATGTCCGGGCTGTGCCGCGCCTATCATGTCCGCAACTAACCTGAACCTGGAGGCTCACCATGCGCGCGACAGTCGCAACCCTCGGCCTGCTTCTCGCCGCGGGAACAGCAGCGGCGGCAGTAAAGACCAAGGAGATCGAGTACGACCACGACGGCACCAAGCTGAAGGGCCTGCTCGTCTTCGACGATGCCGGCACCGGCAAGCGGCCGGGCGTGCTCGTGTTCCACGAGTGGTGGGGGCTGAACGACTACGCCAAGAAGCGAGCGGCCATGCTGGCCGAGCTCGGCTACGTCGCGTTCTGCGCCGACATGTACGGAGATGGCAAGGTGACCGAGCACCCGAAGGAGGCCGGGAAGATGGCCCAGGAGGTGCGCATGAACGCCAAGGTCTGGCAGGGCCGGGCCCAGGCCGCGCTCAAAGTGCTTCAATCGCAAGAGAACGTGGACGGCGACAAGTTGGCTGCCATTGGCTATTGCTTCGGCGGGTCAACCGCCTTGACCCTCGCTTACTCCGGCGCGCCGCTCAAGGCAGTGACCACATTCCACGCGGCGCTGCCGACGCCCACGGACGAGCAGGCGAAAGCGATCAAGGCCAAGCTGCTGATTGGCCACGGGGCGGATGATGGTTTTGTGTCGAAGGATTCGATCGACAAGTTCAAGGCCGCGCTGGACAAGGCGGGGGTCAAGTACGACTTCGAGGCTTACCCCGGCGCCGTGCACAGCTTCACCGTCCCCGAGGCGGACAAGAAAGAGATCAAGGGAATGGCCTACAACGCGGAGGCCGATAAGAAGTCGTGGCAGCAGATGCAGGATCTGTTCAAGGAATCGCTGGGGAAGTGAATTGAATTGGACAGGATGAGCAAGATTAACAGGATAATCAGCGAATAGGGAAATAGGTTCCGTGTTGATCCGGTGGATCTTGTTCCTCCTGTCCATTTCTCCGGACGGTGGCGATGACCCTGGCCATCGAAACTCGCGGGCTGACTCGGCGATTCGGCGATTTCACCGCGGTTGACAACATCGACCTTCGCGTCGAGAGCGGCACCTTCTACGGCTTCCTTGGCCCGAACGGGGCGGGCAAGTCCACAACCATCAAGATGGCCACGGGACTGCTCGCACCGTCCGACGGGGAAATCCTCGTCCTCGGCCGCGAAATGCTCGACTCGAAGCAATCACTCGACGCCAAGCGGCATATGGGGGTCATCGCCGAGAATTTGTCGCTGTTCGACAACCTGACCGCGCGCGAATACCTGACCTTCATCGGCCGCATGCATCTTCTGCCGCGGGATACGATCCGCCAGCGGTCCGAAGAGCTGCTCACTCTCCTCGGACTCGCCGAAGAGGAAAAGAAGCTCACTCTCGAGTACTCGCACGGCATGAAGAAGAAGCTGGCGCTGGCCGCGGCGCTCCTTCCGAACCCAGACCTGCTCTTTCTGGACGAGCCGTTTGAGGGAGTGGATGCGATCACTTCACGGGTAATCCGCGACTTGCTCAGCGGCTACGTGGCCCGTGGATCCACCGTCTTTCTCACCTCTCACGTGCTGGAGATCGTCGAGCGACTCTGCACGCACGTCGGGATCATCGTGAAAGGCGCGCTCGTCGAGCAGGCGTCGATGGAGAAGATCCGCCAGGGCGACTCCCTGGAGAACCGGTTCATCCAACTCGCGGGCGCGGACGCAATCGCTGCCCCCGCCATCAGCTGGCTCGAGGCTGCGACGTGAACCTGGAACACCTGCGCGCGTTCCTCTGGCTCCGCTGGCGGCTCCGCGTCAACCAGTTCAAGCGGGCCGGGCCGGTCAATGCGGTCCTCTTCGCCATCTATGCGGTGATGGTCGGCATTGCCTCGGTCGGGCTCCTCATCACCGGCTTCCTGGTCGGCCTGCTAGCCATGCCGCACGCGTCCGGTGCCGTGCGTCTGTGGGTCTGGGACGGCATTGTCATTGTCTTTTTGTTCTTCTGGATGATCGGCCTGCTCATGGACGTGCAGCGGGCCGAGGGGCTGGCACTCGACAAGGTGCTGCACTTGCCCGTTTCTCCCTTCGGCGGGTTTCTCGTCAACTACCTCAGCTCACTATTCAGTTTGACGCTCATCGCGTTCGTCCCCGGGATGGTCGGGCTCATCATCGGCGAGGCGATCTCAACCAGCCCCGCAATGTTACTCGGTTTGCCTCTGGTGGCCGCCTTCATGCTGGCGGTTACGGGGGTCACTTACCAGTTCCAGGGCTGGCTCGCGTCGTTGATGACCAATCCGCGGCGACGCCGGACCATCATTGTCGTGATGACTGCCAGCTTTATCCTCATAGCCCAATTCCCGAACCTAATTAACCTGATGCGGCCGTGGGAAGACTTTGAGAGCTCCTTCAAGAAAGAGCAGGAAGTGCTGGCAGAACTTCAGCGAGAGCACGCGAACAAGAAAATGACTCAGGCCGAGTTCGACCAACGTAGCAAGGACCTTCACGAGAGATATCAGACCCAACGGGATGAGACGGGAGAACGAAAGCTGGCCCAGGCCAAACAGACGACGCAGCTGTTCAACCTGATCCTGCCGATCGGCTGGTTCCCGCTCGGCGCCGCCGGGCTGCCGGACAACGAGTTTCTGCCCACGCTCCTCGGCATGCTCGGGCTGGGGGCCATCGGCTCCTTCAGCCTCTGGCGCGCCTACCGGACCACCGTCCGCCTTTACACAGGACAATTCACGTCCGGCAGCGCGACAAAGACCGCGACACCAAAACCGGCCAGGCCCCTTGACCCGAACAAGGTTCGGCTGGTCGAGCGGAAGTTCCCCTGGGTGTCCGAGTACGCATCCGCGGTCGCCGCGGCCGCGATTCGATCGTTGACACGCGCGCCGGAAGCGAAAATGATGCTCATCGCCCCGATGATCATGGTCATCGTGTTCGGCGGACTCCTCGTGGGCCAGGTCGGGTCGCCACCGCAGGAGGTTCGCCCGCTCATCGCCCTTGGGTCGGCGACGATGATTGCCCTCATGTCCGTCCAACTCGTCGGCAATCAATTTGGCTACGACCGCACCGGGTTCCGCGCCTACGTACTTTGCCCGGCACCGCGGCGCGAGATCCTGATCGGCAAGAACATCGCGGTCGCCCCGCTCGTCCTCGGCCTGGCGATCTTTAACGTGGTCGTAGCCGGCGTGGTGTTCCCGATGCGCATCGATCACTACCCGGCCGCGTTCGCGCAAGTGATCTCGATGTACCTCATCTTCTGCCTCCTGGCGAACACGCTTTCCATCCTCGCTCCGATCCCGATGGCGGCGGGCTCAATCCAGCCAGCCAACGTGAAGATGACCCCAATCCTCATGCAGATGGCCTTACTGTTTTTTGTGTTCCCCATCGCCATGGTGCCGGTGTTCGCGCCAATTGGCATCGAAGTGCTTGTGGAAGAACTCGCCGGGATCCATTGGCTGCCGATTTCGCTCTTCCTGTCGCTGGCAATTCTCGGCCTAGTGGTTGTGGGCTACCGGTGGATGGTGTCTTTGCAAGGGGACTGGCTCGCTATGCGCGAGAAGAAGATCCTGGAAGTGGTGACCAGCAAAGCGGAGTGACCGGGGTCAATCCGGCTTGTCCGTCTTTTTCGACTTGCCGACGATTCGGATCCCAGCGATGGAAAAAGTGAACGTCAAGATCAGCGCCGCGCCGAACAGAACATACAAGCTCCATTTTGCATCTTCCTTCAAGAATTGCCCGATGACGATTGCGATGTACAGCCAAATCATCGCCAGGGCAACGTAGAACTCCTTGCGGGTGACAGGCGGGTTGGTACTGTCGTCGGCCATTGGGGTCTCGCTGCGATTCCTGATGTGTCGTTCAATTCACCCGGTCATCACAAGAATCAATCCCGGAATTACCGCAAGGACGAGCCACGCGGTGACCGCGATCGCCAGGCCCGGTGTCGGCCGGTTGGGCCTCACGACATACGATGGGCCGACATAGTCGCCGAGCGCGTCCGGGAACCAGATGAACGGCAACGGGACCAGCGCGGCGATGATGACGGCGATCAGAATCTGCGCGTTCGAACTGCGCAACATGACGGCCGCGATCACGTAGGCCGCGGCGACGACGAGCGAGGCGAGGCGACTGAGGATCATGTTTTCGGAAATCGGGCATCATTGAGAATAACGGATTGCTCGCCCAAACGCTGCAACTGCCCACACGGAACGCGATCCCCGTCCCGGGGTTTGAAATATTGTTCCCTTCCGCCCGTCTACCGGTGTAAGATCAAACCCACTGACCCCGCCTGGCAAATCCTCTCCCTGCAGGAGCCGACTCATGAAGGAAGAACCCCGCAACGACTGCCCCGAGTGCACCGGCCTCGATCGCCGCGATTTCGTCCGTACCCTCGCCGTCGGCGGGGCCGCCCTGACCGCGGGCGGGTCCGTCCTGGCCCCGCGAATTGTCCGCGCCGGCGAGCTCGCGCCGATGCCCCGTGTCGTCAACACTGTGGCCGAAGATCTGGTCAAAGAACTCTACGCCGGCCTCGACGCCGAGCAGAAGAATGCTGTGGTCAAGACGTGGGACCACCCGGCCCGCAAGTCGGTCAACCCGAACAAGGCTCTCGACAAGAAAATCGGGACCGTCTACACGAAGCCGCAACAAGAATTGCTCGAGCGGATCGTCAAGGCGATCTCCTCGGACGACAAGGGCTGGCACCAGATCACCCGCGCCGGCACCTGGGACGCCAGCAAGAGCTTTGACCAGTGCGGCGCCGACATTTTCGGCGACCCGTCGAATGGCAAATTCGCGTTCGAGTTCACCGGCCACCACCTGACCGTCCGCTGCGACGGCGATAGCGAAGAGGGCGCTGCGTTCGGCGGGCCGATCTACTACGGCCACACCCCGAACGGCTACGCCCCAAGCAACGTCTTCGCCTACCAGACGAAGGAGGTCATGAAAGCGTACGATGCGCTCGACGAGAAGCAGCGGAAGCAGGCGCTCGTGACCGTCGGCACGCCGGGTGAAGGGGCGAAGTCCGTCCAGCTCAAGAAGGACGCCAAGCTCCAGGGTATTGCCTACTCCGACCTCAGCGGCGACCAGAAGGAACTGGTCGAACATGTGATGAAGGCGATCCTGTCGCCATTCCGGCAGCAGGACGGGGCCGAGGTCGTAACCATCATCAAGCAGATGGGCGGCATGGAGAAGGTGCACCTCGCCTTCTACTCGGAGGAGTGGGAGAACACCAAGACGAACGAGAAGCAGCCGTGGAGTTTCTGGCGGCTGGAAGGGCCGGGATTCGTCTGGAACTTCCGCGTCCTGCCGCACGTACATACGTACGTGAACATCTCGTCGAAGATCGGCTAATTACACATAGGTCCTATAGGTCCCATTGGACTTATAGGACCTATGCTCTTTCAACCAAACCCAGAGTAACTCCATGCACTACATCCGCACGGCCGCGTTAGTCGCGGCCCTCGTGCTGCCCGCCTTCGCCCTGGCCGACTCACCGTTCAACGGCAAGAACATCGACAATTGGAAGGCCAAGCACCCGGAAAAGGGCAAATGGGTTGTCGGTAAGGCCGGCGTGGACCCAAAGAGCCCGAACAAGCTAGTTGACCTGGGCGGTGGATCGGATCTGATCAACCTGCAACCCGGCACCGACCTGTTCACCGACGAAAAGTACGGCGACTGCACGGTCGAAGTCGAGTTCATGATCCCGAAGGGGTCGAACTCCGGCGTTTACCTCATGGGTGAATACGAGGTCCAGATCTACGACACATTTGCCAAGAAGGGCAAGGACCCGAAGCCAGGCGACATGGCCGGCATCTACACGTTTGCCCCGCCCAAGGTGTTCGCCGACAAGGGACCGGGCGAGTGGCAGAAGTTTGTCATCGAGTTTCAGGCGCCGAAGTTCGAGGGGACGAAGAAGGTGTCGAACACCAAATTCCTGAAGGTCACGTTTAACGACGT
>Ga0066903_100002143_pt1 | contig 15177 bp, 15 predicted proteins | sample PanSoiMetaGPlot1_FD_67491 | JGI IMG/M metagenome (GOLD analysis project Ga0066903, IMG submission 67491) | Tropical forest soil microbial communities from Panama analyzed to predict greenhouse gas emissions - Panama Soil - Plot 1 (version 2) | ecosystem: Environmental > Terrestrial > Soil >...
TGACCGAACCGAAGAACGCGCTCGTCAAGCAGTACCGCAAGTTCTTCGAGTTCGACGGCGTGGAGCTCGAGCTCTCCGAGGAGGCGCTCGGCGCGATCGCCGACCAAGCGATCCTGCGCTCGACGGGCGCGCGCGGCCTGCGGGCGATCCTCGAGGAGGTCCTGCTCAACGTGATGTACGAGCTGCCCTCCAGCAAGGACATCACCAAGTGCGTGATCGACGAGGACGTCGTGCTGAACAAGGTGAACCCGACCCTCGTCCGCGGACCGCAGAAGCAGGCCAAGCAGCCCAAGGAACGCTCGGCCTAAGCCATCCCCGCCCGGAACCGAATCCTGCCTTCGGGCCGTCTCACCGGACATGCGATCACTGATTCGCCTCCGCGCGGTCGCAAGCGTCTTGGTGGCCGCAGCCGTCCTCACGGCGTGCAAGGGAACCGCCGACGTCGATCACGCTCCCATGGCCTCATCGAGCTCGAATCCCGCCGGCGTCACGGGCGTCCGCATCGACCGCTCGTTCGCGCTGCTGGACGCCAAGCCGTTCGACAGCATCGTCTCCGGGCCGGACGCCGTGAAGCTCTACACGGCCCTGCTCGCGCTGCCGGCGACGTCGCAGATGGTGGCATGCCCGGGCGACGCGACCGTGACCTACCGGCTGACGTTCTTCAAGGGGTCGGCCAAGCCGGCCACGGCGCTGGCGACGTACGGCGGCTGCCGGGTCGTGAGCTTCGGGGGGAAGCAGCTCGACGCCGGCGCGACACCGGCCGGTGAAGCGTTCTGGTCGGCGCTGTTCCGCGCGGCGGGGCCCCGCGGCGCGCCGAGTCTCGTGCCGCCCACCGCGGGTGCCGGCTCCGCCTGATCTTCCGCGGGGATTCGCCGGCTCGCTGTGCCCGCCGACGTGCCGATTTGACTGGATCGGTGGAGCCGGTGCAGCCTGACGGCGGGCCACTCGGAGGGGACGTGCTGCTGAGAGGGGGATGGGTGACCCGAGATCTGACCGTCGCCGCGTCGCGTTCGCACGTGCATCCGGCATAGCTCGAGCGCGTACCCACGAGGGTCCTCGGTGTACCCGAGCGTCGGCGGGCGCACACATCGAAGGGGCTTTCCATGCGGCTACCCGCCTCGCTGTCGATCGCCGTCGTGCTCGTGCTCCTCGTCGCCGGAGTCCCCGGTGACGCATACGCGCACACGGGGCGCACCGTCGTGACGAGCGTGATCCGACAGGGCGTCACCCTCACCCGGATCCGCGACCCGAGCGGTCCGTTCGAGATCCGCGTGATTCGGTTGGACCCGTCGCAGCCGCCGATGCTGGGCGTCGCCCTCGCCGGCCGGACGTTCGGCAGTTTCGCGAAGACGAGCGGCATGGCCGCGCGTGAGGGAGCGATCGCGGCGGTGGACGGGGACTTCTCCATCTGGCCGGGACGTCCGGTGCATCCGTTCGCCGACGACACGCTCCTCGCCGGGAGCGGATGGCCCGAAGCGAACGTCGCGTCGACCGTCAATGAGAAGGCGGTCTTCGCCAACCATGCGGCCGCGTCCGTCGTCGCCACCGACCCGGGTACCGGCGCTACCTTCGCGATCCAGCGATGGAACACCGGTGTGCCCGGGCGGGGTCAGATCGCCGGCTACACATGGATGGCCGGGGGAAGACCGTCTCCGCCAGCGCACGCGTGCTCCGCACGTCTGTTCCTGCAGGGCGACCTCCGGTGGGGGCGACACCACACCGGGATCACCCGCGACTACCGGGTGGGTGCCGTCAAATGCCAATCGTCGGCGATGCCGATGAACGGCGGCATTGTGCTGTCCGCCCCGTGGTCGAGCCCCCTGGCGGCGTCGCGCATCCGGTCGCTGCGGCCGGAGGAGATCGTCCCGATCACCTGGACGATGAAGACGCCGTTCGGGACGGAGTGGCCCCGCGTCACCACGACCGCCGGCGGCATGCCGCTGATCGTCTTCCAGGGACACGTGACGAGCGGCTGGTTCTGCGGCAACGGCTTCTGCGACCGCAATCCGCGGACCGCGATCGGCTACACGGCCGACGGCACCATCCTGCTGGTGACGGTGGACGGACGGAGGCCGGGCTGGTCGGTCGGGATGACCATGGCCGGGCTCGCTCACGAGATGATCTCGCTCGGCGCCGTGAACGCCGTGAACCTGGACGGCGGGGGGAGCACCACCATGTGGGTCGCCGGGCGTGGCCTCGTCAACCGACCGTCGGATCCGACCGGCGAGCGTCCGGTGTCGGATTCGATCCTCGTCCTGCCCCATTCGGAGACCGACCCGGTCCCGGCCGTCCAGACGGAAATCGTGTCGCCGAGCGAGAAGCGACGGGCCTGGCGGCAGATGGTGTCGGACCCGGGGTCGACCGGCGGAATGGCCGACGCGACCGCCCGCGCCGGGAGCCGCGCGAGGCTTCCGCAGGCGCTGGTCGCTGTGGCGCGCGCGTTCGAGTCGCGGGGAGGGTGAGAGCTAAGGCCCGCAGGTGATGCACGAGCCGCGGTCGGAAGCGCCGGGCGGGATCGACCGGTGCGCCGGCGGCCTGCCCCAGATCGCCGCGTGGACGAGCGCCGTGACGTCGTGGAAGTCGTACAGGTGGCGCGAGAGGTCGGCGAAGGCGTACTCACGGTCGGGCAGGCGCGCGAGATCCGCGTGGAAGTACTGGTCGAGGATCAACCGAAAGGTGTTCACGGGCGTGATGTTCGGCCAGACGGCGCTCGCGGGGACGCCGGGCAGGTAGTAGGCGTTCAGGATGTCGAACTTCATCTCGTCGACAGTCAGCGGCGGTCGGTCGTCGGCCGCGCCCTGCCGCCCCCGTCGAGGTAGTCGGAGATCAGCTTGACCGAGTGGTCGCAGTGATGTTCCGCGAGGGCGACCGCGTGGGGAACGTTCCCCGTCGCGATGGCTTCGAGGAGCGGCCGGTGCTCCCGGGCGATGGCCATCGGCGACTGCGAGACGCGCTCGTCGACGCGAAGCAGGGCGCGGAGCATCGGGACGTAGCGCACGAACACCTCGTGGAGCCGGCCGTTGCCTGAGAGGCGACACAGGCCCTCGTGAAAGTCGAGGTCACGCGCATAGACGCCGGCGACGTCGCCCTGCTCGGCGGCACGCTCCATCTCGTCGTACAGCTCCCGCAGGCGCCGGAGCGAGGACTCGTCCTGCGCCGACGCCATGAGCTTCGCCGCTCGCCCCTCGATCGCCGCGCGCAGGCCGTAGATCTCCCGGACGTCGCTGGTGCGCAGGCTCACCACGAACGTCCCGCGGTGCCGTTCCTCCTGGAGCAGGCCTTCGGCGCGCAGCAGCTTGAACGCCTCGCGCACCGGGCCCCTGCTCACGTCGAGCTGCTCGGCGATCCGCGCCTCGATCAGTCGCTCGCCCTGCCCCAGCCCCCCCGAGAGGATCTCGCTGCGGATGACGTCGGCGGCCTCCTCGGCGAGCGAAGGCGAGGGCCTGATCGGGTGCAGCCCCGCGATGCCGGCCTCCTCCGTGCGCTGGTCCGTCACCGCCTCGCGCCTCCGCTCCTCGCTCCCGTGGTAATTGGTCTACAGTCTACGCACCGGGGGAAGGGGGCGGAATGTCGGAACAGCCCTACGACGCCGTCGTCGTGGGTGCCGGTCACAACGGTCTCGTCGCCGGATTCGACCTGGCTCGCGCCGGCGCCAGAGTCCTCATCCTCGAACGGCGGGACATCGTCGGCGGCGCGTGCGTGACCGAGGAGTTCGCACCGGGGTTCAGGGCGTCCAGCGGCGCCTACGTCCTGTCGATGCTTCGCGGCTCCATCTGGCGCGACATGAAGCTGTCGCGGCGCGGCATCCACGTGGATCCCGCGGGGCCGACGCTCAACCTGTTCGCCGACGGCGGCCGCTACCTCCTCTCGCGGGACCGCAGGGAGACGTCGGAGCAGACGCGCCGGTTCTCACCGGCGGACGCCATCGCGCTCGACCGACTCGAATCGCGGCTGGCACAGCTGGCCGAGGTGATCGGCCCCCTGTTCGAGCAGACGCCTCCGAACCCGGCGCTTTCCCGTCCCCGCGAGGACCTGCCGGGCCTGCTCCGGGCCGGCCGCCTCGCGCTCCGGCATCGTCGTGACCTCGCGGACCTCGCGTTCCTGTTCACGACCTCCATGCGGCAATTCCTGTCGGAGCGGTTCACCTCCGAGCACGTCATGGCCTCCCTCGGCTGGCACGCGGTCAACGACAGCGTCGCGGGGCCCTCGACCCCCGGTACCGCCTTCCTCCTGCTGCACGACCACGCGAGCGACGCCGGCGCCGAGGGCCCCCGCGAGTGGGGGTTCGTCCGCGGCGGGATGGGGCGGCTCACCGAACGCATGGCCGACGCCGCTCGCGAGGCGGGCGCCACGATCCGCACGGAGGCCGAGGTGGAACGCGTGCTCGTCCGTGGCGGAGCGGCCCGGGGAGTCGTGCTCAGCGACGGCCACGAGATCCGCGCGTCGACCGTCGTGTCGAACGCCGACCCGAAGCGCACGTTCCTGCGACTGGTCGACGAGGCCGACGTGCCCGACGACTTCCTGCGCAAGATCCGCGCGTTCCGCTCCGAGGGGACGAGCATCAAGATCAACCTGGCACTGTCCGCGCTCCCGTTCGTGCCCGACCTCCCGACGGAAGACGTGCAGCCCTACCACCGGGGCGTGCTCGAGCTGAACCCGTTCCTGGCCGAGCTCGACGAGCAGCAGGCGTCGGCCCGCGCGGGAGTCCCCGCGGATCCCTCGCACATCGAGCTGTGCTTCCCGACGGTGCACGATCCGTCGCTCGCTCCCGACGGCAAGCACATCGCGACGATCGACGTGAACTCGCAGCCGTACACGCTGCGGGACGGCGACTGGGATTCCATCAAGGAAGCGCGCGCGGACGCCGCCATACGCCAGATCGCGGCATTCTTCCCGTCGCTCCCGGATCTCGTCCTCGAGCGCCAGGTCCTCTCGCCGCTCGACCTCGAGCGACGGCTCGCCCTGACCGGCGGGCACGCGCTCCACGGCGAGATGAGCCCGGATCAGCTGCTCTTCCTGCGGCCGGTTCGCGGCTGGGCGAACTACCGAACCCCCCTTCGCGGCCTCTACCTGTGCGGCGCGGGAACGCATCCGGGTGGCGGGGTCACCGGAGCGAACGGCCGCAACGCGGCCCGCGAGGTGCTCCGCGACATGAGGAAGCGGCCTTCGCGGACCTCGCGGAGGCGGTCCGCATGAACGCCGTGTCCGTGCGAAGGTGAGCGCCTTGACAAAGAAAACGGTGGGTCGTATGAAGTGTCAACTGAAAACCGTCGACCCGATGACGAACGAGATGGCCGCTCCGGGAGGTCGCGGCGACACCCCGGTCGGACGCGTCGGCAGCGTCGTTCAGCCACCTCCGTTCATAGTCATGCACCCGAGTCGATGAGCTTCGTCACGAGAGGGGTGACCACAGGGCAGGCTCGCTGAGACCGTCCGAAATGGGAGGGGGGCTGCGTTTCCTTTCTTCGGCCAGTCGCACACACGCTGTACCGGGAAGGGGAGGTCGGGTCTCATGACGGAGAGCCGTTCGGGCAGAAGGACGTCGCGGCGGTCCGCCGCGCGGTTGGCGTTTCCGGTCCTCGTCGTCGTCGCGATCGTCGGCGCCGCGTGCACCGGCGGGGGGAGCTCGAGCAACAACGCGACCCCCGGGCAGGCCCTGAAAGCCGGGGGTGTGCTTCGCGTGAGGACTACCTCGCTCGGGTTCTCTGCGAACCTCGACCCCGTCGGTGAGTACAGCCCGCAGGGGTTCGACCTGCTGACCTACCTGTCGCGCACGCTCTACACGTACAAGTTCGCCGGCGACGCGTCGGGCGACACGGCCGTCCCCGACCTCGCGACGGGCCCGCCGACGGTGTCGTCGGACGGTCTCACGTACACGATCCATCTGCGATCCGGCGTCAAGTTCGGTCCGCCCGTGAACCGTTCGGTGACCTCCGCGGACATCGCGTACGAGTTCGAGCGGATCAACATGCCGTCGCTGGCGCCCGTGTACGGCTTCTACTACTACGGCGTGATCAAGGGGATGGACGGCACGGCCAAGAAGATCGCCCCCATCTCGGGCATCACGACGCCCGACCCGCAGACGATCGTGTTCCAGCTGACGCAGCCGACCGGAGACTTCGTGTCCCGCCTCGCGCTCCCCGCGGCGGCGCCGGTTCCGCAGGAGGTCGCCAAGTGCTTCCCGCAGGCCGGCACATACGGTGACGACCTGGTCGCCTCCGGGCCGTACATGATCGACGGCGCGCAATCCGTGAACGCTTCCTCGTGCAAGACGATCAAGCCCATGGCCGGGTACAACCTCAGCAGCTTCCTGCACCTCGTCCGCAACCCCGCGTACAGCAGCTCGACCGATCCCGACACCGCGCGGAAGAACTATCCGGACGAGATCCAGATCTCCGTGGACACCAACGAGCAGGACATCTTCGACAAGATCTCGAATGGCCAGCTCGACTCCTCGTGGATCGACATCCCGCCGAAGCCGACCCTGCGCAGGTACGTCACCGACGCGTCGCTCCGGCCGCTGATCCACGACCCGCTCGTCAGCTCGCGCGTGTTCTACCTGCAGATGAACCTGGCGGTCCCGCCGTTCGACGACCTGCACGTGCGCAAGGCCGTCGCGTGGGTCCTCGACAAGGCCCAGCTCCAGCAGCTCACCGGCGGGTCGCTGGTGGGAAGCATCGCCGACCACCTGTCGCCGGGGTTCCTGTTCGGCAAGGCCCCGTTCACCGATCCGTACGCGACGCCGGGGAATCAGGGTTCGGTCTCGAAGGCCGAAGCCGAGATGAAGCTGTCGAAGTACGACCCGCAGGGGGACGGGAAGTGCGACGTCTCTGTCTGCAAGAACATCATCATGCCCGTGTTCAACTACTACCCGTGGACGGACTTCGAGGTGGTCTTCGTCCAGGACCTGGCCAAGATCGGGATCCAGGTCGTCCCGCGCGAGTACTCGGACAACGCCTTCTGGAACATCACCGGCGCAGTCAAGAACCACATCGCCCTGATGCCCGCGTACTGGGACTACGACTACCCGGACCCGTTCACGTACTACAACGCCATGTTCGCGGCCCACGGAATCCTGGCCGAGGGCAACAACAACTTCTCGCTGCTCGGCCTGACGCCGCAGAAGGCGCAGCAGATCGGCATCCAGTACCCGGTGGGCGAGACGATCCCGAGCCTCGACGCCAAGATCGACGCGTGCGAGGTGATCAGCAGCGGGTCGGCGCGGCAGGCCTGCTGGGCGAACTTCGAGGAGTCCACGATGCAGAACGTCGTGCCTCTCGTGCCGTTCCTGTGGCCCAAGTTCATCACGATCACGGGACCGAACGTGAAGAACTTCACGTGGGCCCCGTTCCAGGGCCTGCTGATGAACAACATCGCCCTGACCGGCGGGAGCTGACGGGAGGGCGCCAGCCGGATGGGCAGCGAGCTCCTCGTGCGGCCGACTTGACGGCGACGGTCGGGAGCGATCCCGTGATCGGGGAATAGCGTGGCGCGGTCCGAGCTCGCCCAGACGCAGGTGCCGATTCGCCCCCCCGAGGCGGAGGGGCAGGTCCAGGCGCGCTCGCAGCGGCACCTCATCTGGGTCCGTCTCCGCCGGGACAAGGCGGCGCTCGCGGGGGGCGTGATCCTGGTCGTGATCGTCCTGCTCGCGATCTTCGCGCCGCTGCTGTCGAAGCTCACCGGGCACGGGCCCAACCAGCTCTTCCAGTCGATGTTGACGTCCTCGCTCGGGCTGCCGAAGGGGCCCAACTCGCACTTCTGGTTCGGCGTGGACCAGGTCGGCCGGGACGTGTTCGTCCGCGTCGCCTACGGGGCCAGGACGTCGTTGATGATCGCGATCGTGGGGACGTTCTTCGCGAGCATCGTGGGGATCATCCTCGGAGTCATCGCCGGCTTCTACGGCGGCCGCGTCGACTCGGTGCTCGCCCGTCTCATCGACATCTTCCTCTCGCTCCCGCTGATCGTGTTTGCGATCGGGATCGCGAGCGTCTGCTCCGCGACCGCCACCGGCTGCTTCTGGGGCATCTTGCGCCCGGGTATCTCGCTGGTGGTGGGGATCATCGCGCTGTTCACGTGGGCGTATCTGGCGCGGATCGTCCGCGGCCAGGTGCTCTCGCTCCGGCGGCAGGAATTCTGTTCGGCCTCGGTGGCGATCGGCGCGGGCGACTTCCGGATCATGTTCGGGGAGCTGCTCCCCAACCTGGTCGCGCCGATCCTGGTGTTCAGCACGCTGACCATCCCGTCCAACATCCTGTTCGCGGCCGATCTCTCCTTCCTGGGGCTCGGCGTCCCGCAGTCGACGCCCGACTGGGGCCGGATGCTCGCCGATGCGACGTCGGGGGGGATGTTCACGTATGCCTGGTGGATGATGCTGTTCCCCGGCGTCTTCATCGTCCTGACGACGCTCGCGTTCAACCTCTTGGGCGACGGCCTGGCCGACGCGATGGATTCGCGGGAGAACGCGTGATGGGCCGCTACCTGATCCGCAGGATCCTGCAGATGATCGTCGTGCTGCTGGTGATCTCGCTCATCACGTATGCGATCTTCTTCCTGATGTCGCCGATCGATCCGGCGGTCCTGTTCGCCGGCAAGGTCCCGCAGCCGCAGGTGGTGGCGGCCATCCGCAAGGAGTTCGGGCTCAACAAGCCGATCTACATGCAGTACCTGCTCTTCGTGAAGCACATCTTCCTGGGCGACCAGTGGGGATGGCCCGGACTGGGCTTCTCCTTCCAGTACCGTTCGTCGATCCGGACCCTGCTGTCGCAGAAGCTCTGGATCAGCACCCAGCTGGCGGTCGGCGCGGCGATCTTGTGGCTGTCCCTCGGGATCCCCGTCGGGATCGTCTCCGCGATCCGCCGCCGGACGCTGATCGACCGCACGAGCATGGGCCTCGCCCTGTTCTTCGTCTCCGTTCCCGAGTTCTGGCTCGGGCTCATGTTCCTGTGGATCTTCTGGTACAAGCTCGGGATCGCGTCGGGCACCGGCTACGTCCCGTTCACCACGAGCCCGGTGTCCTGGTTCAACCACATGATCATGCCGTGGATCGTCCTTGCGCTGGGCTATGCGGCCTGGTACTCGCGGATGACGCGCGCGGGGTTGATCACGACCCTGCACGAGGACTACATCCGCACAGCGAGGGCGAAGGGCGTCTCCGAACGAAAGATCATCTTCAAACACGCACTGCGATCGAGCCTGACGCCGGTCGTCACGATGTTCGGCATGGACCTCGGCGCGCTGATCGGCGGAGCGGTGATCGTGGAGGTGGTCTTCAATCTCCCCGGCATCGGGCAGTGGGCGGTGACGTCCGCGTACGACGCGGACCTCCCCGCGATCCTCGCGATCACGCTCGTGACGACGTTCGCCATCACGATCGCGAACCTCTTCGTCGACATCGCGTACGTCTACCTCGATCCGAGGGTGCGCTATGCGTAGGGCAGGATGGGGGATGCCGCGTCGAGCGTCGAACGTCGCGACAGACGTCCGGCATCCGGAGAGGGGGAGCTGATCGTGGACCGGACACTGTCGGTCGCGAGCTACCGGGTCCGCGACCTCGTCGCGGGCGACGCGACGCGGTGGGAGGACGGCGCCCTCCACGTGGACCTCGCCGGCGTCGAGCGCGCCGCCGACGAGCTGCCCGGGCTTCGCTCGATGACCGCCGCGATCGTGCAACCGGGGGAGTCCACCCGGATCGCGAGTGTCCTCGACGTCGTGGAGCCCACCGTGAAGCCGGCGAATCCGCGGACGACGTTCTCCGGCCACCTCGGGACGCTCGGGGTCGCGGGCGTCGGCGTGTCCAACCGGCTGGACGGCATGGCGGTCGTGTCCACGATCGGGCCGGCCGAGCAGCTCGATCGCGTCGAGGGCCTGATCGACATGGGCGGGCCGGGGGCGCCGCTCTCGTACTGGTCGCGGACGTGCAACCTGGTCCTCTCGTTCGACGCCGACCCCGCCGCGACGCTGGCGGAAGTCGACCGCTCGATCAGGATCGCCACGCTGACGGTCGCCCGTGACCTGGCCGCGACGACGGTCGACCATGCGCCCGACGAGTCGGAGTCGCTGGAGCTCGGCCCGGCCGACGGAGGGGACCTGCCGTCCCTGTGCGTGGTCATGCAGGTCGCCTCCGAGGGGCCCGGGGTCGACACCCTCATCTACGGCGCGCCCGTCATCGGGATCATGCCGGTGGTGATGGATGCCAGGGAGATCCTCGACGGCGCGATCGTCTCCGGCGCGTACGATCACGCGTCGGTGCGCAATCCGACGTACTTCTATCAGAGGAGCCGCCTGCTCCGGGAGCTGATCGCGGGGCACGGGTCCCGGTGGTGGTTGAAGGGCGTGGTCGTGACGCTCGGGTACCTCAACGGCGGTTTCGAGAAGCAGCGGGCGGCGGTGCTCGCGGCGAAGCTCGCCGCGCAGCTGGGCGCGCAGGGCGCGGTGCTCACGACCTTCTCGTCGGGCAACTCGCACACCGACACGATGCTGACCTGCCGCGCGTGTGAGGAGCTCGGGGTCCGAACCGCCGTCCTCATCGTGGAGTCGAACGGCGGGCTCACCGACTTCGTGCCAGAGGCCGACTGCATCGTCAGCGTCGGGAACGAGGACGAGCTGATCGAGGGGTGGCACCCGGATCGCACCGTGGGAGGACGGGATCCGCGCGTCGCCCCGGCCGACGACGACGCGCCGGTCCCGCTCCGCGACTACCTCGGCGCCAACTGCCAGCTGGGCGACATGCCGATCGGCGTGGAGGAGTCATGACGGTCGTTCACTACATCAACCAGTTCTTCGCCGGCATGGGCGGAGAGGAGAAGGCCGACACGCCTCCGTTCCGGCTGGACGGAGCGACCGGGCCGGGCCGCGGTCTCGGGCTCGAGGTCGCGACGACGATCGGCTGCGGCGACGACTACTTCGCGGAGCACGAGGACGAGGCGCTGTCGGCCCTGCTCGCGTGGCTCGAGGAAGCGCGACCGTCGGTGCTGGTGTGCGGGCCGGCCTTCGGGTCGGGCCGGTACGGCTACGCGTGCGGGGTAGTGGCGCGCGAGGCCGCTCACCGCGGGATCCCCGCCGTCACCGCGATGCATCAGGACAACCCCGGCGTGCTGGCGGCCGACGGCGCGCCCTACGTGATTCCGACGGGGACGAGCGTGACCAGCATGCGGGAGACCCTCCCGAAGATGGCCGAGCTCGCGGGCAAGCTGAGCCGCGCGGAGGCGGTGGGCGGCCCGGACGAGGAGGGGTACCTGCCGCGCCACGTGCGCAGGAACACGATCCGGGACGAGCCGGGGGCGAGCCGGGCGATCGACCTCCTGCTGCGAAAGCTCGCCGGCGACGTGCGGACCGAGGCGAAGCCCCCCGGCGACTTCGTCGCGCCGCCCCCGCCGATCGCCGATCCCGCAGCGGCGACCATCGCGCTCGTGACGGAGGCGGGATGCGTTCCCCAGGGGAACCCCGACCACCTCCCCTCCCGGCGTTCGTTCACGTGGCTCCGCTACTCGCTCGACGGCGTGACGTCGTTGTCTGCCGATCGGTACGAGACGGTGCACGGCGGGTTCGACACGGCCGCCGCGAACCAGGATCCGAACCGCCTGGTTCCGCTCGACGCGGCGCGCGAGCTCGAGCGCGACGGCCGGATCGGCCGGCTCCACGACTTCTTCTACACGACGAGCGGTGTGAACACACCAGTCGCGGTCGCGGCCAAGATGGGGCAGGAGATCGCGGAGGAGCTCGTTTCTTCCGGCGTGCAGGCGGTGATCCTGACCGGCACCTGAGGGACGGGCACGCGTTGCGGGGCAACGCTTGGAAAAGAGTTGGAGAGGAAGGGGATACCGACGGTTTTCGTGACCGCGCTGCCGACGATCGCCTCGATGGTCGGCGCCAACCGCGTGCTCCGGGGTGTGTCGATCACGCACCCCACGGGCGACCCGGCCCTGAGCGTGGGCGACGAGCTGGAGTTGCGTCGCCGCATGGTCGACCGCGCGCTGAACATGCTGTCGACGCCGGTCGAGAGCCGGACGGTGTGGGAGGCCGAGGGCTGATGCCGCGATCGGCGATCGCCCACGCGAGCCTCGTGCTCGAGCACGTCCCCGACCTGGTGCGGTACGGCTCGAAGCCGCGTCGGGAGACGGCGCGATTCGCCGAGCTGCAATCGGCGCTGCGCGACTTCAAGGCCGCCGCGTCCTACGCGCCCAACCAGGCGGTCATCGGCAACCTCGACCCGGAGGACCTCTGGGCGGAGGAGCGGCCGTGGTGGGGCACGCAGACCGATCGATCGCCGACCGGACCGTTCGGCGAGATCGTCACGCAGGACGACTTCTACGAACGGCTCGCCGCCGCGGACCAATTCGATCTCGTCCGGATGGGAACGGAACCGGACGAGGCGGCGGGCGACCTTCCGCTGTACCGGGGGCCGGACGTCGTCGGCGCGTTCGGGTCGGCCCACGAGGTCGACGAATCCCTCCGCGCGTCCGTGCTCCTGGAGAACCTGGCGTGCAAGGTGTCGGCGGCCCACGCCGTCGAGGTCCTGCTGCGCGAGTCGGGAGTGGATCCGGCGTCGATCGGGTTCGTCCTGAGCTCCGGCGAGGAGGCCATCGGCGACCGGTACCAGCGGGGCGGCGGGAACCTCGCGAAAGCGGTCGCGGAGCAGTGCGGCCTGCTCGACGCGAGCGGGTGCGACGTCAAGGCGTTCTGCGCGGGCCCTCTCCATGCGCTGATCGTCGCGGCGGCACTGGTGGAGTCGGGGGCGTACGGGAACGTTCTGGTCGTCGCCGGCGGCTCGGTCGCCAAGCTGGGGATGAAGTTCCTGGGAGCCCTGGACCACGACGTGCCGATCCTGGAGGACGTGCTCGCCGGGATGGCGGTGCTCGTCACGACCGACGAGACCGGGCCGGCGACGATCCGGCTCGACGCCGTCGGGCGTCACCGCGTCGCCTCGGGCTCGTCGCAGCAGCAGCTGCTCGAGGACATCCTGTCGAAACCGTTGGACGCGCTGGGTCTGTCGATCGAGGACGTCGACCGGTACGCGACCGAGCTCCACAACCCGGAGATCACCGAACCGGCGGGCGGTGGGGACGTGCCCGAGCGCAACTACCGGCTGCTCGCCGGGATCGGCGTCGTCCGCGGCGAGCTGTCGAAGGCGGACATCTCCGGCTTCGATCGGAAACGAGGCCTTCCGGGCTTCTCGCCGACGCAGGGGCACATCGCCTCGAGCGTGCCGTGGATTCCCCACGCGCTGGCGCGGTTCCGGGAAGGAACGATGCACCGGACGATGTTGTTGGCGAAGGGAAGTTTGTTCCTTGGGAGAATGACGAGGCTCTGGGACGGAGCCTCCATCGTATTGGAGGGGTGATCGTGGCAACCGAGGCGACGGTGGAATCGTTTGGGACCCTTGTGGATTCGGGCAACGTCCTCATCGACTTCTGGGGTCCGCAATGTCAGCCGTGCCTCCAGTTGATGCCGGAGATCGAGGCGTTGGAGCAAACGCACGACGGCGCCCTCAGCGTCGTCAAGGTGAATGCGCCGGAGAACCGGCAGGTGTGCCGCGACCTCAAGGTGTTCGGTCTGCCGACGTACGTGCTGTTCAAGGACGGCGCGGAGTTCGGCCGTCTGAGCGGATCGCCGACGATCGACGAGATCCGCGGCGAAGTCACGCGCATGCTCGAGGGGGGGTGAGCAGTGAACCTGACCGGGAAGAAGGCCATCGCCCTGGGGGAGCGCGACAGCGTCCCGGGCGAGGCCATCGCGAAGTGCCTGGAGTCCGCCGGAGCGAGCGTCGTTCTCGTCCGGACCGAATGCTTCGTCTGAACGGCTGCGGGCGCGATGGACCCCGAGAACCAGGGTCAGATCCAGTCGATCGCCGACGCGGAAGGCGCTGAGAACACGATCGTCGTTCTCGGTGCCGTCGACATGGAGGCGCTCGAGGTGGCGGGCGAGACCGTCACCAAGGGCGACCCGGCGTTCGTGGGTCCGTTGGCAGGAGTCCAGTTGGGACTCCCCGTGTACCACATCGTGGAGGACGAGATTCGGAATCAGGTCGACCCGTCGGTGTACGAGGCGGAGGTCGGCTTCCTGGAGCTCACCCTCGACTTCGGCGCCGTGCCCGAGATCATGAAGCGGATCCGGGGCGAGGACGGCGCCGAAGGCTGAGTTCTAGTCGGGGACCGTGAACGAGGCGAGCGTCGCCGAGTCGAGCCGTTCCCAGTCGAGCTCGATGCCGAGCCCCGGGCCGTCGGGCGCCCGGACCCGGCCCTCGGCGTCCACGCGAATGGGATTGAAGGCGCCGAACTCGAAGTCCTCGGCCGGCACGGCCTGCTCGAAGAAGGTCGTGTTGCGGAAGGCGAGCGCCACGTGCAGGTTGGCCGCCTGCACGAGCGTGTGCCCGTAGCTGAGGAGCTCCACGTCCATCGCGTGCGCGTCGGCGAGCGCGAACAGCTTGAGGGCGGGTGTGACGCCGCCCGCCCACGTGACGTCGAACCGGACGGCGTCCCACGCGTGGCGGGTGAGCGCGTCGCGAACGTCGTGCAGCTCCCAGACGGTGTTGCCGGCCGGAAGCAGCGGAACGGTCACGTGCTCGCGGAGCCGCGCGTAGCCGTCGAGGTCGCGGTCGGGCAGGGGGGCCTCGAACCACCGAAACGAGAGCTCGTCGAGCGCGCGGCCCACGGCGAGGGCCGCGCGCCGGTCGTACAGCTGTTCGGCGTCGTGCATCAGCGCCAGGCAGCGCCCCTCGTACTTCGCGGCGACCGCCCGCAGCATCTCCACGTCGCGATCCGGATCGCACCACGCGTGGAACTTCACCGCCCGGTAACCCTGTCCGAGCCAGTCGGCCATCGCCTCGATGTACGCGCCGGTGTCCGGAAGCGTCGGAACCGACGCGTAGGCCGTGATCTCGTGCCGTGCGCCGCCGAGGAACCGATACAGCGGGAGCCCCGCGCGCCGGGCGATCAGGTCCCACAGCGCCACGTCCACCGCCGAGAACTCGGCCGGCATGAATGGCGACGTCCCGTGTTCGCGGAGCTCGTGCCAGATCACCTCGCGGTCGTACGCGTCCCGGCCGACCAGGCGGCCGGCGATCACGCGGAGCGCCTCGAGCGGCGCGAGGTCGTGCGCCTCGTACGAGTCGGAGTCGTACGCGCCGACGCCCTCGAACCCGTCCTGGTCGGCCACGCGAACGATCGTGGTCGTCTTGTA
>Ga0066903_100002144_pt1 | contig 15176 bp, 12 predicted proteins | sample PanSoiMetaGPlot1_FD_67491 | JGI IMG/M metagenome (GOLD analysis project Ga0066903, IMG submission 67491) | Tropical forest soil microbial communities from Panama analyzed to predict greenhouse gas emissions - Panama Soil - Plot 1 (version 2) | ecosystem: Environmental > Terrestrial > Soil >...
CGATCATCGCCAGCGTGCGGCTGGCGAGGTTGCCGTACTCGTTGGCGAGCTCGGTGTCGTAGCGGGCCTCGAAGCCGGCGGCGGACACCGATCCGTCCTGCCCGAAGGAGACCTCGCGGAAGCAGTAGTAGCGGAGCGCGTCGGCGCCGAAGCGCTCGATCACCTCGAACGGGTCGAGCACGTTGCCGAGCGACTTGGACATCTTGTGGCCCTCCATCAGCAGGTAGCCGTGGATGAACATGCCCTTGGGCAGCTCGTAGCCGGCAGCCATCAGGAACGCCGGCCAGTAGACGGCGTGGAACTTGAGGATGTCCTTGCCGATGATGTGGAAGGCGGGCCAGTAGCGCTCGGTCAGGTCCTCGCCCTCGCGCGCGTAGCTCAGCGCGGTGACGTAGTTGAGGAGCGCGTCGAACCACACGTACATCACCTGCTCCGGATCCCACGGGAGCCGCACGCCCCACGTCAGCTTGGGGCGCGACAGCGAGACGTCCTCGAGCCCACCGCGGATGAATGACAGCGCCTCGTTGTAGCGGGCCTGGGGCTGCACGAAGTCGGGGCGCTCGGCATAGAGCGCCTCGAGCTGCTCCTGGAACGCCGAGAGCTTGAAGAACCAGTTGTCCTCGCGCTCGCGTTCGAGCGGGATCTTGTGGATCGGGCAGGTGTGGCCCGGCCCGAGCTCCAGCTCGGTCTTGAAGTCGGCGCACTTGGGGCAGTACCAGCCCTCGTAGGTCCCCTCGTACACGTAGCCGTTGTCGTGGACGATCTGCACGATCTCCTGGACCTTCGCCTCGTGCTGCGGGTCGCTCGTGCGGATGAAGAAGTCGTTCGAGACCTCGATCTGCGGCAGGAGCTCCTTGAACTTCGGCGCGTTCCGGTCCACGAGCTCTCGCGGCTCGAGACCCAGCTTCTCGGCGGCCTGAGCGACCGGCTCGCCGTGCTCGTCCGTGCCCGTCAGGAAGAAGACGTCCTCGCCGCGCTGGCGCATGTGCCGGGCGAGGATGTCCGCGGCGATCGACGAGTACGCGTGGCCGAGGTGCGGCTCCGCGTTCACGTAGTAGATCGGCGTTGTCACGTAGTAGCTCATGGCAGAACGGCCAGCATAGATGCCGCCGCCCGGCCCACTGGTGAAACGCCGGTGGCGGGGCCACAATGAGGAGGCCGTGTTCGGCCCGGGATCGCTCACCTGGCGCGTCAACGGCGAAGCCGTGCTGCTGCTCGGCGGAGGCCGCGCGCTGCTCCTGCAGGTCGCCCATCCAGGGGTGGCCGCGGGCGTCGCCGAATTCTCGAACTATCGCGAGGACCCGTGGCGACGCCTCTACCGGACGCTGGACACGACATTGACCATCGTCTTCGGCGACGCCGAGGCCTCCGAGGCCGCCTCGGCTCGCCTGCGGCGGGTGCACACGCGCGTTGCCGGCATCGACGACCGCGGCGAGCCGTACCGGGCTCTCGATCCCGAGCTCCTCCTATGGGTGCACGCCACTCTCATCGACACGGCGCTCGCGATGTACACCCGCTACGTCGGGCGGTTGACGCCGGACGAGCTCGACCGCTACTACGAGGAGATGAGGGAGCTCGGCGAGGCGTATTCGATCCCGCGCGAGTCGATGCCCGCCGACTACGGCGCGTTCCGCCGCTACTGGGACTCGATGCTGGACGACGGCCTGCGCGTGACCGAGACGACGCGCGACGTCGCCGACGCCGTCCTCCGACCGGATCTCACGCCACTCGCCTGGCCGGCGGTCGAGCTCCTGCGGATGGTCACGGTGGGCACTCTGCCGGCCGGGCTGAGAGCGGACCTCGACCTGGACTGGGGCCCGGCCCGAGATCGGGCGCTGGCTGGATCGCAGTTGGCAGTTCGCCGCCTCATGCCACTGCTCCCGGCGCTGCTCCGCCGGTTTCCGAGGGCCCGAACCGGCGTCCCGGCCTAGAGCAGGGTCTCCTGTCCCTTCGCCGTCCGCCGACTCCGCGGGATGCCCGCCGCCTCCGTGAGCGCCGACTCCACGTCCGCGAGGATGGCCTTCTCCGACCGCGAAGCCACCAGCGGCTCCGACAGGCCCTCCACGTGCACGTAGGTGCGGCGGCCCTCACCACGCTCGTCCGGGCCGAGGGGGATCAGCGCGAAGATGCGGTCAGCGCGGGCGAATCTCCCGTACCCGAGTGAGACCAGGCGTGGGTCGCGCTTGGTTGCCACGGTCCCAAGCCTAAACCCGGCGGCCGACCGGTCCTAGCTCTTCTTGTTCTTCTTCGGTGGGTGAACGAGCTTCTTCAGCGCGTCCTGGGCCTTTCGCTTGCATGCGGGAGCGAAGGGCGGGTGGGCGACCACGCCGGCCTTGCCCTGCGGTGCGGCGATGACGAAGCCGGGGCCCTTCTGGTGCTGGGCCTGCTTGACCTCGCTCAGGTCGTTGAGGAGATCGTCGATCCGGCAGAACGGATCGCCGTGCATCTCATAGCCGGTCGAGGTCTTGGTCAGGTTGAGCGCGGAGATGATCTGGGAGTCGCTGATCGAGTTCCCACTGCTCCCGCACCCGGCCCAGGTCAGGGCGAACACGAGGATGGCCAGGGCAACGAGACCGCGTCGTGCGGAAGCCATGTTGCCAGAACCTACCTCGCCTCTGCGGCGGAAACGAGCATCTGAACGCAAAGAGGGGCGGCCCGAAGCCGCCCCTCTTTCAGTGCTTGGCTCGAAGAGCCAGGCGCTAGGTCGTGGTTAGCCGACCGTGCACTTCTGGGTCTTCGCCTGGCTGAACGTCTTACCGTTGTTGTACGTCCACGTGGTCTTCATGTTCCACGTCTTGTTGGTAGCCGCGCAGCGAGTGCTGATGTAGTTCCCCTTGCCGATCGTCGTCTTGAAGATCGTCAGCGGGAACGTCGCCGCCTGCGTGATGTGCTGAACGTCGAGGACCTTGCCATACAGGCCGGTCGCCGGCTTCAGAACACCGGTGAGCAGGATCGTCGCGTTGCCCTTCGTGTTAGTCGAAGGGTTGGCGCAGCTCATCGTGCTCGGGTTCGACGCCTGAACGCGCGTGAACACCTGCAGCGTCGGCTTGCCGCCCTGCGGCTGGCCGTTGAACAGCAGCACACAACCGTTGATGTTGAAGGCGCCGTTCGCGGTCGCCTGGGCCGTACCGGTCCCGACGAGCGCGTTCTTGCAGTTAGCCATCGCGCCCTTCATCGTCTGGTTCGACAGCTTGTTAGCGGCACACGTCTTCGCGGCGCCGGTGTTGATCTTGAAGTTCTTGTCCAAGAAGATCTGGGTGCGATCCACGGCACCGCCGGGAACTGCGTTCCCCGGGTTCGTGTAGTGCGTCTCCAGATCGGTGAACAAGTGCCCTGCCTTGTAGGTCGTCTTCGGAGCCGTGCTCGGGCTCATCTTGAAACTGAAGCTCGACGTCGTCGCCGCGATAGCGACGCCCGCGACCGCAAGGGCCCCAGCCGCCGCCAGAGCGGTGATGACGGCGAACCGCCTCCTGTTGCGCATGTATTCGGCCTCCTTGAGAGGTTTCGCCGGCGCGGCTCTCCATCCGCGCCGTAGACACATATTCCTAGATGAGGAACCCCGCTGACCGCCTTTAGTTTCAGGAGATCGGCAAGAAACCCCGCCCAGGAAGTGCTCCAACGGTACCAGGGTTGATCCGGATCGGACCCGGTTTCGCCCGTGCTCAGGCTGGGTCCAGGCACGAACGAAAGAGGGGCGGCAATCGCCGCCCCTCTCAACCCCTCGGCTTACGAGCCGGTCGCTAGCCGACCGTGCACTTCTGCGTCTTGGAGACGCTGCTCTGCTTGCCGTTGTTGTAGGTCCAGACCACCTTCATGTGCCAGAGGTGATCGGCCGCTGCGCACCTGGCGCTCGCGTAGTTCCCCTTCTTGACGGTCGTCTTGTACGTGACGAGGGGGAACGTCGCCGCCTGCGTGATGTGCTGGACGTCGAGGATCTTGCTGTACTGGCCGGTCGTCGGCTTGTAGACGCCGGTGAGCAGGATCGTTGCGTTGCCCTGCGTGTTGCTGGACGGGTTTGCACAGCTGATGTTGCTCGGGTTCGATGCCTGAACCCTCGTGAACACCTGCAGCGTCGGGTTGCCGCCCTGCGGCTTGCCGTTGAACAGCAGCACGCAACCGTTGATGTTGAACGCGCCGTTCGCGGTGGCGCCGGCCTTGCCGGTCCCGACCAGTGCGTTCTTGCACTTGGCCATCGCGCCCTTCATCGTCTGGTTCGACAGCTGGTTGGCTGCGCACTGGGACGCTGCGCTCGGAGTCACCTTGAAGTTCTTGTCAAGGTAGATCTGAGTCCGGTCCACGGCACCGCCCGGGATCGCGTTGCCCGGGTTGGTGTAGTGCGTCTCCAGGTCCGTGTACAGCGACCCGGACTTGTACGTGTTCTTGGGGGCCGTGCTCGGGCTGGCCTTGAAGCTGAACGTCGACGTGGTGGCCGCCAAAGCGACACCCACGATCGCCACTCCGGCAACCGCGGCGACGGCAATAAGGATGGCGTAGCGCCTCCTGATCCGCATCTGACTCGGTCCTCCTTTGCGCCGTTCGACGCGGCTCGATCCGCGCCGAGATCTCTCTCCTCACACGAACCGGTCCAACCGGCCCGTACCAAGATCGAAACCTTAGACGAGAGTTAGCGACATCACCAGGGGTATGTCTCGGCTGGCTGGCCAAGCTGCGCCGGGCCAGCCAGCCGAGCAGTTCTCACAAGAGGAGCGTCAGCTGCCCACCTTGCACGCCTGGGTCCGCTTGACGGTCCGCTTGGCGCCGTTGTTGTACGTCCAGATCGTCTTGGCGTTCCACAACTTGTTGCTGGCCTTGCACCTGGCGCTGATGTAGTTCCCCTTCTGGATCGTCGTCTTGAAGACCTCCAGCGGGAACGTGGCCGACTGGGTGATGTGGTTGACGTCCAGCACCTTGCCGTAAGGCGAGGAGGCCGGCTTGAGCACCCCGTTCAGCAGGATCGTCGCGTTGCCCTGCGTGTTGTTCGCCGGGTTCGAGCAGTTCATCACGCTCGGATTGGATGCCTGGACCCGTGTGAACACCTGCAGCGTCGGGTTGCCGCCCTTCGGCTTGCCGTTGAACAGAAGCACGCAGCCCCTGATCGTGAACGCGCCGTTGGCGGTCGCCGTCGCCACGCCTGTGCCAACCAATGCCTTCTTACACGCCTTCATGGCTCCCGCCATGGTCTGGTTCGAAAGCTTGTTGGCGGCGCACTGGCTCGCTGCCTTCGGGTTGATCTTCCAGTTCTTGTCCAGGTAGATCTGCGTCCGATCGACGGCACCGCCCGGGATTGCGTTGCCCGGGTGTGTGTAGCTCGTGACGAGATTCGTGGTCAGGGCGCCCGCCTTGTACGTCTTTTTCGGCACCTTGGCCGGGCTGAAGCTGAATGTGAACGTGGACGACGTGATCGCAGATGCGACCCCCGCCACTACGAGCGCTCCAGCGGTTACGAGAGCGACAACGACAGTGGTTCGCCTCCTGATGCGCATGAGATCGCCTCCTTTGCGATCGACTCGCCGCGCGCCACTACGCGTCTGCGCGGCTCGCACCTACCCTAACCGACGGCCTCCGCCGGTCAACTGCGAGCGCTACGGCTCGCGGCGCACGTGCAGGTACGGCGTGTGCTCTCGGAGGGTCCCGATCGACTTGAAGTTGCCCTGCTTCCTGCAGGGCGGGTGCTTGACCTGAGAGGTGCTGAGGTTGTCGTTGAACGCGTAGAGCTTCAGGCGCTTGAAGAAGCTCTGGGCCGCCGCCTTCTTCTCGGCGGTGGTGCCCGTGAACCGGTTGTAGAAGTTCGGGTCGCTCGCCGAGTTCGGATCGAGCGTCGCGTTGATGCCGCCTGAGCACGGTGTGTTCTGGAAGGACTCCAGGCCGCTGTTGAGCTTGTTGTAGCCACCTGGCTTCAGGTACGGGTTGGCGCGCTCCATGTTGAGTCGCTGCGGGAATGTCGCCACGCTCTGCGGGTTCAGCGGGCTGGTCGTTCGCAGGACCTTCACGAACTGGAAGTTCGCCTCGGGGGCGGCCATCCCCCAGTTGGTGGCCGCCGCGATGTTGCCGAGGAACCCAGTGATCTCGTGCTTGTACTTCTGGGCGACCTTGATGATCGGGTTGAACTCGGCCAGCCACGGAGAGTGCCCCTGGAAGTTGCCGCCGAGCCTGGAGAGGAGCGGCGTCAGGTCGTTCGAGAGCAGCCTCCGCAGAGCCGGGAATCCCCGGTGCGATGCGGCGATCGTCCCGCGCAGCCCCTGGAAGAACCGCTGGAGGTCGGGCGCCGCCTTGCCCGCGGCCTCGAGCGTCGGGCTCAGCTGCTTCACGGCCGGCCGCAGCTGCTGGACGAGCGGGTCGGCGTCGATCGCGAACTGATTGGTTCGCTGCAACGTCAATCGGGTCTCGCGCTGGAAGGTAGGCAGGATCCTGAAGGCCTCGGCCAGGTCCTGATTGCGCTGGGCCGTGGTCGTGAACACGCGATCGGAGTTCTGGATCAGGCTGCGGAGCTGGCCCTGGCGCTCCGAGAGGGCATGGAACACGTCGCCACCGCTCCGGACCAGCTCCCGGACGGCGTGCTGCTGCGTGTCGAGGATGCGGAGCGCGCGGTTCGCCGACTCCGCGAACGGCCCCAGCTCGGCGAGCGCCTGCCCGAAGTCCGCACCACGCCCCTTCAGGGCACCGGCAGAGCCCTGCATCCAGGCCTTGAAGTTCTGGCGCGTCTGCTTGCCGAAGGTGCGGAAGACCTCATCGAGCTGCACCGAGCTTGCGACCTGCGCCGGCGGCAGACTGCCGCCCTCCGGCAGCGACGGCGCGCTCTTGGACCCCGGCGTGAGCTCGACGTAGGTCTCGCCGAGGAGCGTCTTGGAGCGAAGGATGGCCCGTGTGTTGTCGGGAATCGGCGCGTAGGTGCTGTTGAGCTCGATCACGGCGTCCGCGTAGTCCCCCTTGTTGGAGAGCTCGATCGACTTCACCTTGCCGACGGACACGCCCGAGATCCGGACGTCGGACTCGGCTGCGAGCTGCGTGGCCTCCGTGAACGGGACCGTGAAGCGGTAGCCCTCGGGCTTGAGAGGCAGCGGGCCGCCGAAGGCGATCCAGAGGAACAACGCCAGGCCGAAGCACGACAGCGCGAAGCCGACGGCGATCAGGATGCGGGTGACTGTTGGCGGTCGTGTCTCCATCGCTTATCCGGGTGGGCAGTCAGGTTCGTGTGGGTTGATCTCCGTGGTCGTCGGCACTCTCGAGAGGTCCGAGAGCGTCTGGAGAAAGTCGTTCTGCGCCCCGACGAGCTGCGCCAGGCCGGCGGTGGCACAGGAGAGCTGGACCAGGCCGTGGCGCAGCGGACCGCCGGCGTCCTGGGTGAAGAAGACCGCGTTCGTGTTGTGGTTGAGCCAGGAGAGCCAGAACAGATAGCCCTCGTCCTTGGCGCCCGGCGGGTTGTACGCGAGCCCGTTGAACAGCAGGTTCAGGTCGCTGAACCCCTTCGTCAGGGAGGTTGTCGTCGCGGCCAAGGGCGACGCGGCCTGGCTGATGTGCCGGAGCGGCTTCTGGGCGGCACGCGCGAATGGGCGGATCTGGTTCTCGATCGGGCCCTTCGTCTCCCTGAACAGCGGGCGCACCTGTCGCAGCGCGGGCGCCAGGGCGGCGGCCGAGGGGATGAGCTTCCGGGAGGCCGGGCCGAGGATCTGCGCGAAGTGGTTTGCGCTCGTGAGCGTGCTCTGCGTCTGCTGGAGCGTCGGCGGGAACTGCTGCAGCGTCGCTCGAATCGCGTTCTGCTCCTTGGCGAACGAGCCGAACACGGTGTTCGAAGAGCGCACGAACCGCGCCAGCTGCGTGTCCCGCTTGCCCAGCGCGGCGCTGAGCTTGCCGAAGTTCGTGATCACGCGACGCAGGTTCTGGCGCCGCTTCACCAGTGCGCTGTTGATCGTGGCGATGTCGCGCACGGTCGGATCGAACCGCCGCAGGCCGGCGGAGAGCTGCGTGGAGTGGCCGTAGAGGCCCTGCGCGCCGCCCTGGAGCAGAAGCTGGAGGAACGACTGCGTGTCGCCGTCGAGGCTCGCCAGGATCTGGTCCGGGTTGACGTTCGGCTCCGTGTCGGCGAGCGGGACGGTCGAGCCCTCCTGGACCTCCTGGCCCTTCTGGCCCGGGTCGATCTCGATCGTCATGTCCTGCAGGCCGGTGCGCGGGCGCAGCAGGAGCGAGGCGTCGGTGTGGATGAGCGGCGCGTACTTCGGGTCGATGTCCATCGTTACGACCGCACGACCGCTCTCGAGGGTCACGCCCTGGACGCTTCCGATCTTGACGCCGGACAGGTCGACGGTCTGCCCCTGTCCCGGTGTGACTGCCTGAGCCGAGCTGAACTCGGCCTTGAGCTCGAAGTGGCTCTGCCCCAGGATCGGGAGCCAGGACGGGAAGTTGGCCTGCTGCCGGACCAGGATGACGCTGGTCGTGACGATCGCCAGGACGATCAGCACCGCGATCGCGATGAAGTCCGTCAGGTGGTCTCGGATCGCGCGCTTCACTTGGTCGCCTTCGGGTCAGGCGGGCCCTGCGCCGCGAGCGGCCCGTTGAGGTCGGGAACCTGGTTCTTGTAACAGGGGACGTCCTGCCGGAACGGCGGAACCTTCCCGGTGACGACGGGCCGCGTTCCGATCGGTGGCGAGATGTTGTGCGACCACAGGGTCTCGTTCTGGAATCCGCCGCCCGGGTTCGTCATCTGGGTCAGCGTCGGGCCGCCGCCCGCCTGGAAGCGGACGAACGAGCCGCTGCCGTCGAACAGCTGGCTCTCGCCGGAGAGCTGGACCGTCGAGTAGAAGAACTCCCGGTAGTTCGGCTGGCCGGTCGTAAAGTCGTATCCGGGCCCGGAGTCCTGCAGAACGGTGTTCCCGGCCGGGATCAGATTGTGGGACGTGCATCGGCTGAGCAGGTCCGTCTGGTGGAAGAGAGCCGGTGACGCAACCGTGGTCTGAGCCAATCCGGGACCCGCCTTGGCCAGGTACTTCGCGTCGTTCCCGAGCTCGTTCTTCTTCAGCAGCCGCTTGAACTGGATTAGCCACGGGGTGCCGGTGCGGACTGTCGCCGGAAGCTGGCGGATCCCCGGCTCGAGGGTGATCGCCAGGGAACGGAACGGCGGCAGCGCCTGGTCGATGTTGCGAAGCGTCGGACGTGCCTGCTCGAGCGTGGGAGCGAGCAGGCGGATCGTCGCCGACAGGTTCGTGGACTCGGATGCCAGCGCGCCGGCCGTGGTGTTGAAGTTCGTGATGAAGCCCTTCAGCGCCGCCTGGTCGGACGCGAGCTCTCGGAACACGTTGCGCTGGCCCCGAATCAGGTTCGAGAGGTCGTGCGGGTGCTCGCCGAGGAGCGCCTCGTTGACGATCGACGAGGTGCGGCCGGCCTTGCCGCCGTACTTGAAGGTCTGATTCAGAGCCTGGCCTGCGGTCAGGCCGTGAACCGACGGTGACTGCGTCTTGTCCTCGGCGGGCGTCGGCTTGTGGGTCAGCGCACTGCCGTAGCCGTGGAGCGCCTGCTTCAGGTCAGTCCGGTTGTTTTTCTGCAGCGAGGTGAGGATCTGGTCGAGCTGCACCGCCGTGGCGGTCTGGCTGACCGGGATGTCGCCGCCGCTCGACAGGTTGGGTGCCTGCGGGCTTCCGGGCCGCAGGTCGAGGAAGAAGTTGCCCTCGAGGAAGAGCCTGGGCCGAATCGTGACGGTCGCGTCGCTGTGAACCGGCTGGCCCTCCGTGTCCACCGTGAAGGTGACCTGGGCCATGTTGCCGTGCGACTCGACGTCCGTGACCTCGCCGACGTTGACCCCCGCGATCCGCACCGGCGATTTCGGCTTGAGCGTCGTCGCGTTCTGGAAGGTCGCGTGGAGCGTGTAGCCCTGGCTCGTGAACGGGATCCGCTTGGTGAACGCCAGATACGACGCGATCGCCAGGAGGATCACGAGGAACAGACCGATCTTGGCCGGGCTCGGCCCGCGGTAGCTGCGCCCGAAGATCCGCGGATCGGGAGCCTCTTCCCAGGGCTTGTAGCGGATCGGCGCGCGCCTCTTTCGGCTGAAGATGCTCATCCGCCGCTCAACTGCTTCTTGGTCTGGTCTTCGGTCTTGATCGTGATGTTCCCGGGCGGGTTCCCGATGACCTTCTGGCCCGCGATGTACTTCTCGTTGCCGGCCATGCAGGAACGCGGCTGGCCCGGTGAGGCGGTGTACGGGTAGGGGTTCGAGTGCAGGAAGTTCGCCGGCCCCGTGCCGAGCAGGTTCTGCCCGGGGATCGTCGCCGTGCTGTCGGAGTTGGGCGGCGCCGACGAGGGGCTCGTCTCGTTGTTGGGCAGGCCGCCCGGGCTGGACATCACCAGGAAGCGCTGTCCGGTGGCGGTGCCGTTGCCGATGCTGAAGAGCTGCTCCGCGTTGCGGGCGAGCAGCGTGGCGTAGTTGCAGACCGACTGGGCCGGAGTGATGAACTTGAGCGTCGGTGTGAGGTAGTTCGCGGTCTGGGTCGCCCTCGAGATGCCTCCCTCGACGTTCGGGTCGGTCGCGAACTGCTCGAGTGTCTTGGCGGTCGGTCCGAGCTGCGCGTTGAGCGACGGCGAGTCGGGCAGCACGCGCGCGCCCGTCTCGAGCGCCGCAGCGATCGCGGGCGAGTTCTTGTCAAGGGCGTGGACGCCCGGACGCAGGTCCGCGAAGAGGGCCGCGTTGTGCCTGAGGAACGTGCTGATCCGCGGCGAGGTGTTGATCAGGGTGTCGAACGTCGGCGGGGTCTCGGTGATCGTGTCCTGGATGAATGGGCGCGCCACGGAGGCCAGCGCGCCGAACGTCTGGTCGAGGACGACGAACCCGTGCGCCTGCGTCTGCGCGACGGGCGCGACCTCGGCAGCCGTGTGGCCCGCCTCGCGGAAGAACCGCGCCAGCCCGCCGCTCTTCGACGCCAGGGTCCTCGCCACCGGCTCGAGGCGGCGCAGGAGGGGCCGGAGCTGCCCGATGGCCTCGTTGATCTGGCCACCCCTGCCGGCGAGGACGGCGCCGAACTCGACCAGGTTCTGGCGGATCGCGGTCCTCGTGGGCGTGTTGAACATGCTCAGGACCTGGTCGTACTCGACGGGATGCGGGTTCGCCGCCTTGAGCGGAAGGGTCGTGCCCTCCGGATAGCCGTTCGGGTTGTTGGTCCGGTTGATCTCCAGGTACTTGAGCCCCAGGGCCGACTTGGCACGGACCACGACGGTGGACCCCACAGGGATGGGGTCGACGTTCTTGTCGAGCTTCAGGTCGGCCTTGGCCGTCACGCGGCCGTCCTTGTGCTGGACCGGGACGACGTCCTCGACGAACCCGACGCGGACCCCGCCGATGCGGACGTCATTCCCTGGGACCAGAGTCTCCGCGTTCGGCACCTGCACCGAGATCCGGTAGCTCGGCACGAAGGGAAGCCCGTTGTTCGCGTTGTAGGCGAGGAACACGGCGAGGATCAAGATCAGCGTCGTGACCGCGCCGACCAGGGTCGGGCTCGAGGCGATGGCGCCGACTCCGCCGCGCCTCACGGTGCCTGCCCCTGACTCGGCGTCGTGTAGGTACCGGAGGTCCCGCCGTTGTTGACGTGGCCGGGCTTGCCGATGATCGTGTTGAGGAGGTCCTTGGTCGCGCTCAGGGACGGCGTGTGCGGCTTCGTCTTCTTCGAGTTGCCACCCGCGCTCTTCGCCGAGGCGCCCGCGAGATCCCCCTGGGCGTCCGTCGGGATGCCGGTCGTGCCGGCGGTCGTCCCGCCGTTGGAGCCGGCCTGGAGATCCGGGACCTTGGCGGAGAGCTGGGCCTGGCGCGCGGCCTTGCCCGAGTTCTGGCCCCAGTTGCCGTTGCAGCCGAGCACCGGCCGCGGGACCAGCTGCACGCAGGACGGGGTGATCTCCAGGTTCGCGCGGAGGAAGTGCCCGAACTTGTCGAACCCGTTGATGCCTCCGTTGGTGAAGTAGAAGAGCTTCATCAGCTCCTTGTTGCCGCCGCTCTGGCGCAGGCTCGAGAGCAGCTGGTGCAGGCTGCGGGCTCCGCCCGGCGCCGCCCGTGCGAGGTCGCGGATCTTCTTCAGCGTCGGGTCGGAGTTGACGAGAGGCTGCTGGGCCTCCTGCGAGGCGCTGCCGAGGCTCAGCAGGGCGGGCGTCGCCGCGTGCGCGAACGGGCCCAGCGCCTTCGTCGACCTGGTGATGTTGGGCGCCGCTTCCGCGAAGTCCGCAAACGTCGGGGCGGCCTGCTTGGAGAAGTTCTGGAGCTGCACCATCTGGCGCCGCAGGGCCTGCAGCGCGGCCGGGAACTTCTGGAAGCCGGCCTCGAGAGCGGCGCTCTTCTCGGCGGTGGCCTCGCCTGCGGTGTTCGCGTTGTGGATGAAGCCCGCGACCTTCGCGCGCTCGCGCGCCAGTGGCGCCAGGATCTGGTCGGAGTTCTTCGCGAGGGTCGCCAGCTCGTGGTTCTGCTGGGCCAGTTGATGGAGGATGCGGTCCGTCTCCCGCAGCGCGGGGTCGGCGCGCTTGACGATCGCCTCGAGGTCCTTGCCGCGAGCCGCGAGGCTCGCCCCGAGGTCGTTGAGGATCAGGCGGAACCGGTCCGCGAACGGCTCCCGCATGATGTTGTTGACGAGGTCGATGTCGACTTCCTTGCCGTTGTTCTGAAGCGGCAGGAAGTGCTCGCCCGCGCCCGGCTGCGAAACCCCCTGCGACTCAGAGGGAATGACCTTCAGCGGCGGAGGCGGCGTCGTGCCCGGCGCGTGGGCCTGCGTCGGCTGGCAGTCCACGTACTTCTCGCCGAGGAGGGAGGCCGGGCGGATGATGCACGAGGCGTCCTGGCGGAAGTCCTGGAACCCGGTGTCGCTGATGTCCATGACCACGACCGCCTTGCCGGGGTCCGCGCACTTTGTCGCCGATGGACAGTCGCGGTTGGCCCATTCCCCCGGCATGGTCACGTCGACCGAGGAGACGCTCCCAACCTTCGCGCCGGCGATCCGGACGTCCTCTCCATTCACCAGGAATGCCCCGTTGTCGAAGATGCCCCGGACCACGTAGTCGCCGCCGGAGCCACCCGAACCCTGGGCGAAGAACACGAGCGCGATCGTGGCGAGCAGCGCTGCTGTGGCGATGATCCGTCTCATGGCCCGGGCGGAACGTCGTTGGGGTCGCACTTACCGTCGAGGTTCCCGCCGTCAAGGAACGGGTTCGAGCCGGAGATGGGCTGCGTCGAGCCGCCCGGGCAGCGGGTGAAGTTGTTGAACTGGAGACCGCTGAACTGCTCGCTCAGCGGGATCGGCTCCAGTGAGCCGGTCGGCTTCCCGGCGCAGACCGGATTGCTGTCCCCCGCCGTGCAGTAGTGGAACGGGTTCGCCTCGGCCGTCGATACGCGCACGTAATGGCCGTCCGCGTCGTAGTAGGACGCGTCCTGACCGAACTTCGAGATCCACCCGAACAGGTCAGGCGAGTACGGCCGGGCGAACGTGATCACCGGCTGGGAGGCGTTCAGGCCCGTGATCGCGTGGGGCACGGCCTTGTCCGCGGCTGCGGTCGCGCGCGGCTGCGCTCGGAGTGACTCGGTGATGTCGTTGTTCGGCCCGGGCCGGTTGATCGCGAGGCTCAGGTCGTGCACCACCGGCACGCCCCGCTCGGAGACCTGCCGGAGATTGCGGAGGAACGGCGTGAGGTGCTTGGTGGCCGGCTTCGCCGAGTTGACCAGGGGAGTGAGGTCGTCGAGCGTCGCTCGGAGGTTGACGAAGGTCGTGTTGGCCTGGCGCAGGGTGGGTGGCAGCGCCACGAGCACACGGTCGAGGGAGGTGTTCTCCCTGGCGATCGCGCCCAGCGCCTGGTTGGCATTCGAGGTGAGGGCGGCGAGGTCGTTCTTCCGGTCGGCGATCGCGCCCAGGGCCTTCGAGCCGGTGATGATGAACTGGCTGAAGGTGCGCTGATCGCGCGTGACCTCGTCGAGGAGCTGGCGCCCGGTGGAGAGGGCCGGCTCGAAGTACTTGTAGCTGCGGCGGGCGCCTTCGGTGTGCCCCGTGTACAGCTGTGCCTGGCCCTTGATGACGTTTTGGAGCGCCTTGCGAGTCTCCGGACGGAAGGTGTTGAAGAGCTGGTCGAGGTCGACGATCGACGTCGTGTTGCCGCGCTCGATCGTCGCGTTGTCCGGGAGCATCGGCTCGTTGTTGGGCCCCGGCGTGATCGAGACGTAGCGGTTCGCGATGCCCGAGAGCGACGTGGCACGGATCACGGCCGTTGTTCCCTCGTGCAAGGGCTCGTCGGTCGAGATCGTGACGTCGGCGTTGCGGTCGTCGGTCAGCGTGATGCTGTTGACCGAGCCGATCTGCTGGCCGGCGACCAGGACCTGGTTGCCGCTGACGAGCTGGCCGCCGTTCTCGAAGATCAGGTGGTACGTCCGCCCGGAGCTGCCCCCGAACAGGATCACGAGCACGAGCACGAGTCCGACGAGGAGCGCCCCGCCGGCGGCCGCCCTGGAGATCCACGTCCGGCGGCCCGTGTTTACCCGCTGGGTCTCAGGCGCCACCAGTCCGGGGCGAAGCGCCCCCTCCTCTTTTTCCCATACTTAATGGTGCGAGCGTCCGGCTCATCCCGGCGGGAACGTCCTTTCCTTCCCGGGCCGGGGCGGCCTGCCCCGGCACGAACGCAATCTCCTCTGGGCGCATCCTACTTCTATTCCTCACCAGCCAAAAACGACCTTGTGATTGCACGGGCGATTCCCTGCGCCGGAAGGATCCCTGGAACGGCGGACTATTCGCGGGGATCGCGGCCCGTAAGACCCCGGTAGAGGTCGTTGGGGCGGGTGCCCGTGAGGGCGCCGACGACGGACGCTGCGGCGCGGGGGCGCGCTCCCGACTGGACGAGGCGGCGCAGTGCGTCGACGGCGAAGGCGAGATCGGGCCCTTCCGTCCCGTTGGACCGTGCGGGGCCGATGACCAGGACGATCTCGCCCTTCACGTCGTCGCGAAAGCGTCGGGCGAGCTCGCCGAGGGTGGCACGGGCCACCTCCTCATGGAGCTTGGTGAGCTCGCGGCAGACCGCCGCGGGCCGATTGGGGGCCAGTGCGGCCAGGGCCGAGAGCGACTGCGGCAACCTCCGGGGCGACTCGAACGCGATCACGGTCTCGGCCGAGCGCAGCACGCGCTCGAGCTCGCCGGCGCGGCGCGGCAGGAAGCCCTCGAAGCGCCAGCGGTCGG